>Ga0207672_1000214_pt1 | contig 8182 bp, 9 predicted proteins | sample KBSSwiwitspikein_3_FD_184290 | JGI IMG/M metagenome (GOLD analysis project Ga0207672, IMG submission 184290) | Switchgrass rhizosphere microbial communities from Kellogg Biological Station, Michigan, USA, with spike-in - S2 (SPAdes) (version 2) | ecosystem: Host-associated > Plants > Roots >... | reverse complement strand
CATGTCGATTACGGCCGCTTCTTCGGACCAACTCGCGGCACGAGGTATATTGAACGTCACCAACCTTCCGAAGCTCGTGCCGGGATTGACGGTTCAGCAGAGCGCGTTCAATTCCACCTCCTATACGTTACGCGGCATCGGGTTCTTCAACAGCGAACTCGCATCGCCGCCGGCCGTCAGCATTTATGTCGACGAGGTTCCCGTCTCCTTTCCATCCATGACCCGGTTTGTCGCGATCGATCTGGAGCGGGTCGAAGTGCTCAAGGGCCCGCAAGGGACCTTGTACGGTCAGAATTCCACGGGCGGCGCCGTGAACTATATCGCGGCCAAGCCCACCAGCACGCTAACGGGGGAAGCGGACGTAAGCTACGGCCGCTTCAACACCGTGGATTTTGCCCGCTTCATCAGTGGTCCGTTGGCCGACGGTGTCAAAGCTCGTCTTGCGGTAAAGATAATGATCGCAGACGCAGCCTTTCCTATCGCTTTTAGACGATCCGAGAGAGATATTCATGTTATATGCCTCTGAGTCCAAATCCGTCGATGTCGTGATCGTTGGCGCCGGCTTTGCCGGCCTCCATATGCTCTGGAAGGTTCGTCAGATCGGCCTAACCGGGCGGATCATCGAAGCCGAAGCCGACACAGGAGGGTGCTGGTACGCCAACCGCTACCCAGGTGCCCGCTGCGACGTTGAATCGGTGACCTACTCCTACAGCTTCTCAGACGAGGTGGAGCGGGAATGGCAATGGAGCGAACGCTACCCGCCTCAGGCTGAGATCCAGCGCTACCTGGCCTTCGTCGCGGACCGACTGGATCTGCGGAGGGATATCGAATTTTCGGCACGAGTCGAACGGGCGCTTTTCGACGCTGCCACCGGCCGTTGGACGGTCATTTGCGCGAACGGGTCCGTCTACTCCACTCACATCCTCATCCTCGCGGCGGGGCCGCTGACGATCCCGAAGATGCCGGATATCCCGGGCGCAGAGAGCTTCAAAGGCCAAAGCTATCACACGGCGAGATGGCCCCGCGGAGGCGCGAACCTGGCGGGCAAACGGGTCGGACTCATCGGCACCGGCTCGTCCGGCACGCAACTCATTCCTGCCGTTGCAGACCTGGTCGACAAGCTATCCGTCTTCATACGTACGCCGAACTATGTCCTCCCGGCTCGTAATCGGGAACTGACAACGGCGGACCGCGCATATTGGGAGTCCCACAAGGCCGAATTGAAGGCGAAGGCACGACGAATGGAGGTAGCGGGTGGCGGCGACGTCCTGAGCTTCGAAAGCTTACGCGACATTCGGGCGCTAGACATCGCTACATTGACCGAAGAAGAACGTCAGGAGGTTATGGAGACATGCTGGCAGGCTGGAGGGCCTGCGCCGCTCATCTTTGCCTTTGCCAATGTCTACACGGATCCGGCCGTCAACGAGATCGTCAGCCGCTTCATTATCAGCAAGATAGCCGACACGATCACCGATCCCGTCCTGCTCGAAACGCTCACGCCGACAGGCTACCCGTTCCTAGCAAAGCGCCCCTGCGTTGCCGACGGCTATTACGAGTCGTTCCTGAAGGCGAGCGTCGAAGCAATCAACGTCAGGGCCAATCCAATCGTCCGGATCGTGCCCAACGGTATCGAACTTCGCGACGGGCACGTCGTTCCGCTGGATGTAATCGTCTACGCGTCGGGCTTCGACGCCATGACCGGTTCCCTGTTCGCGATCGATATCCGCGGCCGTGACGGCGTGAGATTGGCTGATACCTGGCAGGCAGGTCCGCTAACCTATCTCGGGGTGGCCGTGCATGACTTTCCGAACATGTTCATACTCGGGGGGCCTGGGAGCCCATCCGTGATCACGAATGTGGTGCCGACTAACGAGTTTCAGGTTGATTTCCTTGGTGACCTCATCGCGCAAACGTACCTGCGCGGCGTGGACCTCGTGGAGGCCGACGCCGACGCTCAGGCGCGGTGGGTGCAGCATTGCCAGGACTGCGCCGCGCAAACGCTATTTGATCGTGCGGACAGCTGGTACATCGGGGCTAACGTTCCCGGCAAGCCGCGCGTCGTGCTACCATATACGGGTGGAACTATTGCCTATCAGGCGGCCTGCGCTGCCTCGGCCGAAAAGGGGTTCGAGGGTTTCGTGCGCAGCGATGCGGCAGCGATGTCTGGCTGACGCCCGTGATACTTGCGTTCGGCCAGGCATTCTGGAGGGGGGGGTATTGCTCGCCATCGTTATCTGCTTTGCAAAACACCCATCGGTTTGCCGCTATGTTGCTTCGAGGCGCGGTGATGCTTCGAAGGCTCCTGCTTAAGGTCTGAAGGTGCAGGGCGGGGCAGCTTCGAGAGCGCGGAAGCTTGCGGTCACCGCGAAGGATGGCCTGAGGCTTGTCGGCGAGGTCTATGGCGAGCAGGGGATGGCTATAAGCTGGCATGGGCGGGCCAGTAGTAGCGGTATCGATCCTGGCGATCACATGGAGAGGTGAACATGGGGTGCTGGCACCGATATGAACACCGCAACTTTTATAGGCTGAGCTCAAACTTGCAGAATCGTCGCACCTCTGGTCCTCTGAGGCTGTGTGCAACAACTACCAATTCTACCTTGAGTACGAAGCCTATTGCCGGCTGATGCAGGAGATCGAGCTCGGTATTCCAACCCAGCAAAGCGAGTTGGACATGCCGCCGGCCGAAGATGTGCGGATCAACGATGTCGCGCCCGTGATGCGTACCAAGGGCAATGTGGTCGAGCTGGTGCCGATGCGATGGAGTTTCCCGGCCTCACGGCCAGGCGCGCGGCCCGTGTTCAATTTCCGTGGCGAAGGCCGCAAGTTCCAGAAGGACGATCGCGTCATCATTCCGGCTTCCGGCTTCTACGAGTTCACCGGCGCCAAGAGCCCGAAGAACAAATGGCTGTTCACCCTCAACGATGCGCCGATGATGGGCATTGCGGGGATATGGCGCTCGATCGGCGGCAAGGAGATGTTCACGATGCTGACGGTCGATCCTGGGCCCGATCTTGAGGGTTTCCACGATCGCCAGGTCGTCGTGCTGCCGCCGCGCGATTGGGCGACCTGGCTCTATGCCGATGCGCCCGAAAAGGACCTGATCAAGCCGCTTCCGGCCGGAACGCTGAGCGTGACGCTCTACCGGCGCGGCAAGGGTGAACCCGAGCCCGAGCTGCTGGCGAAAGTGTCAGCCTAGAATCCGCTTGACCGACTCGTCTCGTATGTTCTCCAATTGTTCTCATTGGAGTGCAGGAGCTGTGTTATGGGTATCGCGGAGACGTTCAAGCCGGAAATGCAGGTCGATGGCATCGCATTCGATGACTGGACGGACGAATATATCGTCGCCTGGCTGCACGACTCGCTGGATTTGGCAGGAGAAGGCGACCCAACATTCGAGGCCGTCCACGCCGAGATGAAGCGGCGCGGCCTTAAGCTTTACTGAGGCCAGCATGCACCGCGTGAGCCGCGACCGGCTGTTCCACCGCATCATTGCCGACATCAAATTCGATCGCCGGATGCCGAGCAGCCTCCGCAACGATCAGATTTACCAGATTGCCGAGCGCTTCACGGAACTGGTCTGCACGGGATCGGTCATGGTCGTTGAGGCCGGCATCCCTCATTTCGGCGCGGGCGCGGCCGGCAAGTTCGGCAAGGATGAGCCCTGGCCCGAATGGGTGAGCCGCGAGGATTTGGAGATGGAAGGATTGATCGAGTAGGACGACGCGCATTGGGATGAATATGTGAAGAATGTTCGCGGCATTCTCAGCCGTTGGTTATCTTCATCTATTCAAGGTCCTTGCCTATGCGCTGGGGACCGCGATGCTCCTCAGGTTAGTCCTTGGCGCCGCCCTGTGGGCGCTCCCATTTTCTGCCTTCGAGCCTGGCTGGGCTCCCGTTAGCGCCGTTTCCAGCTCCGCCACGGTTGCCCGCACATAGAAATGCGTTCCGTCCGTGACCTTGATAGCAGTCTCGCTCGCTCGGTCGGCTCTCTGGATGGAGATGATGGCAGCGGCCCGGATAAGGACCGCATCGCCTTCCGTGGTAATCGGCTTGATGAAGCCGGGTGCCGGGGTTTCGATTAGGTTAAACATGGATAATCCCGCCGTTGAGCGCCGCTAGTTCCTCCCGCGTTTCCGCAAGGACCGGCCGTGTGGACGACATGGCCGTTCACTATCTTGTAGGCGTACCAATTTAAAAATCTGTTATTGCCGCAGCCGTTTTCGGCGCCCTGCACGATAAAACGCTACACGCGACCCATAATGGTCCATTTTGAACCTTTTTGGCCATGTGTTTTTCTACAGCTTTATTGTTCCGGGAGGACAACGATATAGTCGAGCCGCAATTGTTCCGATTCTGAACTCAGGCGTCCACCGCCTTGCGCATCGCTTCGGCTTGCAACACGATTCAGGCCGACCCGCCGGCCGATGGAGGAGTTCATTGGCCAGTATCGGGAGCTGACGGCGCCACGGGCCGGGGGCGCACGATCGAGGGGCATTAAGTGGCGATTGCGTAATTACCACGGCCCGTGCATCATCGGCGCCAGCTCGTGGAACGGTTAAATGTGAGTTAGTGTTTTGCCGCTGTTAGCGAAGGACAGCAGTGGCACTGATGGACGAGGAACCGTTTATCGACATCGAGCACGTTCAGGAAGAAGTGCACGCGAGTATGGATCGGGCGAGGGAACTGCTCTGCGAAGCTAAGCTTGAGCTCCGCCAACGGTCTACCCCTTCGGCTTTTGATCCTCTGGCTTCTACGTCGCCAGCTTCCCAACCTCCGCCCAAACCGCGCCGGATCGTCGTCCGTCTTTAGCTCGCGGGCGGCTTTGGGGTGCCTGCCGCATATCCCAGGCGTTCGAGCAGGTGATCGAAGAGAAGCGGCCGCATGACCAATGGATGCGCCGCAAGCGGCAATGCACGATCCGGGATTGAGGCCGTCCGCGCGCATGACTCACCGACAGGAGCGGCCCCGTGGAACTGCCAGTCGCAAGGGCTGTAGATCCCAGCGGAGCTCCACACGCAGCGGATCGGGGCACTGAGAGGATATGGGATGATGACAAGGATTGTCTTGGCGCTGGCGCTTTCAAGCGGATTGCTCCTTTCGGCTTGCAACACGATTCACGGCGCGGGCAAAGACATCAAATCCGTGAGTGAATGCGCCGACGGCAAGCCAGGAAACTGCTAAGATCGAGTGGATCGAGGCGGGAGGCCCGAAGCGACCTCCCGGCTCGTAGGCTGACGGTACACGACAGGCCAGCCCGTCCGCGAACATAGCCATTTCCCATTTACGAATGATGAGGGCGCCGTTCAGCGCGGAGCCATATGGGCGCGGATCGCCAGGCGCATATCCGTCGATTAGCTAACGATTATCTCCTTGGGGGAATTTCGCCGTCATTCACGATGCAAATACCGGCTGCTATATCAGGTTTGACGCGACACTGATCCATCACCTGACGTTTCTGACCTGGTAGCAATGAGAGAAGCGCTATCAAATGCCACTACCATTACCGAAAAGATGGCGCTAACTGTAAATACAAAGGGGCTGGTGCGCGACGGGATCCACCAGCGTAAATCTAATTCACACTTTCACCGAGATCGTTCAGCAAGGGTTCCATTTCGACTTCGGTCAGAGGCCAAGCCTCTATTGCCTTGTGAATAGACTGACGAACTGCAAAATAAACTAACAGTACAGAAGGTTGAGAAAAGATTGGGTTATGTTCAGCTACGTGCATCTTAATTTGATCTGAGATGAATGGATTCTGTTCAAGGAAATTCTCAATCGCAAGAAGGCCACCTGGGTTCGTCGTTTGTTCATATGCATCTAAGAGAAGACCTTCGAGCACCGTCGGCTTAGGGTCAATTCCGACCGCTTTTCGATAGATTATTGAAAGATTTGCGGTCATAGTCCTAACAGACTCAAGAGCAGAGCGGACATCGGTAGCCACCCTTTCAAAGTAATCATTCGTAGCCTCCAGCAGTGCCACCGCCTTTGCAGCATTGCGTTGCATGAAGTGAGTTGCTTCTATCTGAGGTTTGTATATCGTGTCGTGAGTGAGTTCACTATACGCGTGCTGAAGCAGCGTTTTAATTTGAACTTCACACGATGTACCGGCAGGAATTTCTATATCGTTGAACCGCAGGCACTCCGCCGTGCGAACTACGAAATGCACAGCAGCATAATCGAATTGAAGCGGGTTCTTTCGTTGCTCCTCTTCATAATCTCGATCTTTGGAAAAAACACACCCCTGTATGGAGACTAGAGCTTCTTCAACGATCCGGATGTCACTTCCGAGAAGAACCACAAAGCGCGTGCCTACCTTATCCGTGATATCATCGTACGGATGCTCGTAGTTTTTTTTACGATAAAATGCTTTCTCAACCAATTTTTGATCATCTTTAATCCGGGGGATGACCGGCGTTCGCAGGAAGTAGCTAGGTTGAATCGGAGAAATGACCGGAATCAAACGCTTTTGAACTTCTTCCGATACAAATTTCCCCCATGCGAAGTAGATCGCTTTTTCTGACGACCACCTCGCAAGAAAGTCGCCTTCCCTTGTCATTCTTGGCTCTGCAGTTCGCCGCGAATTGTAATCTGGGTCCAGATCGCATCTCCGTCGCCATTAACACGTTCGACGGAAACGAGGTCACGGACAGCATCCGGAGGACCAGACAGCGTGATAGCCCGCGGAAAACGCAGCTTACGCCATTTTAAAACCCCCGAAATTTCGGTTAAGTCCTTCGGTATAATCCCTGCAGGAAAGCGCACCCCCCGCATATGTTGCAGATAATTTTCAGCCAACTCCCGTTCCATGAATGCCTCAGCAAATCTTGACGTTTGGATGCTATTGCCGCGATCCAGTTTTAGATAGGAATAAAGCCCATTATATAGATCAACCTTTTCGCTCTCTGGTAGGTTTGTAGACTTTATAAACACCTTGGTCTGCTCAAAAAATCTCTTTACTTGCTGAGCTGCGTTATGCGGAACATCAAGGCCAAGAAAGGTGCTATAGAAATATGTTGCCGCATTGTCGCGCTGTGCGGCGGTCATAGCGCTATCGTACACTATCGCACGCCATCCTTCTGGTAAGTCGGGGCGGGGATCTGCGCCATCGCTGATGAATATTCCAATTTTATAAAGCTTCGTCTTAGGGCTGAGGAAAAGGTCGTTGACAAATCTCGCCTGCAGATCGTCTGTTTTGATGAAGCCTCCGTGAAGTTCGGCTTTCATCAGCCCGAAGAATGTAGTCGCCGGATAGCCGAGGGTTCCGTCGAAGACAACCATGAGGCCCCCGGGAATTTGTCTCGACGCCTGCGCGTTCGCCAGCGCGTCGGCAAATGCCCGGGAGTGGCTCACGAATGAGCGCGTAGGCAGTCGAACGATTTCCGCGCCACATTCGATGGCGCTACCGGCTCCGTGCTCTCGTATGGACATTTCCATACATTGAGCATTCGTTTTAAAGGCGGCCACGACCCGGCTGCGGAAAGCTGCCATAGCTTCAGCGTCAAATTGAAGAAGCTCTTGACTATACGTAGGCGCAAGTTGTGGGCCTTCCTCAGGTCGGCGATGAACTTCATGCAGGCAAACTCGGCCGATCGTAACATTTTCTAGCGGCATTGTGAACCCCTCTGCAACACTATGGCGACGCAGAGTAATGATTTTCATAAGATCAACTGGCAAGTAAATAGTGTCTAGAATTGTTACCCTGTCTCGCCGATTTGAAATTGCGCTAGAAACAAAGGACTTATCTTTGAGGACCCTATGGCAACGTTTTTGATGCTTAGAGCGGCCCGCAAACCTCATCTCAATCTTCGTCATAGTGCTACTTTCAGCCAACGTCCTAAATCTCCCCCATTTTGCGCAGGTCCTTGAGGACGCGGCGGGCGGCGGTGCGGTCCTGGAAGTTGCAGGCGCGGACGAGCTGGCCGAGCGTGCAGGGGCCGTGCTTGCGCCAATAGCTGAGCACCTGCGCGCGGCGCACGGTGAGTTGGCCCGGCGGGCGGCCGCGGCGGTTCATGCCCCCCGCCCTCCGCTGTTCGCAGAGCCAGGATCCGGCACGCCCCCGCCGCCGTTCGCCCGGCCATGATCCGGCATGCCCCCGGCGCTGCTTGCAGGCCGACGATCTGGTACGCCGGCGCAATCGGCGGGTCCGGAGCCCGCCGCGCTTGCCGCGACCCCGCCCCTGCCC
>Ga0207672_1000208_pt1 | contig 8245 bp, 7 predicted proteins | sample KBSSwiwitspikein_3_FD_184290 | JGI IMG/M metagenome (GOLD analysis project Ga0207672, IMG submission 184290) | Switchgrass rhizosphere microbial communities from Kellogg Biological Station, Michigan, USA, with spike-in - S2 (SPAdes) (version 2) | ecosystem: Host-associated > Plants > Roots >... | reverse complement strand
CACCCGCAACCGCTGCTTTCATCGGCACGCCGGCATCCATCAGAGACAACGAGCCACCGCAGACACTCGCCATTGAAGACGAGCCGTTCGACTCAGTGATGTCCGAGACAATTCTGATCGTGTACGGGAAGGTCGTGTCATCCGGCAACGCCCCTTCAAGCGCGCGACGCGCCAAAGCGCCGTGGCCAATCTCGCGGCGGCCCGGGCTTCCAAATCTCCCGGTCTCTCCCACCGAATACGGCGGAAAGTTGTAGTTCAGCATGAAGCGCCGCTTGATCTCGCCTTTTTCCAGATCATCCATGAACTGCTCATCATCTTTCGTGCCGAGCGTCGTGGTGACGAGCGCTTGCGTCTCGCCGCGGGTAAACAAGGCCGAACCGTGCGTCCGCGGCAACCAGCCGACTTCGCAATTGATCGCACGAATTTCCGAAAACCGTCGGCCGTCGGGACGGCGACGATGGTTCAGGATGTCGTCGCGGAAAATGTTTTCCTTCAGATGGTCGAAGCACTTCTTGGCCATCAGCCGGCTTTCGGTTTGATCTCCGGGATACGATTCGACGACTTCTTTTTTCAAGTTATCGACCGCAGCATAACTCGCGCGCTTTTCCTGGCCCGAAGTGTCCAGCGATGCGCGCAGCCGTTCGGCATAATTCCGTTCGATCTCGCCCAGCATCTCCTGGTTGAGCGCGGGCGGTTCGACCGCACGCTTCTCAATTCCGAGCGCTTTGTAAAGCTCCTTCTGCCAACGGCACAGGCGGTTGATTTCTTTATGCGCGAGCATCAAGGCCTCGACCATAATCGCTTCGGAAACTTCCGATGCGCCGGCTTCAACCATCACGATCGCTTCTTCGGTGCCCGCGACGATCAGATTGAGCTTGGATTCGCGAATCTCGGTGTAAGTGGGATTTACGATGTACCGACCATCGATCAATCCGACGCGCACGCCGGCGATTGGATTTGGAAATGGAATGTCGGAAAGATAGAGCGCGCACGACGCGCCGGTAATCGCGATCACGTCCGGATTGTTTTCCGGATCAGCCGACACCACTGAAGCGACAACCTGCGTTTCGTTTCGGTAACCATCGGTGAAGAGCGGACGGCAGGGCCGATCGATAAGGCGGCTGGTGATAACTTCTTTTTCGTTTGGCCGTCCTTCACGGCGGAAGTAGTTTCCCGGAATTCGACCGGCCGCAAAGAACGCCTCACGATACTCAATTGTCAGCGGAAAGAAATCGATTCCTTCGCGCGGTGACTGCGAGCCGACCGCGGCGCACAACAACATGGTGTCTCCGTAACGGATCACACACGATCCGTCTGCTTGTTTGGCAACGCGTCCGACTTCGACCGTCAAATCGCGATCGCCAACCCTGATTGATTCTTTCAAATACTTTTTCACAGTCATTTTTATTCGTCTCCTTTTGACGAAGCCAAGCGAGTTCCGTGAACGTTCGCTTGGCACGCGACGTCTCATCCGCCGCGGCTTGGTGAGTTGGAGTTTGGTAGAAACCGCACTCCAAAACACAAAGGCGGCAGAGCCTTAGCCGTGAAGCTCTTGCCGCCTTTCGGTTTTGTTTGGCTACGCGCCGCCTGTCTTCCTAAATGTCGCCGTCACGTTCGGCTCGGTCACAGGCCTTCGAAGGGCGCGGGCTTTTCTATTAACAAGAGATCGAAGTATCTCTTTGTTTTAGTTGCGACTAACGCGCAGACCCAAGCGTCCAACGACGTCGTGGTACTGCTGGATATCCGTCTTTCTCAAATAATTGAGCAAACTTCGGCGTTGCTGGACCATCTTCAACAGGCCGCGCCGCGAATGATGGTCTTTCTTATGCGTTTTGAAATGCTCGGTGAGTTCGCTGATGCGCTGACTTAAAAGGGCGATTTGTACCTGGGGTGAACCCGTGTCGCTCTCATGTGCTCGAAAATCGCCAACTATCTTTTCTTTTGCTTCTTTTGCTAATGCCACTGTTAAAGATGGCCCTCCTAAACCGCAGTAAGCCGATCATCGACCAACCGCAAAGATTCAAATTACGCATGAGAAATTAACATCCCGATGGTTGAGTGTCCAGTTGACACCTCAGACAGGCGGGCGCGTGCTGTGCGGCGCGATTGATGTCTGGTAACATCAGCCGCTCGACTCGTCACGGTTCCAACCACTAAAAATGGCTAGCAAATCCGCGAAAATACTGATTATCGGCGGCGGGTTCGGAGGACTCTTCACCGCCCTGGATCTATCGGGCGCAGGCGAAATTACCCTCGTCAGCGATGAAGACCACTTCACTTTCAGGCCGATGCTCTACGAGTACCTCAGCGGGGAAGTGGAAGCCTGGCACATCGCGCCGAATTATTCCGAGCTTCTCGACGCTGTGAAGATTGTGCGCGGCGAAGTCGCTGCGATTGATTTGGACACGCGCCAGGTCTCGATTTCTGGAAGATCGTTTCCGCTCAGTTATGACGTGCTGGTTCTGGCACTCGGCGCGACGACCAACTATTGGGGTGTCGAAGGTGCTGAACAATTCACGCTGCCGTTCCGGTCGATTTCTGACGCAAATCGTTTGCGACGTCGGATGACTGAAGCGTTGGACCGTATTCCTCCCGATGCGGCCCCGCAGGATACGCGAGACGCACTTACTTTCGCGGTTGTCGGCGGCGGCGCGAGCGGCGTCGAGCTTTCGACAAAAATGGCTGACTTGCTGCGAGACGCTGTGAAGCGGCGCGCGTTACGAGGTGAAGCTCGGGTCATGATTGTCGAGATGACCGATCGGCTCGTGCCGGGCATGGGCGATGAGATTCGCGAGTATGTCGAAGGCGAGTTGGAAGCGCACCGAATTGAAGTTCACACTCAAACACGCGTCGCGCGCGTCACAGAAAACGTATTGACCCTCGAACACAACGGACGCGAGACTTCCATTGAAACATCCGGTGTCGTTTGGGTCGCAGGCGTGCGCACGAATCCGATTATCGAGTCTCTCAAAGTTGAGAAAGATAAACGCGGATTAATTCTCGTCGAACCGACGCTGCAAGTGAGCGGGCACAAAGACGCATTCGCGCTCGGTGACATCGCCTTCTATCCGGACGTCGTTCCCACCCTCGCTGGCACCGCGCAGCTGGCTCTGCAGCAAGCTCATCTGTGCGCGCGGAACGTGCGGGCATTTCTGAAAGGCGAAGAACTGAAGACAAAACATTTCGTCGAATTGGGAGAAGCGCTGAGTCTGGGGACCGAACACGCAGCCGTGCTCACGGGAGGTAAAGTGATGGGCGGGCCACTCGCGCGCCAGGCACGGTTCGCGATGTACACGGCGCGTCTGCCGACCTGGCATCATCGCCTGCGCGTCGGCGCGAGTTGGTTCTTCGAAGGCACGGACGCGCGGCCGTTGCAGCCTCTGGGATTCTGAGCTAGGTTGTCACGCAGTCGAGACTTGTATTGTAAGTCTTTGCGTAACTTTGCGTCTTAGCGCCTTTGCGTGAGGCCGCAACTCCCATGACTGAAAACGAAATAGCAAAGCAAATCGTTGATGTTGCGTTTCACATTCACAGCACATATGGACCGGGTTTACTTGAGTCAGTTTATGAAGCAATCATGGCTCACGAACTTCACAAGCGCGGCCTAACGATTAGCCAGCAGCGGCCAATACCGCTCGTCCATGATGAGATTCGAATGGGAGTCGGCTTTAGAGCTGATCTGATTGTGGGCAATAAGGTTGTTGTGGAAATCAAGTCGATCGAGGCGATCGGACCTGTTCATAGGAAGCAACTTCTAACTTACCTCAGACTGGCTGACAAGCGCCTCGGACTTCTGATCAATTTCAATGTGGAACTGATCAAGAATGGGATTTCGCGAGTTGTGAACCAACTACCAGAGTGAGGGTTCGCATACGATGAGTTTCGCGCAAAGGCGCAAAGACGCAAAGGAACGCAAACAAAAAGATTTCAAGTGACAAGCCCTGCAAATAAGCCTGAAAAAACTCCATTGCTCGGCGACATGCCCGCCGAAGAGTTCCGCCGCCACGGCCACGAACTCATCGATTGGATTGCGGATTACTTTGAACACATCGACGATCTTCCGGTGCTTGCCCAGATCGAGCCCGGCGATCTGAAAGCGCAACTTCCCGCAGCACCTCCGGAAAAAGGCGAACCGATGCAAGCGATTCTCGCGGACGTCGATCGCCTGATCGTTCCTGCGCTCACGCACTGGAGCCATCCTTCTTTCTTTGCATATTTCGCGACTTCAACTTCAGCGCCGGGAATTTTTGGCGAGCTGCTGAGCGCGGCATTCGACGCTAAGTCGATGCTCTGGCGCACTTCTCCCGCGTCGACTGAATTAGAAGAAGTCGTGACTGATTGGCTCCGGCAGATGATTGGCCTTGATGCCGGAATGAGCGGGATCATTTACGACACGGCTTCAGTTTCCAGCATGCACGCGATCGCCGCTGCGCGCGAAGGCGTCGAGATGCGGATTCGCGAACAAGGCATGAGCGGCCGTCCCGATCTTCCGCTGCTGCGTGTCTATGCCTCGGAGCAGGCGCATTCGTCGATCGACAAAGGCATCATCACTCTTGGTTTGGGTCAGCGCGCGCTGCGGAAGATTCCAACCGACAACGAATTCCGCATGGACGTGAAGGCGCTCGCGGACGCAATCGAAGAAGACAAGACCAAAGGCTTTCTTCCCTTCTGCATTGTTGCGACTGTCGGCACCACATCAACTTCGAGCGTCGATCCAGTTCCGGAGATAATTCCGATTGCCGAAAAGCATGCGATGTGGCTGCACGTCGATGCGGCCTACGCGGGTTCCGCTGCGGTCGTTCCAGAGATGCGACATGTGCTCGACGCTTGTGATCGAGCAGACTCGCTGGTAATGAACCCACACAAGTGGCTGTTCACGCCTTTCGATCTGTCGGTGCTCTATTGCCGCCACATGGATTTGCTGCGACGAGCATTTTCGCTCGTGCCGGAATACCTGCGGACACCTGAGCAAGACAAAGTGCGCAGTGGCTCAGATTATGGCGTGCAATTAGGCCGTCGTTTTCGCGCGCTCAAGCTCTGGATGATCATTCGTTATTTCGGCCACGAAGGACTGGCCGCGCGAATCCGTGAGCACGTTCGCTTGGCGAAACTGTTCGCTTCCTGGGTTGAAGAGGACACTGAGTGGGAAGTGATGGCGCCTTATCCGTTTGCGCTCGTCTGTTTTAGGGCGAATCCGAGAAATAAGAGCGCAGAGCGGCTGAATGCTCTGAACGAGGCAATCATGCACGGCGTAAATGCAACCGGAAAAGCTCTGCTGTCGCACACCAAACTAAACGACAAGCTGGTTCTGAGACTTTCAATCGGCAATATTCGCACCACTGAAGCGCATGTTCGGCAGGTTTGGGACTTGCTGAATGAACAACTGCGCCGCCTACAATCCCAATCCACAAAATGACTCGCCGCCGCAGGTTCTTACTAATTCTCCTTGTTGTAATTTTGGTTTCACAGGCGCCGTTCGTCTACCGCCGCTATCGGTTAAAACGACTGCGGAACGCGATTCAGGAGCTCGCATCTCAACGCATCACAAACGAAACTGCATCGGAGTACGTCGACTACAAAGGCGTCATTCATATTCATAGTTCGCTCGGTGGACATAGCACAGGAACGTTTGCGGAGGTTGTCGCCGCGGCGAAAGCAAACGGCCTCGACTTTGTAATCATGACCGAACATCCGCAGGCGGAGTTCGACACGGCGGCGATGACGCTCAATGGAGTTCATGGCGGCGTGCTGTTTGTGAATGGGAATGAAGTCGCGACGACCGATGGGGATCGGCTGCTGCTGATTCCCGGGCTGGCTAGCGCAAACGAGAATCACACAACCAAAGAGTTTATCGATCAGCAGCACGCGAATCACGGACTGGCATTCGCTGCCTACCCAACTGAATCCGGAAATTGGCAGTCGAACTCAGTTGATGGCGTAGAGGTCTACAACCTGTTTACGAACACGAAGCAAATGAATCGGCTAGTGACATTCTTCGACGGACTTTGGTCGTATCGAAGTTACGCCGATTTGATGTTCGCGAATTTCTTTGCGCGACCGAATGACAATTTGCAGCGATGGGATAGCGCTTCCAGCAATCGCAAGCTCATCGCGATTGCCGGCAACGATGCTCATTCAAATGTCGGAATCGGGTTCAGCGATTCCACCGGCAAACAGGTCGCCGGACTGAAACTCGATCCTTACGAGCGCAGCTTCCGTACTGTCCGAACTCATGTCCTGATCAAGAAGGAATCGCCGCTTACGCGAGAAAGTTTGTTCGAAGCAATCTCACTTGGTCATTGCTACGTCTCATTCGACATCTTCAGCGATGCAACCGGATTCGGATTTCGCGTTGCGGAATCAGATAAAATCATGGGTGACGACGCCGTCAATCCTGCAGCATTAATCGCGAGCGCTCCCTTGCCGAGCCGATTTGTCCTCTTTAAGAATGGCGCTGCCATCGGCGAAGCGTCTGGGGTCACTGTGCGATTCCCTATTACTGACGCTGGGGCTTACCGCCTGGAAGTTTATCTTGCCGCTTTGCCCGCACCCGCCGCCGGAAAGCCTTGGGTCATTTCTAATTCGATTTATGTGAGGTGAGAAGCGTTTTGACGCTTTCGAGATGGAGCGGGATCTGGCGCGAAGGCGTAAGTCGAACATTTAACTTGATAGTTTCTTCGGACCGTGGAGTCAAAATTGAGGATTTCCAAGTCTCGTAATTGTTCGCGGTTACCTCAACTTCAAACGGCACTAGAGGAACAAGAAACTCAGAGTCAGCCTTCACGCCGATGCTGTACTCAGATGTTTCTTCGCCTGCCCTTGTAAATGACAGCCCACCGTCCACGGGAATGCCATACTCGTTCCTAATGATTACTCTTAGTTTTGCGCATTTCGGCCCAAGCGCTAGATGGACGGTGATGGTACGACCGGCGGTAACGGAAACAGTCTTCGAAGCGTTCTTGTTGTTGTTAGCGAAAAATGCGAAGAAAGTGTCCGGATACCCTTCTGACAGTTTGTAGGCATGAAATCGATATTCAGCAGCCGGCAGGTTTGGCAATGAAAAGGAGCCATCCCGTTTGCTGGTGGTCGCGTAACGGATGAATCGCCCCCCGTCATGGGGGAAGTATCGTAGGCATAAACAGTGGCACCTTCAATGGGCTCACCTTGAAGATTGCGAACGGCGCCCATAATTCCTCCCGCGGTAGTCTGAGCGCGTGCCGCACCGGCGGCGACCAGGACAATAAATAGAACTATTATTAGACTTTCACGCGGTAGCTCCTTTAGGCGGCGGGAATATCTCAGATTCCGCCGCGCTATTTTTGCTGCGCCCTATTTCTTACCTGGATTTGTGCTTAAGCGATTCAAGAAGCGTCAACCGCGCTTGTAGGTCGTCCACGTACGATACGAGGGCTTTGTAGGTCTTTTCATCGTCGTAAACGGTACCGTCTGTGAACTCGACGCGAATGACCATCAAAACAATCAATCCCTGCATCGGTCCTCTTAAGTTGAGTTTTTCACGAAGTTCGTCTGTCAACGGAACGGTCTGAACCCAGTCTGATGTTGTTTGCGGTACGAGTTCCCCTGGCGCAACTGGAAGCTTGAGTGGAGGAATAGTCCAACTCATGCGATTGCCGATGCTATCACCTACCGCCAGCGACCGAATTGGCTTCGTGCTGGAATTTCTCAACTCGTAACTCGTTAGACTTCCACCATCCAGATCCGCAAAGTGACTTACGGTCTGGAACTTTAGAGGGCAATTAGGTTGGTAAGCTATCGTGACCAGTGCAACATCGCTGGGAACAGCGACGAGTTTCTGTTTTTGCTCCCCTGCTTTGTCTTGTGCGAAAACGGACGAAAACGCGTAAAGTAAAAGAAAACACATGGATGAAAACTTCATTGCCATTAGTCACCTCGTTATTGACTACAAGTCAAATGTACCGTTCCTGTTGCATCGACCCTATGTCCGTCTTGATCATCAGCCCCGACGAACACTTTAATCAATGGGTTATTGTCATTGCTGATTGCCCGGTAGGCCTGAAAAACCAAGCGCCCCGTGTTGCCGCCCTCAGTTGTGCATGTTGTGGGTCCAACTACTATCCACTCCGGAAGATCTCCATAGGGCTCGGCGTTGCAACGCTCGGGAACCAACGTGGCTCCAAGAGGTCGTCTAAAATGTACGCGGATTTCGAAAGGACTGGCTGCGTTGGAGCCACATGTGTCAGATTCGTGGGCACTACCTTTTAGA
>Ga0207672_1000198_pt1 | contig 8358 bp, 12 predicted proteins | sample KBSSwiwitspikein_3_FD_184290 | JGI IMG/M metagenome (GOLD analysis project Ga0207672, IMG submission 184290) | Switchgrass rhizosphere microbial communities from Kellogg Biological Station, Michigan, USA, with spike-in - S2 (SPAdes) (version 2) | ecosystem: Host-associated > Plants > Roots >... | reverse complement strand
GGGGATTCGGGTTTTCGGGAAAAGGATCATCCCGAAATGGTCCCGTTTCGGGTTTTTGGGGCGTCAGTCTCGATCAATTGCCTAACCACCAGCGAGATTGGCGATGAACGCTTACCTTGCGGAATTGAACCGCGTCATCGCGGAGCGCACCGATCCGGGCGAACCGATCAGCCTGAAAAGCCGCTTTCAGAAATGGTACGATGGCCTGCCGAGCGTCACGCGCGATCGGCCCTTCAGCATGTCGGAGTTCGAGACGGCGCTGAGCACGCAGGGCAAATATGTAAGCTCGGTGTTGCTGGAGCTTGGCTGGCAGCGGAAACGGAAATGGAATTCCGTCGGTCAATATCACCGGTATTGGGTGCCCCCGAGCGCGTGATTTGAGCGAAGCGCCCACCGTCTCAAACTGCTCCACCTTTAGAGCTTGATCAGAAACGCCCCCGCGCTAGATTCACCGCATCCCTGAGACACGCAGGGATGAGGCATGATAACCTCGTTGTGCAGAGCCCTCGGTCGTCATTTCGGCCGGGTGGCATGCGCGCATGTCCAGCCGGCAACGGTAAAGGCGCATGCGCGCTGAGCTCTGCCGGCGTTATCATCACCCGGCTTTGGCCGTCGCCTCGAATCGAATTGGAGGCGACGATGGGGCTGATTGGACGATTGACGGGATTTGATCAGCATCAGGAAGCACTGAACGCCGTAATCGCCAGTCATCTGGTTGAGTCGGCGAGTCGTGATCTGAAGCGAACCATCGCGGATCGCATAATCCAAATTGTGCAGCAGGTGCGTGGCAGCGGCACAGGAAACCCCGACACCATCCTATTTGACCTGAGTAAGAAGCCTCGCGTTGTGCAAATGAATTTTGTCGCGCTCGCATGCAACAGTCTCGGAATTGCGCCAAATATCCCGCGAGCTGAGTTTTGGCCTATCAACAATCCGTATCGCGCCGACAACGATTGGTCGAACAGTTGGTTGAAGGATGCGACGGGCATCATTGCGAAGCGGTATGGTGTGGAACCCGCCTGGCCGGGCAACGATGCGCGTGTCGATTTCGGTGAGTGGAGTAAATCCGCCGAACCCGTCGTTGGTGAATCATGGTCATCAACACCAACGCCCCCCGAGCAGGTGGAGCAGTTTGACAGAAAGAATCCTCTTTGCGCGCCGCTATTCCACGAATTTGCGAGGCGTATGTGCCGCGCGGCGGGCTCTCCGACTGACCCTATAGCGGCCTTTGACGATGCCGTAATTAGCGCGCGGCTTCGGGATGTCGGCACAGCTGCATATCTAAGGGAGATGATCTCGGGCCTCGAAAAGGCTGTCGAGCAGTCGTTGGAACCATATCCAACGATGCTGGCGAGGGACGCGAAAACATACGCCAGCACATCGAACGAAGTGCAAATAGGGATGTTTCACGCCGTGTATTACACACGCGAAGTGGTTTTCGCGCTCGCGCCTTCTCTGACCAAAACCAAGGACGACGCGGCAGTGCTCACTCGTGAAATGATGCAAATCATGACGCTAGCGCTCGATAAGGGCTATCGGGACGATTATCTTGCTGGCGCCCATGCCGTCTTTTCTACTTTTCATTCGGAACTTCTACACGAATTGGACGAGCATCTGACCGGCGCAGAAGGATGACTATCGTTCGAGCCGTGGCGGTCTTGTGCCCTGGCTGCCAAGAGTGGCGAAGATCGCCCGTCACGACATCCGCGACGATCTTCAAAGTGCGTCAATGGTCGGATGGCTACGTAACATCGTTACTCACCGGAGCATTTGATAACCGCCTGCGCGCGTGCGAGTGTGGCGCGATCTTCGCCGTGCATAAGACTGAGCGGCGGGAAATTTCGCGCGATGTCGTTCCAGTCGGTGCCGTTTTTCCAATCGCTCTCCATGAAGCTGAGTTTTTCGTTGCGGAGCGTGGCCCGTATGAGCCGGATATCGAGCTGCCGCTGCGCAAGCTGGTGTGGTGGCACTCCAATCAGGATCAGCGCGGCATCGCGACTGCGCGGGATGAACTGCTCCGGCCGGTAACGTATCGGCCGGACTGGATGTCTCGGCTAGCGGCGTGTGCTCGATTTTCCCCCGCCGAACATCGATCCAACATCGGTCGAATTACAGAGTTGCTGGTGAGCGAAGCTGATCCAGACTGGATGTTGGTCGGCGACGCGAGACGGCAGCTAGGCGAATATGGCGCTGCAATATCCGCATATGAGCAGATGCCGTCGTCAGCGGCGGGCTGGAGAAAACATCTCATAAGGCGGGCGCGGTGCAGCGCCGATGAAGTCGTTGAGCTTTCGCGGTTGGCACAACGCGCCTTTTTGTCGCGAATATTCAGCCGATCCGGGCGCCCGCCGATATCGGCGGGAGCCGTCTAAATGAACAAGAAAGACCTCACCCTAAGCCTTATTCGATATCGGTTTACGCAAAGTGGCGTGGCACTGGGGATGGACGTAGGTGAAGCGGCCATGATGGCGGAGGCCCGCATGAAGAATGAGGGTCTGTATGGTTTTTTGGCTGGCACGAAGGTGATGGGAACGCCTGAAGGCGGTATTGTCGGTATCGTCGAGGCGTTCTTCAGCCACTGGATTCCGATGCTGGAACAGGACTTGGCCTTGAAGAATCAGAATAAGATCGATGCCGATGAGGCCGGGCGACGAAACAAGCTGTCGGAGAAGAAAGCCATTGATACGGTCGAGGCCTACCGCACGAGATTCTATCCCGGCGAGGGCGACCACCCCCATGAGATACGGCCGTATGTCTGTTATAGAATGCGGGTCGAGATGCGCCATGTGCATCATCTGGAACCCGAGCAGCTTGGGTTGGACGAGCGCACGGTGATCCACATGGTGGATGAGGCTGTGCAATTCTTCAAAGGCCGGGTGGGGAAATTTCGCCGATCCTGACGGTGATTAGCACCATGGCTCCCGCCGGCCGGTCCATGTCCGCGCGAGACCTTCGGCGACCAGTTCATCTCCCAGAGACATGCCGCCGCGCATCACGATTCTCAGCTCACGGCCATATCGGTCACGATCCCTGCCGCCGATGCTCGCCAGCTCGATCGGCCCAGCATTCAACAGCTCGGCAAGGCGTTGCGTGGCGCGTGCACCTAGATCGGCCTCATTTGGGCATCTCGGCGGGTGTGTTTCCGGGGCATCGATGTCGGCGATCCTGATCTTAACGCCACCGTACCATATGGTATCCCCGTCAACGACGCAGTTGGTGCCGCCACCGGTATGACAGAAGGTGAAACGGGCCATTGAAGGTCGAGCGGCAACGATCTGCGCGGCCGATACCTGGGCAGGTTGAAGATCGTCGGAAACGAGTTGAAGTGGTGCGGGAGCGCTCGATTCAACATTCGGGCTGGGCTCACCGTCGAGCGTAGATGTCCGCGTCACTATAATGCCCCCAGCGAACACGACGCCGAACAGAGCGGCTGCGGCCACCCAAGGCGTTCGGCTCCGGCGCGCCTTCCGGCGCTTCGCTTCGGGCCAAATCTGGTAGATATTTGGTGGCCGTTTTCGCCGCATGACCGGTCAATCCACCGTGATGAGCTGAGATGGAAATGCGCAAGCCAAGCTCAAGGCATCTTCGACTGGCGATGTCAGCCATTTCATATGATCCTCTTCGTGGAGGATCACCGGGATCGCCTTGGGGTGGATGGCGCCGACCACGTGCGCGCTCGGCTCGCCATCATATCCGCAGGTGAGGAACGCGAAAGCCGGACCTGTCTCTGTCGGTCGCCATACGCCAGCAAAGGAGAAGATCGGGCGCGATGGTACGCTGAACCAATGCGGGCGCTTCTTTCCCGTCACCGGATCAGGCTCGACCGACCATTCTTGAAAGGCCGTGACGGGGACGAGGCATCGCCGCTCGGGATTTTTGAGCGCTGAGCGCCAGAACGGGCTCGCGTAGTTGCGGACGTTCACGATGGGCTTGCTCACGCGTTGCGGCGGCGGAAATCCCCAGCGCATGACGGTCAGGTCCAGCCCTGTCCCGTTGTGGACTGCCACGAAGCCGGATCGACCCGGTGATACGTAATCTTTCTCCAGCTCATCGTGCCATGCATCTTGGGCCTGATAATACTCCAAAACCTCCCATCGTTTGACCTTGAGATTATAGAGGTTGCACATCTGCAAAGAATGTCATGGAAGGCGCGATCCGCCAATGGCAGCTGGCCCGTCGGCGTACTGTCAACAAGCCAAACGTTCCGGTAGTGTCTCAGTTTGAATTTCGAGACTGTGTCAGTTTGAAATTAATAGCGATCCGACCGCACCGATCACTAAAAAGGTGGCTCATGTGGGGATAACCTCAGGTTTCGGCGCTTTCAGGGTGTTTCGCCGAAATGGCAAAAAGGCAACGCGGCCATGACGGTTCATGCCGACGCTGAATCAGAATTGATCAGCAAATGAAAGCGCTTGGGTTCTTACGCATCGTCGATGGCAAACCGGATCAATCGATCACACGCTGCCTCGTCAACGTCATCTGGCGCGTCCAGATCGTCGAGAAAATCGCGAGCGATGAACCCTTCGAGAAAATAGGCGTAGCTCTTTCCAGCTTGGATGATCGGGTCCGTCGCGTCCGGCGTCTCGCTTGAAAGGAGCGCGTCTGCGTCCCCGCCCCACGGCTCTACCACGTAAATGGTGTCCTCTTCCGACCAATCGCGCCGACCGCGCAGCAACTCTCGCAGCTTCATATCGCTCCCCATCACCCCGCACCTTATGGCTGTGGAGACGCTTCGGGCGCCAGCGGATTTATGAGTTCACGGCCTAGTTCTGGACGAATGTCTGCCAAAATAGCAGGTGAAGAAAGGATCGGGGCATGAGCCAAGCGAACGCACGGCAATCGCGTAGTCCGGAGGAGACGGAGTCCTCAAAATGGCATTGAAAACATTGAATAATTTATTGATCTCAGGGCCCGGTAGCAAAGGCGATGTTACACCTGAAAACGGTGCGACTAGGCCTCAAGCCTTCGAGCAATACCTTCGTTGAGGCCATGTTACACAAGGTCCCCTGTGCCCAACCTTCGGATTGTGGTTTGCGGCCTATCCGTGCGATCACGATGGCGAATCGTTAATCGCAACCCAAATGTGCATTTGCATCTGTAGTCCAATCCTTGGCATAGGGCCGGAGCCGCGATACTCTTGAAGCACGTCTTGATCGACCTCAGAATGTGGCAACTCCAAGGTCGTGGCATCACAAAGGATGTCGGCGTAGAACCATAGCTTACCAAGGCCTTGCCCCACATCCGGTGGCGGTCGAGTTACAGCCTCTATATATGGAAGCTCAATGACCGGCTCGGGATACAGGGTTTCATTCGGCATTGCGAAGCGAGGCCGCTGAATTGTGCGCTCAATCTGAGGGAGAAGCGGGTTGGTGAAAAATCGGGCGTTCAATCGATCCCCGCTGTTTCTATCCACAGAATTTACGAGATTGGCCGCTTCATGGTCCGCGAGCATCAGGTTCCCGATTAATCGGCGCAGTGACCAGTTGAATGAAAAGGCCTCTCGATTAGGATGTATGTCTCGCTCCACCGCACTTCGATCGCCAGCCATCTTGTAGAGTATAAACCCTGTCGCAAACGTGCCATTTTCATAAACTGCTTCGACAAGTTGTAGATAGCTATAGTTATGTTTACATTTGTTACATAAAGCAGAAAACTCTCGCTTTAGTTTCTTTATCAGTGAAACAAAATCGTTTTCCCGCTTCTTATAAGATTTTGCAACCTTAATTGCACCCTTTTCGTAGAAATCAAATAGTTCGGCGGCGATGTATATAACCTCCAAATAGTCGTCTAGGGGATTGGTCAACCCGGCACTGGCGGTGTCATTCCACCCTTGTTCGATTCTTCTTTCCTCGTACTCTTCGAGAGTATTCAAAAACCTTTCAATCGCACGTTGAAGGCGACGGTACAAAATGTTCATGCCGACTAGAAACTCGTTGAGCGTAGTCTGCCGGATGCCAATTTGCCGATCATTAATTGCCTCGCAGAATTGCCAAAACACGGTCGGTCCGCCCGGCTTAAGCGTAGGAATCTCGGAGTTTTCTGAGTTCATTTGATAAATCTTTGCCCTTTAGCCTTCGTTGAGAAAAGCCTGTCATGCCCACACTAGGGCATAAGTTTGGGCTAGCCTATCTCTACGGCCTCAGCCATGACCGCGACCGGCGTGACATCTATTTTCAGACCTACTTTGTGGGCATCGCTCGATCTGTCGGCGTTGAATGTACCGTTGCGATCTCTGAAGCTCTAGCTGCTGGTCGAAGGGACAGTCCAAGCTCGAAGCGCCCGTCAGTCGAAATCCACCATAATGATGGCACTATGACAATGATAGCTATAAGTAGGATGGCACGGGGGATGGTACATGATGGATCTACTAAGAGACGCAATCGGCTTTGCTCAAACGCTGCCCGTGGTCCTAAAATTGGCTGTGATAGCGGCTGTGATGATCCTAGCGTTTCTGGTCTGCTATACAATTTGGCAAAATCCGCCACCCAAGGTTGAGGTGGCAACTACGCAGGCTACTATTACTGCTGCACCTGATGCCAAGGTGCAGATGGCAAGTGGAGAAGGTAGCAGCATTACATCATCTGAGGAGGATCGCCGTATTGAGCATCCGCAAGCGCCTTCAAATACGGGCAATGTTAAAGTCGAAGGTCCAAACTTTGGTATTGTCGCTGGCACCTATGCACCAGTAACCAAAGAAGAGAAGCTGCAAGCTATACAGCGTCTTAAAATGCAGTTGTCCGAATTCTCAGACTATCCAGAAAGGGTAAATGCAAATCCTTCAACGCAGATGGAGGAAATGTTTATAAATAAAAATGTTCAAACTCTATATAATATTTTGTCGCCATACGACAAACAAACTATCGATTCTATTCCAATGGTTGGCGATGATCTGAATAATATCAAGAAGTCTTATTATGCGTTTGCATATGGTCAGAAGGGAATTGAGTTTAATCTCACTAAAGAGATCAGTCTTAATGTAGAAGGACGACTTCCAGCGGCTTGGGACATATATCAGAGATACATGTTGATGCGATTTTCTGGTTCTTCATTAGACGATATAAAATCAAGTGGCCTGTGGCTGAATTATGGTATTACATGGGAAGATTGCGAGCGCGTGTACCAACTTCTAAAGGATAGAGACATCGGAAAAGCGGCGATTGGTAACATTAAGCTTTATGCGGATTTGCTGATAAAGACTCATAGCCTCACGCAGACGATTAAAGATCAAAATTGGTAACGGCTTAATGGTTCGGCGGATGCGGTATCCGTCATATTCGCCCGAATGTCTGCTATCCCGAGAATGAACTGATGAGCTGCCTGTCCGGACTCGGCCCTATTCCGCCCCCCCCGTCACGACCGATAGCGTGATATGATTCTCTTCCACTCGCGCTCCTCAGGGTATTCGAGCCCGCATGGATGCGGCATGTCCTTCGTGATCTCCAGTCGGGCCCGTGATACGACCTGCCGGTCCCGCCAGCAACGTGTGCAGTAAAAGCGTTTCAGCACTTCGGGGATCGCGTCGTCGATCCCCTTCCGGTGGAAATGCCACCAGACCGGCACTGCATCGAACAACGCAACATGGCGACAGCGGCGGCATGACAGTTTCAGCGTCGTCCGGTAAAGCGCACAGTGCATGAGCGTGCGGAGCTTGCGCCCCAGATGGTCACGGCTCTGATCCGCCGGCATCCTGCACCAGCCCTTCCATGATCAATTCGTGCTTTGCGGCCCACTCCGGCCATGGCTCGTCCTGGCCGAACTTTCCCGCTGCGCCCGCGCCGAAATGTGGAATGCTCGCCTCCACCACCATCACGGACTCAGTGCAGACCATTTCACAAAAGCGCTCCGCGATCTGATAGATCTGGTCATTCCGCAGGTTGGTCGGCATCCGCCGATCAAATTTGATGTCTGCGATTATGCGGTGGAACAGGCGATCCCTGCTGATCCTGTGCATCTGCACTCAATAGAGCTTGAGGCCGCGCCGCTGCATCTCGGCATAGACCTTGTCCCACATGGGATCGCAACCCGCTATGTCTAGTGAGTCCCGCAACCAACCGAGAACGTCGGCGTTCGACCAGCCGCCAAACGGACCGCCTCCACCGTCGCCGCCGTCAAATTCCGGTTCGACGATCTTCAATGCTGCCGCACCCATGTCTCAACTCCTACTGTTACTCTGCTGCCAATGGCTGGAGCGGGGCCAGAAACTCATATGGCACCCGCAAAACGTTCGTTAGGCGATCAGCCTCGAAATCCGTGATAGACTGTGTATCCTCGTCCAGCTCCCGCAGCCGCGCTTCATCAATGCCGGTGGCGGTGGCCAGTTCAGCGAGACACAGTCCGCGATCCTCGTGCCATACCCGG
>Ga0207672_1000189_pt1 | contig 8638 bp, 9 predicted proteins | sample KBSSwiwitspikein_3_FD_184290 | JGI IMG/M metagenome (GOLD analysis project Ga0207672, IMG submission 184290) | Switchgrass rhizosphere microbial communities from Kellogg Biological Station, Michigan, USA, with spike-in - S2 (SPAdes) (version 2) | ecosystem: Host-associated > Plants > Roots >... | reverse complement strand
GCGAATGCATCGCCGATGGCGACACAGCCGGGCCGAGTGACGGTCGCTGTTCCAGTCGCGAACCAAAAGGTCGTGGCGGCGGGTGGTGCGGTAAGAAAACCCAGTCGCTGGCGCGCGCTGATTGTCTCGCTAATTCTGATTGTCGCATTCGCCGGAATGCTTCTGGCTACGCGAAACTACATCCGCCGGCGCTGGGCGCAGGAGACGACTACGGAGCCAAACACGCTCGTCGGACGTGAAGCCTTGACCACAACTGATCTAAACTTGCGCGCCGGGCCCAGTTCAGCTACCGATCGCGTCGGTTTGGCTGAGTCAGGTTCGCGGGTTAAAGTTCTAACCCTCGGCAGCAATGCGAACTGGTGCGAAGTTCAGGTTTTGCAGCATGCGCGCGGCAAGATTGACCCTGCTTCGCTGGATCGCGGCTGGGTGAATAAGCAGTTCTTGAAGTTTGACTAGGGTAGTCAGTTGTCAATTGTCAGTCGTCCGTTGTAAGAAACTACTGACCACTGACCACTGACAACTAATCGATGAGCTTAATTGAATCAATTCGACGCTGGATTGACGGCGAAACCACTGACGATATCCTCGAAGAGGTCGACTCGCAGGCGCATCCGCGCCGCGCTGCGGAAGAGTTTCTGGTAAAAATCGCGCGCGAAGTCGAGGCGGTGATGCAGCGCGAGATGTTTACGCCCCCCGGCGGGCCGACTTACATTCCGCGCGAATACATCGTCTATCTCAGCAACGACGACGATCGCGACTGGCAAGGCGACAAGCGCCGCGGCCTGGAACAAGGTCTCTTTCACGTCTTGTCCGAACGCGCGCGCGAACTCGCGGGTTCGGTAAACCTACAGACAAAATCCTTCGCGATTGAGTTGCGCGTCGATGGGACCTTGAACCAGGGTGAATTCCGTGTGCAGCCCGTCTGGGACGAAACCGAAGCCGGTCACACGATGGTCACCGTCCGCCCTGCGACAGTTGGTGGCGTCGCCACGACAGCGACGGCCGCCCCTTCCACGCCATCTGCACCTTCCGATGGTGAAGGCGACACGTCCGCTGGAGAGACCGAAGGCTCTGACATCACCGTCGTGCGGCCACGCGTGGTTGAACTGTATTCGGTCGAGTTGTGGCGCGAAGGCGTCCGCCAAACCGTAGTGCCGATCACCAAACCTGAAATCACGATTGGCCGCGGATCGAAATCGGTCGAAGTCGATTTGCCTCTGAAAGGTGATCCCGAAATCAGCCGCGTCCACTGCACCCTGACGCTGGATGATCAAGGCCGCTTCTGGCTGACTCCCAAAGGTCGCAATCCCACGCTCGTCTCCGGCCGCGAAGTCCCCCGCGAACAACGCACCGTCGTCCAGCCTGACGAGAAGATAGCGATTTGTAGCTTTACGTTGCGAATTCAGCCGAAGTGAGTGCGACGACGAGAGCCCCACGCGCGCGTTGGTCACGGAATCTCCAGACGCTTAAATTCGCCAGCGTGAATACTCTCAACGCCTCTTTCAATTACCGTGGCTGACGCAACGATGCGGTGCAGATCGTTGGTCGAGAGTTCCACAATGGCAACGCGGTGACTGGCCAGATTCTGTTGATATCGAATATTTTGATCAGACGTAATGAAGACGTCGAACTCGGCTTCAGCGCGGCGAAGCAATTCGCTGTTGCGAACACCGTTCCAGCCTTGTGCTTGAACGCTCGTGACGTAATGCTGAGCGAGCAGCCGATGCATCGGCCACGGAACGCACTCGTCCAAAAGAATTTTCATGCAGCGGGAGTCAGCAAAGCCTGTTCAGAACGTTCGAGAACCTGTCGGGCCAAGGCGCGCGATACAGAAGGAAAGCACTCCAGGAACTCTTCCAACGAATAATCATTTTCCAGATATTCGAAAAGCGCGTTGACAGGGACGCGCGTACCGCGAAACACAGGCACGCCGCCGAGAATCTCAGGGTCAACTGTTATGAGGTCATTCGAATTCATCCAGGCCGCATTATCCTCTGTGGCTATATTCGGAGCAAGAAAAATGCTTTCGCCCCCGCTATCTACCGCGCTGTCACCACGGGCAATATCACCGCACTCTCTTTTCCCGCGGTGTGATAAATCCGTTGGGTCGCCTTCTGATAATCCTCGGGCTTGGCCCAGAAGATGTTCGGCACAAATTTCTGCGGGTTGCGATCGTAGAGCGGGAACCAGCTCGATTGAATCTGGATCATGATCCGATGTCCCGGCAGAAAGACGTGATTGACCGTCGGCAGAGACCACTTATAAAGCAAAGGTTCATTCGACGTAATCGCTTTCGGGTTGTCGAAGCTTTCGCGATAGCGCCCGCGAAAGATATCCATCGAAACCGCAAGTTGATATCCGCCCAACTTCGGATCAGGCGCCGTCTCATCCGGATAGACATCGATTACATTCACCACCCAATCGGAATCAGTTCCGCTCGTCGAAGCGAACAGATTAACGATTGGTTGGCCGCTTACCTTCACCGGCTCAGTCAAAACGTCCGTCGTGTAGGTCAGCACATCCTGGCGTCCTGAGAAGTCCCGCTGATCGTCGACCAGCCAACACGGCCACTGCGCGCAACTGTCATAACCCGACGGAGGCACAGGTCGAATCCGATTGGTCACCGGCTTTGCCGGATCGGAAATGTATTCATCGTAAGGCTGAGTATCGGCCGGCAGCGGGCGATCCAGGGGGCTCAAGTGCGGCCGCCAATTCAGTTTGCCGCCAAGAAACAAATAATACGGTGTCGGCTTAACGGTTTCTCGCGCGCCACCACTCGGCCACGAATCGTATCGCCGCCATTCATTCGTCCCCGTCTCAAACGCCGTCACCGGCGCGATGTCCATCTTCGGCGCATCGTCTTTCAAATAGTGATCGAGAAACGCCCGCAGAATCTTCTGCCGAAAATAAAGTGCGGTATCACTGCCCCATTTGATCGCCCCCAGCGATGAACCGTCGGCAATTTCCTGCCCGTGATGCCAAGGGCCCATCACCAGAAAAACCTTGTCGTTGTTCGCGTCCTTCGGCTCAATCGCTCTGTACACCGCGGTGGCGCCGTAGATATCCTCCTGATCCCACAAACTATGAACCAGCATCACCGGAACCTTCAGAGGTTCTCTCGCCAGCAACTTATCTACCGCCTGCTGTTGCCAGAACGAATCGTACGCCGGATGCTCGACGAGCTTCCGCCAAAACCCAACCTGCTCTAATCCACGCTGCCGGCCCAGCTCGCCCGCCGAGCCCGCCTGCATGTACATGTCGTAATCGTCAAAGTGCGTCGTCCACCACTTGTAATCGTTGCTGCGCGAACCATCCTGCTCGTAGATGTAAGGCAGGTTCTGTTCGCGAAAGGCGCCGTTATGAAACCAGTCGTCACCCATCCAGCCATCGACCATCGGATTCATCGGCACCGAGACCTTCAGCGCCGGATGCGGATTCACCAAAGCCATCAGCGGCAGAAACCCATCATAAGAAATCCCGAGAATCCCAACCTTGCCGTTGCTCTCCTTAACATTCTTCACCAGCCAATCAATCGTGTCGTAAGTGTCCGTCGCATGATCGACCTTCGTCGGATTCAACGGCCCACGCAGCGGCCGGTTCATCACGTAATCCCCTTCGGACCCATACTTCCCGCGCACGTCCTGCACCACGCGAATGTATCCGCCTTCGACAATCACTTCGAGCGCATTGTCATAGCCGTTGAGGATTGGCCCGAGATGCGAACTGGCCGCGTGACTCGTGAGTTCCGTCGCGTTGTACGGCGTGCGAGTTAAGAGAATCGGCGCCTTTTTCTTTGCGTCGACCTTGTTCGCATCAATGACGGATTTAGGAACGATGATGACGGTATGGAGCTTCACGCCATCGCGCATCGCAATCATCACGTCGCGGCGTTCGTATTCGAGGCCGTAGTTCGTTGGCTTGAGTTCCTGCGGCGTTTCGCTGGGAAGTGTTTGCGACTGAATCCTCGCAGCGAAAATGAGGGAACACATAACCATTGTCAGGAGCAGGCCATAACCGCGAATGTTCTTTATGATCATCTGTCGATAGTCCCCAGGTTTGTTGATTGGCGCAAGCGGACTGTTTATAACTTAAGCCTTGAGGAATAGAAACCCGAGAGCTTTATTAGCCGCCGGCAGATATTAGTACCCCAAGCGGTAAGCGAGGTGGATCAGCCACGCACATTGCACTTGACCCGGTCTCTACCGCTCCCGGTACTGACACGGTGCACGCTGAAAGCGTGCGATTCAGGCTGCTCACGACTGTCAATCTTTTCTCACAATCCAATTCGACATCGAGCGCTGGTGCTGCACCACCACAGTCTTAAATGGCTCGAGCCACTGACCGCCGATCGATGCTGTTTCCCGCAAAAGCATTTCTTCATCGACCAGAAAACGTTCGCTGCCATCCGGCAAGTGATAGCGTCGGCCTTCGATTAGTCTGATTCCATCAATGCCGACGGTTGAAGCCAGGCGCGCGAAGAAAATTCCGCCGGGCTTCAGGACTCTCCACATTTCCCGCACCATTTGGTCCCAGTGGTTTTCATCGCGGGCAAAATGGAGGACAGCGCTGCTCAGCACCACGTCAAAAGTTGAATCGGCGAAGGACATTTTCTCCACCGCTTCTATCCGAAAGCTTTCGGCGGGAAGGTTCGGGGCCAGCGCGGCAGACAGAGAGCGAATTTCGGCAATCGCAGCCGCAGACTGATCGACGCCGGAGACATCAAAACCCGTTTTGAAAAAGTAGGTGAGGTTGCGGCCCCCGCCACAGCCGGCGTCCAGCAATTTCATTTCGGGGGTGATGCGGCCTTTCAAAAGGAGATCGAACAAGTAGATGTCGATGCCGCCGAACCATTCGCGTAAATTCATCATTTGGTTTTGGAAACCTTACGTCAGTCGCGACGACGAAAGCCAGCGGGGTAGTGCGTCCTTAGGGCGACAACATACTTGACGCGTCCCCCTGTTTTTCAATCCGCGGAGCGGACGGCAGCGTAAAGCCTGGGGCGTGAGCCCCAGGACAAGTAACAAAGTACCGATTCAACCCGCGAAGCGGGTGATAGCCGGGGCCCCTAACACTCGATCGAATGATGTGGCTGCCGCCCGCTGCGCGGGCTTTAATGTCCATTGCTAACGCGATCCTGGGGCTTGCGCCCCAGGCTTTACGCTGACGTCCGCTTCGCGGACTCTCGGAAGCGAGCGGGTAACAATGCCGGAATCTCAATCAGCTATCGGCTTGACCCGGTCGCTACCGATCCCGGTACTGACTGTATCGCCCATACGGAACGCTTCACTCGCCCGCGTTTCCATGGCAGATGAATTATTCCCTAAATCTTTATTGACCACTCATGCCGGGGTTGTTAGTCTCTAAGTGGCCTGTATAGCCCCTTCCTTCACCCGCTGTTTTTTCGAAACCTAACTGGAGAATCTCAATGAAGATGAATATGAAAACAATCCCGAATCTTGTCGTCTACTCCGCGCTTTACGCCGCCATCTGCGGGATTAGCATTTGGTTATTGGTCTTTCACCCTGAGAGTCCCACTAATTGGGTTCTGTATATACTCATCATCGGGTCGATCTTGGCAGGTTTAGTTAAATTTGCGTTGCATTCGCGCAAGCGACATCAACAATCTCTATAAGTTAAGCATCAGTTTTTCGGAGTAACGCGAGGGTGGCGCGGTTTCCGGCCTCGCGGCCAATTTCACCCTCTTGAGACCCCGACAGTGTGCGATAACGGAATGAGTGTTACGATGAAACGTAACTTAATTCAATGAGGTGAAAACTTATGGCATGGGATGGCGATGCTTTAGCAGGCCAAGTGGAAGAGATATTTGAACGGCAGCAGGCAATAGCCGATGCGCGCGCGTTCAACAACTCCTCAACTCTCGAGGAGCGCCTGCGCAGCGCGAAATTTGAATCGCTCCGAGTATCGCGCTCGCGCATCATGACTCAACTGAAAGCGGCCACGAACCCGGCACACCGCACGGTACTCGAGCGCGCCCTAAAATCCCTCAACGATGAGATGGCCGAAGACGAAGCGCGCGGCTAGCGTGAGATTCGTCAGCTCGTGAAATCCCGATTAGTCGGGACTGAATCTCGAACCACATCACCGCAAATGAAATCAGACTGAGCGCTTCCAGGTTGGGGTGTGCATTGGCTGAGTCTGCTTGCGATCTCCGGTTGTAATATTTATCCTCAAAGTTACTCCGGCAGAATTCGTACTTCAGAGGCAATCCCACATGCGAACGAAAAAGACCTTGCTACGCCGGTTCGCGTTTCTTGTGTTTCTTGGTTTAGTGGTTAGCCTGCCGCCAACTTCAGCACAGAAGTTGACCGTCTCAACAAACCTTAACGTTTCATCGGCTTCGTTAGATCATTCATCTCACTTTGCAGTCCCGACCCCCGTGGATCAGTCTTTCAATCCAATCAAGGGCCTCAAGGTTCTTAGAGCTATCTCGTTCACAAATGAGTACAGCTACTACGGGCGAGGCAGTCTGGCTTTTGATGATACTTATGCTTACATTTCCACGCCGAATGGACTCTATCGAACTGCGAAGACGCTGAACCCGAGCGATTCTCTCGACCTGATTGCCTTCCCCGAGGGCCACATACTTAATCTTTACCTTCACAACAATGCGTTGTACGTACTCCGATTCGGAGAGCAAACGAATACTGGACCTGCGACGGATCATACATTTCTTAGATCAACCGATCACGGTCATACATTCAGCGCCCTCGACAATGGGCTTTCTTACTGTCTTTCCGGGTACTGCGGTTTCCTGACACCAACCGTGGCAAGGTTTGTCGATCCTTTGATTTTTTTGAACGCTGGCTCAGGGCGAAACCTGCTGGTAACTAAAGACCAGGGCGCAAGCTGGCTCGCGCTCCACGGCACGATTGAGCCCTACGTGTGTTCCGAGCCGGCGTTTGAGGTGATTGATAACAGGGTTCTGATGGGCGGCGAGTGTCCGCTGGATTTCGCCTATTTGTGGGGTGGGACGTTGCAGCCGGATCTTCTGAGTTGGGTCGTCCCCGGTGGCGAACTCAAGCCGGTGTCCCTGCCCGCCATCGAAAACAGAAACGTCCAATTCGTGGAACGCAGGGGAGACTCCTCGCTTGTGTTCGCAGGCATCGAAGGCGGCTTGCTCAAGAGCACAGATAAGGGCACAAGTTTCAGATTCGTTCTTCAGTACCCGATTGCTGGCTCACAAAAGTTCCCCTACGTTCAGCAGGTTCTTTACCCGCAAAGTCACCCTGATCTTTTCGTCGCCGCCGGTTTTGACAAGGGCATAACGCAGGCGGGCTATCTTGCTTATTCAATAGACCACGGGGAAAGCTGGACGGATTTCTCAACGCTCGCAATGACGCCCGAGCTAAAGTCTAATCAGGTCGCCTTCGTCAAAGAGGATCCTTACGGGCGGATCCTTGTCGGCCTGGTCAACACCGACGCGAAGACCCTGACGATTGCTGAACTTCTCGTTGAGATGCCGGGCGCACCGATCTTAATGTCGGAGATCGCATCCGAAAGGGCCGTCGCCCTCGACTCAGCAGTGATGACGAGCGCGCCCTTCTCCACCATTGCGACAAATCCATTGACGCAAAATCAGAATACTCGCCTCTCATTATTCGCGCGCATTGTTGACCTGCAACCGAACGAACTTCCGGTGGTGACCGCCCAAATTCAGGATGCGCACCAAACCGTCTTTGATCTGCCGGTGGAATTCGTGGGAAAGGTTCGGGACTTTGAATGGCTCACGCAAGTCGTCGTCAAGCTTCCGAATGGTTTAGCTTCCGGAGATGCGCTGGTGTCGATTCGGGCGCGAGGACTTCCCAGCAATCAGATCTCGATAACGGTTAAGTGAGCGCGAGTTCGCATTTCGAGTGCGCAATCTGTCCTCCAGTGCCGCCGTGAAAGCATGCCCAACATAGGCAAGGCTAAATGACAGAATTTAGGAAGAACTTTGCTGCGGCTGGTTCTTCACCGCACCGCGAATGTTCAGCGCCGCCAGCGCAACCTGCAAAACGATCAGCGCGTAAGCGTGATCGGCGATGCCCCAAACGATCCAGAGGACGTTGCTCAGCAGGAACAGCCAGAAACCCCAGTTGCGCTTGAGCTTCTTTTGCGAAGCGACCATCCAGGCGGCCACCACCGTGACAATCATCGCCGGCCATTGCAGCCAATCGATCGAATTCATTTCTGGTGCTGACGATTAGTTAACCGACGCAGTCATCGCAACGCCGTCGAACTCGGTTAAGAGTTGACTCAACAAAGGCGTGACGGTTTCGAGGTTATCGTAGTTGCGGTGGAGGAGGTTCAGGAGGCGGCGCTCTTTCTTGCCTTCGATCTCTTTCAGGAATGCGCGACAGAAAGCGCAGACGACTACCGGATCGAATTGCGTCCCGGTGTTCGCGCGGAAATCCAACAGCACGTCTTCGAGAGGCAGTTTCTTTCGGTAAGGACGATCGGTGGTCATCGCGTCGAACGAATCGGCGAGTGTAACGATGCGCGCGCCCGCGGGAATCTGATCGCCTTTCAATCCGTCGGGATAACCGCCACCGTCGATCCGTTCATGATGGTATCGCGCCATCAGCGGAATGTCGGCGTAAGGATGTGTAATCGGTGAAAGAATCTCGTAGCCGGCCGC
>Ga0207672_1000182_pt1 | contig 8793 bp, 8 predicted proteins | sample KBSSwiwitspikein_3_FD_184290 | JGI IMG/M metagenome (GOLD analysis project Ga0207672, IMG submission 184290) | Switchgrass rhizosphere microbial communities from Kellogg Biological Station, Michigan, USA, with spike-in - S2 (SPAdes) (version 2) | ecosystem: Host-associated > Plants > Roots >... | reverse complement strand
CATCGCTATCGCGCCCGATCTCCTCTCCGGTATGGGACCGAACGGAGGCGGCACGGCAGAGATTGCGGCCACCGGAAACAACGCAGTCGGCCAGGCGATTCGCGCGTTGCCTCCCGATCAACTCGCGTCCGATTTGAATGCTGTGGCAGATTACGTCGCCGCGCTGCCGGCCGCGAACGGCAAGGTTGCAGTGGGCGGTTTCTGTTGGGGCGGCACCACCACGTTCTTCTTTGCGACGCGTCGACCGACGCTGAAAGCCGCGTTTGTTTTTTACGGCAGCGCGCCACAGAGCAATGCCCAAGGCCAACCGTTCGCAGTCGACAAAACGGCGATCGCTAAGATCGGTGCGCCGGTTTACGGATTCTACGGTGAGAACGACATGCGCATCGACGCTACGATCCCGGCGACGACGGATGCCATGAAGGAAGTCGGCAAGAAATACGATCCGGTAACGTACGCCGGCGCGGGCCATGGATTCATGCGTGCAGGTGAACCAAACAATCCACCGCCGGCCGCCGCAGCCGCGGGAGCCGACGAAGCCGCGGTCAAGAAGGCGGCGGACGCGTTGACTGCTTACAACGCTAATCGCAAGGCCCGCGACGATGCATGGGTCCGTTGGAAAGCGATTCTCGCAAAGCTGTAATCGAAGTTAAAGATACAGAACCGCGAGCGGTAGCGAGCGGGACAAAGATTCAACGTTAGGCCCGAATAATGTAGCGAACTTTTGGAAGGTTGCGCCTTTAACCCGCTCACTATCGTTCGCGGTTCTGTATATATTGTCCGATAAGCCCGCCAGCTAAATTTTGCGGCAAAGCAAAGTCCATGAAAAAACTCTACGCTCCGATACTCGTCTGCGTGCTGGCACTGGCGATGCTTCCGATCACTCATCGGGCCGCCGCGAGTCCCAAGGCTGAAGACGACTTTCAGTTAGTAGAAGTTGCGAAGGGTGTGTACGCCGCGATCGCGAAGCCGGGTGGTCTCGCTTCAGGCAACGCCGGCTTTGTGATCGGCGACGACGGCGTCGTTATCTTCGATACATTCTTCACACCCGCGGCGATGGAAGAGCTAATCGGCGAGATTCAGAAACTTACCGACAAGCCGATCAAATACGCCGTTAACAGTCATTATCATCTCGATCATACTGGCGGCAATCAGGTGCTGGCGGCGCGGGGTGTGCCGATCATCGCGCACGACAATGTCCTGCAGTGGCAGACGACAAAGAACAAACGCTTCTTGCCGGCGCCTGAGGAATTGCAGAAGCGCAAGGCCGACGCTGAAAAGCAGCTAAGCGCCACGCCGGAAGATCAAAAAGACAAACGCGCGCAGTTCGAACGTCAGATTCGCCGGCTTGACGCGATGATGGCCATTAAGCTCACGAATCCCACGAAGACTTTTCGTTCAGGCACGATGGAATTAAAGCTGGGCAAGCGCAAAGTCATTCTGGCGACTTTGCCGGGACACACCGGGGGCGATGTGTTCGCTTACGTTCCGGATGCGAATGTGGTGTTTATGGGCGACCTTGGCTGGTCAAAGACTCTGCCGAACCTGGTTGACGCGACCGTCATTGATTGGATTCCGACGCTCAACAGAATCGTCAAAGACCATCCGGCCGCGAAATACATTCCTGGCCATGGCAGCGTGGCCACGGCCGCCGAGATGAAAGACTTTCGCGATTATCTCGAAGACCTGCGTGCACGCGTGAGGCAGGGAATCGCCAACGGCCTCACGGTGGATCAGGCGAAGGAGCAACTCACACTGCCGGAGAAATACAAGACGTTCGCCTTTCAGAATTTCGCCACGCCCAACGTGGAGGACATGTACAAGGAACTCAAAGGAACCAAGCAGACCCAGTAGTGATCGATAGTGAACTTCTCACTTTCACAGAATTCTCCCACGTTGATTGGCTTTTCGAAGCTCTGGAGAGTGCCGGAGACTAAGGCTGTTGTATGACTTGCCCGGTCCGCGTGCTGAGGCATTCTGCCAGCGACCTGTCGGCCGTTTGAATATGAACAACCAGCCAACTGCGCAGAGCCTCAACCAGGCCGTGCTTGTCCGTCGCAGTTCCAGTCGCGAGGCTGCGCTTCAGATTTTCGACCTCGGTCAGCAGCCGTTCGTGCTCCAGAAAATGAGATTCGTAGGCTTCGTAGGCGTGCAGTTTCATCGCGAGTTGTTCTGAGAGGAAATGCAGATTCGTGTGTTTCACCAAATCATCAAGTAACGCGTAGACCAAACTGTCGGGGGCGCCGCCCCGAACGGCAGCTTTGATGTCATTAAGTAGGTTCAGTTGACCGGCATGCTCCCGGTCCATTGAAGCGGCATCGTATCTGGCTTCTGTTGTTTCGTTTATGGAACTCATCGACTTCGCATATTCTCGCACGTTTTATTCTTCAGCAGCCAGCGCGGGAAAGTTCGCCTAAGTCTTCCACGCGTGGAATCTCACCCGCAGGTATTCATGGATCGTTCTGGTTTTGATTGTTCGATCAGTTATAAATAGTCTGCGTGAGCCCGGATCCTTCAAACCCATCAGCCATAACTGATTCGCCAAAACGTCAGACCGCATTTACCTCACTACGCCACCGCGATTTTCGTCTGCTCTGGAGCGGACAAATCGTTTCAGTGATCGGTTCGCAGATGCAGATGGCCGCGATTAACTGGCATATCTATCTGCTGACTGGCTCAGCGCTGGCGCTGGGAATTGTCGGCGCGTGCCGCGCAATCCCAATCATTCTGTGTTCGCTTGGCGGCGGCGTCGTGGCTGACGTGGTTGATCGGCGCCGGCTGATGATGGTGACGCAGAGCATTATGCTCTTGTGCAGCGCTACGCTTTCGTTAATTACGTTTTCCGGGCTGACAAAAATTTGGCCGATACTTTTGTTGACCGCGATTGCTTCGGCAGCTTGGGCGTTTGACACGCCGGCGCGCCAGTCTCTGCTGCCGATGTTGGTGCCGCGCGAGGATTTCCAGAACGCCGTGAGCCTCAGCATGCTGATGTTTCAAATCGGAATGGTGACCGGTCCGCCGCTGGCGGGATTCGTTCTGGCGAGTCATGGTCCGGCGTTCGTCTACGCGCTGAATGCTGCTTCGTTCCTAGCCATGCTCACTGGCATTGCGCTTATGCGCACCAGCGGCAAACCCGAGAAGAGCGATGAGGATCAACCGGCAGCGCCACGCATTAGTTGGCAAGCTCTCGTCGAAGGTTTGCAGTTCGTTTGGCGCACGCCAATCATTGTGCAGACGATGACGCTCGACTTTGTCGCGACCTTCTTTGCCTCAGCCAATCAGTTACTGCCGATTTATGCGAAAGACATTCTGGTTGTTGGCGCGCGTGGCTACGGATTCCTGGCCGCGGCCCCTGCGGCGGGAGCGATCATCGCCGGCTTAATCATGGCCCGCATGGGCGCGATCAAGAAACAGGGATTGACTGTCATTGTTTCAGTTGCGCTTTACGGTGCGGCGACAATCGCATTCGGGGTCTCGAAGGTGTTTTGGTTTTCATTGGTGATGCTGGCGGCGACCGGCGCGGCTGATACGGTGAGCACGATTCTGCGACAGACGATTCGCCAACTTGTCACCCCCAATTATCTGCGCGGCCGCATGACCAGCGTGAACATGATCTTCTTTATGGGCGGCCCACAACTTGGCGAAGTCGAAGCCGGCACGGTCGCCGCTTTGATTGGCGCACCCTTGTCGGTGATTACCGGCGGCGTCGCTTGTGTGCTCGCCGCCACTTTTACATTCGTCAAAGCGAGAAGTTTGAGGCAATATGAAGCGTAATGTCCTGGACTGAAATCGAAACAACAACGCATCAGGATCACGTCATCAAGCACGTGATTGGCGCGACCGTGCTCGGCTGGGTCGTGGCCGGAGAAGCAGCCCATCTTTTGCTCGACATTGGATTTCTCTGGACGATTTATCTCGACGGCGAGATGAATCTGCTGCCGCAGGGCGTAGCGGTGTCTGAACTTGAAGGCGACGATGTCAGCTCGGCTGATCGTGCCGAACTCAGTTTCGACGCAGACCTATTATTGAGTGAAGGCCGTCGCGCTGAGGGTTTAAAGCGGTTCGTGGGGACGCCGGTGCTGTGCATGATCGATTCGGTTGACGTAACCGGCGCTGATTCGCGGCGGCGCATCACGGCTCGTGGCGAAGCCGGCACGGTGATAGTCGAAACGTCGATCGAGTCATCAGAAGTTCACGTACGCGCGAACGGCGTCGCTGCCGAAGCATAACTCGTAACATCAAAGAAAGGCGTAAAGCAGAATGCACCGGTTCGTACTTTGTCTTTTAGCGCTCTTATTCGTGTCAACGGCAGCCTTTGCTGCGCCGCAGACAATGCGCGTCGACTATTTCCACACCGGCGACGCAAAGCACGAGTCGTTCAGCATGGGGCAGGTAATTATCGAACCGCTGCCGTGGCCCGGGAATATCAGCAAATCAATCGACAACACAAATCTCGGCAAGTATTTCTTTGAAGTGCGTGACGAAAAAACCGGACGCGTGCTGTATTCGCGCGGCTTCGCTTCCGTCTATGGCGAGTGGGAAACGACCGATGAAGCAAACAAGCTCACCCGTACGTTCAGTGAATCGTTTCGGTTTCCCGCGCCGGACGCGCCGGTGCAGATTGTTTTGAGCAAGCGTGACACGAAGAATAACTGGCGCGAAATTTGGAAAACGTCAGTCGATCCGAAAGACATGTTCGTCGATCGTTCGAAGCCGCGCGCACCTGCGCCTCTGATTCCGATTCAGAAGATGGGCGACCCGGCGACCAAGGTCGATCTGCTTTTGCTTGGCGATGGCTACACGACGCGCGAGTTAAAGAAGTTCGAAGCCGACGCGCGCCGCCTCGTCAATGTTTTGTTCTCGACGTCACCTTTTAAAGAACACCGCAGTGATTTCAATGTGTGGGGCTTGTGTCCGCCGGCGGCTGAGTCGGGAATCTCGCGACCATCGACTGGGATCTATCGCGACTCGATCTCGACGTATGACGCGTTTGGATCGGAGCGTTACATCCTGGCATTCGACAATCAGCGTCTGCGCAAGGTCGCCCAGTTTGCGCCCTACGAATTCATCGAGATTCTCGCCAACGGCCGCACGTATGGCGGTGGCGGCATCTTCAACTTGTACAGCACCGTGGCGGTCGATAACGCCTTCGCGAATTATGTCTTCGTGCATGAGTTCGGTCATCACTTCGCCGGTTTGGCGGATGAGTACTACACGTCGCCGGTCGCGTATGCGCCTGCGACCGAACGCATCGAGCCTTGGGAGCCGAACGCGACGGCGCTGCTCGACAAAAAGAATTTGAAGTGGGGCGATCTCGTTGATTCCTCCACGCCGCTTCCCACGCCTTGGAACAAGGACGCGTTCGAAGCTTATGAGCGTGAGTACGGCGCGCGCCGCGCGCAACTGCGAAAAGAGAACCGGCCCGAACAGGAGATGGAAGATTTGTTTCGCGAAGATCGCCGCAAGGTCGACGCGATGATGAAAGCTGAAAAATATCTCGGCCGCGTCGGCGCGTTCGAAGGCGCGATTTACGAAGCGCGCGGCTACTACCGCCCACAAGTCGACTGCATCATGTTTTCCCGCACGGACTACTTCTGCAAGGTTTGTCAGCGAGCGATTGAGAAGGTGGTTGGTCTTTACACGTGAGCGGTCTGAGAATCGCAAAATCGCAGGCCTGACCCCGATCTTTCTCTTATGGATCCGATGGTACTGCGCGGGCAACTGTGTGGGAGATTAGGAAGCCGCCGGGAGGAAAGCCCGCGAGAGAAATCTCGCGGGCTTTTTTGATTTAGTCGTAGTTTCTATGCGACCATTGAACGCTTAACTAGATCGAAAATGGGCGAGGCAAGGATGATCCGCTGCTGGCCGAGCGAAGTCCAAGACACTCGCCACTGCCCGACCCATGTCCGGGTATTCAGCCAAATAACATCCGTTCCAGCAGGGGTATCAACCGCTTTTGATACAATCGAATTAAGCTCGGAGCCTTCGATGTCTACTGGGTCGTATCGCACTATGCCAGTCCGCCAATTGACCTGTCCATTTGAAGCCCGAAAGATTGATGCGTTCTTCAGCTTTGCATAGCGGATGCACACCGCCGATAGCGACGCTTTGAAAGTGTCGGCCAAGTCAATGATCTTTTCGGCAATAGGTTCGCCCTCGGCTGCCTTCGAAAAAAATTCTCTTGGCATTAGCATTTCGGACGCTAACATGTCGCAAATTCTCTCGACTTCAGATCCGGTTCGGGGACAATTACGACCGGTTAACTCAAAAATTGCGTGCCCCAATTCATGGGCAATCGTGAATCGTCTTCGCGTCAGGCTTAATGATGCAGAGTATGCGATGCTCAACCCTTTATTCGTTCGCCGCAGCCCGCCCGCCATCGGTAGCTCTTCTGCGAAAATCTCGTTAATTCCGAGTTTAGTACCCACGGCACGAAGATCTGTTGGCGGACACTCAACTCCTTCAATCAATTTGGAGACAATTGTATGAGCCGCGTCCTCAACCGTACGCGCATCTTGGGCGAGTGATAATAGCCGTTGTGCAGCGGCGCTTAGTTTTGGTTGTCGCTTAGCCTTTGCCATTCGACATTCGTCAGAGCATCCTCACGCTCTGCTTCTTTAATCAGACTTTGCCAGTATTTTCGATCGCGTTTTGCGCGACGTGCCAATAAGTTTGCGGGTTGAGACGTTTCCGCATGAAGATGACGCGCTACCGCAAGCACGCGATGTGTTGCACGCCATTCCTCCAAGTGTGAGATATCGTCTTCAGTAATAAGTTCCTGCCACACTAAGATGTGCCACTCGGCTTCTGCGGCTAACTCAGCTTCTGCCAATTTCTGCCAGATTTCGAAGGCCGCTTTCATATCCGCCATCGCTGTTGAATAGTCACCGAGCCTGTTCCTCAGCAAAGCCCGGCGAAAATACGCCCTGGCGTGCATCTCGCGCTCGGCAATGTCTAGCGCCGTCTTTACATTCAATGCATCATCGAAATAACGTAGCGCGCCGACGGGATTAGCATGTTGTTCAAGCTCGCCCATTAGGATCAGTAAGTCGATATACTCCTTGCTCACGCTGCCGGCCGACAAAATTCTATAAGCTTTACGTGCGGTATGCTTGGCGATTTCATATTGGCCATCCACCATGTATGTGCGAGCCAGCAGTGAAAGACAGTCACCTACGTCATTACTGCCGGGACCGTGATTTTCGAGTGCTGAGAACAACCCGACCGCTTCCTTAAGTCGCTCTATGCTTAGGCGTAAATCTTCGTTAGCCTGCTCCTTATTCTCATTCTCTTCCGCCATTATTCGATGAAGTCTGCCAAGACATTTCGCCGAGAATGCCAGCGATTCCTTCAGGTCGAAGATGCTTGCCAGTTCACGACCGCGTTCATATGCGTACTTAGCTTCACGCAGGTGTCCCGGTAATCGTTGGTAAACCCAAGACACGCCGCAAATAAGCGCGCGCGCCTCTGCATCGGCTTCATCGCGTCCGCGATCGGCTCGTCGCGCAGCGCAAACCGACATCTCCGCGACATCAAGGACGAGATGCTTGTCACCAATGCGTTTCAGAAGGCTGTCGAGAACAAGAAAAACGGGCGCAACAACATTAGGGTGCGTTGTCTCGCATTTGCGCGCAAGTGTAATTGCGTTCCACACCTGTCGAAAACCGCTTTCTTCTTTTTGATGATTCTCGATATAACGCAGTAGCGAGTTGAGGGCTTTAGCGAAGTATTCGGTCCTATCGGGAAGCGTCAATCGAGAAGCAATTGGCCGCATCGACCACAGGCCGTCCTCCAACCCTAAGAACCCCTCTGAAATTGCATCGCTGAATGCTGTTGTGACGGCGGATGGAGTCAAACCTGTGGCCGCCGCAAGAATCTGGGTGGGGACCGGATCGTTGCAATTCTGAAGCACTAAGAGCGCCGGCGCCACATCCTTACCATATTCGGACGAGTCAACCTGCGGCGGAGCGTGGAGTTGAATTCCTTGATCTTGTAGGTCAGCTATTAGAATCTCGATCAAAATTGCCTGGCGGTGTGGCACAGCGTGATAAAACTTATCGAAGAGCAAAGTTCGGAGCTTCTCGCTCGACTCACCAGCTAGTAGGCGCGCCCAAACCGCGAGATCGTCAGCTAGGTGATCCTCAGGTATTTCTAGAAGATCGATGCGTTGCAAAATAGTGTGCGCATTCTCGCCCAACAAATCACATATGAAATCCGCCTCTTTAACTTTTTCTACGGCGACGCGCTCGTTGAAACGTTTCTTATCTCCATTGGCTTCTCTTGCGATTCGCATTAGACGAACAACGTATACCAATAAAGTGGTTACTCGATTTCCGAAGATGAACGAGAATGTACCTTCTGGGCTGGACTCCGCTGCCGCGCGAACGCTCTTGAGCCAGTCGACAACGTCTGCACGATTTGGCTTGATCTTGACTTCGATCCTGACGTTGTCTGGCTGCACGCCTAAGTCCCACGAAGTGACGCCAAACAAGTCGACGTGCCGCGGTTCCATCGTGAGTTCCCACCTTTTGAGCGGCGCACACAGTGCCTTAATGATCAAATCCAGCGCTAGTAGCGTTGCATATTCAATCTGATAATTCATTCCTCGGCCCGTACTCGGTCCGCCGGTTGCACCCGATGGAATTCGATCAGAAGTTACTTTCTTGTTATGGCTGGAGGGTTTTGTCGACAATTCTTAACAGCGTTCCTTGACCGGATAATACAACAATGCCGTCTTCATCAGAAAGCAAATCAGGGCTGGATTTACTAGGGCCGTCAGACTTCTGTGGCAAC
>Ga0207672_1000180_pt1 | contig 8831 bp, 6 predicted proteins | sample KBSSwiwitspikein_3_FD_184290 | JGI IMG/M metagenome (GOLD analysis project Ga0207672, IMG submission 184290) | Switchgrass rhizosphere microbial communities from Kellogg Biological Station, Michigan, USA, with spike-in - S2 (SPAdes) (version 2) | ecosystem: Host-associated > Plants > Roots >... | reverse complement strand
CAAGCCAATCTTTTCGGGTCCGCCCGCATCGTGGTGGAGCGTCCCGTTCACCTTCATTGCCGGCGTCGTGATTTCTCTCGGGCTTTATGCGATCGGCCGCTGGACGTCGGAACGCGTTGCGCTCTTTATCGTCAGCATGATCGCGGTGCAGTGCATTCTGAACGCTGTGCTCGATTTGAAAACTGTATTTTTCCTTTCATCGCCTTTCGCGCCTGCCGTTCCGAACGACGCGGTGAACATGGCAAACGCGACCGGTGTGCCCGCAATGTTTTGGGCCATTCTTTGGATCGCTGTCGCGTTTGGAATGCTGCTACTCGCGCTGCGCGTTTATGTGGCGAAACGGGACCGCGCCTTTGACGCGCAGCAGGACCTGCCCTTTCAAGGCAAAGCGGAAGCATAGCGTCCAAGGCAATCGCCCGCTTTGATAATCTCGGATTGTGTCCTTTGTATTTCGCCGTGATGCAGTTCTCTCGTATGCTTCGCTGCGTCGATGCGACAATTGATCAAGAACCTCGACGCTGAATTCGCCGCTATTCACCGTACTTCCTGTGAGTTGATTTCGACGGTTTCGGCAGAATTGCTGTACGCGCGCGCTTCAGGCGCTTCGGCGGATTCGGGCGGCGAACAAATCTTACGTTGTGCGGCGGTGGTTGAGCAGAGTTTTGGCGGCCTGACGGCCAATCTTTGGGACGATCCGTTTGAATGGACGCTGCCTGAGACGCTTAACACGCCGGCGAAAATGCTGGAGTATTTAGGCGAGGTTGAGGATCTGCGCCATCGTGCATTTCTTGCCTTTGGCGATGATGCGGACCTTTCGAAAGAGATCATGACGCCCGCTGGCCGGACCGAGATTTTGCCTTTTCTGCTGGACACGCTGAACAGAGCAAGGCATCATCAGCAGCGCGCCCGCGTGGTCTTCGAGCTTCTCAAAACTGAACACTGAAAACTCGTTATGTTCTGTCCCAGATGCGGCCAACAACAAGCAACCGATTCGATGCGGTTTTGTTCGCGTTGCGGGTTCTCAATGGAAGGCGTCATGCATCTGCTGGCGAACGGCGGCATCTGGCCGCAGGTTCAATCCGGCGAGCAAAAAATATCTCGTAAACGCAAAGGCGTCATGCAAGGCGTCATTGTTTTTTTGGCTGGGGCTTTACTAGTGCCGGCATTCGGGGTGATGAGCGGTTTTTCAGACGGCCGCATCTCCGATGTCTTCGCGTTCTTTGCCGCTCTCACCGCCGTAATCTGCTTTATCGGCGGCATCCTGCGAGTTTTGTTCGCGGCGATTTTCGAAGAGGGAGCAAAGCCACAACCCTACATGACCGCGCCTTCGTACATGCCGCCGGCAGTGCCGCCGGCGCCGGCGCGCGTTTCGGCTTTACCCCCCGCGGCCGTGAACACGAATCCATGGCGGCAACGACCCGAGACGGCGGAAATTGTTCCGCCCACGAGCGTGCCGGATCACACAACCAAGCTGCTCGAAAAATCTGAAGAAAACAGTTGAGCCTCGAAGCCCGCCTGCGAGAGCGCATTCAGCGCGAAGGACCGATCAGCTTCTACCAATGGATGAAGGCCGCTCTTTACGATGAGCGCGACGGATACTACTGCGCGGACCGCATGAGGCAAGGAAGGCGAGGCGACTATCGAACGGCGCCCGAAACGAGTCCGCTGTTTGCCGCGACCTTCGGATCGTATTTCGCGAAGCTGTTTGCAGCACTTGGCTCGCCCAGGGAATTCGCGATCGTTGAAGTCGGGTCAGGCGGTGGCGATTTTGCGCATGGCGTTCTCACCAATTTGCGAGCTGATCATCGGCGCGTTTTCGACGCAACGACTTATCTGATCGAAGAAATTAGCGAGACTGCGGGCGCGCGGTGTATGACACGGCTCGCAGAGTTTTCGGATCGAGTCACTGTCAGAAGCCCGACCGGAAAGGAGGGCAACTTGCCTAAGCCTGCCCTCCCTGGCGGTCGGGCTTCTGACACCCTCACAGGAATTATTTTTTCAAATGAACTGATCGATGCGTTTCCCGTTCATCGCGTCGTGAGGCGCGCAGGTCGTCTGCGTCAGCTTTACGTCGGGTTGCTCGATCAGAGATTCGTCTGGGTCGAAGGCGATTTGGAACAGCCCGCCGCTGACTACTGCGAACGAATCGGTCTAGATCTACGCGAAGAACAGATCGCCGAAATCAATCTCGACGCTGAAACTTTCGTTGCGCGCGCGGCTTCGTTACTCGAACGCGGATATATGATCACCGTGGATTACGGCGCGGAGCGGAGTGAGTTGCTCAACTCGCTGGAACGCGCGCAAGGCACGGTGCGAGCATTTCGTTCGCACCAGTTCGCCGGTGATGTGCTGGCAACTCCCGGCGAACAGGACCTGACAACGACGATCGACTGGACCCAGATCATCGAAGCAGGTGAACGTTCCGGCCTGCGCACGCAGCGTTTTGAGCGACTCGATCAGTTTCTGATTGCCGAAGGGTTGCTCGAACGGATCGCTGAAATCGCCGGATCGATGACAGATATGGCTGAGGCGCTGCAACTCACAACCGGCGCGCGCGAGCTAATTCTGCCAAACGCCATGGCCGCATCTTTTCAAGTTCTGGTGCAGCGAAAGAGTCTCTGACACAGCTGACTCGAATTGACCGGGCGCTCCCGATTCTGCCGGCGGCTGGAGTTGTGCTCGAATTCTGATTGGGTACGCCCGCCTCCGCAAGCACGCCAGAGGCGTGCGCCCCCCCTCCTAACAAATTAGTTGACAAATGTGCTCCGCCGGGCGTATAAGCTCCTAAACACTTAGGAGACGAAAGAAATTGCCACGCACCAAAGCTGAACAGCTAACGCCGCTTGAGTTGGAAATTATGCATGTGCTGTGGGAAGAGGGTCCCGCCAACGTGCAGACAGTGCAGCAGAAATTGAAGCGGCCGTTGGCGTATACGACGGTGCAGACCATGCTCAACATCCTGCATCGCAAGGGCAAGGTGAAACGCAACTTGAAAGATCGAGCCTACTTTTATAAGCCAGTCGTTAGTCGCAGCCATGTCAACCGGCAGCACATTGGCGACATCATCGATCGTTTGTTTGGCGGCTCGGCCGAAAGCCTGGTGATGAGCCTCGTCGAAACAAAGCATCTCACGCCGGCGAAGTTGGCACGGTTGCAGCGGCTGCTGGAAAACAACGAAGAGAAGAAATGAGATCGCTGGCCCAAGTGGTACTGACTTACCTGCTGAACGCGACGTGGCAGGTCGCAGTCGTGGTCGCGTTTGCCATGTTGGCGCATTGGCTGTTACGTGCGGTCCCGGCTCGATTTCGGTACGTGTTGTGGGTGTTGACGCTGGTAGCCTGCGTAACTCTTCCCATGTTCGGTATTGTGAAATCGCGTCAGCTCTCCGAAGCTCGCGTGCCATCCGATACGCGTCGCGCGCCAGGACCAGTTGTCCTAACTAGAATCCTCACGCCGGGCGTCGAGATCGCTGACGAAAAAAACGTTGAGCAGATCTTAGCCGCCAAGGTGGCAAACCGACCGCTGATTTCCGGCTCGTCAATAAACCTTCCGGCGCGTCTGGCGTCGGCGCTGTTGTTCCTTTACGCAGCTTTCTTAGTTTTCAAGCTTCTGCTTTTGTTCCGTGCCTGGCGTCGGACGCAATCGATTGTGCGGGGCGCATTGGACACGCCGTTGCGCAAGGATCTGAAGCTAACAGTTGATCGCTGCGCAAGGCTCGTCGATGTCCCGCGCGTGCGCATCCTGCACTCGGCGGAAGTGCCGGTGCCGATCACTCTCGGTGTGGTCAATCCAATCATTGTCTTGCCGGAAAGGCTGCTGAAGGAAACGGATAGAGATTTGTTGTCGACCGCGATTGGCCACGAGTTCGTGCACATCGCGCGACGCGACTACCTGTGGAATTTGATTTTCGAAGCGCTTTATCTGCCGTTGTCTTTTCATCCTGCGGCGGCGGTTGTGCGGCGGCGGATTCGACAGATGCGTGAGCTTTGCTGTGATGAGACGGTGACGAAGAAGCTTTTGAACGCAGAGACCTACGCACATTCGCTGATGCGGCTCATTGGTTCTGCGCCGCTGTCACCGCAACTGATGTCGGATACAACTATCGGACTGAATCAATCAGATATTCTGGAGGTGCGAATAATGTCATTACTCAGTTCAAAGAACCGAAATCATCGCTCCCCGCGAATTTTATTAATTGCCGCGGCGCTCATCCTGTTTGCTCCGTGCCTCATGGGCGCGACACTGGCGCTCAGGCTGGATGTTTATGCTCAAGAGCGGACGCCAAGCGCGCAAGAGAACGAGGCGAAACAACAACTAGAAAAACTTGTGGAGTTGAAGCAGCAGGCGCGTGAATTGAACGAGAAGATGAAAGTCGCCGATGCGACGAACCGCCAGGAAATCGAAGCGCGGCTTCGCGAAGTGCAGAAAACCCTAGAAGAACATGAACGCGCTATGGCAGAGGGCCGCGACAAGCAAGAGACTTCTCAGCGGCTGCGCGCTTTACTCGGTGAATACGAAAGAACCAAGAGTCCGCCGGACGCTGAAACGCTGAAGGCGATGGAAAAAGAGCTGGCTAGCCTCGAATCTATTTATCCGCGCGATGAGGCGCTCGTGCGCGAAACGAAGGAGAAACTGACCCTGCTGGAAAGTGCCGGTCAGGACCGCAAAGCCAAACTGATCTATCGCGTCGAACCGGACTACACGTCCGACGCCCGCGAAAAACAGATCAAGGGCACAGTCTTACTTGGACTCACAGTCGGTCACGATGGCCTGCCGCAAAGCATTCAAACCAAGAAGTCGTTGTTTCCGTCGCTGGACGAGTCAGCGGTCAACGCCGTTCGCAAATGGCGTTTCGAGCCGGCGATGAAAGATGGCCAACCCGTCTCGATGTACATGCTGGTGGAATTCTATTTTGCGCCGGACGCGCAGCAGACTGACCTTCGCGGAATAGAAGAACGCGAAAAGACTGAAGCGAACCGGGACTATGCTGAAGAAAGTGGTGACGTGATCACCGCGCGACGCAGCAAGGAGCGCCAGGAAGAGGAACAAACTGAGCGCGAACGGCGACAGTCGGAACTGACGCGCGATGCCGTGGTTCCGATGGATCGCGCGATTCAAATCGCCACGAGCCAGGTGCCGGGCAAAGTGTTAGCGTGCAGCCTTGGGCGTGACGGCGTCAGTATCTTCTATCACGTGGTAATCGTCGCTGGTGAGGGCAATCAAACGTCGGCGACTGAAGTCTGGGTCAGCGCGACGGACGGTCACATCATCAAGACGGAAAAGGAAAAGGAAAAGAGACGGGCCATCTCAGGCGGCGCGCTGAACGGCAAAGCGTTGAGTCTGCCGGACCCTGAGTATCCCGCAATCGCACGCGCCGCTCACGCCTCGGGAACTGTCATAGTTGAAGTCGTGGTGGATGAGCAGGGAAGCATTGCCGGCGCGCGAGCTGTCTCGGGTCACCCGTTGCTGCAAGCCGCGGCGGTGAATGCTGCGCGTCAGGCGAAGTTTACGCCGACTTTATTGCAGGGAGAGCCCGTCAGAATTAGCGGCTACCTTACTTACAACTTCGCCGCGCAATAGCCAAGGCTGATCATCTGAAAGCTCACTTGAAGGAACGATTCAACAGTTACCTTCCTTCATGAAAAAAGGCGGCCAGCCCGGCCGCCTCTTTTTTTGTCTGTGGTCAGAAGTCCGATCGTCAAGAGCAACAAGCGACCCGAGTTGCGTTGGAATCTAAAATTGCCCGGCGCTGGACCGGCGCGTTCGTGCCGTAGGCACGGCAGCTGGCTCGGTTTGAAGTGGCACGCGCATCTTGCGCGTGGTTTCACGGGCGGGACGCCCGTGCCACTTAGTCAAACTGAACCAGTGCCGTAGGCACGAAATGTTTATAGAACGTGAAGCCCCTGTCTTGTGCGAATTGGAGCGAGATGCCCGGCATCCCGCTCCAATTCGCTAATCAAAGAGATTGGCGTTCGACTATAAATATTTCGCCGCTACGCGGCTGGTGTGCTGTGGCAAAGGTGGAGCTAGAAGCCACAATGACGTCATTCGCGAATATTGTCGCGTTGCCCTCCCTCACGGTCGGGCTTCTGACACTCCCTCAGTCACGCGATATTTTTCCTTCTCTTTCTCGCGCTGCAGATAGGGAATGCCTTTCTCCATCCACTCGGGCGCGGGTGCGCCTTTCAAAAAGTGGTCGAAGAACTCCTGCATGCGCCGGGTGTAATCCTTCTGATTGATCCGCTTGCGCAGGCCGTGCTTCTCGCCGTTGTAACTGAACATGTAGGCCTCTTTGTTCAATCGTCGCAGAGCGAGATAAAACTCAATGCCCTGATACCACGGCACCGCATCGTCTTCGTCGTTATTGATCAGCAGCAGCGGCGTTTGAATCTTGTCCGCATGGAAGACCGGTGAGTTCTCGAGATATCGCATCGGGTATTCCCAAAGCGAACCGCCAATGCGCGACTGCGAGTGCTCATATTGAAACTGTCTCGGCAGTCCTGTGCCCCAGCGGATGCCACTGTAAGCGCTGGTCATATTGGCCACGGCCGCGCCGGCTTCGGCGGCTTTGAAACGGTTCGTCTGCGTGACCATGTAAGCGATTTGATAACCGCCCCAACTGTGACCCTGGATGCCGATATTGTTTTCGTCGACAAAGCCACGATCGACAACGGTCTGCACGGCAGGCAAGACGCATTGCAGAGCATCGCGGCCGGGATAACCCGTCTTGTAGACGATGTCCGGCATGAAAATCAGATAGCCGTTGCTAACGTAGTAAGTCGGATTGATCGAAGTACCCGGTGCCGGCGAACGAAACTGGTGCAGGCCTTCCGTCAGCCGCTCATAAATGTAAACAATCATCGGGTACTTCTTTTTCGCATCGAAGTTGTCAGGTTTCAACAGCAAGCCTTTCAAAGGTACGCCATCAGTGTTGCGGTAATTCACCAGTTCCGCTGTGCCCCAATTGAAAGGCGCCCTTTGCGCGTCGCCATCGGTTACCTTTTTCGGATTCTTGAAATCGAGACTGCTCACCCAGATGTCGGGAAACTGATCGAACCGCATCGATGTAAAGATCACTGCATCGGCGTCTTTAGCTTTTGTGGGTACGTTGAATGCCTTGTGATCCATGATCAACTTTTCAGGCAAGCCCCCACCGATACGATCGCGATAAAAGCCTTCGTCGTATGTGTCCTGATTTTGAGCGCGCAGCAGCAGAGGTTTCGCCGGATCAATTGAGCGCTCTTTGGGATCCAGCCGCACGTAACGAAACTCAATCTTGTCGCGGCGGCCTACCCCGTCCGTCAAATTCTTTGCGCCGCTTCCATCGGGCGACACCTGCCACACGTCGAAGCGGTCGTAGATCAGCACTGACACGTCGTCTTTTGTCCAGCCGGCCAGGCCGTAAGCGTTCGGCAGTTCGGGCGTGTCGTTGTCTTCGTTGAAGAAATTCACGCCGAGACTCTTCGTCAGATTAACTTTCGCGCCCGTCGCGATTGAATACGAATTCCAATCCTTCCCGTCGAAGTAAACCGCGTACTTGGCTCCGGGTGAAAGCGAAACATTGAAGCGCTGCTTCTGCGCGACCAGTTTTCGCGAACCATCTTCGCTATTGACGAGGTAAACATCGGTCATCCCAGGATCGTAATCACTCGTGACGCGATAGGCGCGATTGTCTGAGCCGATCGCCAGCCGGCCATCGTTGGAAGCGGTGAGCGACTCCATCTTTTCGTCGGCGAGCTGCACAAACTTCTTGTCCTTGACGACATAGACTGCGCGGTACGATCGCTGCCGCTCCTGTTCCGCGCGCACTTTTTGAATGGGCTGGATGTAATCGTCTTTCCAATGCCACAGGTCGACCATCACCTTTTCGTCGGCAGGAAGATCGTCGTCGGCGGATTTCTCGGGTTCAGGCGGCGGCGAAGCCCCCAGGAACAGTCGAGATCCGTCGAGCGAAAAACTCAAGTTTGCTTTGTCGCTCACGACGAAGTCTTTGCGGAAGCCGGGTGAGGCGTTGGAAACGACTTCGGTGGCGATTGGCGCCAGGGTATCCGTGGCGTGATTGTTTGCACCCTCCCTGACGGTTGGGTTTCCGCTGCCACTATTTGCGATGGGCGCCCCGCTTGCGCGCTCCCACAGATATACCTTGAACTTTGGTTGTTTCGATGTCTGGTCGTCGCGATCGCTGATGAACGCCAGTTCAGTCTGCTCTTCATCCCAGGTGAGTTTCTGATACTTACCTTTGCCCGAGAGAACCGCAACCGGCGCTGCATCGCTTGCCGTTGAAACTATGTAGACGCCGTTCGTCTCTTCATTCTTTGATGAAACCGTAAAGGCGAGCGTCTTCGCGTCCTTGCTTAAGCTGTAGTCGAGCACGTCATTGAAAGTGCGGTCGGTGCCCGTCGTTGTGTTTCGCAGAACGAGATCGCTGCCATAATCCTTCTTGCTGCCGCGGCCGGAGCGTCCTGTTTGCGGAGCTTGCGCTGAATCGTCAGTGTCTTCAAAACTTTCGGGTGGATTCGCTGGACTCTCTTTCGCGGCGCCGTCTCGCGCCGGAGGCGGCGCGGATTTAGCTTCCATCAAGTAAGCAATGAATCCGTTGCCATCTTCGGGCACCTGAAAGTTCTTCACGCGTTCGACCTTGGCGACCTGCCCATTCGAAAGATCCATCATGCCCAAAGCGTTTTTCGGCATTTCTTCGGGCCGCTTCTTCTCCTTCTTTGCCTTGTTCAATTCGGCTTTATTTGGCTCGATGCCGAATACGACGAACCGAGAATCCGTTGTGAAGACTGGCCGAACGAGCCGCGCTTGCTCGGCGATAATCTCTCCGGAAT
>Ga0207672_1000175_pt1 | contig 8881 bp, 6 predicted proteins | sample KBSSwiwitspikein_3_FD_184290 | JGI IMG/M metagenome (GOLD analysis project Ga0207672, IMG submission 184290) | Switchgrass rhizosphere microbial communities from Kellogg Biological Station, Michigan, USA, with spike-in - S2 (SPAdes) (version 2) | ecosystem: Host-associated > Plants > Roots >... | reverse complement strand
TACTTCTCGCGCTCGCGCGTTACCAGCCCGTAGTAGCTGACCGCGGTAATGTAAAACTTCTCACGCTCGCTTACGCGGTCGCGCAACTCAAATGCTTTCTGCGCGGCGGCCGTCGCGAGATCGCGCTGCCCGGTGTTCGCGTACGCCGTCGCCAGCCGCGCATACGCAATTGCGAAGTTCTGATCGAGCTCGATCGCATGCTTAAAAAATGGTATTGCGTCTGAGTAGCTGCCCTTCAAATGGTTGTCGAGCCCGATTGAGTACGCTTTGAACGCCTCCAGCGAAGGCGTGGTCGCCTGCTCGATCGGCGCGTCGAATTTCTGGATTGACGACAACGACTCGCCTAACTTTTCTCGCAGCCGAGTCGTAACTTCACCCAGCCGCTTAATCACCAGCTCCTTGCTTTCGGCTTCGACTTGTTCGCGCGCAATCGCATCTCCAGTCTGCGCGTTTACCGCCTCAACCGTGATGAGATAGTGAGTCCCCACACTGGAAATCGTGCCGCTGAGAAACGCCTTTAATCCCTGTCGCAAACAAATCTCGCGGGCAAGATCGCGCGTGATTCTGTCGGTGGGTGAACGGTCAAGGAACCGCAGGGCATCACGGACGCGCTGGTCGCCGAAGATATTCAAAAAAGGCGACTGTCCGAGTTGCGCGGCCAAGGCTTGCTTCAACGTGCCATCGAAAACTGCGTCTCCAGTCTCGTTGACGAAGTCGGCGATCAGAATCGTGTCTTTGTCGGTCAGCGGGGCCGCCTTTTTGATGAACGCGAAATATCCGACAGTAGCTGCGAGCGCAATTACGCCCAGTGCGACTGCGATTGCCGCAAATCGGTGCTGCCGCAACTCGCCACCCAGATAGCTGGCTGTCAGTCCGCGCGTGGAAACACCGGAAATCGTGCTCGACGATAACGCCGGATTGTCAGCGGCGCCATGGCCAACTTCGCTCAGCGTGGAAACCAGTCCCGTGGAGTGAAGCGTGGAAGCCTCGGCGATTTCGCGGCGTAATTCTTTCAATTCGATCGCGACGTCTTTAATCGATTGATAGCGGTCTTCTGGATCTTTTTCCAGACAGCGCCGCACAATCTTTTGTAACTCGATTGGCGCTTCCGGATTAAGATCCGTGATCGGTGGCACTGCTTCGCGAATGATCTTGTTCAGTCGCTCGATTCGATCTTTGCCCTCGAACGCTTTTCGCCCCGTAACTGCTTCAAACAGAATGCAGCCAAAGGCAAAGATGTCCGATCGTTGATCGATTGCCGAGGTCCGGCCCTGCGCCTGTTCCGGCGACATGTACCCGGCAGTGCCAAGCACGACGCCAACAGTTGAATGTGAATCGGAAAGATCCATCGTGTCGAATTCGCGTTCGGCGCTACTCAATAAAGCGCCGCGCGATGCTTCGACTAGCTTGGCCAGCCCGAAATCCAGAATCTTAACCTGCCCATCGCGCGTGACCATGATGTTTTCCGGCTTCAGATCGCGATGGACAATCCCAGCCGCGTGAGCTTTTGCCAAGCCTTCGGCGACATACTGAAACCAGCGCAGCATCTTGCGCAGGTCCGGCGGCACATCCGCCAGGCAGTGACGCAGCGTCTTGCCATCGATGTACTCCAGCGCGATGTAATTCAGGTCGCGCTCGTTTCCGATTTCGTAAATTTGGGCGATGTTCGGATGGTTTAGTGCTGCGGTGGCTTTCGCTTCCTGGACAAAGCGACGCATGCGATCCTCGTTGTCAGCGAGTTTCTCGGGAAGGATTTTCAGCGCGACTCTGCGATCCAGGCGAGTATCAATGGCGAGATAAACTTCACCCATGCCCCCCACGCCGAGCTGCGTGCCAATTTCGTACCGGCCAAAGCGTGTTCCGGGCGGAATCGCCATGCATTCTCCCAACCTTGCTGGCCGCGCAGTCTATCATCCGCGTTTCGGATTTACCACGGATTGGAGAATGGATGGTTTGAGGCGCGCGGGATTTACTTCTTTAACCAGCCAAGCAGGCCGTGCAGCACGGTCTCGCGATTTTCTTCGTAGATGGCTTTAGTAAGTGGAATATTCATCGGACAGGCTTTGACGCAGTTCTGCGCGTTGCCGCAGTTGGTGATGCCGTCTTCGCCCATCAATGCCTCGAGTCGTTCGTCGCGATCCATTGCGCCGCTGGGATGCATGTTGAAAAGACGAACTTGTGCGATGGCCTGTGGCCCGATGTAGTGATCTTCGTCGTACTGCGGACAAGCTTCGAGACAACAACCGCACGTCATGCACCGCGAGTAGGCGTAGCGCTCCATGACGTCTTCCTGATCCATGCGCGGCCCGGGACCGAGGTCGTGACTGCCGTCGAGTTCGACCCACGCGTGGACTCGTTTCAGATGATTGAACATCTGCGAGCGGTCGACTTGCAGGTCGCGCACGTTCGGGAACTTCGACATAGGCTCTAGCTTGATCGGCTGCTCCAAGTTGTCGACCAGCGCCGAACATGACTGGCGCACGCGGCCGTTGATGACCATCGTGCAGATGCCGCAAACCTGCTCGAGACAATTCATGTCCCAGGACGGCGGCGTCGTTGGCTTTCCGTGTCTGGTAACTGGGTTCTTGCGAATTTCCATCAAACACGAAATGACATTGAGGTTCGGACGGTAAGGGATTTCGAATTCTTCCCAACGCTGTGGCGCGTCAGGATTGTCTCGGCGTTTGATGTGAATTTCGACTGTGTTCATTGATCAGTTAGCCGCGAAAAGGCACAAAAAGCACAAAACAAGTATTTGTCATCGTCGCGTATTCGTGCTTTGTCCTTCCTTGTCGTTCTTCCTTTTTGTGACTTTCGTGCCGTTTGTGGCCATTTCTAATTAACCTTTACATCACCAGCCGCCCCACTCAGGTTCGCCGGCTTCTGCTGCATCTCGCTGGTTGGCACCTGTGGGCCGCCGCCTTTTTGCGGCGAGCCAGAAGCGGTGGCTGTCTCTTTCTTCTCGTGCGAATAATCGCGCTTGCGCGGCTCGATCAAAGAGATGTCCACTGGATCGAACGAGAAGACCGGCCCTTCGCCTGAGTACTCGGCGATGGTCGTCTTCAGCCAGTTCGCGTCATCACGATTCGGGAAATCCGGTTTGTAGTGAGCGCCGCGTGATTCGTTGCGGTTGAGCGCGCCGAGTGTGATGACCCGTGCCAGCTCGAGCATGTTGTCGAGATGCCTTGCATGCGGCAGCGCCATCGTCGCCCACAGATTCGAATCGTTGATCGAGATGCGGCGGTAGCGATCCATTAACTCCAGCAACTTCTCGTCCGTCGACTTCAAACGATCGTTGTAGCGAACGACTGTGACATTGTCAGTCATCCACTTGCCCATTTCCTCGTGAAGCTTGTACTGATTCTCGTTGCCGCTCTGTTTGATCAGCGCGTCGTTGATTTCCTGCTGCCGCTTCGTCTCATCATCGTAGAGACGTGAGCCGTTGGCGCCGTTGCGTTGCACGTTCTTCGCCCACTCAATAGCCGCCGGCGCCGCGATAAATCCGCCGTACACGCAACTGACCAGCGAATTCGCGCCCAAACGATTCGCGCCGTGAATCGAGTAATCGCATTCACCCGCTGCCAACAAACCGGGAATGTTCGTGCGCTGTTCGAAGTCAACCCAAAGGCCACCCATCGAATAATGCACGCCGGGGAAGATGCGCATCGGCACATGCTTCGGATCGTCGCCGACGAACATCTCGTAGATTTCGAGGATAGCGCCGAGCTTTCGTTCCAACGTCTCAGCCGGAATGTGAGTGAGATCAAGATAGACCTGGTTCTCGCCGTTCACGCCGAGTCCGTCGAGACACACCTGAAAGATTTCGCGCGTGGCAATGTCGCGCGGCACAAGATTGCCGTAGGCCGGATATTTTTCTTCCAGGAAGTAGAGACGTTCTTTTTCCGGAATCGATGACGGCGAGCGATTGTCTTTCTTAGCCCGGGGTACCCATACGCGGCCACCTTCGCCGCGTGCCGATTCGCTCATCAAACGAAGCTTGTCTTCACCGGGAATCGAAGTCGGATGGACCTGAATGAATTCACCGTTGGCGTACTTCGCTCCCTGCTGATAACAAGCTGACACGGCGCTGCCGGTGCATACCATCGAGTTCGTCGACTTGCCGAAGATGAGGCCGGGACCGCCGGTCGCGACGATGACTGCGTCTGCCGGAAAAGCTTTCAACTCCAGCGAGTGCAGATTCATCGCTACCAGTCCGCGACAAACTTGATGATCGTCGAGCACGAGCGACATCATCTCCCAGCCTTCGTATTTTTTTACCTTGCCGCCGACTTCGAAGCGGCGCACTTGCTCGTCGAGCGCGTATAGCAGTTGTTGCCCGGTCGATGCTCCAGCGAATGCAGTACGGTGATGCTTTGTGCCGCCGAAACGGCGAAAATCGAGCAGCCCTTCGTTTGTCCGCGAGAACGGCACGCCCATGCGATCGAATAAGTAGATGATCGATGGCGCCATTTCGCACATCGCTTTCGCGGGTGGCTGATTTGCCAGAAAGTCGCCGCCGTAAACTGTGTCGTCGAAGTGCTCCCAGGTCGAATCGCCTTCGCCTTTCGTGTTCACCGCGCCGTTGATGCCGCCTTGCGCGCACACTGAGTGAGAACGTTTCACCGGCACTACGGAAAACAGATCGACCTCGTGACCCGCTTCCGCAATCTTCATCGCCGCAGCCAAACCCGCGAGCCCGCCGCCAACGATTGCGATTTTGATTGGAGTAGCCATTGATCTTGTCGACAAACTTCAGTTTGTCGCTAGTTTCTTGATCGTCGATCGCGTCGACAAGCTAAAGCTTATCGGACTACAAAATTCCCGGAATCAATCCGCCGGGACGAATAAAAGCGACGGCCGCGTTAATGCCAACCGCCAGCAGCAACAACCCAATGGCGATGCACGCATAGCCTGTCAGCCGCTGCGCGCGCTCGCCAATCGTGATGCCCCAATCAACCATGAAAAGCCAGATGCCGTTGGCCAGGTGCCACACCGTCGCGGTGATGCCGATGACGTACACGATGAAAATCTTCCAGTTGCCGAATTCACGCGCTACCGTTTCGAAAGCAACATCCGGATGGTGCGCTACTGAAACGGTGTTCAATCCCGGTACGAGACCAAACCTGAAATTCAGCACGTGGAACGTGATAAAGAAGAATAGGATAATGCCCGTGACGCGCTGAATGATGTAAAACCAGTTGCGCGGATATGGATAAGCCAAATTGTTCGGTCGAGCTTCCGCGGTGATCACCAGGCCGTATACCGCGTGATAAATCAGGGGAATGAAAATACCGAGAGTCTCAACGAAAAGGATGTATGGAATTGACTGGAGATCTTTGACGGCGTTGTTGAAATCGGCCGGGCCGCTGAGCGCCTTGGAATTCGTGTAGAAGTGCTCCAGCAAAAAGAAGCCGAGCGGCATGATGCCGGTCAGTTGATGCAGCTTCCGCAAGACGAAAGTCCGGCTCAGACGAATCGCCAAAGGAAATCTCCTTTTCGGGTTTGCTCAACCAAGGTCAGCGAACTCAGCGGGAATTTGAAGTGCAATAACAAATGAAATTATAAGGCGACGAACGACAAATGCAAAACGCGCCGTTTGGAGTGCGGCGACTTGACGCCGCTTTTAGTTTTTAGTTCGTTCGCGGCTCTTCAGCAATGATAAAGCGCCGTCAAGCCGGCGCACTCCAAATCCAATGTCAGACGAAGACTACAACCCATTTCCTGAACCCGTTGTGATTGAAATCACAGACGTCTTCGATCTGCACACAATTCCGCCGAAGCAGGTCAAAGCCGTCATCGAAGAATATCTGCGCGAAGCCTACGCCAAAGGCTTTCCTGTCGTACGAATAATTCACGGCAAAGGAATCGGCGTGCAACGCGAGATTGTGCGGACTATTCTGGAGCGAACTGATTTCGTTTTGGATTGGACCGACGCGCCACCGGATGCGGGCGGACTGGGAGCGACGATTGTGCGACTGAAACAAACCGCAGATTACGCAGATTCCACAGATTAGAACCCGCGATAACCAGTTATCCGCCGATGATGGTAATGAGTTCGCGGATCTACTGCCTACTTCTTTCTGATTTCTGGTGCCCCCGGCGCGATTCCAACGCGCGACCTTCCGCTTAGGAGGCGGACGCTCTATGCAACTGAGCTACGGGAGCACATCCACTCGTGAATAGTAAGTCGTAAATGGTAAATAGTGAATACGAGGTTATGACTGATACTTGATGAGCGAGCGCACGTCGTATCCTTCCAACTTCTTCCGTCCCGCCAGAAACTCAAGTTCGACGACAAAGACCAAGCCTTCGACTTTGCCGCCGAGGCCCGTGACCAGATCGCAGACAGCTTTCGCAGTGCCGCCGGTTGCGAGCAAATCATCGGCGATGATGACGCGATGACCGTCACCGATCGCGTCGCGGTGAATCTGTAACGTGTCCTTGCCATATTCAAGATCATAAGAAATCGAAGCCGTTTCGGCCGGCAGTTTCTTCGGCTTGCGGACGGGCACGAAACCGGCGCCGAGGTGATAGGCCAGCGCCGGCGCGAAGATAAAGCCCCGCGCTTCAACGCCCACGACCGTGTCGATCTGCGCGCCTTCGTATTCCGCCGCCAGCGCATCGACAGTTTTGCGCAAACCTTCCGGGTGCTTCAACAAAGTCGTAATGTCGTAAAAGTTGATGCCGGGCTTGGGAAAGTCCGGCACCTCGCGAATTAGTTTTTTCAGATCGTCCATAGTCGTCGTTGTGTCCGACAAACTTGAGCTTGTCGATAGGCCCGCGAGAAGCTGAAGCTTGTCTGACTCAGAGCGCGCCATGATAACATGCGCGCGATTTTCTCCGGCAGTTCAAGTCTTGTTTGCGAGGTTCACCCGATATGAAACGTCGCGACTTTATGATTAGCAGCGCGGTCGCCGGGGCGGCGATGGCTTCCAAACGCACAGTCGCCAGGGCGCCGACGATGCTGATTCCAGCTGCGGTCAAGCCGCTGGTAATCGCTTCGGCCAACGGCAACCATTTCAAGAACGGTGGCGATGTCACCTGCGTGCAGAAAGCATTTCAGATGATCACGCACGGCAGTGACGTCCTGGAAGCAGTCGTCGCCGGCGTGAACATCGTCGAATTGGATCCGCTGGATGACAGCGTCGGTTATGGCGGCTTACCGAGCGCGGAAGGCGTCGTGCAACTCGATTCGTCGGTGATGCACGGCCCGAAAAAACAAGCCGGCGCCGTCGCCGCGATCGAAGGTGTGCGCACTCCTTCGTTGGTGGCCAAAGCCGTGTCGGAGCAAACCGACCATCATTTGATCGTGGGCAAAGGCGCTCAGGAATTTGCGCGGAGTATGGGTTTCCGTGTTGAAGACGACCTGAACACGCCGCACTCGCGCGAGCTGTGGCTGGAATGGAAGCGGCGCATCGATCCTTCACACTATCTGGATCCGAAGAAGCGGGCGGCCGCGGGTTTCGCAGCCGCAGAACAGATGGTCGCGGAAGGCTTGCTGCGTCCGGAGAATCTACACGGCACTATCAACTGCGACGGCATCAACTCGAAAGGCGAGATTTGTGGCGTGACCACAACCAGCGGTTTGTCCTGGAAGATTCCCGGGCGCGTAGGCGACTCGCCGATTCTGGGCGCCGGTTTGTATGTGGATGGAGCAGTCGGCGCGGCGGGCTCGACCGGTCGCGGCGAAGCGAATCTCTTCAATCTCTGTTCATTTCTCATCGTGGAAGAGATGCGGCGCGGCGCGCATCCGAAGGATGCCGGGATGACTGCGCTCAAGCGGATTCAGGCAAACACAGTTGAGAAACGCCTGCTGAATAGTCGCGGCCTGCCGAACTTCTACGTCAATTTTTACATTTTGAATGCGGCGGGAGAGTACGCGGGCGTGACGATGTATCAGGAATCAAAGGCGCAGTTTGCGATCTGCAACGAGCATGGACCGCAGACTCTACTGTGTGACGGATTGTTGCCGGGGAAACAGGACTGAGAGAGGAATTGCAAAGGGCAAATTAGTAAATGAAAAGTTCAAATTGCCCGCTGCTGAAAGCGTCATTTTGCTCGTGGCCTTTTCGATCAGGATTTCAAGAGCGATGAATTTTCATTTTGCACTTTTCATTTTTCCGTTTTCAATTCAGTTCTTACACAAACTGATTGGCCGGGCATCCTCGCCCACCCGCTGACGCAGTGACTCTGGCTTAATCATCTACAGGCTCAGTGACAATTTGCTTCTTCTCTTTGGCGCGCACGACTGAGAAAGTGTGTTTCTCTTTCTTGTTGAACGGGTACATGTAAGTCCATGTGCCTCGTCCCACCGGGCGGCCGTCAATCGATTCGATGACGTCTCCTTCTTTCAATCCGGCTTTCGCGGCGGCGCTTTCAGACTCGACGGACACGACTAAAATCCCTGAAACGCCCCACTGCGAAACAGACTTCGACGATAGCGTGTAAGCCTCGACACCGAGATTCTTCAAACCGCCCATTTTCAGCTTGGGCATCTCAGGCAGGTCGAATTTCCATTCGAAAGACGGCTGAAACGCACCGCCGAGTTTCAGTTCAAAGGTCAGCGGCGCTTTCACGTTTGGCCGTTCGACCGTGAACTTCACGTCCTCGCCCATGCCGACATCAGTCAGCATTTGCGAGAAGCCTTCGGCGCCCTTCACGTCCTTGCCGTTGACGCGCACGATGATATCGCCCGGATGCAGGTTCGCGAATGCCGCCGGCGTGCCCGGCATCACCGAAGTCAAGACGATGCCGATCTGTTTCTCGAACAGTTGCTGCAATTCTTTCTCGTTCCAGCCGAATGACAACATCGAATTCTTGGCATTCCAATCGACCTCTTCACCGCGAATTCCGAGCAGCGGCCGCGGCACACTCGCCTGAC
>Ga0207672_1000172_pt1 | contig 8920 bp, 8 predicted proteins | sample KBSSwiwitspikein_3_FD_184290 | JGI IMG/M metagenome (GOLD analysis project Ga0207672, IMG submission 184290) | Switchgrass rhizosphere microbial communities from Kellogg Biological Station, Michigan, USA, with spike-in - S2 (SPAdes) (version 2) | ecosystem: Host-associated > Plants > Roots >... | reverse complement strand
AAAAGAAGATGCGCGGCTGCGATCTTCAGCAGCCGCGCGGTTCTGGCAGGACCCGAAATCGTGGATAGAAACAGCAGGGTAAAGCAGGAAAGTTAGCGGACAAGAGATAACGTTGTCAGACTCGTTCCTGATTGAGATTTAATAGGCACCACGATATCGGTCGGGCGCACCATTCCAAGTCGTGCGCGCGCCGCCGACTCGATGATTCCAGGTTCACTAGTAATCTGCCGCACCTCGAGTTCCAACTGCGAGTTTGACCTTCGCATGGCCTCGATATCGGATGAAAGCTGATTAAATTGCATTACTGCTGAGCTAGCTTCTGTCCGGCCTCGCAAATTTACGGTAATGCAGATTGCCGACGCCGCCATTAAGATCATCGCCAGATAAATCCAGGACGGAACAAACGTAATTGCTCCACGGGCAATTCCATCGAACGTCGTTGTCTGAGTGCGCAGGACCGAGGCTCCGCCGAGTTGAGGTACTGCCACACGGTTGATGGGACGAGCGCTAAAGCGATAGGTATTTGGGACGCGATTCAAGAGCCACCTCCGATAGATTTCAATCGATTGCGAATTTTCCAGTGGTTACGAGGGACCTTGTTGACGATTGGCGGCGACTGACGCTTATGCGAAATTGCCGACGCTGGTTACTGACACGAAGGGACGCCATTTTGCGACGAAGCGTCACGCGCCCCAGGGAACGGTCATTTCTGCTCTGGGTTTTCGGTTTTGAAGTCATTGGTGTTTACCTGACGACATCTGCTTAAAACCGCGTTTTGTACTATATAATGGGCTCAAACGGGGCGTTCGCCGCAATATCCTGTGTGTCTGAGCCGCCAATTCCTTGCGTCACAATGGTTTACGCGCAAGTGGAGCGAATTTAACAGTGGCCCGCAAACAGCGCAACACCATTTTCCCACAACGATTTAGCAACGTAACTTCAACGTTTACATAAACTAACAGCGATTAAGCGCTTAAATTGGCGTACAGCGGGCGAACGGAAAACTCTGCCATGGGGGAGGGGTACGCTGCACGTGTCAGAAAGCCCCGAAGGCGCTGCGGAGTATCGACATGGCGCACGAGGACAAGAGCCTTCAGGAGGTCACGTGTAGCCGTAAGTAACGCGTTTGCAACGGGATAGATGATAACAATGCCTTTGGGCACAAGCATTGCAGAACTTGGGAGCGCAGTTGTGTATCCCTCAACGGAGCTTGATATTGAGATGAAAGCAATCAAATACGCAGAACGTGGTCTTACCTTAGCAGCTGGCGGCTTGTTCAACGCGATTCAAGTCGTCAACAAATACAAACCGAATCCGTCGTTCATCCCGAAGTGGTCCGATAAACCCCTTTTGAAATCCTGGCAGAAGACGAAGCCAACGTTGGGCTGGCCTAGAACGACTGACTCGCTTTGCCCGAACTGCGTCATCGAAGCCCGTGAAGCCATTCTGGACGGGAAAAAGGACGTCGCCGTCTTGGTGAATGAGAAGGTTGGAGAGATCAAGGCGCAGATTATCGAGCGCGACGGCGAAATTTGGATGGTTAAAGACTGTCCGACACACGGGCACTTCGAAGACGTCATGGCCATCGATGCGAAGTTCCTGACGCACATCGAGACAATGTTTCCCGGTCGAGACATCGAGGCCCACAATGACGAAAAGCTCCATAACCATGGATCAAGTACAGTGAAATATGGCCGCGGTGCGGTGTTGACGGTTGATCTGACTAATCGTTGCAACATGATGTGTGACCCGTGCTTCATGGATGCGAATCAGGTTGGCTTTGTTCATGAGTTGAGCATGGACGACATCAAAGAAATCTTAGACAACGCGATTTCAATCAAGCCGCGGCGTCAGATGTCCGTGCAGTTCTCGGGAGGCGAGCCGACTATTTCGCCGCACTTCATCGAAGCAATCAAGTACTCGCGTAAGGTCGGTTACAACTCGGTTCAGGCCGCTACCAACGGCATCGAATTCGCTAAGAGCAAAGAATTCTGTCACCAGGCCGCGGAAGCGGGTCTTCGTTACGTTTATTTTCAGTTCGACGGCATTGGTAACGACGCAAACAGCCACCGTCAGGTTGGCAACTTGTTTGATGTAAAGTTGCGCGCCATCAATAACCTGCACGAGGCCGGCGTTGAAATCGTTCTGGTAACGACATTGGTTAACGGCATCAACAATGATCAGGTAGGATCGATCATTCGCTTTGCGCTCGATAATCCCAAGAAGATCGCGTTTTTATCATTCCAGCCGGTCTCATTTACCGGTCGGGACGAAGCGATTACCGCAGAACGGCGGTTACAGCAACGGTATACCCTTTCGCACCTCGCGCATGATGTGAAAAATCAGGTTGGCATTACCGAACCGACACGCGATTGGTTTCCGCTTTCATTGATGGGTGCGTTCGCTGATTTTGCGGATCTGGTCCATGGCCCAGAGTCCGAGTGGGGACAAGTCTCCTGCGGATGTCACCCGAACTGTGGCGTCGGCACGGCCGTGATGATCGATAAAGAGACGAAAGAGATGAGTCCAGTTCCGGCGTTCCTCGACATTCCGGGACTCGTGAAAGACATGCGGAAGATCACGGACGCAGCACGCGGCAAATGGGCGTCAAATATTATGATGGGGCTGGCTCTCTTGAAGCACTACCGCCCATTCAATGCGCCGTCACAGTTCAATTTGTACGAGCTGTTTAAGAAATTCGATAAGTCCTTCGGTCTGACCGGCAAGGATTACGGAAAGGTCGACGGCAATCGCAGCACAGAAGATATCCAGAAGCGTCGCTCCGACCGTTGGAACTTCCTGTTCATCGCAGGTATGTGGTTCCAGGATCTCTTCAATTACGACTTCCGCCGCACCGAGATGTGCATTATTCCTTACGGCACGCAGGAAGGTGAAATCAGTTTCTGCGCGTACAACACAGGAATCGGCTGGCGCAATATCATCGAGCACATGCACCAGAATGCGACGGTCGCCAAATGGTATGAAGAGCACGGCCGTCACGAGATCTTTGCGCGCGGCAAGGAAGTGGACCTGTCCGAGAAGACGCACAACTTAATACTCAACGAAACCGACTTGGCGCGTCCGAACAAGCCGCACATGGAAGGTCCGAAGACTGCTCACGAAGAAGTCGTTGCGATGCGGAAGCTGTACCAGGAAATGGTGCTGAAGCAGCAGCAAATTACTTCTGACAACGGCGACAAGCCCGTGCAGATCCAAGGCCTGAACGGCAGGAAGAGCGCGGCCGTAGTTGCGGTCTAAGTGCCACTGACATCGGGACCCCGCGTGCTCGTCGCAGTTCGCGGGGTTTCGCTTGTCCGCTTGACCGTTGTAGTTTGTCGCGTGTTAAATAGAGTTTCGCAAACGTCCACCGCAAAGGAAGTGAAGGATTAAATGGCAGTAGTGAACATAAACCCGGGCGAATCGATCGAGAGCGCGCTGCGGCGTTTCAAGCGTAAGGTGATGACTGAAGAGATCATCAAAGACGCCAAGAAGCACGCTTTTTTCATGCCGCCGGGCCAAAAGGCTAAGCTGAAATCAGCTCTCGCTCGCAAGCGCAACAAGAAGAAAGCGCGCCCGCGTCCCCGTCCGACGACTTAAGTCCGACGTTTTCGAAGCGAGACTTCCCCAATTTGATCAATCGAAAACCAGGCTGGCTCGCTGCGTTTGAATAAAACGTCCGGGGCGAGTCTGCGCACGCGAACTGGTATAAAATCATAGGTCCGCATGACGCGAATTCTATTAACAAACGACGACGGCATTCATTCGGATGGGCTCATCACGCTGGAGCGGGCCCTTCGCGAATTGGGTGACGTTTACGTGGTCGCGCCGGCGGCGGAAATGAGTGGCGCGTCACACAGTCTCACTCTCGCGCGACCTCTCCGCATTCGCCAAATCGACGATCGTCATTGGACCGTCGACGGGACGCCGACTGACTGTGTGACACTGGCCTTGCACAAGATCTTGGAAGAGGATGAGCGGCCGCACGTTTGTGTTTCGGGTATCAATCATGGAGGCAATCTCGGTGACGACGCGACGTATTCCGGCACCGTCGCCGGCGCCTTGGAGGCGACGATTCTGGGCGTGCCAGGTTTGGCAGTTAGCCTCGTCGCCCGCGAGCACTTCGACTTCACCGAAGCCGCACGCTTCGCGGTCCTGGGTACGAAAAAAATTCTGAGCGAGGGTTTGCCAGAGGGCACCCTGCTCAACATGAACGTGCCGCAAGGTGAAATCAAAGGCGTCCAGGTTACGCGGCAGGGAATCAAGAATGCCCGTCCCGTGATCACTGAGCACATCGATCCGCGCGGCAAGCCTTACTTTTGGATTGGCGAACAGTATTTTCGCTCGAATGCCGAAGACGGCACGGACTATCGAGCCATCGAAGAAGGCTATGTTTCGATCACTCCTTTGAAGAGTGACATGACCGACCACGCTCTTCTGTCGTCTTTAGAGTCATGGAATTATCTGGCATCTCTGGAAGTAGTTCACAGCTAACTGCGTCATCGCAAACAATTGAGTTTCACACCGTCACAGTCGACACCCTTACAAGCTGAACTTCGAATCCCGCGCGAGCGCATGGTTGAGCGCTTGCGTGATCATTACGGAATTAAAGATCAAAAGGTCCTGGATGCCATGCGCTCAGTACCTCGGCATTTCTTTGTCACCGAGGCTTTGCGCGGACGTGCTTATGATGACAATGCGCTGCCGATTAATTTCAATCAGACGATTTCGCAGCCCTACATCGTCGCCCGCATGACCGAACTGCTGGAACTCGACAAGCGGAGTCGCGTGCTGGAAATCGGCGCCGGATCAGGCTATCAAACGACAGTACTGGCGCAGCTTGCGTCGCAGGTATACGCGATCGAGCGTATCGGTGAGTTGGCGCGCGAGGCGCAAGCGCGCGTTCGGGCGCTGGGCATATACAACGCGACCGTCAAGGCGTTCGACGGAACATTGGGTTGGAGAGCGCACTCGCCTTATGACGCAATTCTCGTTGCGGCGGGCGGTCCTATGATTCCTGAACCACTGATCGGGCAATTGACAGTAGGAGGCCGCCTGGTAATTCCCATCGGGGAAAGTCGCGAGAGCCAGCGATTAGTTCGCGTGATTAAGACAGAGACGGCGCACAAGATTGAGGAACACGGCTCGTGCGCATTCGTGCCATTAATTGGCCAACATGGATGGAAGGCGTAGTGAGCAGAAAGCAGAAAGCAGAAAGCAGAAAGCAGAAAGCAGAAAGCAGTGGGCCGCTATTGCTGGACTTAAGCTGACTGACGACGTGTGAATCGTCAACGCAATCCGGTAACAACTGTTCACGCCTCACTGCTCACTATAACAAGCTCGCCGCCCACTAAATTTCAATGATTGGAAAAATAATCGCAGCGTTAACGGTTTTCGTCGTCGGCACGATCTCGACGCTGGGATACGGCGGAATCGTTCTGCTGATGGCGATCGAATCTGCATGTATCCCTCTGCCGTCGGAAATCATCATGCCGTTTTCCGGATACCTCGTGTACACCGGTCGGTTCAATATTTGGTTGGTGAGCATTGCCGGAGCGTTCGGATGCGTAGTCGGTTCGCTCGTCGCTTATTGGGTAGGGATGTATGGCGGACGTCCGTTGATCGAGAAGTACGGAAAGTTTGTGCTTGTTTCGAAACACGATCTCGATCTCGCCGATCGCTGGTTCGATCGGTTTGGAGAGATCATTGTGTTCGTCAGCCGGCTGCTTCCGGCAATCCGAACCTTCATTGCGTTTCCCGCCGGCGTCGCTCGGATGAATCTCAAGAAATTCATAATCTACACGTTTGCGGGATCGTTTCCGTGGTGTCTCGGCTTGGCGTACGTCGGCCAAAAACTCGGTGAGCGGTGGGAGACAGATCCGCGGTTAAAAACGCTCTTTCATCGATTCGATTTCGTGATTGGAATCGTGATTGTGCTGGCGGCCACGTGGTGGATTTGGCGTCATCTACGCCATGCAAAGCGTGAAGAGCTAAGAGCTAAGAGCTAAGAGCTAAGATTACGGGCGGTGAGAGGCGCTTAGAACGGAACTGAGAAGTCAGAAGTAAAAGTCGAAAAGAATTACTGCTGTCTGCTTTCTGGCGTCGGCTTTCTGCTTACCGCCTTCCGCTGTGTTATCATCCAGTTCGTTATTTCGGGGCGTGGCTCAGCCTGGTAGAGCGCACGGTTCGGGACCGTGAGGTCGGAGGTTCGAATCCTCTCGCCCCGACCATTTATTAAAGAAGCGGCTGCATCGGCAGCCGTTTTTGTTTTGGAGGGGTTACTTTGATAACGCGTGTCGCGAAAGTGCCGTGTGCTTTGAACCCTCGCGAAGGAGCTCACTCCTGAACACCACTACTTCGGAAACCATGAATCGCTGCTCGGCGAATCCCAGGCTCTGGTGACGCTCTGAAAGCTCGCGGCCACCGCGGGGCTGGCGCATTCGCGCGATTGTCAGATGAGGATGAAAGGGACGCTGCTCCCGCGGAAAACCGGAATCTGCGCAGTTGTCTTCAATCGCGGAATGAAGGACCGATAACGGAGAAGGGGAAAGGGGTAAAGGGGAACCGGAAGAAGACACGCTGGAGGCGCGGGTACCAACTCCAATCCACAAGACGTTCGGCCGCCCACGCGGAGGGAAGGCGCCGCAATCGGAAAGAAGCAGTTCGAATGGTTTGATTGCGTTCGTCGCCTGTTGGACTGCGCTGGACAGATCGGCAATTTTCGCGATCGAAACGTTGCCGAGAAATTTCAAAGTGAGATGCAGGTTGTCTTCGCGTAGCCAGCTCGCGCGTATGTCGGGAAGTTCAGAACGCAGGCGTTCGATGTGTTTGACGACAACGTGGCGTACGTCCGCGGGGAGTTCGATCGCGACAAATGTGCGGAAGCTATCCACAGATTACTCAGATTCCACAGAAAATAATTCAAATTGGCCGGCGGTGACCGGATCTTTATTCGGAGTAATCCGCGAATCTGCGGACAGTTCTCTTCACGGCTTCGGGGCCAGAACCAACGTCTCCTTTGTAGCCGTTTCGATGGCCGCTTTACTGAACGGAAACGGACGCGGTGTGACATTGCGCCAATCATCCAATTGATCTTTCCAATGCGAACTTTTCGGCGAGCCCGATTCGCCGAGCGGAATTCCGTTCTGACTCTTGTCCCAGTCGCTGGGATCCCCGATGAATCGCATTGAAACACTGGAGCCGACGTTGACAGTCGCGCCCGATCCGCCGGTGCCGCTTTGTGGAAACGGTTCGATAACAAAGGGCGCGCCAATGAAAGGGACTTGCGCCAAAGGATGATTGAAGCGCGCTTTTGCTTGCGCGCCCCAAGTCCATTTGGTTTCGTCAGCGCCGAGTGATTTCGTCAAAGTTTGGTGCGCGTCGTCGTACGTTGCTTTGAGTAGATCGGCATAACTTGCAAATTCTTTCGGCAGCCAATCGCGCGGCTGCTCGGTAATTATTCTATCGATGAGCACGTCCGACTCGGGCCAGAAGTAGCTGGACCCCAAAGACCCAAGCGCGGCATTGACGATGCGCTGCTTGAACGCATTGCGCATCTGCGAGACGAGCAAGGCCACGCGGGAATCGGCAGTCATCAGCCCGTCCCAGGACTCGAGATCGCTTGCTACTCGAGCAATCGATTCGGTCGCTACAGCTCCTGACGTAGCCGGTGACCCGCCCGCTGACGCAGGCGATGACCCGCCCGCTGACGCAGGCGGTTCTGACAAAAGCTTTGCGGCGGCGCGAGCGAACTGCACATTTCCAATCGAATAGACATCGCCTTGAATTCTGCGGAAATCGTCGATCGTCAACTTTGGCTTCGCCGAAAGCAGATCGAAGATGCGCCTGGCACGATAGGGCGCTGCCCAAACGTGGCTTACAAAAAATGGATAATCTGATCCGACGACGCGTTGGTTCGCGGTGACGATAATTCCTGAGGGGGGATCATAGACATGCGGCAGCTTGTCGAAAGGAATGAAGCCCGTCCATTCGCCATCATCAGTTGAGCCATCGTAAGGCACGCTACCGTCGCCGTCTTTGCGAATCGGGATGCGGCCGGCGCCGTAATAACCGATATGTCCGTCAATATCGGCGTAGACAAAATTCTGCGTCGGCCCGTTGTAAGTCGAAAGGCCTGCGGTAAATTCTTTCCAGTTACGCGCGCGATTCAACGCGAATATTCCCTGTGTTTCCAGCGTGGCTGGATCGACCATCGTCCAATGCAACGCGTAACGCATATTGTCCTTTTCCAAAATGATGGGGCCGTGACGAGTGACAACTACGTCGAATGCCTGTGGCTCGATACTCTTGGGATCGACAAGGTTCTTGCGCACGTTGATTTGCTCATGACGCACTTCCGCTTCGCGCCAACCCGACGGTGTTTGATATCTCGTCGGATTGTCTTTATCAAACTTTTCGAGGTAAAGGTCCTGGACATCAGGACCAAGATTCGTTACGCCCCACGCGATCCGATCGTTGTGGCCGACGATGATCCCGGGCAGTCCCGGAAAGGTCACGCCTGCTACATGGGTGTTCGGCGCGATGAGCTCTATCTGATACCAGACGTTCGGCGCGGAAGCCGGAATGTGCGGATCGTTGGCCAGCAGCGGTTTGCCGCTCGCAGTGTGTTTACCGGAAACGACCCAGTTGTTGCTCGCTTGCAGTGTTTCGAAGGAGCGAGGAGAAAATCCGAGAAGTTCGAAAGATTGACGTTCGGCTTCGATAAGTCGGTCGAGTTGAGCAAGGATTTCGGCGTTGAGTGAAGCTGGACGTGATTTTGCGGGCAAGATGCCCGCGTTCCCGGCGCGCGCGCGATCATTCCCGACAACGATAACGTCGAGTGGGGAAGTATCCGGCAGCAGCGCCTCGCGTTTTTCTTTTGGGATTGACGCCATCGACTCGCGAAGGACGTCGAGCTGCCAGG
>Ga0207672_1000169_pt1 | contig 9015 bp, 10 predicted proteins | sample KBSSwiwitspikein_3_FD_184290 | JGI IMG/M metagenome (GOLD analysis project Ga0207672, IMG submission 184290) | Switchgrass rhizosphere microbial communities from Kellogg Biological Station, Michigan, USA, with spike-in - S2 (SPAdes) (version 2) | ecosystem: Host-associated > Plants > Roots >... | reverse complement strand
GGCAGGTCAGTACGCGACCATTGGCGTTGTTGTTGATGGCAACATGATCGAAAGGCCTTACTCAATCGTCTCGTCGCCTTATGAACCGTTTCTTGAGTTCTTTGTCGAACTAGTCCCAGGCGGCGATCTCACTCCCAAACTGTGGGAACTGGAGTTGGGATCATGCATTCTCATCCGACGACGGATCGTGGGGCAGCTTACCCTTGCGCCCCTCGTCAAGCGACACGTGATGCTTGCCACAGTCACCGGCGTCGCACCGTTCGTCAGCATTCTGCGAACTCAACAAATAGACCGACGCCAGGGAAAGGCATCTGACGATCGGTTTCTTGTTATTCATGGCGCGAGTCGAGTTGCTGACTTTGGTCCGTATGTCAGCGAAGTTGAGGAGCTATCAAAAGCGGGCTTACTTACCTATGTACCAACCATCAGCCGTCCATGGGAAGCACCGAACTGGAAGGGCGAGACGGGACGTGTCGAGGATGTCGTGCGCAAGCATGCTGACACGAATGGATTTGACCCCACTAACTCGATCGCGTACGCGTGCGGTCATCCGCGCATGGTTGAGAATGTCAAAGAAATTCTGAGGCGCGCAGGCTTCCGCAAAGATCAATTCAGAGAAGAAGAGTACTTCCAACTACACGATTTTCCATCTCAAATTGATAATGCCCGTGTGCCAAATCGTCACCATGGGCGGTCGTTGTCGTCAGCACCGACCTCGTAATGCATCCCCCGTCCCATTTCAAGATTTCTTGTGGGTCGCTACACAGTTGTCAATGCCTACCGCCTGAGTTAGATCAGGAATCATGAACGCTTGGATTCTTAAGCAGCCAGCTCCCGCAGAATCACGTCCTCTCGTGTTGAGTGATGTTCCCGTTCTTCAACCATCCGATGATGAAGTCCTCGTCAAGGTCCACGCCTGCGGTATCTGCCGCACTGATCTGCACGTGGTGGAAGGTGAGTTGGCAATTCGCAAAGCAAACGTGATTCCGGGTCATCAGGTGGTCGGCACGATCAAGGCAGTCGGTTCTCGGGTTGATGAATTCAAGACAGGAGATCGCGTTGGCATCGCATGGCTGAATCGCACTTGTGGCATTTGCGAGTTCTGCACCACTGGAAAAGAGAATCTTTGCGATCGAGCTATGTTTACCGGGTGGACGGTTGACGGTGGCTACGCGGAATATGCATTAGCGCCAGCGGCTTTCACTTATCGCCTGCCTGAAGGTTTCTCGGACATACAAGCTGCGCCGCTTTTATGCGCGGGTATTATTGGCTATCGATGCCTGCGATTGACCGGCATAGACAATTGGAGAAAAGCCAGGCTTGGCTTATATGGTTTCGGAGCCGCCGGACATGTTTGTATACAAGTGGCTCGCGCGCGTGGTGCAGAAGTCTATGTCTGCACTCGCGATCGCGAAAGACATCAAGTGCTCGCGTCCGAACTAGGCGCTACCTGGGTCGGCGATGCTTATGCTGAGCCACCGGTCTCGCTCGATGCGTCAATTATTTTCGCTCCCGCGGGTGATTTGATTCCGCCGGCGCTCAAAGCAATCAAGAAGGGCGGCACTCTCGTGCTGGGTGGGATTCACATGAGTCCTATTCCGTCGTTCAACTACTCGCTGATTTATGGCGAGCGAGTCATCAGAAGCGTCGCGAATAACACGCGCAGAGATGGCGAGGAGTTTCTGATCGAAGCCGCGCGCATTCCCATTGTCACGCATACACGAGTATTCAAATTCGAGGAGGTCAACGAAGCTCTCATCGCGTTAAAGACAGACGCCATTAGGGGTGCGGCCGTTCTGGATATTGCACTTCCGAAGGACTAAGAAGCGACTAATTGACTTCAATGGACTAAGTCCTAACCCTCAACCTCCGACATTCTTCAACAATCGCATTGGTTCGCTTCACCGATTGCACCTGTATGCCTTGGGACGTTGATGATATAAAACCACCCAAAGGAATTAGGCGTTAATGGCATCTTCCACCGACAGCTTCTACCTTGGTTTCGCTTGCCACGGTTGTAAGGAATCTATCGAGATCTTAATTGATGACGGCAATGAACAGTGCAGATTTGTCGCGGAAGATGTCCTGCAAATTCGCTGTCCACACTGTCAGAACCAGGGCCACTACAAAACGAGGGACGTTCAAAGGTGTGCGGGCCGCGCTCCCAGTATGAGTTTTGCAGGTAGCAGCGACTAGATCGTCGGCAAATCAATTCCGTTGCCAACTTTTCATAACCGTTCCTTTGGCCCATTCCTATCCACAGTCTTAAGTCACCGGAAGAAGGTTCCACTTCCACGCACCGTGCTTCGCTTGGGTTTTATCGAATCCGCTTCAGTTGCTTGTTGACGTCTTTGCGGAATCGTTTGGTCAGGTTCTCAACGGATTTGTGAATAGTCTTTTCAGACTTCTCGAAATCGATCGTTTGAGTGTCATAGCCACGCCACACCAAATGATTGGTGCGCGAGTCGATCACGTCGACGATCATCGTTGACTCGGTATATGGAATTCTCCAGACGTCCGGGCGGCCGTAACCCGGACCCCAGCCGTACCAACGACCATAGCGATTCATGCTTTCCCAGCGTCCAGGATAGCCATAGTTGAGATACCGAACGTCATATTTATTTTTGAGCCCCATGAAGTAGTTGACCAGGAAAGTTGGCTCGCCATCATCAACGTTCGTGAAACTAACTTCTGCGAAATGCGAAATCAGCCCGTCGCGAATCCGGCTATCCCAAAGTTCGTTTCGAGCAATTGGATCGTTGGGCATCCGCGTCACAACCTTGAAGTCCCAGGTGCGCAGCTTAGAAAAGTCAAAGTTGCGATCGTAGTCAGACTTTGTTTCCGCCAGCGCGGCGGCGCTGAAAAGCGCCGTCAGTAGCAGAGCCAAAATTATTTTGTGTCTCATTTTCGTTTCTCCTTGCCGCCTAAAGCGGGGAGACGCTGCAAAAACAAAAGGCACGTCCCAAATCTCTCTGGGACGTGCCCTTAAAAAGTCATGCTGTCCTGCACGCCTGGACTCAATTCGATGAAGCGCTTGATCAACAACAATCGCCAGCAACGGCGCAACCCGCAATCATCGCAGTGAATATGCCGGCTACATGTTGAGAACGTCCACATCGTTTATCATCTCTAACTACAAAACCGCCGAAGCGAGCTGGCCCTCGTACAGTGCGTATCCGGAGCAACCCGCTCGCTGTTGGCGCTTACGCAGCCGCTTTGATTGCTTTCTCGGGAGCTTCCTTAATTTCGATTTTCCGCGCGTGCGATTCCATCTTGGCGACCGGAATCTTCACTTCCAGGACACCGTTGGTGAACGTCGCATTGGCCTTGTCGGTCTTTGCTCCTTCGGGCAACGGAATCTGACGGAAGAAACGACCGTAGCTACGTTCGCTGCGGTAGAAGCCTTTCTCCTTTTCTTCTTTCTCTTCCTTGCGCTCGCCGGAGATTGTCAGGGCTTCGTCAGTGAGTTCGACCTTGACGTTGTCTTTGGTCAAACCGGGGAGGTCCGCCTTTACCATGAAGTCTCCGTTGGACTTCGTGACTTCGACCTGCGGCATCCACTCGAAATCCTTGAACTCTGAGGTGAAGGGAAACTCACGATTGAAGAAAGTCGGAAACTTGAAAGCTCCGAAATCTTCGAACAACTGCTCCATGTCTTTGGTGAAGCGGCGCATCATGCCGAAGGGATTAACCTCCGGAGTCTTGCGCGCCAGCTCCAAGTCTTTTCTTTCTTTGTTCTTCATTGTCTCTTTCCTCCATCTGATAATTGCGAAATTAGTTAATTAGAAATAGGGATCAACTCGCAGATGATCCACTACTCTGGAAACGCCGGGCGCATGGCTGATTGAACCAAGCACCGCTCGCTTTTCCTGCCATGAATGTACCCGGCCCCACAAATCTCCCACATCTCTTTGGCCGCGTCCGCCAGACTCTCAGTGATCCAAATGGCTTTCGCATTCGGAGTCATCACTTCTTTGACTTTCGTAATTGCCTCCACGCTTTACAAAAGGTGCCGGCAGGTTTGAAACCCGGGCTGCGTTATGAACTGCTGGGCACACTCATTCGCTTGGTTTCTGGCGTATTTGATCGCAACCGATGTGCCGTCTCAAAGTCGTGAGGAATAGGGTGCGCATAACTCATGTGCAACGCTTCTTTGAGGAAACTTGCGCACTCGGTGGGAGGAAAACGCCCTTTTTGAAACGCCCTGAATCACCCTGATCCACCTGATTCAAGGTGCCAGCGGCTCGGCATTGAAGACCAAGGCACCGGGCATACTCATTACTGTTTATCCAAAGTAGTAGGTATTTTGAGGAGGACCGAAAATGAGCGCACATCTAATCTACACACTTGATTTCAGCGAGATCATCCAGATCGCCCCCGCGATACTGTTTCGGGAATTGTTTATTTCATGATGCTCGGCATCTTTGGGCTGATGCCTTGGTTCCTGTGCAGACTGGAGTTACTTGTCCTGGTGAATTGAAAGAAAAATTATTGCCGAAGGGGGAACTCAGAGACTCTCCAGTTTCACTCAGCTTTTCACTTCTTTTTTGATTTTCCTAAGTATTTTGACACTTCGATGAATCCGGCAATCTCGCGTGCTGAATGGAAGACAACTTCGGTACAGTGATCGATCACATAAAGCGTAGTAGGGCCACTGACCCTAGAGGATCAACGGCCCTTAGCTACACTAACAAACACACCCTCATTTACTGCGACGTATTGATCGCGCATCTACCCTTCTTGTCATTCACCCAGCCTCAGTGGATGATCAGCAGTAACTTCATCGTCACGGTAAGTGACAATGAGCATCGATTTAATTCGATTGATCCGCCGGCCAAGAAACTTAAGCAGGTCAAGTGTGCTTTGGTCTGCCCAGTGAACATCTTCGATGACGACTAATGACAAGGGTTGCGTATCTTCGAGCTCATTTAGAGCTGCGGAAAAGATGGATGGCTGAGGAGCCTCTTCCTCGAGCAATGCTAGTAACTTGCCACGAATTTGATGAGCTATGTCGTAGAGTGGCCCGAGCGGCCGAGGGGTGAACAATGCATCACACGCGCCCCACAAAACGTTCTTGTGGTCTTCGGCGAAGTGTTCGACCAATGATGTTTTGCCAATGCCGGCCTCGCCGCTGACCAGCACAAGACGACCCGTACCACCAACCACATCGCTGCGAATGGCCTCAAGTTCAGCCAGGAATTGTTCACGTTCGAGAAGTTCCATACTTCTCTTCGGTCAGCGACTCCGGGAGCTTGATGAATACCACGGTGATTTCTTCGAAATCGTGAAACGGTAGCATAGATCTCTCCTCATAGTTAGCATTCTGGTTAGTCAAACGGTTCACAATAATCACGGCTACGATTCAGCAGTGCCGTAAATATTGACCAGAATAACTGCACGGAACTGTTGTCTTTGACGTGACAGAAAGAGAGAAGCTATCGTGACTCGTTGACGAATTTCGATAGCTAAACTCGACGAGGTGGAATTATGAAGCGAATAATTGCCAGCAACGCCCCGGCTTCTGTGATTCTGATTCGCCTGGTCGTCGGTGGAGTGTTTCTTTCCGAAGGTATACAGAAATTTCTTTTTGCAAACGATTTAGGTGTGGGTCGCTTCGCAAAGATCGGCATTCCGTCACCGCAAATCACCGGGCCGTTTGTCGCCGGCGTCGAGATAGTCTGCGGCGCTTTCATTCTGTTTGGGCTATTGACCCGCCTCGCGGCGATACCGCTCATCATCGACATGCTGGTGGCGATTACTACTACCAAGGTCCCGATCATGCTGGGTCATGGGTTCTGGCGTTTCAACGTCAGCAAACTTCCGTCGTATGGCTTTTGGGCGACGCTTCATGAGGCGCGCGTCGATTTCGCGATGCTGCTTGGTTCACTGTTCCTTCTCATTGTCGGCGCCGGCGTGTGGTCAATCGATGCTTATCTGCGTAGCGCAGGCTCGCCCGCACGCCGCAACTGATCAACGATAACGAGAGAGTGATTCTATAAGGAGCGAAAACTATGTTTGAGATTTGGGGTGTTCGGTATCAAGTAAAAGACGTCGAGCGTTCGATCAAATTCTACACACAGCATCTGGGGTTCACGTTGGAGCATCAGGCAGGCTCGATGTTTGCCAGCGTCTCAATGAGCGGGCTTAAAGTTTTTCTCAGCGGCCCTGGCAGTTCGGGTGCCCGGCCTCTGCCCGATGGACGTCAGCAGGAACCGGGCGGCTGTAATCGACTTGTCCTTAAAGTTGCTGATCTCGCGTCGGTGGTGAAGACACTGAAAGAATTCGAAGTACCCTTTCGAAACGAAATCGAGACTGGTCCTGCCGGGAGTCAAATCCAGTTGGAGGATCCCGATGGCAATCCGATCGAATTGTTCGAACCGGCTTCATAGATTCGGCGGCGGAATTCAGAGTTCGGGTGATGGCACGCGATAAATCAAAGCTGGCAAAGCTCGCCTTCAGATTTGTGCTCACGATCGGCATCGTCAATCTCTTTGCGGATATGACGTACGAAGGCGCGCGCAGTATCACTGGGCCGTTTCTCCAATCGCTGGGCGCGACGGCCCTGGCCGTTGGGTTGATTGCCGGCGGCGGCGAGCTGTTTGGTTACGTCCTGAGATCGGTCGCGGGATATCTTGCGGACAAAACCCAGCGATATTGGATAGTCATCATCATCGGCTACGGCATCAATATGCTGGTCGTGCCGGCGCTGGCGCTCGCCGGCAACTGGCCGATCGCGGCAGTGCTGATCATGGCCGAGCGGACTGGTCGCGGAATTAGAAAGCCCGCCACCGACGCGATGCTTTCTTACGCAGGAAAGTCCATCGGGCGCGGGTGGGTGTTTGGACTGAACGAGGGGCTGGATCAGACGGGAGCGACCCTTGGTCCGCTTATCGTAGCACTGGTTTTGTATGTGAAGGGCGGTTATCGGACAGGCTTCGGCGTGCTGCTGATTTCGTCGGTACTTTGTTTGGCGACCCTCGTGATTGCGCGCATGTGGTATCCGCGTCCGCATGAACTGGAAGAGAAATCATCTGAGCTGTTTGAGACAAAAGGATTTTCGAAAGCTTTCTGGATCTATGTGGCCGGAGGAGCGCTGATCGCCGCAGGCTTCGCCGACTTCTCGCTGGTCTCTTTTCACTTTAAGAAAGCCGCGAGCATTTCTGACATTGAAGTGGCCCTCTTTTACGCGCTCGCGATGGGAGCCAGCGCCATCACTAATCTGGTATTCGGAAAGCTATTTGATCGAGTTGGCTTTCCGATCGCAATCGGCGCGTTTTTGCTGGGAGCAATGTTTGCGCCATTCGTATTCCTCGGACAGTTCTGGTTGATCCTCACTGGGATGGTGCTTTGGGGAATTGGGCTGGGCGCCCAGAACACCATGCTGAAGGCGATGCTGTCGGAAGTGATGGCACCGTCCAGGCGCAGCACAGGGTTCGGCTTGTTTTATACAGTCTTCGGTGTTGGTTGGTTTCTGGGGAGTGCGCTGATGGGATTTCTCTATGACAAATCGATCGGCGCGTTGGTCGCATTCTCAGCAGCAGCTCAGCTCTTGGCCTTGCCCATTCTATGGTGGGGAACAATTAAGACGGCGAAAAGGTGATCAATTGAAGCAGTCGGAAAGGCGAGACCTGTTCTCGGTCGGGCCAGCCATGCGGCCAATTCACAAATCCTGCGCATCCGCCTCGACGAGCTATGCAAAAGCGCATTTCCTCTCACAGAGTGCGCAACTGTCCTCAAAGAAAAACTGCGCTGGAACGCATGAACCGAGTTTTTCTAAACATTCGGATCGGCACATCTGTTGCGATTACAATTACGGGAAAAACTAATCGAATAAGTGTGCCCGGCAGTTCATGACACAATGGTTCAAGCGTCCCGGGTGTCTTACGTAACCCATTTTTAACGCGCATGCGGTTTTCTGTAAGAGTGCCGGTTTGGCGATCACCGTCACTGAACTGAGCGCCTCGACGGCAGGCTCCGTCGGTTTGTTAGCTTCGGCAGGTTTCGTCGCTTGTGTTTACACCCGATTCGTCATCACCTAAACGCGACCAACCGGTTACAAATATTCTGTCTCCGCCCGCCACCGTCCAACAGCCAGTCGGCCTGACTTCAGTTGAAGCCAGAAATCGCCTCGCGCAATTTGGGCCAAACGAACCGGCGGCCTCGAAACGTACCGCGACTGTCTTTCAGCTCCTACTTCTGTTTGCCAATCCGCTCGCGATCATTCTGCTCGGAGCCAGCGCCATTTCCGCGGCACTGGGAGAAGTTATCAACGCTTCGATCATCGTCGTGATGGTTTTGCTGAGCGTGGCGCTGAACTTTATTCAGACGTTTCGCTCGCAACGGGCGGTTGATCGCATTCGCAAAGAAGTTGCCCCCACCGCCACCGTTTTACGAGACGGAAAATCGATTGAGTTGCCGAGACGCGAAATCGTGCCCGGCGATGTTATTAAACTCGCAGCGGGCGATCTGGTGCCCGCCGATGCCGACCTGGTTCGAGCGCGCGATCTGCATGTGCAACAAGCCGCGCTTACCGGGGAGTCTTTGCCCGTCGAAAAAGCTGCCATCGATCCTCAATCACACGACGAAAAGGATTCTGTTGAGGCACACAAAGTCTTTCTCGGGACCTCGATCGTCAGCGGTACTGGAACGGCTGTGGTTACGGCGACGGGAAAGAACACAACCTTTGGCGATATTGCCACTCGGCTGGCGACTAAGCCGCCGGAAACGGAGTTTGAAAGGGGCACGAAGCAGTTTGGTCTGCTGATCATGAAGACGACGATCCTGTTGGTGCTCTTCGTTCTGTTGGTCGCCGTCGTACTGCATCACGATTTCATGGAATCGTTGCTCTTCGCGGTTGCGCTGGCGGTCGGTTTGACGCCGGAGTTTCTGCCCATGATCACGACGGTTACTTTGGGGCAGGGCGCCGTGCACATGGCCCGCAAGAAAGTAATCGTCAAGCACCTCGAAGCGATGCAGAATTTCGGCAGCATCGATGTTCTCTGCAGCGACAAAACC
>Ga0207672_1000164_pt1 | contig 9069 bp, 9 predicted proteins | sample KBSSwiwitspikein_3_FD_184290 | JGI IMG/M metagenome (GOLD analysis project Ga0207672, IMG submission 184290) | Switchgrass rhizosphere microbial communities from Kellogg Biological Station, Michigan, USA, with spike-in - S2 (SPAdes) (version 2) | ecosystem: Host-associated > Plants > Roots >... | reverse complement strand
CTTCGGGTTGTACTGTTTGAGCGGTCGCGACGCTCCGTAAAGATCGCACCAGGCTTGCGCAAACCTCCGCGGCAAGTAACGTGATAAGAGCCCGTACATATTGACCAGCTCAATCCGTGAGCTGTGTCCGATAGTCTTCGTCGCGCCCTGTGTCGCTCCATGGGCAGAACCTGGTGCTAAATCGGACTCGATTATTCTGGCCGCCGAAATGACCTCCAACACGTCTTGCTCGGGTAGAAGGTTGATTGAGATCGAGTCGCCGGGGCGCCAGTAGTTTGAAACTTGCAGTATCGCCGGCCCACTCAAACCGAGATGTGTAATCAAAATGTTTTCCCGAAACGATGGCGAGTCGGGACAGGTGACCAGGGCGTCGATCGAGACTCCGCTTAACGCCGCTAGCTGCTTCTGAATCTCTGCCGGGAGCGTCAAAGGCACCAAGCCGGCGCGTGTTTCTTCAATGCGCAGCCCAAATTGTCGTGCAATGCGATAACCGAAGTCGGTCGCTCCCAGCGGGGCGATAGATAACCCGCCGGTCGCAATCACCACGGAAGCGGAGTTCCAAGTGCCTTGATTGGTTTGCAGCATGAACGAGCGCTCTGCAGAAGGTTCGTGGCGGTTAATGTTTTGGGCCACCTGACGGACTTCGCAGCCGCAGCGAATCTCCACCGAAGCGTCTCGGCACTCGCGGAGCAGCATGTCGATGATCTGTTGCGAGCTGCCGTCACAGAAGAGTTGGCCCAGCTTCTTCTCGTGATAAGCGATGCCGTGTTTTTCAACGAGTGCAATAAAGTCCGCGGGTGTGTAGCGGGCGAGCGCTGACTTGCAGAAGTGTGGGTTCCGGGAAACGAAGTTATCGGGGCCGGTCCAGGTATTGGTGAAGTTGCAACGCCCGCCACCGGAGATGGCAATCTTTTTTCCGACCCGGTCGGCGTGTTCAATTACTAGGACTCTACGCCCGCGTTGGCCCGCGTGGATTGCGCAAAAAAGACCCGCCGCCCCGGCGCCAATGACAATAACGTCCCACTCCTGCATAAAAGAAAGGGTACAACAATAATCCGCAGATTCCGCAGATTACGCCGAAACAGAAAGCAGTGAGCAGGTCACCCGATTTCGAATTGCGAATTTCGAATTGCGGAATGAAAAGAAGAAGGCAGGAAGCAGAAAGCAGGCGGCGCGTGGGCAACGCCCACGGATTGCGCGGTGATATGATTCGTTTTCACACTGAACGCGTGAAATTTGAATCCCCCGCTTTTGAGAATGAGGAGGCATATGAAAACGACAACTCTATTGCCGGCAATCCTTGCCTGCATGTTGGGATTTTGCTCAGCCACACTTGCGCAGGATGCAAAACCAGCAGATGTTACCTTCAACGACTATGGCACGATCTCCTTTGTGCGCGGCCAGGCTAAGGACATCAAAGTGTCAGGCAAGAACCTCTCTGTTCAGTCAATCGAAACGATCCCCTCCGGTGGAGTTGAGCTGCGGGAAGCAAAAGAATTCTTCTTTGACCCGAAGAGCCACATCTCAATGAGAAAGGGTTACAAGATGTTCACCCTCACGATCGGGATTAGTGAAGATGCGCAGGCGAGCGACCGAATGATGTATGTGGTAACGCCTGAAGGGCGCAGCAAGCCACACCCTATAACGATTCGAGATCATGTGCCGGTAATTTCAAATCTCCAGGCGACGGTCGTCTCGCGCAGCAAGAAGGACATAAGGATCGATTTTGACTTCACCGACAATGCCGGCGACATCAGCAGCGAACCGCCGCCGGCGATCACCTACATTTGTGATTCGCTTTTTTCGGGTAAGGCGTTTGGTGGTGCGCGCACTGAATCCATCAGAATGAAGGATCAAAACAGTGGTTCGATAACGGCCACTTTGCGACTCTCAGAGTTTCATCCGAATATCTGCTTCTTATGGGTGGCTCTCACCGATAAGAACGGAAACAAGAGTGATGAGGCAGGAGCAAAAATCGAGTTTAAGTGACAGAGTACAGTGACAGGTGTTGGGTGTTAGGAATCACGCTGAAGGCGTGAGATTCAATAGCCGTGGGCAACGTTCACGCAAGGGGCAAAGCGCAAAGGGGCAAGGGCAAGCGGAAACCGCGCGAACGCGCACCTCCTGGCTGGCGGTTATCACGCGCAGCGCGTCGGTCTTTTCATCACGCAAAGCTCTTGCACAATCGATGCGTGCAATCTCATAATTGCGCCATGACTGAGAAAGAGATCGTGCTCGAGACAATTCGCGCTTTGCCAGATGACTGCTCGTTGGATGATATCGCGGAGCGCATTGAGTTTATGGCTGCGGTGCAGAAGGGTCTCGATCAACTAGACAACGGCGAGGGCATTCCTCACGACGAAGTTAAGAAACAGTTAGCTTCATGGCTTACAAGTTGATCTGGTCTCCGGCTGCTCGCGACGATCTTCACGACATCGTTGTCTTTATTGCGCGCGATAATCCTGATCGTGCTATGTCATTTGGCTATGAACTGATCTCCCAAACTGATCGGCTGCAAGATTTTCCGGACATAGGCCGCGTGGTTCCTGAATACCAAAACGAAAATTTGCGTGAGATTGTCTTTCGACCTTACCGGATCGTCTATCGAGTTAACCACAGACGAAAAATGTGTGAGATAGCGCGCGTTTGGCATTCCGCGCGAGGAATTCCGAACGTCTAAGTTATCGGCATTCTTTATCTATGAAAAACGGTCGCGCGCAACACAATCGGCGCAGCTTCAATTAAAATTGTTTGTGGGGGGCAGGCCTGCAATTTTGCAATTCTCGCAACGAGGACGCGCTGAGGGAGAATCGCAGAATTGGAGGCCTGACCCCTTTCTCTTCAAAGAAAAGTACTCAATGCTCTCGAACGTAAACTCTCACATTCTGATCTGAAACTACTTTGTACCTGAAACGCGTGATTTCTTGCGCATAGGTTTCTTGCGCTCACTGCACCCATCCAAATCCTTTGAATGTCTGCTGAGGCAGGTGTATAAGGACACGCGCCGCACGGTGATTCGGGTCAACTCGCACCGTTGGTGTCAAAGACGCTTCGCTGATCGAAATTACCTGGAGAAAATCACATGCACAAAAAGCGGATTCGGAATATTTCTCGGGCCGCGTTGGCTGCGTTACTGCTCGCCAACCTCACTCCGACCGCGCAGGCCTGGGGCCCCACCGGCCATCGAGTGGTGGCTGAGATTGCGCAGCGCCACCTGACGCCCGCCGCACGGATTAAGGTATCTGAACTTCTGGGCGGCCAGACCCTCGCCGACGTCGCGAACTGGCCCGACGACCTGCGTTCCGATCCCCGTTTCGATAAATATAAGCCTCTTCACTACGCGACTGTTCCTGACGGTGTGGCCAGCTATCGCGACGCGCAGAAGGATCCTTGCGGCGACGTGGTGGTGGCCATCGATGCCTTAACCGCTTTTCTCCGCACGGGCCAGCGAACCGATCTGTTTTCGGTAAAAGCTCTTACCGATAAGAGCGACGGGACCGGCAGAGGCGCATGCAATCCCCAGGAGACCGACGCAATCACCCCCGACACAGCACTCCGGTTTCTGGTCCACTTCGTGGGAGATATTCATCAACCTCTCCACGTCGGCGGAACCGATCTGGGCGGCAACAAAGTCGGGGTAGATTGGATGGGCCGCTGGAAGACCAATCTACATTCCACATGGGATGACGAGATGGTGGACTTCGAGCGCTATGACTACACCGAGTACGCGCGCTTTCTGGATCGGGCTAGCCAAGCCGACGTGGCTCGCTGGCAAAACGGCGATACCATCTCCTGGGCCGACGAAGCGGTGGCTATGCGGCCGCAACTTTATCTATTTCCCGACGACTCGGGAACGCCATCAGTCCACAAGATTTCCTACAAATACACCGGCGCGCAGCGCGACCGCATGCGCCAGCAGTTGTTGAAAGGAGGCATCCGCCTCGCAGGTGTCCTCAACAAGATTTTCAAATAGAAGGGGATTTCGAAATGCGAATTTCGAATTGCGGAATGAAAAGAAGAAGGTCAAACATTGCTGATGGGTCAGGCCTGCGATTCTGCGATTCCCCAATCCTCAGAGGTCAACGGCTTTCACGCTGAGGGCGTGAGATTCAATAGCCGTGGGCAACGCCCACGGTAAAGAGTGGCCACGCGTAGCGTAACGTTATGGAAAGCATTTATGACATGCGCAGCGCGTCGGTTCTGCCGCGGAGCGGCACGAGAAGGTAGCCAGACGCGTAGCGTCTGGATCAGGTGCATTCAGATATTCCGCGTTGAAGACGCGGAAGAATTACCGGTCATCGTTGCCATACAACACCTCGCGTGACGAATCAATCAAGCGTGGCGAAGCTGTCAAGCGGGGCGAGCCTATCAAGCTCGGCGTGGCTCAAGAGCGTGATGCGCTCCTGCGATAGCTCGCGTAGCGAGCGAAAGCGTATAGCCCGGGGCGTAAGCCCCTGGCTGTCTCAGCAAAAGAGGAAGAGCCCGCGGAAGCGGGCGACAGACGGATCATGATCAGGACTTGGCCATTACGAGGTCTTTCGCTCGCTTCGCGGGCTCGCTCCTTACTGTGAAATTGAATCCTGTGGCTTACGCCCCAGGCTTTATGCTGGCGTCCGCTCCGCGGACGAAGAATCCAAAGCGCCGTCGAAGCCGGCGCACTCCAAATGCGGGCAGGGATGCCCGCGCACCGCACGCAGTCCAAATTATTTTCTCGACTTTGGTTCGGTGTTTGACGGTTGATGAATTCAAAGCTCAACTGACTGGAGCGCAACCGTCGCGGTTGCGACTTCGGCAGCGGGACGCTTGCGCTCCAGTCTAACTACTTTCGCAGGAGAGGATAGGGATTGATGTTGACGCCTTCCCAATATCTCTTTGGATTGGAAGTCATAGCGATGGAAAAGTGCAGGTGATAATTCCCTGCCCCGGCGTTGCCGGTGTCGCCTACGTATGCGATCGTTTCGCCCTGCGTCACGGTCTGGCCTTCACTCAGGCCTGCGGCATAACCATCCAAATGTGCGTAGTAGTAAATGAACGTTTCGTCGCTGCTTAACTGGTAAATGGTTATGCCGCCGGGCACGCTCTGAAACAGTTTGAGGATCTTGCCGTTCGCCACGGCCAGCACCTGCGTCCCGCGCGGCGCCGGAATGTCGATGGCATCATGAACCCGCCCCTCGCTACGCGCAGCCGAAAACGTATCCACCAACTGATCAGCGCGCACGCCGGCCACGGGAACGATCAAACCCGCAGGAGAAACGAGAGGTGCAGTGGGTGCGCTAGTCGGAGACGATGTTGCTGGCGGAGTTGCATAAGGCGTTGGCGGGCCGGAACGAGTCGCCTCAGTCGAAGCGAGCGGCACGGGTATCTTTGTTTCTGAACGAGACCACGTGATCAGCGCGCCGCCGCTTCTCCTATGGTTAAGCCACGCCAGAAAAGCAACAAGCATAGCGAGACCGATCAGAACAATCAGCAGAGTCCTTGTTCGTTGTCGTGCCGCCCATCTCATGACTGTAAGGAAGAATTATCCGCAGATTACGCAGATTTGTCAGAAAGCAGAAGGCAGGCGGCAGGCAGCGCAGTAGGCATGCTTAACCACAAAGACACAAAGGCACGAAGAGAAAGAACAAAGACTCGTAGAGCTTAGTGTCTTGGTGGCGAAATGCGCACTCCAAATGCGGGCGAGGGCGCCCGCGCTCCCAAGTACAATGCCCGCGCGGCCAGACACGAAACATTTCTCTGCTCAATTCGTCTTACAAAGCATAGAACGACGCCCTTCGTCGATTGACCCGCAAATCTTTGGGAGGAATCCAGAGATGAATGTACAGAGGTACGCGAGGATTGCCGGTGCTCTATTCTTAGTCTCGCTCGTCGCCGGCGGCTTTGGCGAGGCTTATGCTCCGTCGAAGATCATTGTGGCCGGCGATGCGGCCGCCACGGTCGCAAACATCAACAACCTTGGATTCATATACCGGCTGGGATTCGCCAGCTTCATGGTTGAATCGCTGTGCGACATCACCCTGGCGCTGTTGCTGTACGCGTTGCTCAGACCGGTCAACAAATATCTGTCTCTGCTCGCCGCATTCTTTGGGCTGATCGCCACCGCCACCTTCGCGTGTGCCGAGCTGTTTTATTTTGCGCCGCTGGTGATCTTAAGAAACGACAGTTATTTGAATACGTTCTCACCCAATCAACTGAACGCGTTGGTCCTACTCACACTAAAGTTCTCAATGTACGCAGGGATGCTCACGACCGCGTATTACGGCATGGGCTGGCTGGTTCGCTCGTACCTGATGTTTCGTTCCGGTTACCTGCCGAAGTTTCTCGGCGTGCTGATGGCCATCGGTGGTTTTGGATTCGTCCTGAGAAACTTTCTCTTAATCCTCGCGCCCGCGTACGCGGCGGATGTCTTGCTGATGTTGATGATGCCGGGCGGCCTGATCATGACCGGCGGGCTCCTGGTGAAAGGCGTCAATCTTCCGGGGTGGAATGCGAGAGCAGTGAGCAGTGAGCAGTAAGCAGTAAACAGTAAGCAGAAGGCAAAAGGCAGGAAGCAGGAAGCAGTGCAGGATGCGGGCGGCAGACAGCAGAACCTAGCGGCAGCAGGCAGAAGAAAGCCGCAGTCTCAGTCCCGGCGTCCGCTTTACATGCCACGGCGTTGTCTATTTTGGAACGGGCTAGACTTCTTACTGATCCTGCCATTCATGTAAATCCTGTCTGTTCGTCTCGTCACGCTGCTATAATCCGGCCCGTACGGGAGTCCCAGGACCATGAGATCTAAAGTCAGCCTCCTTTCTCTAATTCTGCTGACGCTGTTTTGCTGCCTACCCGTCGCGGCGCAAAAAGCCAGCGTTAGCCTGTCAAAGCGCGCCAGTCTAATTCCCAAGGCGTGCGAAGCCGTAGTTCCTGCTTCAATCGATGACCCTATCGACATCCCCAGCCTGGTGAAAGAAGCCTACTGCAAAGGCGCCGGCGACATGATGACCGACTACACCTACGTGATGACTTCCGTCGGCCGTTCAAAAGACAAGAAAGGACAGACGAAAGAAGAAACCACTACCTACGAAGTTTTCATTCCTATTTTGAAGGGCGGCACCAGCGGCAGGGGAATTTTGCTGGTGACGAGTCACAATGGCGTGCCGGTGCCGGCTGATGAATTGGAAAAGGCGCGGGTTGAAGCGGGCGAGCGTTTGGAGAAGGCCGAAGAAAAGAATGCTACCGAAAAACCATGGGCGCCCGAGACTCCGCCCGAGATAAAGGGAATGTTGCCTCTCGGGATGTACACTCGCACCACCAACAACCATTCGAGTCTCGGCAGATCAAGCAGCGCCTCACTGGCCATTCACACGTTCCTTAAAACATGCGACCTGACTCTGGTGCGGCGCGAGCAACACGACGGACGCGAGACACTGATCTTTAATTTCACGCCGCGCCCCGACGCACAATTCTCCAAAGAAGAACAGTATATTGCCCAACTCACGGGTGAGATCTGGATCGACGCCGAGGATCGGATCGTGACCCGGCTGGTAGGGCGGCCCACTGTGAGTGCGAGCAATTCAAGAGTGGCTCAGCCGGTCGTGACGCCGGCCGAAGCTGAACCGGCGGTTTACATGGAGATGATGCGTCTGCCCGAAGGAGTCTGGCTGCCGCGCGTCATACGTATCAACGGCGCCGACTACCAAAAGCTCTTTGACGGAATCAAGTCAGAGTCAATCTCGACCTTTAGTAATTACGTGCGCTTCTCGACTGAAATAAAGGACGTCAAGATTAATCATCCAGACAGCAAGCCGTAGCCTCAGAAAAACTCATCCGCAGAGGATGAGATCCGCTTGTGGACCAAAGGTTTCTCTGCTGCGATCTCCGAACTCGGCGGATAAAATGTCTTTAGGGCGGAACATGCCCGACATCCCGACATAAACTTTCGAAAGGAACTCTCGTGAACAAATTCATTGCGGGAAGTCTCGGTGTTCTTCTCTTATTTGCGACAACGGCGTCGGCGCGAATTATCCCCGTTAAGTTTCCCAAAGGTCGCACTACTGTAATTCTCAAGAACAAAACCACCGGTGGGCCGAGTGAAAGCGGCGGCATGGATCCGATCGCTTATCACGTGCGGGCGCGCAAGGGCCAGCAGATGATTCTGCATCTCACCTCGGCAAAAGGTAATGCGATCTTTGGTCTCTACGCGCCGGGCATGGACATCGTTGAAGTTGGTCCGAACGCAAAGGACTGGACGGGCACGCTGCCAAAGACCGGCGAATACGAAATCATGGTCTTCCCCGAAGACGAAGCGACGAACACGACGTTCACACTCGAGTTAACCATTCGCTAAGAATACGAGCGGCTACCCCCTCGACCCGAGCTGGAAACGGAACCAACCTCGAAAGGCGGCGTGTGAATTGATAAGGAGAGCCCTAATGAGTCGCACCCAAGGCGTTCGATTCGCTGTTTTCTCATGCGTACTGTTAGCGTGTTTTGCCAACGCTGGTTTAGCGCAGTCCAACGACGCGAAGAAGATTGACGCGTTCATCAAACCTTTCGCTGACGCACATCAATTTTCGGGCGTGGTGCTGGCTTCCGAAAACGGCAAAGTCATTTATGAAAAGGCCTTTGGTCTGGCGAATGCGGACTACAAAATTCCCAATCAACTGAACACGCGAATTGGCATTGCTTCGATAACTAAGTACATGACCGCTGTGATTCTCTGGCGGTTAATCGAAGAGAAAAAGATTGCGCTCTCTGACAAGCTCACCAGGTACATTCCCGACTTTCCGAACGGCGACAAGATCACCATCGAGATGCTCATGCGGCACCGCTCTGGCATTCCCCATCGCGTGATGCCGCCGGAAATGGAATCGGTCAGCTACACGTCCGCCGAGTTTGTGGACAAAGTGAAACAGGCGAAGCTGCTTTTCGAACCCGGCACTCAGAATCGCTACAGTTCGGCGGGCTATTCGGTCCTCGCGCGCGCATTGGAGATCGCGTCAGGCAAAGACTACGCACAGCTTTTGCGGGAATATGTTTTTGCGCCGGCGGGAATGACCGACTCACTAACGTTTGATGGCGAATCGGTAATCG
>Ga0207672_1000159_pt1 | contig 9323 bp, 8 predicted proteins | sample KBSSwiwitspikein_3_FD_184290 | JGI IMG/M metagenome (GOLD analysis project Ga0207672, IMG submission 184290) | Switchgrass rhizosphere microbial communities from Kellogg Biological Station, Michigan, USA, with spike-in - S2 (SPAdes) (version 2) | ecosystem: Host-associated > Plants > Roots >... | reverse complement strand
TTGGTTGCGCGGCTAACTCAAAAGCCGCGCGCGACGCCACGTGATGATTCGCCTGGTTCTGGGTTTGTTTGGTGTAACCGCGCTGACGATGCTCGCCGCCGGCCTGTTGCTCCCTTCTCAATTGCTCTTGGTAACAGGTGTGGCCCTGCTGTTGGGACTCGGCGTCGGGATCGCGAGTCGCCAGAGTCGTGCGCGAGATTCTCCGCTGCGGGCCACTGACGCGCCCGCTCTTCACCCCAATTTGCTTGATGTCGCCGTCAACGAGATGCGCGAAGGCGTTCTCGTGATCGACACCGATATGCGCGTGGTCGTTTCGAATCGTGCGGCGCGCGCTCTTTTTCCGAACCGCGATCCTAAGCGCGCGCGACTCACCGAACTGACGCGCAATCCGGCAATCTACGATGCTTTTTTGGACGCCGTGCAAGGCCAGGAGCGCGACGGCGTCAAGGTCGAGACCTACGGTAACGGCCACAAGATTTTTGATTTGCGGGTTGTGCCTCTGCGCTCTTCAGCAGACGCAAGGATTGCGGGTGCGGTCGGCGTTTTCTTTGATATCAGCAGGCTGGAACGGCTGGAGATTGTGCGCCAGGAGTTTCTAGCCAATGTTTCTCATGAATTGCGCACACCGCTGACTTCGATTTTGGCGTCGGCAGAAACTTTGGAAACTTCGAGCGATGGCGCTTCCGACAGCGACAAGAGATTCCTCTCGATCATTCACAAGAACGCGGCACGGATGCAGCGCCTGATAAATGATCTTCTTGAATTGGGCGCCATCGAAAACGTTACAGTTGATGTTGAGCCGGTGAGGCTATTTCCACTCGTGGAGGACATCGTGACGAGTCTTTCGGTGGCGGCGGCCGAGCGGAAGATCACTTTGCAGAACCAAGTCTCAACAAAAGTTGAAGTATTTGCCGACCCGCATCGATTGATGCAGATGCTTACCAACCTTATCGACAATGCGATCAAATTCAATCGCGAAGGCGGAACGGTGACGATCAATCATCAAACAGACAATGGCGACGTCATCCGCGTAGGTGACACCGGCGAAGGTATTCCGGCTCAGCACCTGGACCGTTTGTTCGAACGTTTCTATCGGGTCGATCGCGCGCGTTCACGCAATCTCGGCGGCACGGGCTTGGGACTTGCAATTGTAAAGCACCTGGCTCGCGCGCACGGCGGGGATGTCAACGTCACGTCCCGAGTCGGCGAAGGATCTGAATTCACCATTCGTTTGCCCCGGCCTACTTCCTGACGCTCGTAACTAATGATTGATTCCGCGGTCCCACTGGAATGAGTGAAGCGGCTGAGACCTGTGAGCTCTTCGCAGGATTGACTCGGCAAACGTCCGCAAGCTCGGCGGAATTTCTCCGGCGGTGATTTTTTCAGCCGTGGCGGGAAATCGCTTGAGCAGTTGTAACTCCGCGCGGCAGAAGTCACAGTCGGAAAGATGCGAGACGATCTCCGTTCGTGGCGCGAGCGGAGACTTCGAAAATGCGAGCAGCTTCTCAGATGACGGACACGTCGCCAACTTGGCGAAGACTTTCAAGGGCAATGGAGCCAGGTCAATCATGCTATTCACAACGCACCCAACACCCACAGACTGCTAATAAACGATGTTTTCCATTAAAGAGATTCGCTTTTTCTGAGGAAAAGCGAAAAAGGCAGCAAAATGTAAAAAGATGTTGCTCACTTCGCTAGCGCTTTGTTAAGATGCCTTTGGAGCCGCCGAGCAGCCAATTCGCGGCTCGGTACAGTCAGCGCCAAGTCTTCCGGCGCTAATCAAAACCAGCTTCCCGCTGGCCGACATCAGAGAGTCGGAACGCACCGTCTTACCGGGACTTAAAACCAAAAAACGGTAAACCTCAATCCGAGTGAGGCGTCTGCTTCGGTCAGTCGATTGCCCTTTCCCACCGCTGTAATCACTACACGCAATTAAGTGTGCGACGCGAAGCGCCGCCAACAATCGCCTCAAATAACCCCCATTGGGATCAACCACGACCGTGAAATCACTAACTCAAAAGACCACGCCAGAACCCGCTGTGAACGTTGCCCAGGAAGTTTCGCGCGCCAGACGCGCGGCTGAACGAGCCGCCAGAGCAGGTCATTGGGTCGAGAGCCTGCGTAACTCAGACGTCAATCGCCTGTGGGCCGAACTACATCGCATCGTCAGCAATCATCCGCTGGTGCGCGCCTCGCGTAGCGCTGGATTACTGGTGGAAGAAGGAGCGACGAGCGCCTACACGGATTTGACCCAGGAGTTATTCGTCCAACTTCTGACCAAGGCTCGTTTCCAACATTACCTCGACACCAACATGACTGACGCCGAGATCGAATGCGAAATCGGCCAGATCGAGTTGACGAATTTGCTGACGGCTGAGCTGCGTAAGCGTCATCCGGAAAGTTATCGGCTGGCGCGTCGCATTTCGACCTTGATTCAATCGAGTTCGAACTTTCGCCGTTTTGACGGCACCGAAGAACAGCATCGACGGCTCGCCGATCGTGTTTATGGCTTGAGCGAGTGGTCCGCCAACAAACCCGGCCGCAACTCGCACGAGATGGAGCAGCGCGTGCACATGATTCCGGTCCGCCAGCGCGACACGCGCATGGTTGGTTGCACCGGAGACGCTCAAATCGTCATCAGCAATTCTGACCTTGAAGATTTAATCATCTGCGTGTTCGAAGCGATCGATGCTCCGGCCGACGTTAGAAGTCTTCGCAGCATGGTCATGTCGCGTCTGCCCGTCATGGATATTTACCTCGTGCCGCTCGGTGGCGATGAAGGTGACGACGGCCCGCATTACGACCCGGCCGATCTGCGCGAAAATCCGGAAGAGAGCCTGCTGCGGCATGAGTCGCAACGTGAAGCCGCCGGGTCAGTCGACAGGTTCCTGACGAACCTGCGCGCCAACGTCCGGGGCAAAATCAAGCAGTACAACCGCATGCTGGGCGTGCTCTGGCACTGCTATTTGAGTCCCGACCACGCGACCCAACTGGAAGTCGCAGCCACTTTAGGAGTTTCAGATTCTTTGGTTTCCGACTATCGGCGGCGCATTGAACAGGAGTTGCGCGCGCTGTCGTTTGCGGAGGTTGAAGAAGCACGCATGTTCGAGTTGGCCCTGCGTGAACGCGTGCGCGTCATCGTCTCAATGGGCGAAGAAGAAGTGGTTGCGTAATCTGCGCCGTTGTTTCTGCACAGAACATGATTTGAGAAGCGCAGGTCGACTGCGCTTCTTTGGTTTTAAGAGAACGCCGGATGATTAGGCCCCAGGCAAAAACCAGTTACGACCCAGTCGTTCCGTCTCGCCCACGACGGCTTGGTAAGCCCGCGCGAACCGCCTCCCCGGTCGGACATTTTCCGGGTCAGCCGACCGCTGTAAAAACCGCAACGAATAACTCTGAAGCAGAATTCCAATTCACTCCCGCAAAGCAACTGAAGAACGGCCACACCTTTTCATACATCGCGCTGTTTGCTTTCACCCTCGTGCTCTACGCGCGACCCAGTGAATTCTATCCGTCGCCCGTTACCGCTTCGATCGCATTGGTGATTGGAATCGTAACGCTCGCGTTTTTTGTGCCCAGCCAATTCGCGCTGGAGGGAAGTCTCAGTGCGACATTACCGGAAGTAAAAATCCTTCTGCTGTTCGCGCTGCTCGCGGTCGTTAACATTCCGCTTGCGATGAGTCCCCCGGATGCCGCGCAAGTCTTCACTACGACGTTCATTCGTTGTGTCGTCATGTTCGTCGTGATGGTCAACGTCGTGCGCACGCCGGCGAGACTGAAGGGCCTGATGTTCCTGGGCGTCGCCGCGGCGATTTGGTTGAGTTTCGCGGCAATTAAAGATTATCGCAGCGGCTTGTTGACGATTGAGGGTTATCGCGTCGCTGGTCGAGGCACGGGAATCTTCGGCAATACGAACGATATGGCGCTGCACCTGGTGACAATGTTTCCGGTGGTCGCCGCTGCCGTGTTTGGGTCGCGAAACAAGATGATCAAACTTGCCGCGGCCGCGTGCGCAATTCTTCTGGTGGCTGCGATCGTCGTTTCATATTCGCGCGGTGCGTTCCTCGGACTAATTGTGATCCTCATTTTCTTCGCGCTGAAACTGGGTAACGAGAATCGTGTCGGGATTGTGGTCGGATTGGTCACGGTGACGCTGGCGTTTTTGTTGTTTGCGCCCGGCGGTTACGGCACGCGTTTGCTTTCCATCTTTGTGCCCAGTCTCGATCCGGTGCAATCGGCAGACGCGCGCCGAGGAGAACTCTTTCGTTCTTTGTACGTCGCGATTCGTCATCCCTTCTTTGGGATTGGCATGGGCAATTACCAAGGACAGATGTCTCTCAGAGGTCTCGTCACTCACAACTCGTACACGCAGGTCGCATCGGAAATGGGACTCTTCGCGCTCGGGTGCTACGTCGTGTTCATGGTTTCACCGCTGCGGAAAGTGGCCCAGATAGTTCGAGAAACCACTGCCTACCGAAGCGAATCGCGATTTTTTTATTTGGCGCTGGGCGTGGAAGGAGCCCTCATCGGCTACATGGTTTCGAGTTTCTTTCTCTCTGTTCCTTATGTCTGGTACGTCTACTACCTGGTCGCTTACGCAGTTTGTCTGCGCCGCATTTACGAATCAGACACCGGACGAGTCGTAGTTGCGCAAAGTCGCAAGGAGCGAAAAATGGGCTCCGTTAAAGCGAGTGTCATGCGAACTGCAGAGGCTTAGATCAACATGGACATCAAACTCATTACGGCGACAATCTTTTGGTTGAGCATTGCGGCGCTCGGCTACGCGTACCTGGGCTATCCCGTGCTCGTATTCATCGTCGCCAGCCTGCGACCGCGTCGGCCTCGCGCCGACAACTTTGAGCCTTCCGTCAGTTTCATCATTACGGCTTACAACGAAGAGCGCGACATCGCGGCAAAGCTCGAGAACACTCTTGCGCTCGACTATCCGAAAGACCATCTGGAAATAATTGTGGCTTCGGACTGTTCGAGCGATCGCACTGATGAAATTGTGAAAGGGTTTGCGGAGCGCGGGGTGAAGCTTTATCGACAACCGCAGAGATTCGGAAAGACCACGGCGCAGAACTCAGCAGTCGAGCGCGCGCAGGGCGAGATCCTGGTTTTCTCGGATGCTACGACGATGTACCAGCCGAATGTGGTGCGCGCGATGGTGCGCAACTTTTGCGATGCCGCCGTCGGCTGTGTTGCCGGCCGCCTGATCTATGTCGACCCGACTGGCTCAAGTGTTGGGCGAGGCGCCGTATCCTACTGGAATTACGAAGTATTTCTGCGGCGGCAAGAAAGTCGCGCGTGCTCGCTGATTGGCGCATCAGGCTGCATGTACGCGGTGAGGAAGTCAGCCTACCTGCCGCTTTATCCCGAAGCGCATGGTGATTTTCTGATCGCCACCAAGATGATCCAGCAAGGCCTGCGCACCGTCTTCGAACCGGAAGCCGTCTGCATCGAAGAAACAAACCGGCGCGTTGACAATGAATTGCGCATGCGCGTCCGCGTCATCACGCAAACGCTCAACGATCTTTGGCAGCACCGAGCCATGCTGAATCCGTTTCGCAGCGGCTTCTATGCTGTCCAACTTTTCTCGCACAAAGTAATGCGTTACCTCGTGCCGTTGTTTCTGCTGGTCGCCCTCATTACGTGCGGCGCGCTGGCGCCGACGTCATTCAGCTATCGGATGATGTTCACCCTGCAAGTGATTTGTTATGGCTGCGCCTTGGCGGGATTGTTACTGGAACGTTTTGGGTTGCGCAGCCAATTGCTCGCATTCCCGCAATACTTCGTTCTGACGAACGTCGCGTCCGTGCTCGCGCTTTACAAATTGGCGCGCGGCGAGCGTTACGCGCGTTGGGAACCCATTCGCGAGCCCGTCGATCAAACTCATTGAATAACACCCGAAGCAAATGAAGCCCAACGTCCTTTTCATTATCGACAGCTTTGAGCAAGGCGGCAGCGAACGTCAGGCTTTGCAACTGCTCCGTCAAATGCACGAGAGCGGACGTTGCAACGTGCGTATCGCCTGTCTGCAAGACAAAGGTTCTTTGCGCGCAGACGCGGAAGCGCTCGGCGTCGGTGAGATTCCAGAGTACGCGTTAACAAGCTTTTACGATTTGAATTTCGTAAAGCAGGTTCGTCGCTTCACCCGTTTTCTGAAAGAGAATCGCATCGATGTTGTGCACACCCACTGCTTCTATACGAACGTGTTCGGCATGACGGGAGCATTTCTCGCGCGCGTCCCGGCGCGGGTGACTTCGAAGGGCGAGACTGAAGGGTTCCGCACGCAGGCGCAGAAGCGCGTCGAGCGCATGGCGTTTCGCATGGCGCACCGCGTCATCGCTAACTGCAAAATGGTGCAGAACCAATTGGTTCGCGAAGGTGTCGCGCCAAAAAGAATCATTCAGCATTACAACGGGCTCGATCTCGATCGGTTGAAAGTGCCGGAAGGTTTGCGACGCGAGGACGCGCGCGCAATGTTTGGCCTGCCCAACGATCGTCGCTTCATGACAATTGTCGCGAACTTACACAATCCGGTGAAAGCTCACCCGATGTTCCTACGCTCGGCCGCGCTCGTGCGCCGGGCGATTCCCGACGCGGCATTTGTGATTGCCGGTGAAGGCGAGTTGGAGCCGATGTTGCGCGAGTTTGCCGCTGAGCTCGGAATTGCCGACGACGTGTTTTTCATCGGTCGTTGCGATCGAGTTGCTGAGTTGCTGTTCGCGTCGGACATCGGTGTCTTAAGCTCGCGCGCCGAAGGCTTTGCGAATGCGGTACTCGAATACATGGCTGCCGGCTTGCCCGTTGTGGCGACTGACGTCGGCGGTCTCCGCGAAGCGATTGAGGAAGGCGAGACCGGCTTCCTTGTCCCTTCGGGCGATCATGCGACGATGGCCGAGCGAATCATTGAACTTCTCAACGACAACGAGCGGGCGCGAGCCACGGGGGCCCGCGGTAAGACGATAGCCGAGCAGCGATTTGCTTCCGAGCATCACCTGCGAAATACACTCGAGTTGTACGACGAATTGTTGTCTCCCCGAATCGCAACCTCGCCGATGAAACACGAATGGCAACTCAATCAATCCAATCGGTAGCGGCTGGTTTCACTGCATCGTCCCGCGGTCGCCGTCGTGGAAGATCGCGGCTGCGCGGTGCGTCGCTGGTGGTTGTGGTGTTACTCGGCCTATGGCCGGTCGCCGCATGGGGCGCCGCGCGCATGTTGATTGTCAGGCGAGACTTGCCCGCGGCTGATGCGATTGTTGTGTTAAGCGGGTCGGCCACCTACATCGAGCGCACGAGTTGGGCGGCAAAACTCTTTCGTGAAAAGAAAGCGCCGCTCGTGATCGTCACTGACGAAAAATTGTTAAGTGGCTGGTCGCAAACTGAACAGCGCAATCCCTTTTTCTACGAATTGGCCGTGCGCGAATTGCAGCGGCAAGGCGTGCCGCCCGCAAACATCCAGGTCGTTTCGGATATCGGCCGAGGGACATTCCAGGAGTGTGAGCGTGTTCGCGATTTCGCCGGCGCGCACGGGCTTCGCCGATTGTTGTTAGTAACCTCGGCTTATCACACTCGCCGGGCGTTTTGGTCAATCGAAAGTGTCGCGCCGCAAACTGATCTACAAATCGGCATCGACGGGCCGCCGCCGGGATGGCTCACGCCGGCGCCAGTAACGTGGTGGATGTCGCGCTGGGGCTGGAAGATGGTGGCCGGCGAATACGTGAAGCTCGTCTATTACCGTCTCAGATATTAAGCCAATGCCCGTACTGCTCGCACAAGAAGAGATCGAGATCGCGCCGGCGACTGCCGTCATTGGTCAGACACTGCGGCCAAGCTCTCGTGATATGCAGCGAGCGCCAACGTCCGCGTCCCGTGGTCCAAAGTCACCAGGCGCTTTGCGGGTTCTTTGGATCGCGGATGTCGACTATCGATTGGGAGTAGCTCAGGGCAGCAATCTGCGTCTAATTAACTTTGCGAGAGAGGTAGGCGCGCAAGGTCATAAAGCATATTTCGCGGTTCCCAAGCGGAAAACTGACGATCCCGCTGAGAAGCAGCGGTTTCTTGAACGGCTGAAAGAGCAGGGCGACATCGATGATTATTTTTCAATCGAGTACCGACATCCAAAGGCGAAAGGAAAGTTCGCTCACCTCGCGTTTTACCCAGGAACCGCGAATTCTTTGCTGCGCGGCGCGCAAGGGCGTTTGATCGAAGAGCTGGAACAGATCGTCTCCGCGCATGACATCGATGTCTGCATTTTCATGTCGCGTGATCTCTTGTTCGCGCTGCCCGCAATCAAGTCGACGACGGTCATTGACTGGGTTGATTCGTATTCCCTCTATCATCTGCGCGAAGCGCGTCTGAATCTAAAGAGATCGCGTCCGTTACAGCTTTTGCGGTCGTTGCAACTTGCCGCGGAAGCGTTCATTCATGAAAAGTATTATTCGCGCCGTGCCAATCTGAGTCTGACTGTTTCTCCGGTCGATCGCAGCTACATAAGTCGTCGACCCACCAGTCGCGTCATTGCGAATGGCGTCACCTCGTCGATAACAAATTCACCAGCGAAGACGAAGGGACAGATCATTTTCACTGGCAACATGGATTTCCCGCCGAATTATCAGTCGGCGATTTGGTTCATCGATGAGGTGTTTCCGTTGTTGAAGAGTCGTGCCGACGTACGCGTGGTGATTGCCGGCGCGAATCCGGTTGCTGAACTGACGGCCCGCGCAAACGAACGAATCCAGGTGACGGGCTACGTTGAAGATTTGGCGCAGCAAATTGCGCAGAGCGAGCTTTACGTCGCGCCGCTCGTTTGCGGCAGCGGCTTTAAAAACAAGGTTGTGGAAGCGATTGCCAACGGCACTTTTGTGATCGGCACCAGCATGGCGGTGGAGTTTCTCGAGCCTGATATTCGAGGGCATCTAATGGTTGCCGATTCACCGCGCGCGATGGCCGACGCGATTCTCAAGTACCTCGACGATCCGCGATCGTTCGAACCGAAGCTGCTGGAAGTGCGACGGTTGGTCGCAGAGAAACTGACGTGGAAAGCGCAGGCGTCGGAACTTCTCCGACTTGCGAGTGAGTGCACTTCGCGCGTCAACCAATGATGAGCAACGCAAAACAAAACCTGTCGCTTACGTCGCGCGCATCCTGGCTGATTGTGGCGAAGACCGCGGCGTTTGTGTTTGGGTTTGCGCTGCCTTTGTTGTTGGTTCGACGTCTGAGTCAAAACGATTTTGGTGTTTACAAGCAGGCGTTCCTGGTTATCGGCACGATCTCCGGAATCCTGCCATTGGGCTTTGCCACCAGCGCCTTTTATT
>Ga0207672_1000156_pt1 | contig 9398 bp, 9 predicted proteins | sample KBSSwiwitspikein_3_FD_184290 | JGI IMG/M metagenome (GOLD analysis project Ga0207672, IMG submission 184290) | Switchgrass rhizosphere microbial communities from Kellogg Biological Station, Michigan, USA, with spike-in - S2 (SPAdes) (version 2) | ecosystem: Host-associated > Plants > Roots >... | reverse complement strand
TTACTAATTGGCGGCGCGATGGCCTACACATTCTTGAAAGCTGACGGTTTCACGGTGGGCAAGTCACTTGTCGAGAACGATCAGTTGCAGACGGCTACGCAGATCAAAAGACGATGTGAAGAATCAAACGTGACGTTGCTTCTCCCGACGGATCATCAAGTTGTCGATAGTTATGAGCCGGTGAAGGGAAGCGAGATTGTCACCAAAACGATTCCGATTGAGTTCACCAACGCTGGTCATGCAGGCATGGACATCGGAGTTGAAACTGTGGCCCACTTCACCAACGCGCTGCATGATGCCGAGACCATCATTTGGAATGGACCGATGGGTGTTTTCGAAGAACCGCCGTTCGATCAAGGTACGATTGGCGTTGCTCGTGCAGTCGCGGATGCTGCTGATCGCGGCGCGACCGTGATTGTCGGCGGCGGAGATTCGGTAGCCGCCATCACAAAAGCCGGCGTTGCCGATCGCATCACGCACATCTCGACCGGGGGCGGCGCGACCCTGGAGTTTCTGGCCGGTGATGAGTTGCCGGGAGTCGCGGCCTTAACAAATAAATGAATATGAGAAAACCTGTAATCGCCGGCAACTGGAAAATGTACAAGACCGTGGGCGACGCGGTCGCGACTGCGGTCGCGCTGAAGCCGCTGGTGGCGAACGCCAATCACTGCGAAGTCGTCATCGCGCCGGTCTTCACTGCATTGAAGTCAGTAGCGGATCGGCTTGAAGGATCGAACGTGCACGTTTCCGCGCAGGACTGCGCGACTGAACATAACGAAGGCGCTTTTACCGGAGAAGTGGCCGCGTTCATGTTACGCGATGCGGGATGCTCGCACGTGATCGTGGGGCATTCGGAACGCCGCCAGTATTATCTTGAAACCGATCAGATCGTCAGTCAGAAGGTGCAAGCAGCGATTGCCGCGGACCTTTCGGTCATTGTCTGTGTCGGCGAGACGCTTGATCAACGTGACGCAGGCAAGGCTTTGGACATCGTCAAAGAGCAATTGAACGGCAGTTTGAGCGGGTTGACAGCCTCAGACCTCGACCGTATCATCGTTGCGTACGAACCGGTCTGGGCCATTGGTACTGGACGCACCGCGACGCCGGAGCAAGCGCAGGAAATGCACGCGTTTATCCGGCGCGTTTTTGCGGAGAGACATTCTCCGGGCGCGGCCGACGCGCTGCGAATTCTATACGGCGGCTCAGTCAAACCCGACAACATCGCGGGGTTGATGAAGCAGCCCGACATCGATGGAGCGTTGGTCGGCGGCGCGAGTTTGCAAGCTGATAGTTTCGCCGCCATCGTAAATTACAACAGATAGGAACTTAGTTCTTGGAGCTTTGTACTTCGAATTCTTAATCAGACGCGATCAAACGCTCGAAAAAAGCGCTAGAACAAAGTACTAAGATCAAAAAGTACAAAGTACGAATTTCATGATTGCTTACGTTTTATACGGATTATTTATTCTCGCTTGCGTGATTCTGGTTCTGGTTATCTTGTTACAACCAGGAAAAGCTGACGCAGGTGCTCTATTCACGAGTTCGGTTTCCAGCACGGCCTTTGGACCGCGGGGCACTCAGACGTTGCTGGCGAAGATAACGATCGGAGCGGCCGCGGCATTCATGATCATCGCGTTAACGCTGTCGCTGCCGGCGGTCACCGGCACGAGTTCCGTGTTGCAGTCGGGTGTGCCTGACGTACCGGTCTCAGCTACGCCGACACCGACTGCGACACCCAATGCGACACCGAATGCGGCGGCACCGGCTGCGACTCCCGTGTCAACCCGGATCACAGTGACGCCGGAACCGACGAAGAAGTAGCTAAGCGCGCATGGCGCCCATCTTTGACAACCTTCCTGAACAAGCCGAAGTGGCGGAACTGGTAGACGCGCACGTTTGAGGGGCGTGTGGGGTAACCCGTGGGGGTTCGAGTCCCCCCTTCGGCACCAATTCTAAAAATAAATGTTCTAAACGCGAGACTTAGCGTGCGAAGAACTTTCTGGAGGCACATTGGCGTCAATGGTTTTTGACTCTCCTGCACCTACGCGTGTATCGCCTCCCAATATTTCTCATGCACGCGCTTGGCCCAGCTCCAGAAGCGACCATGGCGAACGCTGGCGGGATCGTTTGTCCATAAGTCTTTGTGGAAGTAGATGCCCTCGCCATCGAACACGTCGAGCACCATCATCATCTCGTGATTGTAGTGAGCAATCGGTGCGTGACCGGCGATTTCTGAGGCGATGTTTGCGGCGGCGACTTGGGCTTGATTGACTGCCATGTGGCCCATCTTCGGACCGGCGAAGTTCACGCAATCGCCAACGGCGTAGATTCGTTCTGCGCCGATTGCCTTCATAGTCCAATCGACGTTGATGTATCGCTCTTCGTCGGTGAGGCCAATATTTTGCGCTGGGCTTGAGCCGCGGAATGGCGGGAGCAACATTGCCACGTTAAAACTCAGCTCGCGCCCATCGGCCGTCGAGACGAAATCCTTCCCTATTCGACTCACCGGAAAATCAGGCAAGAACTCGATGCCTTCTTTAATCAATCCCTGGCGAATCAATGCCGCGACTTTGGGGTCACCGAATTCCGATTCAATTGTGCCGGGACTGATGACGGTGATTCTCACTGAATCGCGATCACCGTTTTCTTTGAGCCACTTCGAAAGGGCAAACGCAGTTTCATAGACGGGAACGGGCAGCCGCGCATCAGGACATTGCCCAATGACCGCGCGGCCTTCTGACAGATTGCGAACCGCTTCACCAAACGCGAGCGCACCCTGAATGTCCAGCAGGTGATGGGCGTGATCGAAGAATCCATCAACACGTTCGGTAGCCAGTCGGCGTCCCAAAGCATAAATTAGATAATCGTAGGGAACGTTTCCTTGAACATCGCCGTGCGCGATGATGACTTCACGGTCAACTGGATTGAGGCGAGCAACTTCGCCTTCGATGAAGTTGACACGACGACTCAGCATCGTCTTGCGCAGATCGAACGAGACATCTTCCGGCTCGCATTTACCAAACGCTAATCTCACGAGGGCCGGATAGAAGACGAACAGATTACTGCGCGAGACGAGTGTTATCTGGTGGTCGTCGCCGAGTTGTTGGGCAAGAGCCTCGGCGGCGACAACGCCGCCAAAACCGCCGCCAAGTATCAGGATTCTGGCCATCGCTTATTCTTACGCCGCGACTCGTTTTGGCTGCGGCAGCCTCACTACTTCGACAGAACATCTTGCATGAGAAACCACCGCTTGCGAAACCGATCCTAGCAGTAAACGCTCCCAGGTCGGATAACCGTGCGAGCCAACCACGATCAGGTCCGGCTTCCAGCTTTCGGCTTCGTCAAGGATGACGCTCTTGGGAGCGCCTGAGACCGTTTTGCTGGTTACCGTCACTAAGTCGCCGAGGGCGGTCGACAATTTCTCGACTGCGGCCTTTACAATCGCACCCGCCTGCCCTCGGCAGATCCGATCCAGCTTTTCATAGTAATCAACCGGAAGTGCCCAGAGTTCAGGGGTGGCCGCAAGCGGTAACTCGAATGCATTTACCACCAGGATCTCCGATCCTTTGGGCCAGCTTCGTCGCGACACTTCATCTAACGCAGCGTCACTATACTCGGAGCCATCTACGCCGATAAGAATTCTCATGATAGGCACCTCTCTTGCTCGCCGGCCCGAATCGTCCAGACCTGACGTTACAGGATCTGCTCGCGCGGCCGCCGGCGCTTATCCCATGGATCGGAAGTTACGAAGTCAGATATAACTGTCCCATTCTGCGCCTGAGTGAGCCGAACGACGGCGGGTACTGCGCTGTTTTCGAATTCCGTGACGCTGCCACGGAAAGCGACCCTGCCTGCGTCAAGTACCATCACTTTTGTTCGCGGTGTATCGCCTGCCGTTGTTTCCTCAATGACAACTCCACTTCCGGTTTGTCTCGCTCGATGGGTCGCAAGGTACGGTATCTCGTCCAACTTCTTAGTCACATAGATCGACGACATGCCGTAAACGTCACGCGCGCGAATGATAAGGTCGAGAACCTGAACCGCAGTCAACGGATCAAGACCGGATGCCGGTTCGTCGAAGAGCATTATTGACGGCCAACCCACGAGCGCGCGGGCAATTTCCAAGCGGCGCCGCATTCCGCCTGACAGTTCATACGGGAGCTTCTGTGCATCATTATACAGGCCGACGAACTTTAGCACTTCAGTGACTTGTTTCAGTATTTCCGCTTCATCGAGGCCATGCTCAACGAGCCGGTACGCGACATTCTCATAAACCGACATGCCGGTGAAAAGTGAGTCCTCCTGGAAAACGATACCCATGCGACTGCCGCGCAATTTCAGCAGTTCGACTTCCGTCCACGAGCCAACGTCGTCACCTTCAATCAGCACCTGTCCAGTGTCCGGGTGATCCAGCGCAATTGCCAGGCGAAGCAACACCGATTTGCCGGAGCCAGATTCACCCGTAATGAAGATCATCTCGCCGCGTTCGAGTTTGAAGCTAAGGTCCGACAGCACGGGCTTTTCATCGAAGCTGATCGATACGTTACGAAACTCAATCGCCGGCGTGTTAGTTCTTTCCGTTGCCATTTGTTCCTCGTTTCCGTCTTCTCTTTCGCACAACCTCAACCGAGCAATGGGCGCGCGCGGCGATCGCTGCGGCGGTAGTGCCCAACATGAATCGCTCAAATCGGCCGGTCAAACCAGTCGCGCCGACAAACACAGAATCAGCTCGCCACTCCTCAGCCACTCTCACCAGGACCTTTTTGGGATCACCTTCAAGAACATCGGACATGGCAGCCAGGCCCGCTTTCTTCAGTTTCCGTTCGGCTGACTTCACGACTTTCATGGAACGAGCGCGTTGTTCCTCATTGAGGGAATCAACCGATTCACGAAGCGGCGGTGCCATGCCACCGACGAAAGTCAATTCGAGTGGTTGATCGACCATTACCACACGAACTTCACTCTTTGCCGGCCAGTTGCGCGCAGCAATTTCTTCCAGCGCTTTTTCAGACCCGCGCGACCCATCAAGTGCCAAGAGTAATCTTACGGGGAAATCCGGTTCATCAAGTTTGCCGCGGGCCACGCGCACCGAACAGCGAGCTTCATTCAACAGCCGTTGCGAGATGCTGCCGAGAAACACGCGGCCTAACGCTGAGCGGCCGTGAGAACCGGCGACGATTAAATCAGCCCGCAGCTCCTCAGCTTTCGAGAACAGTTCCCAATTCGGTGAGCCCCAGACCCCTTCGTGCTTCACTGACCATCTCGGGAAGAGTGTTTGAAATCTTTCGGCCGCTTTCGCCGCCAGGTCGTTCGCATCTTTGACTGCTGCGGACGCGGCCATGTACTTGTGTTCAAGACCCAAAGGACTCTTGGCAGTCGTAGCCATCTCGACAATTTCATAGGAAGACGGTGGCGGCGGGGGCAGCCACACTTCGGCAACCGACAGTACGAATGCCTCGCCGCTTTCGGGCAGACCGGCATGGACCAGATCATCCAGAGCTGATTCAGCGCAGTCAGAGCCGTCGTAGGCAATCAAGAGTTTCATGACAGACCTCCCGCCGAGCAATCGGTCTCAGAAACCGCAAGCCGCATACCTGCCCGACCCGAAGCGCAAACACGGACTTTCGCCCAAGTGCGCCGCCAAATTTAGCGGAAAAGTCCACAGAAGACATGAAAAATGCTCAGGTTTGGTCGCGACGTAATCGAGGTACGCAGGCAGAGCGCTTTGGGTACGGTGGCACATAGAATGCCGCCTCAGATCCGATGGCGACGAAGGAACAGCATGGCCGAATCTGAGCGAAGACTTACAAGTGGTCTAACGACAACGGAGGCGGAACATAGACTTGCGATTCACGGTCGCAACGACTTGCCCTCCGCGCCACGGATTAGTCCATGGCGACGATTTATCGATCAATTTCGCAGCGCCTTAATTTACATACTCTTATTCGCCCTGTTAATTGATCTGGCGATTTGGTTTGTTGAGGGACACACTGGCTGGCCCTTCCAGTCTTTCGCGATAGCTCTCATTTTGGTCCTCAATGCCGCCCTGGGTATGTATCAGGAGAGCAAGGCTGAGGCGGCTCTCGCGCGTCTCAAAGAGCTTTCGGAAAAATTTGTTTGGGTAAAACGTAACGGTTGTTTCGTTCGGCTGCCGTCAGCCGAATTGGTGCCAGGCGACATCGTTCGGCTTGATGCGGGTGACCGTATATCAGCCGACGGAAATCTGATCGAAACATCGGGGCTCGCCGTTGACGAATCTGTCGTAACCGGTGAATCGCTGCCGGTGGAAAAGATGGTCGGTGATGAACTACTTAGTGGCACCCTCGTGACTCGTGGCAAGGCGCTGGTGGAAGTCAGTCGCACCGGCAAAACGAGCACTGCCGGTAGTCTGGCCACGATGCTCGGTGCCATCGAATCTGAGCACACGCCGCTCGAACGCCGCTTGCGAAAATTCGGCGCGCAAATAGCGCGCTGGGTTTTGATACTGACCGCAGTCATCGCCGTCGGTGGAGTCGTTGCCGACGGAATAGCAAAGCTTGGTCATGTTCTGTTGTTTGCTGTGGCGCTGGCAGTGGCCGCGGTGCCTGAGGGTCTGCCGGTCGTGCTTACTCTGACTCTTGCTTTAGGCGTTGAGCGCATGGCCAGAAAGAAGGCAGTCATCCGGCGATTGAGCGCGGTTGAGGCTCTCGGTTCAGTAACAGTGATCGCTACGGACAAAACCGGGACATTAACTGAGAACCGTCTGCGTGTGAAAGAGGTTGATAGCCCGCATACGCAACTTGCTCTGCGTGCGATGGTCCTGGCGAATGATGCCGATATCGGAAGTGCTGCCGGAGATCCGTTGGACTTAGCGCTGCGGGATTATGCTCTTCATCAAGGGATTCAGATCGAAGAAGAGATTCGAATGTGTCCCCGGCAAAGTGTCCTGCCCTTCGACAGTATCCACAAATTTATGCGCGTTACCGTCGCCGAGCACGGCGAACTCGTGAGTTATTTGAAAGGCGCGCCCGAGGTTCTGCTGCAGCGCAGCATCTTGACAGAGAACGAACGCAATAACTGGAAAGAAAAGGCTGAAGGCTATGCTATCGACGGTCTTCGTGTGCTGGCGCTCGCGCGACGTGAAGGCGAAGGCGAGGATGACTTGTCATTTCTCGGACTTGGGCTACTCTGGGACCCGCCGAGATCGGAAGTGCCGGACGCGATCAGACAAGCGCGAGCCGCGGGAATTCGCGTGGTTATGGTCACGGGCGATCACCCGGCAACGGCCGTCGCTGTCGCTAACGAAATCGGCCTCGCGTCGACTCGCGTGCTAACCGGCGTCGATCTGCAAACGCTCTCGCCCGAAGAACTCACCCATGCTGTCAGGGAAACAAACATCTTTGCGCGGGTCGATCCTGGCGATAAGTTGCGTCTGGTTGAGGCACTAAAGGCGACCGGCGAGATCGTCGCCGTCACCGGCGACGGCGTGAACGATGCGCCCGCGCTGAAACGTTCAGATGTCGGCGTCGCGATGGGTGAGCGCGGCAGTGACGTATCACGTGAAGTAGCTGATCTCGTCCTACTCGACGATAACTTCGCGACTATAGTCGCGGCTATCACCGAAGGCCGAAACATCTACGAAAACATACAGAAGTTCATCCGCTTTCTGTTTTCCACCAACCTTTCTGAAACATTAATCGTTGTGGCGGGAGTTGCGGGTTCGTTTTTTCTTGGCCTGAGGGACGAAACCGGCGGACTGCTTTTGCCTTTGACGGCAGCACAACTTCTTTGGGTGAACGTCGTAACCGATGGTCCACCGGCATTAGTCTTGGGACTGGATCGAGACCAAGCGGTCCTGCAACAACGGCCGCGGAATCCGCAGCTGCCGCTGCTCGACCGCCAGTCGCTCCGCTTTATATTCACTACGGGCACGTTCAAGGCTTTGGTAGGCGGAGCATTACTCGTAGGCCTTCCGTTCTATGGGTACGACTGGCCCACTACGCGCACACTATTGTTTCTTTTCATGACAATTGGTCAGCTTGTTTACGCCTATCCCGCGCGGCGCATCTCTGGGAGGCCGTCAACTAATCCCGCCCTGCATGCGGCGGTTGCATGCGGAGTACTGGTTCAGTTGTTAACGGTATTTGTGCCTGCGCTGCGGATGATGCTGGGGTTAGAATTGCCAACGACCGGTTCTCTGGTATGGGTAGCGGCCGCAGTGGGCGTGAGTTGGGGCTTTGCCGAATGCTACGGACGAATAACGTCACTCACTGCTGTTTCAATGGCCAAAATCTGAATCCCTTCGACACAACACCCTTCTCTGCGCAAACCTGCTCGCAGTTTGAGTAAAAGCGCTCAAAGCCTGGACTCACCAAAAGAAAAGCTGCGCAATTTTGTGACTCGCCTGCGGTATGAGCGTTGCAGTCTGGTAAAGCAAAGGACGGTCTCGTCATCATGCGCGAGACAATCACATTTGATCATCACGCGGAGCACGCGTGGTTAAACTTCGCGATTCGGCTACTCATTGTCCTGTTAATTCTTTTTCTCTTTCTGACACTCGCAGGCGATTCACTCGGTCAAGCTGTGAAACCAGAGCTGAGTCAGGCTGAAGTCTGGGAAGCCGAACGACGACTGTGCAGACTGGGATACTGGACGGGGCCAATCGACGGAATCTTCGACAATGGCTCAAAGCAGGCGCTGATCGCTTTCCAAAAAATCGAAGGTCGTAACCGAACGGGTACGCTCACGCCGGCCGAACTAGAGGCAATCAGACAAGCTAAACAGCCTGAGCCTCTCGATACAACCTATCCTCACATAGAAATCGATCTCAAACGACAGGTTTTAATGTTCGTGAATGAGAAGGGTTACGCCGTTAGCATCCTTCCGGTTTGTACCGGCAGTGAAAAGCGATATTTGGATTGTGGGCAGTGGGTACGCGCCCACACGCCTCGCGGAAAGTTTATCGTCACTCGCAAGATCAAAGGCTGGCGCCTAACCCGACTTGGACTACTCTACTATCCGAATTACATCCACAACGGCATCGCCATCCACGGCAGTCTCTCGATTAATACTTATCCGGCCAGTCACGGCTGCATCCGCATTCCCATGTTCGCCTCTAAGAGCCTAAGTGAGATGACGCCGGTGGGGACAATCGTGGTTGTTTATGACCGTTAGATATTCATGTCAAACGCAGGACATCACCGAGCTGAGTTGATCGAAAGAAGGGATGTAACGCCGAGACTTGCGGTGTTCCGATTTCATCCCGCTGAGCAACCCTCGTTTACGGCAGGTCAGTACGCGACCATTGGCGTTGTTGTTGATGGCAACATGATCGAAAGGCCTTACTCAATCGTCTCGTCGCCTTATGAACCGTTTCTTGAGTTCTTTGTCGAACTAGTCCCAGGCGGCGAAACGATTGA
>Ga0207672_1000145_pt1 | contig 9590 bp, 6 predicted proteins | sample KBSSwiwitspikein_3_FD_184290 | JGI IMG/M metagenome (GOLD analysis project Ga0207672, IMG submission 184290) | Switchgrass rhizosphere microbial communities from Kellogg Biological Station, Michigan, USA, with spike-in - S2 (SPAdes) (version 2) | ecosystem: Host-associated > Plants > Roots >... | reverse complement strand
ACATTCCACGATGATTTGGTTACCTACATCGAGACTACGAAAGACTCCACGGCTTACAGCCTGGGCGGCTTTGAGCAGTTTCAACGCGCTGACCGTGAACTTAATGAGCTCATCCAACAGAACCAGTCCGAGCAAAACGAAGTAACTCAGCAGAGCGAACAAGTGGCGATTGCGGCCACCCGTTCGATCAAGGTCTGGTCGCTGATTGCAATCCTCGCCGGATTATTCGTCACAGCGGCGACGGTGTGGGAAGCCCAGCGTCGATATCGGCAGACGCGTGAGAGCGCCGATGTCGCCAGACGCGAGCGCGAGTTCAGCAATCAGATGCTGGAAGGAATGGTCAGCGCTATCGCCGCTATCGATCGCCATGATCGGATTCGCAGCGCGAACAACGCGTTCTTTGAAATCTTTCCGACCCTCGCGATTGGTGCGTCAATTCATGACGGAGACGCATCGTCGCAAGGCATGAAAGTGCTGGAGGCCGCGACTGCTTCACACGTCACAGCAGCAACCTATCGCGGACGTCATCAACTGAGTGAGAACGGGGCCGTCACGCGTACGTTCGATGTGTACTCGTCTCCGTTGGAGATCGACAACGATCATGGACAAATCCTGACGTTGGTCGATGTGACGGAAGCAGCTAAATCCGAAGCCGCGTTGCGCCGGGGTGAAGCGCTGGCTGCGGTTGGCGAAGCAGCGGCGCAACTTGCGCATGAGATCAAAAACCCGCTCGGCAGCATTCGCCTCGGCGTAGAAATGTTGCGCGAGCACGCAACTGCCAAAGAGGCCCAGCGCACAATCACGCTCGTCGAGCGCGGTATCCAACACCTCAACAAGCTGGTGGTTGACGTGACTCAGTTTTCACGCCAGCGTCAGTTGGAGCGGGTTGAGGTCGAATTGAATGAATTGATCGATTCGAGCCTTGACCTTGTCACTGATCGAATCCGCGAAAAGGAAACTCCGATTAAGAAAGACTATGCGGCTGCGGAAATTCGCGGTTTGTGGGACAAGGAACAGCTCCAGGAGGTATTCGTGAACTTGATCGTGAACGCGATCGATGCGAGCGAGCCGCAATCTCCGTTGAGGATTACGTCGGAATTACTTGGAGCTGCAACCAGTTCTGAGTTAGCGGGGATGCCGAAAATGAACGACAAACCGCGAGCGCGAGTGCAAATCAGCGATGAAGGCGCCGGCATGGATCCAAAGATTGTCGCGCGTCTGTTCGAACCGTTCTTTACCACGAAGAAACGCGGAACGGGCCTCGGGCTTTCAATTGTGCGTCAGATTATCGACTTGCACGGGGGGACGATTGAGGCGCAGAGCGAGCGCGGGAAGGGAACTACCTTCACGATCGAGCTGCCGCTCAACAACTTCACTTAATACGCTGGCCCGCTTCGCGTGGCGTGACGACGATGCTCTTAAATCGCAGCAACCGCACGAGACCTGCAGCCGCGCCCTTTGGCTTGGACAAGAATTTGCGGTGCGTGTAGTGCACGTCCACCTTTGGATCTTTGTTCGCCTGTGAAAAATAAGCCGCCAGCTGGGCGGCTTCGATCAAGGTGCGGTGCGGGACGTCTTTGCGCGTCGGATTACGCACGACCACATGCGACCCCGGATAATCTGCCGCGTGCAGCCAAAGATCGTTTGGTTTAGCGATTTTGAAAGTCAGGTTGTCATTGTCCCCCGCGGCGCGACCCACCAGCATCTCGTAACCATCAGCAGAAACATACCGGCGCGTTCCGGGAATCCGATTCTTAGCTGCGGCATCAGCAGCCTTCCGATCGGCGGCTGGCGACGCGCCGGCGAGACCGCGGAAGTCAGCGAGCGGATTCGTTTCCAATTCGGCTGATTGTCTTTCGAAGTTATGTAACTCCTTTTTTACTTGCTCCATGCGGATCGCGATCTGTTTTCGCGCTCGCTTTGACCGCGAATACGATTCGAATCTACGCGAAGCTTCCTCGGCTAATGTGAGGTTCTCGTCCATTTCAATTTCAATCGTAGGCGCACCCTCGGCAAAATAATCGATCAGCGCTACGGAGGTTCCTTTCCGTTTTGCCGTGCTGACGTTTGCCAGCAGCAGATCGCCGATTCGCTTCTCCTCTTCAGCGTTCGCGTGTCCGCGCAAGTCATTTTCAAGTTGCTTGAGTAGTCTCTTTCGCCGTGCGATCTCCTTGCCTAGTTGCGCGCGCGCCGCGGCGAGCCGCGATTCCGCAGCGTGGCTGGCGGCCAATTCGAGGTAATGCTCGTCCAGCAATTCCGAAATCGATTTGCGTTTCTCAGGAACGAAAGTCGTTGGTTTTTCAGCGCGATTGGTTGGCGGAGAATGATAGTTTGCGGAAATATCCTGTCCGGCGCCCCGGCCTTCGCGTAACTGAGCGAGGATTCGATTGTGTTTGTCCAGCAGATGCACGTTCGACGAGCGACCAGTTAATTGCGCGACCAGACTTCTTTGCTTCGGCGCGCCCACTTCATCAATACCGCGAAACTTGAACCAGACAATACGATCGGCAGGATCTTTATCAACTTCAGAAACTGTCATTTGCGACAGCTCTTTGCGCAGCGTTAGTCCAAACTGAGTGAGGGCGATCGATTGCTTTTCCAGATCGCGCACCCGCCTCTTGATCAAATAGAGTCGCGGAAGTGCAGGCTCCACGCTTACGAAGAGATAACCCTCGCCACGCAGACCGAAATCGATCGCCAGCGACTGCCGGCTAAGTTGAAAGATCTTTCCGGGCGCGCGCCCGACCAGGAGCGGCGTAATTTCAGCTACAACTGCAGTAATCGTCGCGTCGTCCATACGTTGCGGGGAAAAGTAACACGCGAGCCACGTGTTTACACGTACGTGCAAACGCCGCAAGGAAAACGCGCTGACAGTGGCAGGCTAGTTGCGAACGACGATGGTTCGCGAGAAGCGGTCGTGAAGCGTGCGATGGTCGCGATCGATAAGAGCAAAGGCAAAACCAAGACCCGCCAGGGCGAAGGAGAAGAGATATCCAAACGCCCGCTTGATTGATTGGCCTCCGGTTGGTATCAAGCCAGTCCGGGCATCGATTGTCTTTACGGACAACAAACGCATCGCCAATGTTCGGCCAGTCAAGGCAATCGCGATCGTGAAATACGTGAGCATGACCGCGGTCGCAACGCCCGCCATCAAACCAAACACGCGAGGGTCGGACCAGTTCCGTGACGTTGCTTCGATTCCTACTGCGAGCGGCGATACCATCAAGGCAATCAGAATCAGATCGAGAAATCCTACGAATGCGCGGCGGGTTAAGCCAACGGCATCTCCTCGGCTATCGCACGGAAGCGCAGGCACTGACAAACAAGTTTCGAGATAGGAAAGCGCGGCATTTTCGACGCTTTCGGAGATCACCCGCGCACGCTTCGGTTTCTCTTGAAGTTCCGGAGTGTCGGTGTTGACGATCGGCTCAGATGGCGTCACCAATGAAGTGACAATCGAGAGTTTCGGCTTGCTCTCAAGAACCGGTTCGACTTGCTTTGTCTCTTCAGTTGCTTCGAGTGGCAGCGGAATCTCCTTCGGAGCTCTCGGTACGGCCGCCAGCGCCGGAGCAGCGGCAGTCGCCATTGGTGTCGTCGATTGAGGTTCGGATCGACGGGCGCGCTCAACGCGCTCGAGAGCTTTCGACACGATTGGATTGAGCGGAGCCTGGTCAGGTTCAGGCACCAGTTCCAATTGTCCCGAAGGCATTGCACAGGAAACAGTTTCCGCGGCGCGGGTCGCGGCTTCCGCTTCAGCAGCTTCGCGCGCTTTTTGCTCCTGAACTTCGCGGACGCGTTGACTCAGACGCTTGCGCCACTCAGGCACATCGCGCCCGCCGGGGAACTCAATCAGAGTCGAAGCCGATTGCGATTCCTGAATTGTATCGTTTGACTTTGCTTGCATGCTGCGGTGAGCGGCAGCGAAGCTTTCCGAATTAGTGGATTCAGTTAGAGTTGTACGCATTGAGGGGACCAGTGACGTTACGGGGCAGGTACGAAACTCCTCAATCCAAGCACTGCAAGCCTTTGAGCCGAGACCGGCAATGCCACTCCATATTTTTCCAGCCGGGCGAACCTCGCCCAAACTTTGGTGCTCAATTCGCCGCCGATAGTAGCAGTAATACTTTAACGCGTCAACGAGAAAATATAGCAGGCGTTAGAGTTGACTGACGCTGGTTTTCGGGTGTTTGAATAAAGACTTAGAGCGGTTGCCGGCCGGCGAAACCGGCCTCAACGTCGTGCCACCATTCGATGTTGTCGCCTTCGTCGGCTTTCCAACACAGAAGGACGACTCGCCCGTCTCGCATTGAGGGGAAGTCAATTAAACCGTGACCGTAATCCTTGATTTGAATGCCGAGGACTTCCAACTCGCTGGCCCCGACTGACAGATCGATGAGCAACTTTGCGTAGCGCTGTCCGTTGGCCAATCCGCCGCCGCCAAATTCCGCGCCAGCCGCGGCATGTTTGGCAGCATTCTCAAGTCTGATCAGTTGGCGATGCGCGCGCTGAATCTTATGCACGACGGGGCGCACATCCGGCAGAAGGGAATTGGCTTCTTCAACAGTAAATAACTTCATTTCAAATCGCGATGATTCTACTGTAGGGAGGGAGCAGACGCCACTGGAGCGTGCGACAAAAATTTCATGCGCCAAATGACGATGGTCGAAATTACCAGCGCCACAGTGCATGCAGCGCCGCCCTCGATTCCGTAAGCGCCACCCGTCAGCCAATCGGGCCCGGCATTCATAGCATGCAGCAACGGCGCCGGCGCAAGTCGCTGGATTCCGCTGACTGGAAGACCAAGCAGAGACGCCTGCGTCCAGTTCCACGCCCAATGAAGTCCCAGCGGAAACCACAAACTGCCAGTGCGCAAGTACGCGACACAAAACCAAATGCCGGCAACCGCGGTGTTAATGAAGGTGAAGCCGCGACTTATGTTTGGATTTCGGAGATGCACAGCTGCAAACGGTAGTGACGTCAGCAACACACCGACCCATACCAACCTCGCCCGCGTTAATGTTTGCAACGCATAACCTCGGAACAATGATTCCTCGGCAGCGGCTGCAACCACAAACACTACGAGTGACACGATGGCGGTTCTTCCAATCGTCGATCCCGGACTTGTATTGAAAGTGAATTTGATTCCTCGCGTGATTGTTGTTAATCCGGCCGCGAGCAGCAGCGATGACGCGCCGAGCAGCGAACCTATTGCCAGGTTCTTCAGCCAGCCACGATGCGGCCACCAACCGAGAGCGCTGAACGGCAATTCCTCAAAGATGGCGCCGCATGCCCATCCGATCACAGTCGCAGAACTGAAGAGAGCAACTGCCCCAATCAGAAATGGCAGAACGTCTCCCCAAAAGCCCCCCGGTAAACCGCCTATAGCATGTGTGAGGATTAATGTGGCCGCCTCGAACAGCTGCTCGCAAACGAGAAACGCTACGGCGAAAAAAACTACGCGCCATCCACTGCGCAGATGGCCATCTTTACCGATAAAAAAATTGGGGACTGGCATTTATGAGGCGGCCATTCTAGCACTTCACTCGGACGACCGGGTCGGTGGGTGGCACGCGTTGCTGTGCTAAACTTTGCCCCAGTTTTCACCGGTCCAACGGAGAAGCTTCGCAGTGGCAGAATCCACGGAACCCAAACCAGGATCGCTAAATCAGTCCCGACAGCGGCGGAAGCGCGCGTGGGTGCTCGGATCAATCGTAGTTGTACTTCTGGGATTGATTGCCTGGCAGGGGCTGTTCAATCTGTGGGCGTTCGTTCCGGCGGAAACCGGATCCGACACGCTGCTGCTGTATGCGATCTCAACGCTGAATTTTGCGGCGTTCTTTGTTTTCACATTCATTCTGCTGCGGACGCTCGTACGGCTGCGTCGCGAGCGGCGGGCGCGGCAAGCAGGCTCACGAATTCAAACCCGCCTGCTTGCTTATTTCATCGGATTAAGTTTGTTGCCAATCACGGCGATGGCCGCATTCTCGTATCTATTCCTCAATCGCTCAGTGGAAAAATGGATGGGTCGCCTGCCGGAGAACGTCGTCGAGCGCGTGCGCGAGCAACAAAGAGATATCGTCTCGACGCAGAACCACCGATTGAATGAGACCGCGACACTGCTGGCGACTGCGATTCGCGCCAAACCTCAGAGTGAGTGGCAAGCGACTCTCGAGGAATTGCAGAACACCGGTGAAGTGACGGCCATCGAAATCGTAAACAATTCAGGAGAAGTGATCGCTTCAACGCGATCGCAAATTCCCAGCGTCAACGAAACTGAATTGGCACGCGTGCTGGACGCCGGGCGGCGCTCGGCTAATCCGACGGATGCGCATTTGTCTGACGCGAAGGGATTTGACCTTGCGTCGGCGCCGCTCACTAACTCAACGCGCCTCATTCTGGTGCCGCGCCGGTTTAGTGATGCAGACGCGAACGACATCATCGCGGGATCGCAGAGCGAATATCAGCACCTGGTGCAAAGGCAACGAAAGGTGCGTCTGCTGGGTCTTTCCACTCTTGGCCTGATGACACTGATGCTGATCTTTGCTTCGACGTGGGTGGCAATTCATCTCGCCCGTGGATTGGCGGCGCCGATTAAATCTTTAGCCGAAGCTTCAAGAGAAGTGGCCCGCGGAAATCTCTCGCATCGGGTAAGTACGCCGGCGGACGACGAGCTGGCGGTGTTGGCCGACTCGTTCAATCAAATGACCGCGGAGCTGGAAGAGAACCGCCGGCGCCTCGAAGCTGGCGCAGAGACCCTGCAGGAAAAGAACCAGGCGTTGGAAGAGCGGCGCAACTACATAGAGACAGTTTTGAATTCATTGTCGACCGGGGTTGTTTCTTTGGACGGGAATGATTGCGTGACCACAATGAACGCGGCGGCCGCGTCAATTCTAAAACTTACGGAACCGCCACCGGCTTGGGCCAAGTTATCCAGTCTTTTGAGCCAGGAAGATCGTGCCGTGCTCGATCGGCTGATTAAACGCGCGCGTCGCGCGGGCCGAGCGGCTGAGCAAAGTCAGTTGACGCGCGGAGCGATGATGCATTCAATTCCGGTCGCGCTGACGGTGACTGCATTAGGCGCTGTCTCTGGCGGCGAGCGCGGGGTCGTTCTGGTGATCGACGATTTGTCGGAGCTGCTGACAGCGCAACGAGCCGCGGCGTGGAGCGAAGTTGCGCGGCGCGTCGCGCACGAGATCAAAAATCCGCTCACGCCGATACAGCTTTCGGCAGAGCGAATCGCGCGTCAGTTTGGGTTGCATATCAACGGCGACCAAAATGGGTCGGGTAACGGCCACTTAACCGCACACGACGAAGAATTGAAACGCGTGGTCGAAGAATGCACCTCTTCAATCACGCGCGAAGTTGCGGGACTGAAGTCTCTGGTTGACGAATTTTCGCGTTTTGCCCGCATGCCCGATGCCCAGAAGTCCAACACGTCACTAAATGACGTGGTGATTCAGGCGGCGGCGCTTTATGAGGAGCGGCTGAATGGAGTGGACCTGCAGCTTCAACTTCAGCCCGAGTTGCCGCCGGCGATGCTCGACAGCGAGCAGATGAAACGCGTCTTCGTAAACTTGATTGACAACGCTTTGGAAGCCTTGACGTCGTCAAGCGAACAACACATTAAGGTGAGCACGAAGTTCGACGCTCCGCGCGAAACTCTGATCGCTGAGGTCGCGGATTCCGGCGAGGGCATCCCTGCGACAGACTTCAAGCGTCTTTTTCAGCCGTATTTTTCGACGCGTGGGCGAGGGACCGGGCTCGGACTGGCGATTGTGCAGCGAATTGTCACAGAACACGGCGGCAAGATTCGCGCGGACAATAACGCGCCCCACGGCGCGCGTTTCATAATTGAAATCCCAGTCAGCTGATCACGGCCAACTCTTTTTATGTCTGAGTCAATTCTGATCGTCGATGATGAACGCGGCATCCGCGAATCGTTGACTGCGGTCCTGCGTGATGAAGGCTTCGCGCCCGAGGCTGTCGCCAGTGGCGAAGAATGTCTGAAGGCGATTGGCCAGCGCGCGTACGGATGTGTGTTGCTCGACGTTTGGCTGCCGGGAATTAGCGGGCTGGAAACGCTGCAACAAATGCGCGAGGCCAATTCCGATGCCGCGGTCGTAATCATTTCCGGTCATGGGAATATAGAGACTGCGGTGCGCGCGACAAAGCTGGGCGCGTTTGATTTCATCGAGAAACCTCTTTCGATAGAAAAGACTGTGCTAACGGTGCGGAATGCGCTGCGCCAGAGGAAACTTGAATTGGCCAACCAAACGTTGGCGGCGGAACTCGGCGCAGAGTACGTGATGATTGGCGAGTCGGTGTCGATGCGCGCGCTGCGAAAACAGATCGCGGTCGTCGCGCCGACTGACGGGCGCGTACTCATCTCAGGTGAATCGGGCGTCGGAAAAGAGTTGGTTGCCCGCGCTATCCACTCGCAATCCCGGCGCGCCTCAGCCCCCTTCGTCGAGGTAAATTCGGCGGCAATCCCGGAAGAACTGGTTGAGTCCGAACTGTTTGGGCACGTGAAAGGCGCTTTCACCGGAGCAACGGCGGCGAAGAAGGGGAAGTTCGATCTGGCTGACGGCGCTACGCTTTTCCTTGATGAAGTTTCCGATATGAGCGCCAACGTCCAGGCCAAAGTCCTGCGCGTTCTCGAAGAACAACGATTCGAGCCGGTTGGCAGCAACACGCCGGTGAGCGTCGATGTGCGCGTGATTGCGGCGACCAACAAAAAACTCGATGAAGAAATCGAGAAGGGAACTTTTCGCAGCGATCTCTACTTTCGCCTAAACGTCATTCCGTTCGAAGTCCCGCCGCTGCGCGAACGGCTGGAAGACGTCCCTTTGCTGGTTGAACATTTCAATCACAGGTTCGCGACTGCATACGGTCGCAAGTTGCTGGAGTTCCATACGAAGGCGATCGAAGCAATGCAGAATTATCCGTGGCCGGGCAATGTGCGCGAACTGCGGAACACGATCGAACGCATTGTGATCATGCACGACAACAGTCACAAAGTAGCGGTCAAGGATCTGCCGACCTTTGGCAGTACCGAACTGCCGGCATCATCGTATCGCTTTCCCTCATTCAAAGAAGCCAGCGACGCTTATCATCGTGAATTCATTCAACGAAAACTGGAAGAGGCCGATGGCAACGTGTCGCGCGCAGCCGAATTGATGGGAATTGATCGCAGTCATTTGTATCGACGCATGCGCGCGCTCGGTATTACGGCGCGCAGCTAGGACTTGCGCACAGTCGGCAGCAGCGTATAATTCCGGCACTCATCAGGATTCAGGCTCTCCCGAGAACATAATTCGTCTCGTTCCAACCAGGGAGGCCGAAAAATGAAAATGCAAATAGTGAAGCTGAGTTTGCTCACGGCAGTTCTGCTCGTTTTGTGTGTTTGTTTGCCCGGCGTTGTGCGCGCCCAGGATGATCGCAAACCGGCGCCGGAAAGCCCGCGAACTGAAAGTCCCAGAAGCGATCCCGCGCCCGCACCACGTAACGACCCGCCGCCAAGTCCGCCGAGCAGTGGCGGAAGCAGCAGTGGCGGAAGCAGCAGCGGCGGAAGCAGCAGTGGCGGAAGCAGC
>Ga0207672_1000143_pt1 | contig 9628 bp, 7 predicted proteins | sample KBSSwiwitspikein_3_FD_184290 | JGI IMG/M metagenome (GOLD analysis project Ga0207672, IMG submission 184290) | Switchgrass rhizosphere microbial communities from Kellogg Biological Station, Michigan, USA, with spike-in - S2 (SPAdes) (version 2) | ecosystem: Host-associated > Plants > Roots >... | reverse complement strand
ACGAAGCGGCTGAGCCGGCAATCGAACGTCGCAGCGCCGCCATCAAGCGCGAAAAGAAACGGCGCGCGCGGGCTGCTGCATTCCTATCGGACTTTCGCGATCTGAAAGTCGACGACTATGTGGTGCACATCGATCATGGGATCGCGCGATTCGGAGGCCTGGTCACACTCGACCTTGGCCCGTCGCAACCTACCGCAGTCGCTGCTCCCAAACGCGGCGAGTTCATGCTGCTTTACTACGCCGACGAAGCGAAGCTTTACGTTCCCGTCGAGCGGCTCGATCTTGTGCAGCGTTACTCGAGCGCGGAAGGTCATCAGCCGGCACTGGACAAACTTGGCGGTATCGGATGGCTAAAGACTAAAGCCAAGGCGAAACGCGCGATGCGCGATATGGCTGACGAGCTGCTGCGCCTGTACGCCGAACGTAAGTTGGTCCAGGGCCATTCCTTTCCCCCGGATGCGCCCTGGCAACGAGAGTTCGAAGAAGGTTTTGAATACACGCTGACGCCGGATCAGGAAACCGCCATCGAAGACGTCAAGAACGACATGGAAACGCCGACGCCGATGGATCGGCTGCTGTGCGGCGATGTGGGTTACGGCAAAACCGAAGTCGCGATGCGCGCCGCCTTCAAAGCAATCATGGACGGAAAGCAGACTGCCGTGCTGACGCCGACGACCGTGCTCGCTTACCAGCACTTTGAAACTTTTCGCAAACGGTTTGCGACTTTTCCCGTGAAGGTCGAATTGCTTTCGCGGTTCCGATCGTCGAAAGAACAAAAGGACGTCGTCAAGCGCGTCGAGGGCGGCGAGGTCGACGTCGTGATCGGGACGCATCGAATGCTTTCAAAAGACGTGAGCTTCAAAGATCTCGGGCTCGTAGTCGTCGACGAGGAGCAACGTTTCGGTGTTGCGCACAAAGAGCGTCTCAAGCAACTGAAGAAGCGCGTCGATGTCCTCACGCTTTCGGCTACCCCGATTCCGCGGACGCTGAATATGTCGCTGAGCGGCTTGCGCGACATGTCGCTCATCGAAACGCCGCCCAGCGATCGTCTCGCGATCCAAACTCAAGTGGCGCAATCGTCCGACGCCGTGATCAAGTCGGCGATTGAGCTCGAACTCGCGCGGGGCGGTCAGATCTTTTTCATCCATAATCGCGTTGAGTCAATCACGACCATCGCGGCGCTCGTGCAGCGACTGGTTCCGCAGGCGAGGATCGCGGTCGGTCACGGCAAAATGAACGAGAAAGAGATGGAGCGCGTCATGCTGGATTTCATTGATTACAAGTATGACGTGCTCGTCGCGACCACGATTATTGAGAACGGAATAGACATCCCGCGCGCGAACACAATCATCATAAATCGCGCCGATACGTACGGTCTTTCTCAGCTTTATCAATTGCGTGGGCGCGTGGGTCGCTCGAACCGCAGGGCTTACGCATATCTGTTGATTCCGGCCGAACAAGAGCTTTCGCCGATCGCGCGAAGGCGTCTGGCAGCGATTCGCGAGTTCTCAGAATTGGGCGCGGGGTTTCGCATTGCCGCCCTCGATTTGGAATTGAGAGGCGCCGGCAACCTTCTGGGCGGTCAGCAGTCCGGCCACATGGATGCGCTCGGTTTCGATCTTTACACGCAGATGCTGGAGCGCACCGTCGCCGAGCTGCGCGGCGAACAGGTCGAAGATGAAACCAGCGTCACCATCAATCTCGGCGTCGATGTGGCAATTCCGGAAACTTACATCAGCGACATGGGACAGCGTTTGCGGACTTACAAACGGGTCTCGTCTGCCCGCGATGAAGATGCATTGTCCGCGATTCGAACTGAGACCGAAGATCGTTACGGGCGGATTCCTGAATCGGTCGATAACCTGTTTGCTTACGCCGGCCTGCGTCAGACCGCCGAAGACGTCGGCGTGATTTCAATCGATCGAGCGCCCGGCGGGATCGCCATCAAATTGAGCGAAAAGGCCCGGGTGGCGCCGGAAAACCTGATGGAAATGATACGCGTGCGAACCGGCGCAAACTTCACTCCCAGCGGGGTTTTGCGGCTGGAATTGAGCGAAGACGAGCGCGACGAGGTGTTAGCTGTTGCCCGCCGCGTGTTGCTGCAAATCCGCAGCGACGGTTAGAATTGGCGGCGGTCAAGCCCGAGCGTTTTGCAGTCAGCGCCGTGAGGCGCGAAATGTTTGTAGATTCGTCAGGGTTGGAACAGTTTAGCTCCCTTTGAGGAGCGGAACACGACGCTCCTAAAGGAGCCTAAGGTTATTGAAGAGACTCGAGTCTATAAACATTTCGCTCCTCTGGAGCGATGAAGGAGTACTAATGAAATTTAAATCACTCACGGCTGCGCTGTTCATGGTCGCGGCTGTTTTGTTCTTGCCCTCGCTCGCCACGGCCCAGGAGGGCGAACCGGTCGTCATTGACGAAGTCATTGCGCAGGTGAACGACGGCGTGGTCACCCTTTCGCAATTGAAGCGCGAAATGAAAGAGCGCGTCGAAACTATGAAGTCGCAGGGCATGCCCGAGCAGCAGGCACAGGCTGAGGTTGAAAAACACAAGGCCGAGTTAATCGCCACGCTGATTAACGAAGAACTGTTGCTGCAAAAAGGAAAGGAACTCGACTTGAGCGAGAAAGTCGAAGCGGCAGTGAACAAACGCATGCTCGAAGTCGCTCAGGAAAACAAGATTCCTTCGATCGAAAAGCTGGAAGAAGCCATGCGCCAGTCAGGTGTCGATCCGGTCGCGACGCGGCAGACGATGCGCGTGGAAATGATGAAGCAGGCCGTTTTGGAGAGCGAAGTCGACTCGAAACTTTTCTACGGGCTCACCATGGATGAGCTGCGGGCATACTTTGACGCGCACAAAGATAAGTTCGCAAAACCTGAAACCGTGGATCTTTCGGAAATCTTTCTGAGCCTGGCCGGCAAGAATGAAGCTGACGTCAAAGCGCGCGCGGCCCAGCTGGTTACCCAAATTCGCGGCGGCGCCGATTTCGCAACGCTGGCGACAGCCTATTCTGAGCGCAGCCAGCAAAACAAAGGCAAAGTCGGACTCTTCGAGGTTCCGAATCTAAGGCCTGACATCGCGGCAGCCATCAAAAATGTGCCGGCCGGCGGCATTAGCGAACCGTTGAAGAGCGACGAGGGCTACCAGATTCTGCGCGTCGATGCACGCACCGCTGGCTCAAACGCTCCGACGTTCAATGAAATGAATGTGCGCCAGGCGATTACGATGGAGCGTCTGCCGAAAGAACGCGAGGATTACTTGCAGCGGCTGCTAAATGACGCCTACGTAAGCATCGGCGAAACTTATCGCGCGGCAGTGACGCCTTTGCTGAAGATCGTGCCGCCGGCGGCAGTAACCAAGGCCAATTCGAAGAAGGACAAGAAAGACAAGAACGCGAAGCCGTAGGTGCGGCAAAGAGGTAAAAGCAAAGGGCAAAGGGCCGAGCAATCGAGCTTGACTCTTTGCCCTTAGCTCTTTGCGCTTCGCTGGTTCCATGCGTCTTGATTTATTTTTAAAAGTCAGCCGCCTCTGCCCGCGCCGCACCGTAGCCCAGAAGCTCTGCGACGCGGGCTTTGTTCTGCTCAATGGACGTGCCGCCAAGTCGGCCCACGAAGTTAAGACTGGCGACGAAATAATAATCCGCACAACCACTTCCGAGATCGTCGCCGCCGTACTTTCGGTTCCTGACTCGCGCAATGTCTCGCGGCGCGACGCAAAGTCTCTAGTGGAAATCCTGAGTCAGAAGAAAATCGAAACGGTGTGAAGACTTCTTACTCGTGATACTCCTGCCATAATTGCACCGCATAATCTTTTCCCATCGCTGTCCGATTATCGAGCGCGTCACCGAGAATCGGGAAAGTCGCCTGAATTCCTTTTCTCAATTTTTCAGACAGTTTATTCCAGCTCCCACGCGGTAACCGCAGGGGAGCCGTTGGCATATTTGTTGCTGCCATCGTCATGAATTTTCGCAGACTTGTGACGGTGCAATTTCTGAGGTCACTAACATGAATATTTTGAGTGGATTTTTCAAAGAGGATTTGGCGATCGATTTAGGCACGGTCAATACGATTGTTTACACGCCGGTGCACGGTGTCGTTTTGAGCGAGCCATCAGTCGTAGCAATTAACAAATTTAACCGCGAAGTCGTTTCAGTTGGCCGACCGGCGTTGCGGTTATTGGGACGTGAACCGAACGACATGGAAGTGCTGCGGCCGATGCGGCGCGGGGCCATCGACAACTTCGAAGTGTCCCAGCAGTTTTTGCGCGCAATCATCAGCCGCGTCCAGAACCACGACCATCCAAAGCGAAGTCACCTGGTGATTGGCGTGCCGGGGTCTTCAACGCCTCTTGAGCGACGCTCGGTCAAAGATGCAGCCCGTGACGCAAAAGCCGGCCGCGTTGATTTGATCGACGAAGGTTTGGCGGCCGCGTTGGGCGCGGGCATAACTTTCGAAGATGAACACGCTCACATGGTGATCGATATCGGCGGAGGCACGACGAACATTGCGATCCTCGCGTCAGGCGGCGTCGTTAACTCCGTCAGTCTGCCGGCCGCCGGAAATGCCATGGACGATGCAATTCGCGACTACCTGCGACTGCGGTATGCGGTAGTGTTTGGCGAGCGGACGATTGAGCACGTGAAGCGTGAGCTGGGGTCGGCGTCAATGGACGGAATTTCGTTCGGCCAAGAGCTGGAAATTGTCGGCAAACAACTCGCGAATGGCGCAGCTTTGCCGGTGACTATTGGCTCTCATGAGGTGCGGCAGGCGTTGGAACCCGTCCTGTCCGAAATCATCTCGGCCGTCCGCCGCGTAATCGAGGACGCGACGCCGGAAATCACCGCTGATATTTACTATTCCGGATTGATTTTGACCGGCGGTGGTGCGCTGCTTCACGGGCTGCCGGAACGGCTGCAAAACGATCTCAAGTTGAAAGTGACGGTGCCCGCTGATCCATTGGCGACGGTCGCACTCGGCGCCGGGCGTTTGTTGGAAGAGCCAGAGCAACTGCAACGCGCGTCACTTCGTCTGGACGCGCCCGTCTGGGAACATGCAGAGAAGCTGGCTGTGAATTGGTAGCGGTACGCACGCGTCTCGCGTGCTTCTTACATCTGCAGGTCAGGGGCCTGCGTACCCAAAGCCACATGAGGTAAAATCTCGTGTGGCTTTTTTATGACTGAGATTCGCCCATTCAAGATTCGCGACATCGAAATCAATCCGCCGCTGGTGCTCTCGCCGATGGCGGGTGTAACTGACATTTCTTTTCGCCGCCTGCTCAAGCAGCGCGGCGGCATCGGGCTGACTGTGTCCGAATTCATTTCCGTCGAAGGGCTGACTCGCAACAATCCAAAATCAAAACGCCAGATGCGTTTTTATGAAAACGAACGACCGTTCGCCGTGCAGATTTTCGGTGGTCAGCCGGAGCGCATGCGCATGGCCGCCGAGATGGCGCAAGAAGTCGGCGCAGACATTCTCGACATCAACTGTGGATGTCCCGCGCCGAAAGTTGTGAAGCATGGCGGTGGCTCAGGATTGCTGCGTGACTTGCCGCGCCTGGAAACAATTCTGAAAGAGATCAAGAGAACGATCACCATTCCGCTGACGATCAAGATTCGCGCCGGTTATTCCGAAAGCACGATTAACGCGATCGAGACAGCGAAGCTGGCGGAAGACTGCGGCGTCGAACATATTGCGCTGCACGGCAGGACGAAGGAACAAGGCTATCGTGGCTTGGCAAACTGGGATCTCGTCCGTGAGATCAAAAAGGTCGTGAGGGTTCCTGTGTCAGGAAGTGGAGATGTGACCACGATTCAGCAGGCGTTCGACCGATTTCGCGATACGGGTTGCGACGGCGTTTTGATTGGCCGCGGCGCCATGGCGAACCCGTGGATTTTCCGGCAGATTGAAGACGTCATGCAGGGGCGCCAGCCGTTTCAACCTACATTGGAAGACAAGCGCGCGCTGCTGCTGGAATACTTTGAAATGCTGCAGCAGGACATGCCCAAGTTGGCTGCGATCGGCCGAATGAAGCAGCTAGCTGGACAGTTCACGCGCGGTCTCAAAGGCGGCGCGCTGTTTCGCACCGCGCTCTATCACTCACACTCTGTCGATGAGATTCTCGATCGGATTTCCGAATACTTCGAAGCGATCACTGCGGGGAAGCCGTACTTCGGGGAGGCTGAACCACCACAGGAGTTGATTGAGGCGCCGGTGTTGGATTCGTGCGAGGCGATGATTGAGGCGTCGGCGTAGCGTTCCTGCGCATGGGTTTCGGCTTGGCTGGTTCAGTCAGCGTCACCTCGATCGAATTCGTCTTTCCGGTGTTCAAGTCTTTCGGGGACGGATAACCCTTCGCGATCAGCGAGGGAACTTCCACCACGATTTCTCTCTGCCTGCGCAATTTCGCGAGCCGGTCGGCTTCAGCTTTTCTTTCGGCGGACAGCGCCTTTTTATCGGCAGGACTTAGGTTCGCGGCTTCCGTTGGTTTTGCCGTGGACGATCGTTTCGGGCGCAGTGACATTGCATTCAACGCGTCGAGCGCTTGGGTCTTCTCTTCCTCGCTCAAACTGTCAAACTCGCGTCCGTTCGCGGTGAACACCGCACGCAAGTTTTCCTCTGTGTTTGTGTTTAGGCCATATACGTCGCGATAGATGTGTAGCTTTCCGTCTTCCACAACGATGGTTTCGTAACGCAGCTCAACCGGGACCACCTGCGCGAGCTTCACGGCCTGCGTCCGCGTTGGGTGCCTGAGATACGAAAGAATCGTTTCCGACGATAACGGAGTGTTGGTCGCATCCGCCAAGACCTTCGCAAAGTCCTTCACCTGCTCGTTCGTCATGCCCACGCATCCGTGTGACGCAAAGTTGCCAATCTTCGCGAGGGCTTTGCCCCCGTGAATCAGATTGGCGCCACCAATCGGAATCTTAATTGGCCCCAGCGGGTTACCTTTCGCGCCCGCAGATACGACCTCACCGGGATTCGACGCCCAGGACTCGTTCGGCTGCGTCCAGGTTGGATTGAAGATAATCATCTCAGCCTTGCGAAAACCCCGCGGCAACTGAAATTCCGGATAGCCAATGCCGATCTTGTAGGACTTGACCAAATTGCCGTCGCGAAACAGATCCATGCGAAACGCGGGAATGTTAACGACGATCCGAGTGTCCTCTGGGACTGCATTCGGTCCAGTCAACATTGTGGGCGCGGCTTTTTCAGCTGGCGGTTTTTCGGGAGCAGCCGTTTGCGTCTTTGCTTCGGCCGTCGCGATTGCGGAAGCCGGTGATGACGGCCCACGCTGACAAGCGACTGAAGACAATGTAATGATAACGACGACTAATGCGAGCGTAATGGGGGATTTCATAACACTTAATTAACTCTCTTCGCGCAGTATAACCTACCGGTGGAACCACGGATGTTTTTTGTGGCGGGCCACACCACCACGACGAAGCACCGGCGGCATTTTGCGTCGCAGACCCAGAAGTATGAATTTCTCTGCGCACTCTGCGAAACCCTCTGCAATTTCCTCTGCGGTTAATCCCAAGCTTACGAGATGCAACCGCAGAGGAAGAACTGAGTTCTTCGCTGAGGTACGCAGAAAAACCCGAATTAGCTCACTACCCCGAGCCCAAACTCCTCGACAGACTGGGCGAAATCGGTATAATGGCGCGCGTTCGCGAAGCAACTCCCCGCAGCAGTCAGAAAACCAAACGATTTAGCAGATTCCATTCCGTTGGAGGAAGCGCATGGCCGGTGCTGGCGCAGTAGCCGAAAACAAATCGACCGGGTTTATTCGCGGTCTAGGTTTGCTTGATTCGACGATGATCGTTGCCGGATCCATGATTGGCTCCGGCATTTTTATTGTCTCAGGAGGCATTTCCAAACAAGTCGGATCGCCCGGTTGGCTGCTGGTCGTTTGGCTGGTAACCGGACTGCTCACGATGATGGCCGCGCTTAGCTACGGCGAGTTGGCGGCCATGATGCCCAAGGCCGGGGGCCAGTACGTCTATCTGCGCGAAGCGTTCTCACCCATGTGGGGCTTCCTCTATGGCTGGACCCTGTTTCTCGTCATTCAAACGGGAACTATTGCCGCCGTGGCGGTCGGCTTCGCCCGCTATCTCGGAATTCTCATACCGTCGATCGGCGAAGAGAAGTACCTGATCGCGCCGAAGCAACTCTTCGGCAGCTATGCGATTTCGCTTTCCACAGCGCAAATCGTTGCGATTCTCATGATTATCCTGCTGACGTTCATGAACACGCAGGGATTGAAACTTGGGAAGCTGGTCCAGAATTCGTTCACCACAGCGAAACTCGCGGCGCTGTTTGGGCTGATCGTCCTCGGAGTTTTATTTGGACTTATCTGGCACAGCGACGTGGCCCGCGCGAACTTTGGAAACTTCTGGCAGGTGCGCGGCCCACTCGATGATTTTGGCGGCGGACTAACCGCAGCCGCGACATTTGGATTGTTCGTCGGCATCTGCGTGGCGCAGACAGGGTCGCTGTTTTCGGCGGATGCCTGGAACAACATCACCTTCACCGCCGGCGAAGTAAAGAATCCGCGCCGCAACATTCCGCTCGCGCTGGCGTTCGGCACCGGCATCGTCATCACGTTGTACCTGCTGGCCAACGTTGCCTACCTGGTTACATTGCCGTTCGACAAAATTCAGGGCGCATCGCGCGTCGCGTCGGACACTGCGAATGTAATCTTCCCCGGCAAAGGCGCGGTCATCATGGCCGTCGCGTTCTTGATCTCGACGTTTGGTTGCAACAACGGATTGATTCTGGCTGGAGCACGCGCGTATTACGCGATGTCGCGCGACGGATTGTTCTTCCGGAAATCGGGAGTACTGAATCACAAACATGTGCCCGGATGGGGATTAGTGATTCAGGGAATTTGGGCGGCTCTGCTCGTGTTGCCGCGCACGGTGAAGGTTGGCGCAGCTGGGACGGTCACGTATGGGAATCTTTACGGCAACCTGCTTGATTACGTGATTTCCGCCGCGCTCATTTTCTACATCCTGACAATCGCTGGAATTTTTCGTTTGCGACAGACGAGGCCGAATGCCGAGCGGCCTTACAAAGCTTTTGGTTATCCCATCATTCCTCTGCTTTACATCATCGGCGCAGCAGTAATATTAGTAGTGCTTTTCATTTATCAAACGGCGACAACCTGGCCCGGACTGATAATCGCCTTGAGTGGAATACCAGCCTACTTAATTTGGAAGCGAGTAGGCACCGCGATGCCCGAAGAGGGTTCCGTGTCTGAAGGCGCCGCGGAAGCGCAAGGCGAATACTAAGCGTTCGACAAACTTTAGTTTGTCGTTTTATTTCTAATTTCGCGTCACCTATAAAAGCGACAAACTGAAGTTTGTCGAATAACTTCGGAGGACGACTGATGGCTAGTCAATTGTTCAGAACGAAACCGCTCAGCATGCTACTCGCGGAAGAGGCGGGCAGTCACCGCTTGCGCCGTGTCCTGGGTCCCGTGCAACTGACGGCCCTGGGCGTGGGCGCGATCATCGGTACCGGCATTTTTATTCTCACCGGTGTCGCGGCGCATGACCGCACTGGTCCGGCATTGATGTTGTCATTCGTGATGGCTGGGCTTGCGTGCGTGTTTGCGGCGCTGTGTTACG
>Ga0207672_1000138_pt1 | contig 10010 bp, 7 predicted proteins | sample KBSSwiwitspikein_3_FD_184290 | JGI IMG/M metagenome (GOLD analysis project Ga0207672, IMG submission 184290) | Switchgrass rhizosphere microbial communities from Kellogg Biological Station, Michigan, USA, with spike-in - S2 (SPAdes) (version 2) | ecosystem: Host-associated > Plants > Roots >... | reverse complement strand
AGGTGAAACCGGTCGTCAGCACACCGAAAGTGATGTGCGTTGAATCCTGCAAATGATGCGCGAGCGTCGCCGACGAATTTTCGGAAGCCGACCCGCGATGCATGAACGCTACCGGGCCCAGCGCCGGCTCGCCGGGATAACCGAAGTAGGTGAACCAGGTAGCCCGCTCGCCCAGCGGATGCGTGTATTGCGCGGACAACTCCATAAACAGGTCGTGCGGATGTTGACGATCGATCAATGGCCGGCCTTTGTAAGTCTCGCCGGTTTGAAACAGCAGAGGCGAGCCGCCGGGCGGAAAAGTGAACGGCTCAGCGCTGAACATGCCGCGCAATTGCAAAGTACCTTTGCCGAGCTTGTGAAAGGCCATCGCCATAAACCAATTCGCCGATTCGAATTTCGTGACGCCGCGCGGCCCGCCCTGATGATTCACGTCGATAAAGACGTTGTAGTGAAACATCAGCAGCCAGTCATTCTTCGCCCAATGGTGCATGTACATTGGCGCGGATGAAGGTTGCCACGAAGTCCCTGACGCTATGGCGGCCATCGACATTACGTTCTTTTCGCTTGAGCCGATGCGAATGCCCATGTCGTCGCCTTTCATGACAACCAGCGGGCCCATATTCATTTCGGCGGAGCTTCCGCCCATGTTCATCCCCGGCATTTGGCCCATCGGGCCTGCTGACGGGCTCGCCGACGGTGTGGGCATGTTCATCCCCGGCATGTTCGTCTGCGGCGACGCACTCGGTGAGGCGGCGGGCATCGGCATGTTGTGCATGTTCTGCATATCGGTATTTAGAGACGGCGAAGCCTTAGGAGTGGGTGTCGGCGAAGCCATCGGCTTTGACCCGCCCGCTGACGCAGGCGGTTCTGACCTTGGCGTTGGCGAAGGCATCGGCATCGTGTGATGTTGGGCCTGTGCCGCGGAGACTATCAGCGATATCAACGCTAGAATTCTTAACCATCTACCGCAACGCATCGATTTACCTTTCTAAATATGAGCCAGGTCGCGAAGCTGTTGGGGAACGCGAATCAAGTGGATGGAGGCCGGTACAAAAATATTATCCTATGCGCGCATCTTTAACCATTCAGCCCGAAGCAAAAAGCTTCCTTGCGTGATGACTCGGTCTCCTACATTCAGACCTTCAATCACGAGAAAAAAGCCGTTGCTCTCTGGGCCAAGTCGAACATGCCGCAGGATGAATTCGTTGGCTTTATCGGTAGCGATGAAAACAACCTGCTGGTTGCCGATCGTTTGCACGGCATCTTTTGAAACGACTGGCATAGTCTTCTCGGCCGCGCCGAGGGCGCCGAAGGCAACGTTCACATACATTCCGATCTTGAACATCTGTCGCGGATTCGCCATTTCGATTCGCACCTGCGCAGTGCGCGTCGCCGGTTCGATCTTCGGATCGACATAAGTTACGCGGCCGCGAAATACTTGTCCGGGATATGCATCGGAAGTGACATTCGCGCCGCTGCCTACGCGCACGGTGGCGAGATCCTTTTCATAAACTTGGCCCACGACCCAGACGGTCGACAAATCCGTTACGCGCATGAGTTCTTTGTTCGCTTCGATTACTTCGCCGGGATTAACCGAGCGGCTGGTGATGGTGCCCGCATTTGGCGCTGTTACATTCACCTCTGAGCTAATCTGCGAAATTGAATTCAATGAATCAATTCGCTGCGCTGACAGTCCCAGCAGCATTAGTTTCTGACGAAGGTTGGCGAGGTTCGACTCAGCATCGCGAAGTTGGGATGTCGCCATCTCCAGTTCTTGCCGGCTCGAGGCGCCGATCTCTACAAGCTTCGCTGTCCGCATGTGATGCCGGTGATGTTCATCCAGGACCGCCGCCGCTGTCAGATAGCGTGCCTGCGCATCGGCAAGTTCATTGCTGAAGATAACCGCGACGCGCTGACCTCGTTTCACGCTTTGCCCTGGTTCGGCGCTGACGTTGCGAACGATCCCGCCAACAAGAGACATGACCGGAGTTTCTTTGTAACTGTTTGCCTGGACTACGCCGGTCGCCATTTGTCCGGCGGCTTCCGTGGACGGCGCTTCGCCCACAGTTTCGATTTTCAGTTGCACGCTGCGCAGTTGTTCAGGCGTCAGGGTCAGCCGCTGCTCTGCCGTCGTCACTGGTTGCGGCGACTCCTGAAACGAAACCGTGCGAGGCGCAGGAACGGGCTTACCACCTTGCTTCGGCCAGAGCAGCCAGACGGCTACGGTGGCGACAATCGCGACCATCGCCACCATTGCGACAATGATTGGAACTCGACGTGATCGCCGAGGATTGGTTCGTGGCGGTTGGGCTGATGCAGGGACGTTGTCTGTTTCTTCGCTCATCGTTTAATCAACTCCGGTGACGAGGTGCTGCGTTGAATCTCAACTCGCGCGTTATAGACGGCTAGTTGCGCGTCGATAAAATCATTTTCCAATTCAATAAAACGGCGCTGCTCAGCGATGTAGTCGAGTAGAGTCTTCGAACCGAGTTCGTAGGTTTGCCGGACGACATCAAGATTCGCCTGGGCGGGATCGCGCGTGCCCACGCGAAAGATTTCTTCAGCCTTGATCGCTCGATCGTACTGCGCGTAAGCGACTGCAACTTCCCGTCGCACCGTCAACTCTGCGAACTCCCGGCGCGATTTCGCCGCTTCTGTTTCGGCAGCGGCGGCTTCGATTGCCCCTTGGTTCTTGTTACGAACCGGCAAAAGGATCGACACGCCGAACTTCAGATAATGAAAGTTACTCTCGATCGGCTCCAACGCACCGTGTTCGCCAATGCCAAGCTCAGGAAATCCGGCATGCATTCGCTCGTAGCCGGCAGTGACACTTGCGTCCCACCGTCCCTCGGCGCGAGCTTGTTCAATGCGCGCAGCGGCGAGGTTTTCATTGGCCCGGAAGGCTTGCAGATCCGGCCGGTCACGTAGCGCGCGTACCGTTTCGTCTGCGAGCGCACGCAACTGATCGATCAAATGATCGAAATCTCCTTTAAGACGAAGCGGCTGTTCGGGAGGCATGCCGATCAGATTCCGTAGCTCAAGCATCGCGACTTCAACTTTGCCTTCGGCAGTTTCCCGCATCGATTTCAATCGATTCAGTTCAACCAGCGCCATGTTCTGTTCCAGCGGCGGCGTGGCGCCTTCGCTCACACGCGCCGCAATTAGATTGAAACTGCGTTGATTCGCGTCCACCAACTCATCCGTGAACGAAAGCTTCAAGGCTTGCGCCAAGGCCTCGCCGAACTTCATGCGAACATCACCCGCCAGCATTCGTTCGCGATTAGCAAATTCGCGTTCGCGTACTTCGACTTCACGTTCGGCTACGGTAATCCGCGTCGGCACCCGCCCGTTTAGCTCCAGCGGCAGAGTTACCCCGGCCATGACTGTGTTATCGCGTCCAGGCGGCACCTGTCGTTTGCCTTCGACATCCAGCATTGGATTGGCGCGCAGACGCGCCTGCTTAACCATCGCCTTGGCAGCGTCAACTTCCTTCCGCACAGCCTCTAGTTCGGCATTGTGCGCGAGCGCGTACGCGACGGCTTCGTCCGCTGTCATGCCCGCATTCTGATCAAGATAGCGGGAGACTGCGGGTTGAGTTTGCGGCATCGCCGAATCAGACGCCCTGATGGATTGTCCAAAGACAGCAGCTTGCGCGAATAACGGCAGGATCAGGATGAGAGCGGTGCGCGGGATGAACGTCTCACGCAAACTCGCAAAGACGCAAACACGCGCAAAGAGTTGTCCGAACCGCCGCGCCGATGATGACACCGCGATCCTTTGCGCCTTCGCGCCTTTGCGTGAACTTGTTTCCATCAATCTCACGTTTCCAAAACCGCTCCGACCGGCGACGTCGTTCGTTCTTGCTTCTTCAACTCCCGCTCTCGCAGCCAGAAAAAGATCACCGGCGTTACGACCAACACATGCAACAGACTCGAAACCATTCCGCCCAAGACCGGCGTTGCCAAAGGCTTCATCACTTCGGCGCCAGCGCTTGTGCTCCACATGATCGGCAAGAGCGAGGCGACGACCGTCGAGACTGTCATTACCTTGGGCCGCAGGCGCAGCAGCGCTCCTTCGGTAACGGCTTCGATCAGAGATGCACGAGTCAGTTGGCCGACCTCGCTTTTCTTTCGCTCGACCGCTTCTTCGAGATAGATGACCATCACCACGGCCGTCTGGACCGCGGTGCCGAACAGCGCGATGAAGCCAACCCAAACCGCGACCGAAAAGTTGTAGCCGAGCGCCCATAGCAAATAGAGGCCGCCCGTCAGCGCGAACGGCACAGCCATCAGCACGTGGGCCGCTTCCAGCGCTGAGTGATACGTGATGTAGAGCAACGCGAAGATCACGATCAAAACCATCGGCACAACCAGGAGCAGGCGGCTGCGCGCGCGCTGCTGGTTCTCATAATCGCCGCTCCACTCGACGTAATAGCCGGTGGGCATCTGCACCTGACGCGCGATGGCCGCCTTCGCTTCATCAACAAAGCTGCCCACGTCACGCCCGCGCACATTTAGCAACACCGTGCCACGCAGCAAGCCGTTTTCGCTGGAGATCATCGTCGGCCCCTGTACTTCAGTGATCTCGGTTAGCTGCGACAGTGGAATTGGCTGGCCTGTTGGTGACGTAATCGGAAGCTGGCCGAGCGCTTGGACACCTCCGCGAAATTCAGGCGCGAAACGCACCCGCACGGGAAAGCGCCGCCGTCCTTCGATTGTCATCGAAAGATTCGTCTCGCCGATACCCTTTTCAATCGCTTCCTGGATGGTTCTTGCGTCGATGCCGTAACGCGCAGCCGCAGTGCGATTCACCTTGATATCGATGTACGGTGCGCCGCTTATCTGTTCCGGGTAGACGTCTTTCGCGCCGGGGACATTGCGGACAACTTCGGCAGTTCGGCGTGACAGATCTTCAAGCGTCTTCAGATCGTTGCCGAAGATCTTGATGCCTACTTGGGAGCGAATGCCGGTCGAGAGCATGTCGATGCGGTTCTTGATCGGCTGGGTCCAGATGTTCGTGACGCCGGGCATACGCAGTTTTTCGTCAAGCTCGGCGATGAGCGATTCACGCGTCAACCCGGCGCGCCACTCTTCAGACGGCTTCAGGTGGACAACTGTCTCTGTCATGTTGATGGGCGAGGGATCGGTGGAAGTCTCAGCGCGGCCTGCTTTGCCAACCGCCCATTCGACTTCGGGAACGCTCTTTAGAATTTCATCCTGACGAGCAGTGATTTTCAGGGCCTCATCGATTGAGATTGCCGGATCAGTTACCGGCATAAACATTAAGTCGCCTTCATTCAGCGGCGGCATGAACTCTTTGCCGATTCCGGTCGCGAGAAAGATCGCGCCTGCAAACAAAAGAATCGCGAGAGCGAAGGTAATCAACCGATGATTGAGCGCGAACCGAAGAACGGGACGATAAACGAAGTGCAGCGCGCGCATCACCGGATTCGCTTGTTCCGGATGAAACTTTCCGCGCAAAAGAAAAGTGCACAGTACCGGCACCAGCGTGACCGCGATAATCGTGGCTCCGGCCATCGCAAATGTTTTCGTGAAAGCCAGCGGATGAAACAGCTTTCCTTCTTCGCCGGTCAGCGCGAAAACCGGAACAAAAGCGAGGATGATGATAGCCATCGAAAAGAAGATCGGCCGCCCCACAAGGCGCGTCGATTCCAAAACCGTTCGCCACACCAGAGCTCGATCTTTCGAATCGACTTTCCCCTTCTCAATAAAGCGAAAGGCGTTTTCAGTCACTACGATTCCCGCATCGACCAGCACACCGATCGCAATGGCGATTCCCGACAGCGACATCAGATTCGAGCTGATGCCCATGTAGTACATAAAGAGGAACGCGAGCAGCACCGCCAGAGGCAGCGGGATTGTCACGATCAGAATCGAGCGAAAGTGCGCGAGAAACAGAATGTGAGCCAGCGTGACCAGGATCAATTCTTCAATGAGTGCGCGCTTGAGTGTGTGCGTTGCGCGATTAATCAGTTGCGTGCGGTCGTAGAACGGAACGACCTGCACGCCTTTCGGGAGTCCGCTTTGAATCGCCGCGATCTTCTGCTTGATCGCGTCGATTACTTCCAGCGTGTTCACGCCATAGCGCGCGATCACTACACCGCCAACCGCTTCCTTGCCGTTCTTGTCGAGGGCGCCCTGGCGAAATGCATTGCCAAGCTTCACGCTCGCGACGTTCTTGACGTAGATCGGAATGCCGTTCGGCGCCGTCAGCACGATGTTTTCGACATCGGCGGGCGATTCAATCAATCCAATACCACGAACCACAGACCACTGACCCGCCTGCTCGACCACGTTACCGCCGACGTTACGGTTTGATCGTTCGACGGCTTCCACAACCATCGACAGTGGCAATCCATACGAACGGAGCTTGTTTGGATCAACGTCGACTTGGTACTGCTGCACGTAGCCGCCGACGCTGGCGACTTCGGCCACGCCGGGCACGGAATTCAACTGATAACGAACAAACCAATCCTGTAGCGAGCGCAGATCGCGCAGGTTCATCTGGTCGCTATCCAGCGTGTACCAAAAAATCTGGCCGACGCCGGTGGCGTCCGGGCCGAGCGTGGGAATAACGCCTTGCGGGAGTTGCGCGGTGACCAGATTCAAACGCTCCAGTACCCGCGTGCGCGCCCAGTAGAGATCAACGTTGTCTTCGAAGATGATGTTGATCATCGAGAAGCCGAACGCCGAACTCGCACGGACGACGCGCACGCCGGGTAGCCCTTGCAGGTTCGTCACCAGTGGATAAGTGACCTGATCTTCGACTTCCTGTGGCGACCGTCCCGTCCAATCCGTGAACACGATCACCTGGTTTTCCGAAAGATCGGGAATCGCATCGATCGGCGTGCGCAGCAAGGCCCAATAACCCCAGGCGGCCAGGGCGAGATAGATCGCGATCACCAGACCGCGATTGCGCATACTGAATTCGATCAGTCTGTGAATCATGAATTCACCTTTGGAGTGCGCCGGCAGAGCGAAGCGGCGACGGCGCTTTGGATGTTCGATCGAAGGTGCTTAGGAAAACCCAAAGCGGTGTCGCTCCCGATAAATCGGGATTGCCACCGCACTCCAAATTCATCGCGCCGTCACGCTGAACGTTGCTTTACCTGTTCCGGCGGCTCCTTCGTAAGCAAGTTGTGCTTGCCACTCGCCGGCCATGCCGATGTTTACTTTCCCGTTGTAAACGCCGGGCGTGCCGGTGGTGGTTAACGCGACGGCATCATTCATCGCGGCCATGCCACCCATCGCCGGCATGTGAAAGTTCAGCGAAACCGCGCCCACATCGACGTTCTTGCCCGACGAATCGGTGAAGGCCAGGATCAATTCCTGATCGCCCGTCTTGAGTTGGCCGGTTGAACTTAAAAGCGTTGCCGTCAGGTTGTTGACAGTCGTCGTCGCGATAGGCTTACCCGTGGATATACTCGTTGTGGATTTTGTGCAGGCGGCGGCGACTATCAGGGCCGCAATGAAAAGCAAGGTGATAACTAGAGACTTCTTCTTCATCTGAATTCTCCAAAGAGATTCCGCGTGCGCCACTGCACACGAATAGACCAACCTCTGGCAGTTCTATTCGAACTGGCAGAAGACACACTACTGCCTTGTTAAAATCAGATTAGAAGTGTGAGATTGCGGAGATACGTGGGTGGCGAACCGGGCGGACTATGCGTTTGCGCATCAGCTCTGGAAACCGAAAGCGGAATCGAAAGAGGTTGCGTCAAAGCCGGATGCAACGGCTGAATCGCCTGTGTCGGCGGAGTGACGCGTGTGATGCTCGATGGCAACGTTGTTCCGTTTTGCGCGCAGTTGAGCACGCACAACAACTCCTCTTCCTGAGTGAACTTCGCTCGGCTCTGCAGCAATAGCATCGCCTTGCAGCACTCCATGTCCATACCGCCGCCCATACTGCAACTGCTTTCGCCGAAACTCAGCGGCACTCCGGCGAACGCGCCGCCGACGAGCAAGAGCAGAAGGAACAAGGATGCGAGTCGATACTTCATCGCCACCGTCACTCTATTGAAAAATGGTAATAGCCGTCAATCTCTATTGTGGGCGCGACCCGGAACTAGCGCCGCGCCCCGGAAAAGAAGAAAGAGAAGCGACTTACTGACCGCTCTTCTTCTTCATGTCTTTCATGTTGCACGAATCACCGCAGCAGCATTCGTGTTTGTCCGAAGAAGCCGTCGTCGTCGTGTGGTGCGCGCTATCTTTCATATCGCAGGAATCACCACAGCAGCAGGACTCTTTGTCCGATGACGTGGCGTGATTCTTCATGCCATCTTTTTTCTTCATATCGCATGAATCACCGCAACAGCCGCAGCAGGACTCTTTGTCCGACGACGAGGCGTGATTCTTCATGCCGTCTTTCTTCGTCATCTCGCACGAGTCGCCGCAGCAACCGCCGGACGTGCAGCAACATGATTGTTTGTTTTCGCTGCCGGACGGCTTGGCGTTCTGCGCGAACGCAGCGCCGGCCAGTGCGAGTGTCAGTGCCAGCGCAAACGCTGGAGCACATCGTCTAAGACAGTTCATTTCCATTTCTCCTATAAGAACAAGTATTGCCGGCATCAGTGATTACACTAATGCTTAGAATCCCGATGTTTTGGGATAAGCGATTGGATTTCAGGCGGACTTCTAGATTAGGAAGGCACAATCGAGCAGATAGGACTCGGCTCGATTCGGTAGTCGCAAGGGCACCGCAACAGGTTTCTGGTTGGAACTTAAAAGTTTGAATGCGGAAGAATCTGTGTTCGAAGGAAGCGGCGCCTCGTCGTTTGAATTAGAGCGGGCGATGACGATCGAACCAGTCGTTAGGGGACAACAACTCATCGCCACGCTTTGCGCAGGCAATGGCACAGTGAACTCTTCAAATTCGCCGGGCGCTGGTTGCATTGCTTGTGATCGATTCGAGTTCTTGCGCTTTGCTTTGCAACATGCGTGCGCATCCATCGAGCCGGACGTATGTGTCATCGAGGACAGGTCCGTGGCGTCTGATGAATCCGTCTCCCGCATTGCACCTCGGGCGTAGCTCACCATCATGCAGCCGGCGCCCGCGCACCAGAACATCAGCGCGATCGCGAGTGCCTTCGACATTTTGCCGGCGAAATTCACGCGAGAAGTCTACTCCCGGGGATGGTCGTTGTCGAGCATTTGCTGCTCATTGTCTCGAATCAAAAATAGTGGCTACCGGCCACGATGACGATCGTCATTGCCCCGAAGGCAATCTCACTGAAACCGAGCTGTTTCGCAGTTACAGTTTTGGCTTTGGCGAAGCCGATCAGCGCTCGGATCAATAGCAACGTCATCCCTGCGACAATCCACGCCGAGGCTGTGCCGATTGCAGCCAGCGCGACGGTAACGATGACCCCCGCCGCGTGCGCAACTATCATGGGCGCCGCCGAAACCGACGACGCGTGCAGTTTTCGTAAGCACGCGCGCACATAAAAAATTGCCGGGACAGCGCGAGCAATCATGATCGCCCACAGCACGAAGCTGGCGCGCGTTGACCAGCCACCCGACAGCGGAATCGCGGCAGCGAGCGAAGAGATCGCGATTGTTCCGGCTAGTTCTGAAAAGAGTACGCGCCGGCGCCCGGCCCAGTCATGCACGACTTGCACGAATGCGAAAGGCGTCGCGATCACCAGAGGCAAGACAAACGTGTGTTGCGTAAAAGCCAGCGCGGCGACGAACGCTGCGGAGCCGATCACCAGGTATAGCGTCGCGAATCCACGCGCCGGCGCTGTGCGCGGCGAAACGCGGTGTCGATTCAAGACGACCAATGTCATCGGATGACGCGCGAGAAAGAATCCAACGGCGCTCAACGCCAGATAGAGTCCCGCAACCGAAGGCGCCAGCAAAAGTCCGAGCGCAATTGGCTCGAACAACAAGCCCCACCCGCCATGCTCGGCGGGTAGGGCAATAGTTTTTAAGCGCACGCCATTCCGTGCCGGCGATTGCCTGGGCGCAAGAGTTTGTTCGTTGACCGCCATT
>Ga0207672_1000111_pt1 | contig 10921 bp, 6 predicted proteins | sample KBSSwiwitspikein_3_FD_184290 | JGI IMG/M metagenome (GOLD analysis project Ga0207672, IMG submission 184290) | Switchgrass rhizosphere microbial communities from Kellogg Biological Station, Michigan, USA, with spike-in - S2 (SPAdes) (version 2) | ecosystem: Host-associated > Plants > Roots >... | reverse complement strand
CTTCCCTGGCCTTGTTTGCCGGGCGAGCGACAACTTGTTTGGCGAGTTCGTGCGTGACTTCGCTCATCCGCAGGTGCGCGCCGAAATAAAGCCGCGGCGCGTTGGTGAGCAGACGAAACGAGTTCGAGTCGCCAATCGTCACCACGTCAAAATAGCCATCATCCAATTTCGCATTGGGGGCAATCTTCATGGCGCCGCCGTAATACCGAGCGTTGGCAACGCAGAACTCAGCCACGCGCAGACGCCGCTCGGCGTTCTCGTCGATTTGCAAGAGCACGTCAGACGGCGAGGCGGCGAAGGTTGTTTGCACCGTGGCTGCCGCGTAAGAAAGTTTGCTGGTGACTTTGCGTGGAGTGAAAGCCGGCACCCACTTCTTCGCCCCACCCTCGGCTGCGCGATCGAGCACTTCAGTGCTCATGCCAAAGCTCGCGACGTTGATTGAATATCGCGTTTCGCGCTCGCCGGCTTCGTTAATGAAAGTCACGCGCACCGCATCGATAGTTTTGGCCCGGCCGTCGCGTAGCGCTCGCGCGGCGTCCGCGACACTGTTAGAAATTCCGATGCTGCGGCGAAAATCACTGCCGGTGCCGGCTGGCAAAATGCCGAGTTCAGCTTCCGTTTTGGATTCAATTATCCCGTTCGCGACTTCAGAGATTGTTCCGTCACCGCCGCAAGCAATGATCAATTTTATCCCCTGCTTCGCGGCCTCGGCGGCCAGGAATCGGGCATGGCCAACGCTGTCAGTAAATGCGACGCTGTACGCTCCAAAATGCGTTCGCAGGTCGCTGGCGATTTTCGCCCAGTTTTCACGCGTCGCGCCATCGGCGGCAGCGGGATTAACGATAACTAGAGGTAGGGACATTTGCTTCGTTCCGGAGGAACGAGATGTTTATAGAACATTAGTCTTCTTTTCAAAAGCGTCGACAGAATAACTATAGGCACCGAGCAACTATAAACATTCAGCCGCTAACGCGGCTGTCAGTCAGCGGCCATGACTTGCTTATCTTGTTCCGCAAGAGCCGCTATCTTACTCATCACAAACTCCCCAATCTCCTTGTAGGTCCGCACATGATCTTTCTTGGCGATGAACTCTGACAGATCGAGCTGGGCGCCGAAATGAATTCGTATCTTCGGGCCGCCAAACCAATTCCCCAAAACTTGTTTGGGCAAATTGTTGCCGAGGCCGGCGATGAAAACGGGAATGACTTGCGGGTTTGCATCCTTGATCAGTTTGCCGACGCCCGGCTGCGGCCTGAGAAAAGTGTAAGGGTCGTCGTTTTTGTTGCGTGTGCCTTCAGGATGAAACCCGATGACATTCCCAGCGCCTTCACTGCTCAGTTGTACCAGTCGCCGCATTGAGTACTTGTCGAACGCTCGCTTTTCCGGCATCGGATTTTTGCCAGTGACAAAGAACGGCGGATACATCGACCACCAGCCCATGATTAGATTCACGAACATGCCGATAGGATTTTGATAGTAGAAGCGGCCACGCACCGGAAAAAAAAGTTGCTTGCGCCATTTCGTCTTCCGAAACAGCGTCGTCGAGACAACGTACATGTCAAAGAACGATCGATGATTCGCGACCAGCAAAAGGGGACGCGAGTGATCCACCGCTTCGACATGCTCCAGTCCATAGACTCGCATCAAGTTGTAAGTCGAAATATGAATCCAGCCCGCGCCGAAAAAGCTCTGGCACCACGTCCAGAAACGTTTCCAGCCGCCGAGGTTCATGCGATGGGTAAAACGAAAGGCGAAACGCTCGAAGGGTGAAAGGACAGCTAGCTCTTCGGGTGAAGGAACCAACGGTTGTCCAACGTCTAATGTCCAGTGTCCAACGTTCGGAGACACGTCGACTTTAGACTTTGGACTTTGGACTTTGGACTCGGACCTATTCAATCGAAAAGTACCGCGCCTCCGGATGATGCACGATGATAGCAGAAGTCGATTGCTCGGGATCGAGTTGAAACTCTTCGGTTAGTTCGACGTCAATGCGTGAAGGATCGAGCAGCTCAAACAGTTTGGTTTGATCTTCGAGGTTGGGACACGCCGGATATCCAAAGCTGAAACGCGAGCCCTGATATCCCTGGCGGAACAATTCATTGAGATTCGTCGCGTCCTTTCCGGCAATTCCCAACTCCTGCCGAATCTGCTTGTGCCACAATTCCGCCAGTGCTTCGGCGCTCTCAACGCTCAAGCCGTGAAAGTACAGGTAATCGGAATAGTTATCGCTCTTGAATAGTTCCTGCGAATACTCGCTGGCACGCCGCCCCATTGTGACGAGATGAAAAGCAACGACGTCCGTCTGACCGGAATCAACCGAAGCGAAGTAATCGGCAAGACAGAGATTTTTGCCGGAAGGTTGCCGCGGAAAAGTGAAGCGCGTTCGTTCGGTCTTTGCGTCGTCTTCGTAAATGATTAAATCGTTGCTCGATGACTGGCAATGAAAGTAACCGTAGACGACTTTGGGGACCAGCAGACGCTCGCGCTCGCTACGCGCTTTCAACTCCTCATAAACCGGTCGCACATGTTCGGCGAGCAGGGCCTGATATTCTTCGTTTGATTTCCTTCCCTGCTTGAATTGCCACTGACCTTTGAAGAGCGGCGTTTCATTCACGAACTGAAACACGTTATTCAAAGGAATTCGATCTACGACACGTGAGCCGAAGAAAGGTGGTTGCGGAATCGGCACGCTGGAGCTGACGCTCGAACGAGTGGTGTGCGTCGTGTCGCCTACGACTGGGCGAATTCGTGTGGGCTTGCGCACACCGAGCTTGGCTTCTTCGGCGAGCAGTTCTTCTTCTTCGACTGGAGCGCGAGCGTCCCGCTCGCTTTCGGGTTGATTCTGCAAGCGAGACGCTTGCGCTCCAGTCTGTGCCGCGCCGCCGTTCATCAGTTTGTCCATCGTGTGCAGGCCGGCGAAGGCGTCGCGCGCATAGAACAACGTGCCTTTGTAGAGCGACTTCAAATCGTCTTCGACATAGCGCCGCGTTAAAGCCGCGCCCCCAAGCACCACGGGAACTTTGATGTCACGCTCATTCATGACCTCGAGATTCTCTTTCATGATGAGCGTCGATTTGACCAGCAGGCCGCTCATGCCGATGGCGTCGGCCTGATGTTCGTGGTACGAGTTGAGAATCGCGTCAATCGTTTGCTTGATGCCGAGGTTAATGACTTTGTAGCCGTTATTAGTCAGGATGATGTCGACAAGATTCTTGCCGATGTCGTGCACATCGCCCTTGACGGTCGCCAGCACCATCGTCCCTTTCGCCGTAGCGCCGCCTTTCTTTTCCATAAACGGTTCGAGGAATTTCACCGCCGTCTTCATTGCTTCGGCGGATTGCAGCACGAATGGAAGTTGCATTTGGCCGCTGCCGAAAAGTTCGCCGACGACTTTCATGCCCTCCAGCAGGATGTTGTTGATAATGTCGAGCGCCGAATATTTTTCCAGCGCCAGCTTAAGATTGTCTTCCAATCCCAGCTTCTCACCATCGATGATGTGAAACTTCAGTTTCTCTTCGACAGTTTCGCCCCGTGATTCCTTCTTCTTGGACTTCGTCGTCACGCCTTCGAACAGCTTGGTGAATTCCGTGAGGGGATCGTACGTGCAGACCTCGCCATCGAATTCGCGCCGGTCGTAGATCAGATCGAGCGCAACTTTCAGTTGGCCTTCTTCGATACGATTGAGCGGCTCGATCTTGCTGGCGTTGACGATGGCTGAGTCGAGACCGGCCGCCACCGCCTCATGCAGGAAGACAGAATTGAGCACGATGCGCGAGGCGGGGTTCAGACCAAAAGAAACGTTCGAAACGCCAAGAATCGAAAACGCGCCGGGTAGCTCCGCCTTGATGCGCCTGATGCCTTCGATTGTCTCCAGCGCGTTGCGCCGATCTTCTTCGATTCCGGTTGAGATCGGCAGCGCCAGCGCATCGAAGAAAATATCGTCCGCCGGGATGCCGAATTGCGTCGCTTGTTCGTAAGCGCGCTTCGCAATCTCGAACTTGCCTTCAGCGGAGCGCGCCATGCCCTGCTCGTCAATCGTGCCGATGACGACACCGGCGCCGTACTGCTTCGCGAGATCGAGCACCTTCAAAAAGCGCGGCTCGCCGTCTTCATAGTTCGTCGAGTTTAGAATGCATTTGCCGCCGGCGTGCTGCAGGCCGGCCTCCATCTTCTGCCATTCAGTCGAATCGAACATCAAAGGAATCTTGACGTTCGTCACCAAACGCGAAGCCAGTTCGTGCATGTCTTTCTCGCCGTCACGGCCAACGAAATCGACGTTGACGTCCAGCACGTGCGCGCCTTCGCGTTCCTGTTCACGCGCGAGCGAAACGAGGCCGTCCCAATCTTCGGCGTTGAGCAGGTCACGCATCTTCTTTGATCCGCTGGCGTTGACGCGCTCGCCGATGATTAAGAACGAAGTGTCCTGTCGATATGGCTGTTGAATGAAGATCGAAGAACTCGCCGCCGTGCGCGGCACATCCCGCTTCACCGGCACGATGTCTTTGACGGCTTCGACTACTGCTTTCAAATGCGCGGGCGTCGTGCCGCAGCAACCACCGACGATGCTCACGCCGAGGTCGCGCGCGAAGTGCGCCAGGTCCTTCGACAGCGACTCCGGTGTCTCTTTGAAGACCGCGTGTCCGCCGACGTTCTCGGGTATCCCGGCGTTCGGAATTACCGAAACCGGAAACTTCGAATTCTGACAAAGATAACGAACGTTCTCAGCCATCTGCTGCGGGCCGGTGGCGCAGTTCATACCCAGCACATCGATCGGGAAGGGCTCGAGCGCTGTCAGCGCCGCACCGATTTCAGTCCCCATCAACATGGTGCCGAAGGCTTCGATGGTGACTTGCGCAATGACCGGCACGCGGCGTTTTGAAGATTCAAACTCTTCCAGGATCGCCGCGAGTGCCGACTTCGTTTGCAGGATATCCTGACAGGTTTCGACAATCAGCAAGTCCGCGCCGCCGTCGAGCAAGCCACGCGCCTGCTCGCGATACGACGCTTTCATGTCGAGAAAGGAAATATGGCCGAGCGTCGGCAGCTTGGTCGTGGGCCCCATCGAACCGGCAACCCAGCGCGGTTTCTCTTTCGTCGAGAAATCCGCGGCCACGCGTTTGGCTAGTTCCGCAGCCTTCTTGTTCAGCTCATAAGCCAGATCAGCGATCTGATATTCGGCGAGCACGATCGACGCGCCGCCGAACGAATCGGTCTCGATGACGTCGCAGCCGACTTCGAGAAATCCGGCGTGAACGTTGGCGACGGCTTGCGGTTTGCTGATGAGAAGATGTTCCGGGCAGCCTTCAAACTGCGGGCCGCCGTAATCGTCAACCGTCAGATCCTGCGCGTGCAGATTGGTGCCCATCGCGCCATCAAAGACGACGATGCGTTCTTTTAAAATGTCGAGAAAGGTGGTCATAAGTGCTGTGTCAGAAGCCCGACCGTAAGGGAGGGCAACCATACCCATTGGAACTTACGCTGATGAACGCTGCCCTCCCTAACGGTCGGGCTTCTGACACCATGCAAAAGCCCCGCGCTGCTAACAACGCGGGGCCTTCATCAAAACTTTTCGAAACGATTTGAAGAACTCGCCGAGCTGTTTAGCGGATTATTTTACGTGGCCGCAAGTCGCCTTAACTCACCACGTTTTGTCAACGGCTATTGAAACATCGCAGTGGCACTGTGTCAACAGCAGCGAATGCCGGGTAGTAGTTGTTCATTTTTGAAAAGTGGCACGGGCGTCCCGCCCGTGAAATCACGCGCAAGATGCGCGTCCCACTTACTCAAACTGAACCAGCACCGATGCCCGGGTAGTGGGACAAACTGTGGATACAGGAACCAGTCTTGGCACGGCGAAGCTAAACGTCGTCAGGGCCAACTGGCTAACTCTTCAACGGTTTCGATGGGCAGAAGCAAACAATGGACTTCTTTTATCTCCTTGCACTTTTTGTTTATGAGGCGGATTGCCTTTTTCGACATTTTGATATGGGCCGCTTTCTCTTTCTTCGGGTCCTCTGGGCCGACACCAGGCTTTAGGAGTTTCTTAAAAGCACCGCAGTCTCGGTGATCGAGGATCATCACTTCCGTCACCCCGTGCTCTTTGATCGCAAACGCAAGTTGATCCAAAAACGTCGTCGTCCACTCCCGCTTATGGACGACGCCTAAGCTCGCGCCGGCCAAAATCAATTGATCGTATTTCCCGCGTAACCCTCTGGAGTCCATTGTTTGGATGATCCGATGCGGGTAGCGAGAATCCATGCACGTAAGCATGAGGAGCGGAATCTTGGCAGCCTTACTTAGTCTTGGAGCAAGGTGTTCAGACACATACGACTCGAAATCCATCTCATTTAGTTCAGACATAGTAACCTCCGTTTTCCTAACATTAGCTGTGTCGAGGAATCCGCGCCGCGCACGTAATCCTCAATTACCATCAACAACGCAGCGCGCTTTAACCACGGCCCTGAACCAGGCGGCGCGTATTCGGCGCGTGCTTGATCAACGGCACCGTCTTCAATCGTCTGCCGCCAATTTGTTCGACGACGTGTTGTGCGGACATCATGGCGCCTTCCTGCCAGCCCGGGAGTTGAGATACCTGATCGCCCACGACGTAGAAGCGGCGATCCGGGGCCAGCAGCCGCGAGTAGGCCTTCGTGTCCGCCTCACTGCCAGGTTTCCAGTCGGCCCAGCCACCGCCTTCGCTCGGAATATTTTGCCAGGCGATTGAAATCGCTTTGTCGGACGGGACCAGTCGCGTATCAGCAAATTCCGGATGAAGCTTTACCGCGCCCCGACGCGCCGTAATGATGCGTTCATCGAGACTCATTTTTCCGAAGGCTCTCGCATCATCATCGTAGTTGTAGACACCGGTCAGCGTGCCGTTTTTTGTGAAGTAGTCATACGACGGATACCACATCTGAGTGATTGGGTCGTCCGTATAACTGATCCCGCCGTAGATCTGATTCTTGTCCGATTCCCAGAAACGCTCGTTGGCCTGCCAGCCAAGCTTGCAGGTTGGCGCATACTCGCACTGTTTCACGGCGGCAGCAAAACCGGGCTCGAACTTGTCGACCTCGATGTTTTTGAGCAGCGGAAGCGGAATATTGCTGATGCAGTAGTCCGCCTTAATAGTCCGGCGCGAACCCTGGCTCTCGACGACCACGGTGACGTTGTCGTTACCGATCTCTATGTGCAGCACCTTCGAGTTGTAATGGATGAGCGAGCCGATCTTTCTCACGAATCCATCAACGATCTTATCCATACCGCCAACCGGTTGGAAAAGCGTCGGCTGCCATTCGTATTCGAACGACTGGTAAAACCGGTAACGCCAGTATTCAGACCTGAGCAGTTCGCTCAGGTTGAGCGTGGGTCCGGGCTCGCACGGGTCTTTAACCGTGATTTCGCAGCCGTCGCGTGTAGAGCCGGAATAGCGGAAGCACGTCACGCATTGTTTGCTGCAGCTTATGCAAGCGTCACAACTCAAATTGCATTTGTTGCACTTGTTCTCTCCGCACTTGGCGCAGATATCGTTCTGGCCCAGGTCGCCGAAATTCTTCAAGAGACAAAGAAGATTATCGCGGTCAGCCGCGTTAAGCTCTGCGTTGAGAGCCCCCTGATTCACAGCCTTCGCCAACATTTCGGCGATGTACCCCTGCATGTCGTAGGCGATCTGCCGTTTGACCTGTGGCTTGCCGCCGAAAGCCTGGTCGCTTTGGAAGAGATTGGCCATCGTCTCCATGACATAGACTTCGAGGGCCACGTCTAATTCTCGGCAATAGTGAAGCACTCTTCGATGATGATAAGGGAGCCGTCCCGGGCCCATATTCAGATACAGGCCCTCGTCGAAATTGCAAACCTGTTCGGTCTCCACACCATCCTGATTCACCTCTTTGATCACTGTGCCGCGTCGCGCCGTATGATTCCGTCCACCGGCCCGTTCGGTCAATTCGATAATCTGGCAGCCGTAGTTTGCGCGGGTCAGTTCATAGGCAGCGGTCAGCCCGCCGATTCCGGCGCCGAGGATGACGACTGACTTGCCTGTTCCTGAGCCCTGCGGAAGTTCGGGTGGCCCGGCCCACGCTTCCGGAAGATTAATCAGCCCCAGCGCAGTCATCGTCTCGTAAAGCGCCGCTGAGCCGCCGGCTATGCCGACTTGCTCGAGAAAGCGTCGGCGAGTTACACCCTTATTCTTCTTTGTCATCTTGGTTCCTCCTCGTGGGCGTTAGAAGTACTTGTTCTGCATCAGACAGACCACCTATGAAACCGCGGTAAAAAGAACGACCGTACAAATCAGTTCCTCATACTCCTTTTCATCTTGCTAATCAATGGGTTTTTCCCAAGTACCACCGAGGCAAACGTCGATTATGAGTCTTACCTCAAAGCAGAGAACCACTGTTGGGGTTCGTAGTCCGGATACGGGGGCCGCGCTTTTCTATTTACGATTTACGATTTACCATCTACCCTCTTGACGTTCATGCGCCGCGCCATCTATCCCGGCTCGTTCGACCCCGTCACCAACGGGCACCTCGATATCATTCAGAGAGGCTGCAAGCTCTTCGACGAAATCATCGTCGCGATTCTGATTAATCCGGAGAAGACCGCGTTCTTTTCGGTTTCAGAGCGCAAGGAGATTCTCGCCGACGTGTTGAAAGAGATCGAGCAGGGCCGCTGCAAAGTTGTGGTCGACAGCTTTGAGGGTTTGTTGGTGCAGTACGCGGCTGAGCGCCAGGCAAATGCGATCGTGCGCGGCATCCGCGCGATTTCGGATTACGAATACGAGTTGCAGATGGCCTTAATGAATCGGCGGCTCGAGCCAAGTTTGGAAACAGTCTTCATGATGCCCGCCGAGGCTTATTCATACGTGAGTTCGCGTTTGGTGAAAGAAGTGTTTCACCTCGGCGGCAGTATTGAAGGATTGGTGCCTGCGTTAGTCGAACAGCGAATGCGAGAAAAGAAGTGACTATCTTTGCGTAGCTTTGCGCCTTCGCGTCTTTGCGTGAACCGTTCTCGCCAAGGCGCAAAGACGCAAAGGAACGCAAAGTTCAGATGGCTGCAACCGTAACCTCCAAATTCCCAGTTTCCGACCGCGTCGCGGAAATGAAAGCGTCCTCGACGCTGGCCGCGATGCAGGCTGCCGTAGCGATGCGCGCAGAAGGCATCGATGTCGTGGACCTCGGCGCCGGCGAACCGGATTTCGATACGCCACAGAACATCAAGGACGCTGCGGCTGCGGCGATGCAGGCCGGGCAGACGAAGTACACGCCCACTGCGGGCACACGCAAATTTCAGCAGGCAATCATCGATTTCTATCAACGCGAATTCAACACTTCGTACGAGCGTAATGAAGTAATGGGCACAGCGGGGGGCAAGCAGGCGCTCTTCAACGCGGTCGTTTGTCTGATCAATCCCGGCGATGAGGTGCTGATTCCTAAACCTTACTGGGTGACGTTTCCCGAGATCGTCACCTTCGCGCGCGGTACGTCCGTTTTCATCGAGACTGAACAGAATGATTTCGTGCTGACCGCTGAGATGGTGCGCGCAGCAATCACGCCCAAGACTAAGCTGATCATTCTGAACTCTCCATCGAATCCTTCCGGCCGCGTGATTCCGCCCAAAGAGTTCGAACGAATCATGGAGATAATCGCGGAGCGTGACGCGTACGCGATCTCTGATGAGTGTTACCTGCGCTTCGTCTATCCTCCGAATAAAGTCTTCAGCGCGGCATCGTTGCGTCCCGAGTTGCGCAAACGACTCTGCATCGCCGGCTCCTTTTCGAAAACGTACGCGATGACGGGTTGGCGAGTGGGATATTCGCTGGCGAATGCTGACTGGACGCGCGCGATGTTGAAGGTGCAGGGCCACTCAACCAGCAACACGACTTCGATTGCTCAAGCGGCCGCCGCCGAGGCGTTCAATGGGCGACAGGAATCGGTAGCGAAGATGCTGGCGGAATATACGAAGCGCCGCGAGTGGCTGTTGAATGCTTTGAATGAAATTGCAGGATTGCGATGTCCGCAACCTGAAGGCGCCTTCTACGCTTTTCCTGACGTACGCGGATGTCTCGGCGGAAAATTGAAAACATCAGCGGATTTTGTGAACGAGCTCTTAGAAAAGGAACACACAGTCGTCACCGACGGCGCTGGCTTCGGCGCCGATGGATTCATTCGTATTTCGTATGCCACGTCGCTGGATCGTTTGCGAGAGGGCGTGGAGAGGATCAAGAGAGTGACCGAGCGAAGCGGCTGACTTAGTTGAGCGGCGTGATGCCGTTCGCGCAATGAGGTCAGTACCATCCGCGTGAGCGGATGGGTCAAGTGTTCAAGTCAAGGGGTTAACCGATTAACCCACCTGCTCACGCAGGGGGTACTGACCTCATCTCGCCGGTAACAAGAGCACTCCAAAAACAAAACGAGGCGGGACAAGTCCCGCCTCTAAATGTTTCCGGATGAACTCCGATTAGTACAAGTTGAAGTTGTATTCCAGCTGCATCCACATCGACACTGGACGTCCGTCCTTTTGTGCCGGGACGAAGCGAATCTGCCTCGCGGCTGCAATTGCGCGCTCAGTCAGACCGTCCGGCAATCCGCGAATCGTCGAAATGTTCATGACTGATCCGCTGGACGAAAAGACCGCTCGCAACACGACGGTTCCCGTTACCTGGTTCTTGCGCGCGGTTTCTGTGTATTGCGGTTCGGGTTTGTCCAACACGCGCGCGCGGCTGGTGACCTCGCTGCTCTTGAAGATGCGATTGTAATCGGTGCCGCCGCCACCGCCGCCGGGACCGCCGCCACCTTCGTTACGATCACCGCCGCCGGTATTACCACCACGGCCGGGTCCGTAACCGCCACCTTCGCCGGGACCAACGCCTCCGCCAGTTCCGCTACCGATTCCGTTACCGGTTCCCGGTCCGGAAGAAGGCGTCGTT
>Ga0207672_1000100_pt1 | contig 11696 bp, 11 predicted proteins | sample KBSSwiwitspikein_3_FD_184290 | JGI IMG/M metagenome (GOLD analysis project Ga0207672, IMG submission 184290) | Switchgrass rhizosphere microbial communities from Kellogg Biological Station, Michigan, USA, with spike-in - S2 (SPAdes) (version 2) | ecosystem: Host-associated > Plants > Roots >... | reverse complement strand
ATGCCGCCGCTGGTGCGGACGATTGCCACCAGGTCGCCTGGTTGCATCTGCTCGTCAACAAATTTTTTCAGCGCTCGACGAACGTAGTAGGTGCTCTCAAAAGACAAACCGAGATCGTCTATCACCAGCGCAATCGTGCGGCGCACATCTTCCGGCCGCAAGCGTGAGGGCGGTACCGGCGGCGCATTCTTGTCCGCGGGGCTCGGCTTGGATTCCGGTTTGGGTTGCTCAGGCGTCGTCGTGGCATTGAAAGAGAAATGTGTAACTTTCTGTTTCCGGCCGTCTTCGTAAATCTCAACCTCTTCCGGTTTAAGATCGGTCACGAGTTTTCCGTCTTTATCGGTGATCACGGCATCGACCTGAACAAGGTTCGTGGTGATCCGGACGACGTCCTCTGATTCACCTTGCTGCTGAGGCGGTGTGGGAATCGGAGTCGGAGTTGGCTGTTGACCGAGCGCGACTAGTTGGACGCACAGGATGAAGACAAACAAGGGGTGTCTGCGCATAACCGGATCATACTCCCGATGAAAGATTGGACAAACTCGATTTGGGGCGTGAATTCAGCCCCTGGCGATCACGCGTTCGTAAAATTCGATGTACCGGGGAATGATTTTATGGGTGCTGTAGCGTTCGATCGCGGAGGCGCGAGCCCGCTTTCCCATTTCTTTCCGAAGTTTTGCGTCGGTTAAGAGCTGCACCGCGTCAGCCGCCATCTTATCGACATCGCCTACGGGACTCAGGCATCCGGTCTCTCCATCATCGATCAGTTCAGGCAAACCGCCGACGCGTGATGCAATCACCGGCACTTGCACAGCCATCGCTTCAAGCGCAGCCAGTCCGAAAGACTCCTGCTCCGAAGGCAGCAGCAAGACGTCCGAGGCGCAGAGGTAATCAACGATATTCGGTTGTTTCCCGACGAAGGTGCAATGGTCTGAGACCCCAAGACATTTCGCGCGATGAACGCAATTTGTGCGCTCGCTACCATCGCCGACCATCACCAGACGTGCTTTCGTTTGCTTGAGTACGCGCGCGAGAATCTCGACGCAATCCACCGGACGCTTGACCGGACGAAAATTCGAAACATGCACCATCACCGGGACGCCGTCTGGTGAGAGCGATTCGCGCAGTTCACAATCAATTTTCGGTTTGTATTCGTCAGGACAAACAAAGTTGGGGATGACTTCAATGCGATCGAATCCGAAATGCTCAATCGTTGCCTGCTTCAAATAGTTCGAAATTGCGGTGACGCCGTCCGATTGTTCCAAACCGTACTTCGTAATCGGCAGGTAGGATCGATCCGCGCCGACCAGCGTTATATCAGTTCCGTGCAGAGTCGTGATCACCGGCAGCCGTCGATGATCTCTGATCGACTCGCGCGCCAGAATCGCGCTAATCGAATGAGGAATCGCGTAATGCACGTGCAGCAGGTCGAGATTCTCGTTGTCAGCGACTGCCGCCATCTTCGTTGCCAGTGCAAGATCGTAAGGCTGATGCTCAAACAACGGATACGACATCATTTCGACTTCATGAAATCGGACCCGCTCGTTCAATTCCGTCAAGCGTGTCGGCAAAGCAGACGCGATAAAATGCACCGTATGCCCGCGCGCCGCGAGTTCTTTGCCCAGCTCAGAACCCACGATACCGCTGCCGCCGTAACTGGGATATACAGTGATGCCAATGTTCATTTTTGCAAGTGAGTATGCCGCGAGCGGACAGCGCTGCGCAAACGGAGAGTTCGCAACTCAAAGCGGTTCGGGTTGCCCAACGCTAGCCGAACTTGCCTTGGCCCGATTTTGGGAATATACAGGAACAGGCTGAGGTTTTATCCAATGGTGATTCTGCTGCTCATACCATTGCTGACGCCCTTTCTTCCGCTTGGCCAGACTTCTGAGATTTCCTACGGAGACAATTCGCTGGTAGTGGTTACCTCACGGTGGGTTGCCGTCCGTCGCGTACCGAAGAAACAGGAAATACCAAACATGGCGCCGCCGCCTGAAATGACTGCCGGCAATAAGGCGGGCGCACGCGTGGCTCGCATTAACAACCCGCAGATACCCGATCCCAATGAACAGACGATCGACGGTCGAAGTGCAGCCATCGAGAAGATTGTTCAGGAATCGCGAATCGCTAATCCCAGACCAATCGATGGCTTCTCGTACGAAACTCGAGTTCGCAACAGCGGAACCAAACAGGTCGAGATCCTGTTTTGGGAATATCAGTTCATCGATGCGGCAAACACCGTCGTAGCGCGGCATCAATTTTTATGCGGTGTGAAAATTAAACCGAATAAAGAAAAAGACGTGGGAGTGTTCAGCCTCCTGCGGCCGAGTGACGTGGTAAACGCCGCGACCGTCGGGGATAAATCACCCACGGCCTTTCGTGAACGAGTCTTAATTAATCGCGTAGAGTACAGCGACGGTTCGATCTGGCAACGTCGCGATTGGAACTTTGGCGAGATCAAAATGAGCTACAAGCGCGCGATCGAAACACCCTGGGAAGGTGAGATGTGTCGCGGATTGTAGCCGGCATCCCTGGCCAATAAGAGCAAAAAAGAGAGGCGAGCGACCCTCGCAATCGCCCGCCTCGTCTCAACTTGTCTCACCTTTTGAGAAAAAGGGGGGCCAAGTGAGGCGACGGACTATATACCCATGTCACCGACGCCGCAAGCTAATTATGTAGTCAAAACATACGCGTCGTTGCCCGTAGCGCGCCCGTTAGGCGTATCTGCATCGAACAGTACGGCCGTGCGTTAGAAAAGTCCGCACCGAGCGCCTATAATGACCTCATCTAAGAAAGCAAGAGTGAAAGTACATGCCCAAGATTAGCGACATTCAGGAAACTCCAAATCCAAACGCCGTCAAGTTCATTCTGCGCGAGCCAGTGACTAACGGTGTGGGACGCCAATTCGCGTCCACCGAACAAGCTGCCAGCGATGGATTAGCGAAATCATTGTTCGACATCGGCAACGTCGTCTCGGTCTTCTACATGGACAACATGATCACGGTTGAGAAAGAAGACTCGGCCGATTGGGATGAATTGCTGCCGACGCTCGCTGTGCCCATTCGCGCCGCACAATCAGTCACACCGGCGCCTGGAAACGGCGCAGCCGCAGTTGGTGGGGCCATTGCCGCGGTAACCAGCGACGATCCACGACTCCTGAAGATTAATGAGATCCTCGATGAGAAGGTGCGACCGTATCTGATGGGCGACGGTGGTTATCTTGAAATCATCGACTTGAAAGATCACACCCTGAGCATTCGTTATCAAGGCGCGTGTGGAAGCTGTCCCAGCTCTTTGACCGGAACCTTGATGTCCATCGAAAGCATGCTGAAAACAGAAGTTGATCCGGAACTGGAAGTCGTGCCGGTGTAGCGAGGATAGGCGCACTAATCCCTCACCCCGGCCCTCTCCCAGAGGGAGAGGGAGCTCCAAAGAGTTTCCGGAACCATCGTCCTTCCCGACGCGTTCTTAACATCGCCACGCGCTTTTGTTCACATCCGTCCGGAGGAATCCATAATGCGCCGAATTGTTCTGCTTTCCCTGTTGCTGTCAATTCTTGCCAGCATCGCCGCAGCTCAACCCAACGCCGGCCGCAAAACCGCGAACCCCGAAATCGCGAAGGCAAAGGACGAAAAAGACCTCGAGGCGGAACGTATTCTGCGCGAGCGGCGCGCCAATGCCCAGTCGTTACTTATTTCGCTGGCGGCAGACGCTGATCGCTACAGCGATGCGAAGCTACGCGCGCGCACTTTGGCGCGAACTGCTTCAGTGCTATGGGACGCGGACAGTGAACGCGCCCGCGCGATGTTTCGCAAAGCCTGGGACGCCGCAGAGTCTGTCGATCAAGAAGCTCAGCGCAAGCTTCAGGAAGAGATCAAAGAACAGCAGGCGAAACGAGGTAGTTACGCCGTCCAAAACCCGCCTAGTATCCGCGCCGAAGTTCTGCGGCTCGCCGCGCGACGCGATCGGAAGTTAGGCGAAGAGTTGCTGGCGAAATTGAACGTGGAAAAGCAACAGGAAGCTGCCGACGCCGCAGACAGGTTGCGCAATTTCCGGGCCGGCTCGGAAGCAGCAAGTCAGAGACTCAGTTTAGCCAGACAGCTTTTAGATACTGACGTTGAGCGCGCCCTTCAATTTGCCGACCCGGTACTCGGCAGCATCAATCAGGAATCACTCGACTTTCTTTCTTATCTTCGCGACAAGGACGCAGCCGCCGCCGATCAAAGATATGCGGCGTTGTTGGCTCTGGCCGATGGCAACCTGCAATCCGACGCGAATACCGTGTCGCTGCTCACATCATACTTGTTCACGCCGCACACCTTCGTAACTTTTGATAACAACGGCTCCTCCGTATCTTCAAGCTCGCGGAACAACATGCCTCCGGTTGTCCCTCCCCAACTGCGCGATGCTTTTTTCCGCACCGCGGCGAACATTCTTCTGCGTCCGCTGCCGCCGCAGGGACAAGACCAGAGTTCTTCGGGCGTGCAGGGAAAATACTTGATGCTGAAACGGTTGCTGCCATTGTTCGAACTGTACGCTCCCCGCGACATGACTGAGGCCGTGCGTACGCAAATGGAAGCTTTAACGAATCTGGTTTCAGATGATGCTCGTCAACGTGACGACAACCCTTTGCGCGAGGGAATTCGTCCACCGCAGAGCAACGACGATCGAGAGAAGTCTCTTCTCAACCGAATTGATCGCGCCAAGACTTCTGAAGAGCGAGATGGACTCTATCTGGAGCTGGCGCGCTTGTTTACCGACAGCGAAGACAATCGCGCGCGCGATTATGTCGCCAAGATCGAGGACAGCGACTTTCGTCAAAAGGCACGTGCTTTCATTGACGCCAGCCTGGTAATGAACACAGTCAGTAAGAAAAATGCCGAGCGCGTGATTGAACTGGTGCGCACGGGAGAGCTAACTCATTTTCAAAAGTCATGGGGACTTAGTCAGGCCGCCAAGCTGCTGGGCAAGACGGATCATGACCGAGCGCTTTCGGTGCTGGAAGAGTCTGCGGCTGAAGCGCGGCGCATCGAGCCTTCTGATCCCGATCGCCCGCGTGCTCTGATCGCAGTAGTCAACGCGATGCTGGCCATCGATCGTCGCAAAGCCTGGGACGCAATCGACGATGTACTGAAGGCGTCAAACTCAGCAGAGAACTTTACCGGTGAAGATGGCGTGATGAGGATCAGCCTCATAACCAAGAACAATGCGACCACCAGGAGTTCATCTAACGGCGAATTTAATATTGAGCCGCTCTTCACCGAACTCGCAACGGACGATTTCGACAAAACGATTGAGCTGGCCCGCTTGCTCGAACGTGAAGCTCCGCGGGCGGCCGCGACGATTGCGATTGCGCGGACAGTGTTGGAAGAGAAGAAGAAGTGACGAATGTCGGTGGTCCGTTGTCAGTGGTCCGTTGTCAGTGGTCGCTTTCTTGCAACTGACCACGGACAACTGACAACTCCCTAAGAATAAATATTCATCGGCTGGGTCAGCAGCGCAAATGGATCTTCAACATTGAGCGCTTCGCGAACGTAGAACGGCTCGCCGTCGTCAACTCCTATCAACGAACCATAGTAACGAGCGCGATCGGCTATCTGCCGCAAGAAACCCTTCTGCGCGATTCGAGTTTCCGGCTCTTTCGAATCAGCCAGGTAAAACTGCGACGCGTACGCGCGAATTGCTTCCATCTTTTTCTCAGCGAATTCGGAAACATCGACGATGAAGGATGGCACGACCAGCCGCGAGTAGACTGCGTGCGCGATGGCGGGCATCTTGATTGCTTCGAAACCGGTGTCTTTGTCGTAGCGACGCATCGTGGCTAGCCGTGTCGCTTCGCGCACGACTTGCGCCGTCGCCGCATGATCCGGATGTGGATCGTCCCAATGCGCGGTGAAGACGACTCGCGGCCGATACTTTCTCAACACACGAACGACGGCCAGCTTGCCTTCTTCGTTCAACGCCAGATGGCCATCGGGTAGACCGACATTCACCCGCGCGTCGAGATTCATTACGCGCGCCGCATCAAGCGCTTCCTTAGCGCGAATCTCGGGCGTGCCGCGCGTACCCATCTCGCCGCGTGTCATGTCGGCGATGCCAGTACGATAGCCGAGCGACTTCAGCTTCAGAAGTGTTCCCGCCATCATCAGCTCCGCATCGTCGGGGTGCGAAAAGACGGCCAGAACGTCGAGTTGGATTGGTTCAGTCATTCGTTAGATTCGATCTGCGACAACGGCCGCGGAAAGACGTTAAAAAATGAAAGTTGAAAAATGCGAAAAAGGAAAATCCCGGCCGCGTAATTTGCAATTTTCATTTTTCACTTTTCAGTTTGCAATTGTAATCCGGTACTCACTGCGCACCACTCAGCGGCTTTATCCAGATTGTCCCATCACCGACCGTAAACGAAAGCCTCGCGCCACCGGATCCGGCGCGCCCCTCAAGCAGGCGCGGATTCGCAGCATTACCTTCGCGCGGCTCGAGACCGGGATACGAGTTCTTAATTTCTCCGGCCCGCAAAACCGTCGCGTCAATGTCGCCGCTGAATCCTGGCGCCATTGAAACATCGAGTGTGCCGCCGGCCAATTGCAAAGTCATGCCAAGTCCGTGCCAACTGCGCGCCGGCACAGTGACACTGACGGCGCCTCTCTGGATAATTACCGAAACGTAACCGCCCGTGAGCGAGAGTTCAGCATCGCTCTGGAGGGCCGTAAGCCGCATCGCGCCTTCTACCCCCGCGATCTTCATCGGGCCCACACCTGAATCAATCTCGAGGTCGGTCAACGCCGGCACTCTTATGTGAAAATCGATTTTCCACGGTAGCCCAAACAGATTCTTCGGAAACTTCCTGGCGACTTGTCTCATGTATTTTTTGTCATGGGTCCCGCTGGTAATAATGCGTACGTGATTGGTGTCGACGTCGACTGCAAAATTGTTGACGGTAGCGAGCAGATCGAGGTCGTTGTTGCTGGGACCGTGCAGCTCTATTTCAGCTGCCACGTCAATCTCGCTACGATCCCATCCTTCGATGATGATCGAGCCTGCCGGCGCGCCCACGATAGTAAGCGTTCCACCAAACGGCAGACGATGCGCTTCGTGGCGCGTGATCGTCCGCTTCAGATCTGCCTGGGGCGCTTCCGGCTTTTTATCTTTCTGGGCGAAGGTTGGCGATGGAGTGAGAGCAGTCGAAGCGACTGTCAGAAGGTAAGCAAGGATCAGCGATACCTTGAATCTCTGCACTGAGACGGATTGTGCGGGAGAAAGAAAAAGTTGTCTAGCGGCGCACGAAGTTGATGTTGCCCTGGTAATTCGTGACCGTGACCGAAGCGCGACCGTCACCAACATCTCCGATCATGCGGCGGCCCTCGCCGACTGTCTTGATGTTGGGATTCCAAAACTTGCCCATTGAAATTTTTTGCGCGGGCGCGGTGGCCACCAAACGGAATCCGCAACTGACCGGCAGTTGCAACGTTATCGTTCCCTGCCCCGATTTGAACTCGTAAGTCCCACCAGAATTGAAGTCGCCGTCAAAGAAGATGTCGCCAGTCGAATTCGACGCAAACACCCGTGTGGCGTTGATGCCATAGAGTTGAATGTCGCCGGACGTCCACACATGTGCCCGCACCAGGTCGCCCTGGACGTTGCTGACGTTGATCTGACCGCGACGCGTTTCCAAATCGACTGAAGAGCGCGCCGGCACCTGCACTTTGAAATTGACATCGCCGACATCACCACGGCCACGATTATCACCGACGATATCAATGACGAGTCCGGCCTCCGTCATCCGTGGATTAAACTGGACGCTGGGCGTGTCCATTGACGCGGTCACTTTGATCTCGTCACGGTTCCAGGTTTCGACGGTGATCGTTCCGGAAAGGTTCTTCAGCTCCAGCCTTACGTTCTTGCCGGCCGGGTAATGCCGAGACACGCTCTTTTGCGCAAACGCAGTCGTCGTCAGAAATGCAAAGACAAAAACGACGCACAGTGTTGGTCGAATATTATGGGCAGGTGGGCGGCAGTTCATTACGATCGGATCACTTTCAAACTCACGGCGATTATAAATCACCGAACTCTTTCAGCAAGGCAATTTTGTCGTTCAAAGCAGCATTCAAAACATCCTCAGAAACTTCGTCATGAGGATTTTGGTCGAGGCGTCGCATCGCTTCATTCACGGTTCCGTCATACACCGCCATGTCTTTATCAAAAGCGTCCCGCATCTGCTGCGTCCAGCGCGCTTTGTTCAATTCGACTCGCTTGTTCCAATAAGCGACTATCTGTTCCTGTTGTCGAACACGATCGTGCACATTCGAAACATCGCTACCCAGCGTCACCCCGCCAGTTCTGATGCCCCGAAGGTTGGCGACTTTCATGCCCGCAAAGGTCAACAAGACAGCAACGACTATCGTGGCGGCAATCGAAGTAGCCAATTGCGGAAACGTTAACTGCCAACTCCGGTTCGTCAGACGAAACCACCAGCCGGCGCTGGCAGGGACAGCTGCGACTTCGCGGCTTCCCCGTTCGGCTTCAATCACATTACTGATTCCCAGCCACATTGCATGCTCATTCGGCACAGCTTCGTACTCGCCGCGGTGTTCGTGACAATAAGCGACGATCGCGTTCAGCTCTGCACGAGCTTCGGCACATGGCGCGCACGCGCTCAAATGTGCTTCAACTTCCTCGCAGATATGGGGAGTCAGCGACCCATCGATCAAGTCGCTCAGAAGATTCTGGTACTTCTCGCAGTTCATTGTTCTAACCTCTGATGCGTCGCATCACGGGATACAGCTTCGGACGACGCGACAGTCGCGGTCTCAAAAGCAATAAAGGGGAGACTGCGTATGGGGGCGGAGCGCAGGCATCCTGCCTGCTGGTCGCGAGCATCTTGCTCGCTATTCTCTGCCTGATGTCAATTTGGCCCGGCTTGCCGATTTTCCTCGAAAAAACCGGCCAAGTCTTTGGTTGCTAGTGCGCCTTTTTCTGTTGCCTGAGTAATCCACGTAATTTCATCCGCGCCTTGTGCAGTTGCGACTTGGATGTCCCGACTGAGCAACCAAGCATCCTCGCAATCTCTTCGTGTTCGTGCCCCTCAATGTCGTGCAGCGTGAAAACCGTCCGATAACCCGGTGGTAACTGGGCGATCGCCTTGTCCAGCGCAATCCGGTCAACGACGGGCATGGAATTGGGATTCTCAGTTCCTTTCACGATTTGCACGGGAACTTCGCCCTCCTCCGTCGTCTGCTCGAGCCGCACCCCGCGCTTGCGAAAGTGCATCAGCACTTGATTAACGGTCAGCCGATGCAACCAGGTGGTGAACGCCGACTCGCCGCGGAAGCTGCCAATCTTACGGAAGAGCTGAATAAAGACTTCCTGCGCCAGGTCCTCAGCCTCGACCACGTTTCCAGTCATGCGCAAACAGAGCGAATAAACGCGCCTATTGTGCCGCTGGTAAAGCTCTTCGAAGGCTTTCATGTCGCCTTCGGCAGCTTTCTTAGTCAGCTCGTAATCGGAGCTGCGAGGTGTTTCGGTTTCGATACCAGCCACAGGTTCGCGCGTGCGCACGCTTCGTTTAGACTGAACCATCGTCCGACTCATACAAAGAGCACCGGCGGAACGATTGTTTTTGAGGGCGCAGTTTTAGTATCCGATCTAAAGGTTGGTGTGACAAGCGGCGAGGTTGCGGCCTCACATATGACCGTCGAATTACTGCCGGAAAACCTGCGGAGACAGAGTCGTTACTCCACCGGCCCGATCCCGCGCCGATGAAACACGCGCCGCAGAGCCTCGGCGTTCAGGCCGCGATACAAATTGCGATCGGCATCGATGATCGCTCGGGCGCCGCGCGCGAAAGTCGTGAAGCCGTCCAGTTGAAAGTGGCTTTCGAGAATCAGTCGGTCTGCGATATCTCGGCCCAGGGCGGAACGAACATCCCACAGCGTCGCTGACCAAATCTGGCCGTTATCGTGTACGTCGGCAGTCTCACCGTGATTGAAACTCTCGTACGTGAGTTTCAAATCTACGCGGCGAACGCAGGGCGGATTATTAACAGTGTCTTCCACGCCGTCCCAGCTTCCGATTGACGTTCGATATCTCGGCGGCTTCTTGTCCGCAAAAAAGCTGGCGGCAAAATAATCACCGAAGCCCTCTCCCATCGCCCCTGCTTCGGAAGATTGACCGAAGCCCGGGCAAATCGCGTCTTGAATTGCATGGCCAAACTCATGAAGAATAATCTCAGCATCTTCAGCGTCATTCACTCCGCCACGACCGAACGTGATGCTGCGGTCGTGAGGACTGTACCAGGAGTTATCGTCGTCGGTTCCACTGGCATTGATAGCCAGGGGTTGACGGAAGATCGCCCGCCGCCCACGGTAGCCCAGCGATTCCAAATAACCGATGGCGCGGTCGACGTGAAAATAGGTCATGATTTCTTCAAAGCCCCGGTTGTGGCTGGCCAGTCGCAAATCCTTGCCCCCCAGATCGACTCGTCGCCTCGTGAGCGAGGTGGACACTCTGCGGCCATCCAACAACCCTCCACGGCTGAGCGCACGTAGTCTGACCCGAACGTATGCGTCGTCAGGCGGGATCTGAAACTCGCCGTTGGCGACAAGTCGCCTCGCTGAACCCAGCGCAACCACTGGATTAGGATCAAAGATGCGGACGAAGACTGCCTCCGAGAGGTTGTCAAACTTTCGCAGGATCCGGCCGGATTCGCCATCGACAAAAATGATCCAATCTCCGCGCGGCTTTCGCTGTCTGATGCGCACGCGATACGCCGGTCGCAGAATTGACTTGACGGGAAACCACAACTGCTCGGATTTTACGACGGTCGCGATCCTCGAGTGGATGCTGTGCAATGCGCGGCGTCGGGCAGTTGCCATATTGATCCTAAATTCCGCGGCGGGTTTGAGAAAGTCGCGAGGCACCACTCGGTTCTTCACCAGATAAACACTTCCATCGCTACTCATGTGCACCGTGGCGTAAGCACGCTGAATCGGCAGACCGTGCAGCCGCTGCTGAAAGATCACGTGATGCGCGCCCAAACTTTCGATCTGTCGCACCCGTCGCAGAGGGACGCGGCGTGAGCCGAGGAGCTCGGCATTATTTACGATGAACCGCCCAGCGATGGCCGCTGGCGTACCGCGCAGCGGCCTGGTGCGAAAGCCCCAAATTTCTTTGGGCGTGCCATATTGCATTCCGGGAACGATATTGAATCGACGGATTTGCATGATGTGCTCCTTTGGGATGAGGCAAGCTATGTCCAATAAGTGCGATCCAGCGAACGATAATGCACGGCTTCCGAAACGTGCGCAGAGGTGATTGAATCGGAATCGTCCAGGTCGGCGATCGTCCGGCTGACTTTCAAAATTCGATCGTAAGCTCGAGCGGATAAGCCAAGCCGGGCCATAGCGCGTTCCAGCATAGTCTCACTTTCTGAATCAATCCGGCAATATTTTCGGATTAGCCGCGGCGACATGGCTGCGTTGGAAAAAATTCCGTCCGCAGCGAGCCGCTCAGTTTGCCGGGCCCGGGCCGAAATTACGCGATGACGAATCGTCGCTGAGTCTTCGGCGTCGGGTGGGGTATCGCCCGCGAGTTCACGAAACTTCACCGCCGGCACATCGATGTGGATGTCTATGCGGTCGAGCAAAGGTCCGGAGATGCGCCCGACATATCGCTGAATTTGCAGAGGCGTGCAGCGGCAT
>Ga0207672_1000096_pt1 | contig 11865 bp, 9 predicted proteins | sample KBSSwiwitspikein_3_FD_184290 | JGI IMG/M metagenome (GOLD analysis project Ga0207672, IMG submission 184290) | Switchgrass rhizosphere microbial communities from Kellogg Biological Station, Michigan, USA, with spike-in - S2 (SPAdes) (version 2) | ecosystem: Host-associated > Plants > Roots >... | reverse complement strand
AACGGCGTCGGCCATGCGATAGGCGCGGGCGATCATGCGAGTCATCGCCCCAATGCCCACCAAGCCAATCTTTTCCTGACGAATAAATTGAACGAGCTGCTTCTCGTTCATCGGACGCGCATTTCCGTCGATGAGCAGAACTTCATGGCCTGCCGGAGTCAGCGCTTTCAACAAGAACATCCACAGATGTGGCATGAAATTGCGCGTAACCCCGTTGTCAGGGTTGTAGAGTAATATTTTCATCCGACCTCCGGTTCGACGAAGACCACAGAACCAACCGGCTTCGGGAAGTACCGGCACAGCAATGGGGCTGTTCCGAAAGCGCAGAAGCTTACGCCAGGGTATCGGGTGCCTTCGGTTGGCGGACTATAACACAGGACATGCGGAGTGCACATCTTTTTGCTCCCGAGCGGAACTTAAAATTGTTTTCTTGGCAGGTCTCGCTTCAGGTGCTAGAATCCGCGCCGAAACGGCGCAGCGATTTAGTTGGGCGCAATTTGAGCTTGCACGGAGGTTCCGGTTGCCTTCCCCCGAAATTGTTCTGACCGCATCATCGAGCGAGGCCAGCGAATGGCGTCACAGCATCTGGCAACAGATGTTGTCCGCAGCCATTCCCGCGAAGTACGGGCACAAATTCATTAATCCTGAGGCACTGAAGACTGAATCGTGGCCCGACGGCCGCGCGAAATATGTGCCCAATGGTCTGCGCATGGTCGAGACGTTGTTGCTCCGCGAATACTCTGAGGCGGATGTCGTGACCACGTGCATCGAGAATCTCGACAAATTCGTGGGCCCGGAAACGAAGCTCGTCGCAATCCACGCGCATAATCCGCTCGGAATTTCTTACGCAACAGACGTCTATTCTAAACTTGCGGGTGAGAACTTGATGCCGGTGAATGCCGCCGAGTTTCTGAAGATCGTCACCCATCCCGTTATCAAAAAGTATCGGCCGAAGATCGTCGTGGGCGGGCCGGGGGCATGGCAACTTGAACGCGCAAACCGGCTGGACGAATTCAAGATCGACTATTTGATCGACGGCGAGATCGAGAAGGTATTCAGCGATCTGTTCCGCAGGATCATGGCCGGCGATCCTTCGCTGGAGCGTGTCATTAAGCTCCCCAAGAGTGCGCAACCGACCGTCGAAGAGATTCCTGTCGTGAGGCATCGCTCAACATTTGGTGTGGTCGAAATTACGCGCGGCTGCGGACGCGGTTGCCAGTTTTGCGGCCCGGCGACCAAGGTGGGACGATCATTTCCGCTCGATCACATTCTGCAAAGCGCGGAAGTAAACGCGCGCGAAGGCGCGACCGAAGTGATGCTCGCCAGCGAAGACATGTTCCTGTACGAGCAGCTGCCGAACTTTGAAACGAACGTGCCGGCGCTTGAGAAACTTTTTGAGTCAGTCGCCGCCGTACCCGGCATCGAGACGATCCAGACGTCCCACATCACGATCGCGCCCGTCGTCAAGGATCCAACGATTATCGAGCGTCTCACTCCGCACGTGGTGCCCTATTCCCATCTGAGACACCCGGATTCAACCGATCCAAACAACTGCATTGCCGATCCCATCATTGGCCTTGAGACCGGTAGTCCCCGGCTGTTCGAGATTTTCATGAAGGGCAAGGCTTACCCCTACAAAGCGCACCAGTGGCGCGACGTAGTGTTGAAGGGAATGGAGACTCTCAACAGGCACAACTGGTTTCCGTTCTGCACCTTCATCATTGGCCTGCCGGGCGAAACGGAACAAGACACGAAAGAGTCTTTGAATCTGTTGTACGATTTACGCGATGCCAAGGGAATGTTTGTGCCGACGTGGTTTGTGCCGCTCGAAAACACGCGCATGGAAAAGAAAGCCAGCGCGAAGCTAATCGAGATGACAGACCTTCAGTGGGAATTTTTCTTCACCTGCTGGAAATATAATCGTGAGTTTTACGCGGCAGACAGGAGTTCTTATCAGTGGACGTTCGGCGTGCCGCTTTATTATCGCTTGCTTGGCAAGCGTTTGTTCGGCGAGGGAATCAAGTATCCTCTCTGGCGCTTCGCCGGGTGGCCCGATCGGTTCATGCGCAAGCGTCTCTATCTTGACTTCACCGGCTACAAACGCTCGAAGAAGATAATGCGCGCACCTGTCGATCAAATCGTTCCAGGGTTCAAGAGTGTTAGAGAGCATGGTTTAAATATGATCGACGCAACTCAGCTCCAATATCTCGCTGCGGGAGCTGACGCTGCGCCGGCAACGGGTTCGTAGTACTGGGTTCAGCAATAAAGGGTTCATAGGCCTGCTGGTGAAAGCCACTTTCAACAGCGAGGCCGTTTGTCACGATCGCGTTCTGCGCAGTCTGATCGTGACAAACTGACTGCTAGCAACCCCCTCGAATTCAAAATTTGTCCTCGACAGTTCCAGTGTCGAGACCAGGTGGACTGGGAACCGCCTCGTCCGGTCCTTGCATCCAGAAAGCCTTGCGATCTGTCCACGGAGATGGAGGCCTAATCGATGCGTAAATCGCCCCGTACAGGTGCGCCCGCGCAAGCGAGCGTGGCGGCTGCTTTCCGAGCCGCCAAAGAGTTCGAAAACAATGGTGAGTATGAAAAGGCGGCGAGCGCGCTGGCTGATTTTTGGCCGGGCGTCGGTCATCATCCGCAAACTGAAAGTCTTTCGCCCCGTGATCGCGCAGAGTTGCTGCTGCACGCAGGTGTGTTGACGAGCTGGCTCGGCGAACGTGAAACCGCCGGCGCTCAACAGTTGGCCCAGGGATTAATCTCTGAAAGCATTCAACTTTTTCAGGAGCTATCACTGCCTGAAAAAGTTGCAGAGGCCCAAACTGACCTGGAGATCTGCCGATGGCGCCAACACGGGCATACGTGGTCATTGGCTGCTGCGCTGGAGGGATGGGGAATTGAACAAGCACGTCGAGGCGAACAGGCAACGGCGCTCGAAGCGCTGACGCGCGCTGCAAGTATTTCTGAAGCCCGCGGGGATTCGGAATCTGCGGGACGCGCACTGCTTACTCTGATTGAAGAACTAAAGACGTCTCAGTCCAGCCGCGAGTTGAGACAGTTTTATGCGCGGGCTGATCGGCTCCTGGGTGATACCGACAACCGGGAAACTCTAAAGCGTTTGCGAGCCGCTGCTCGATCGGTTACTGCTGTCGAAGGTCGGGACAGTACGGAAGGCGAACTTCGCATTCCCTTCGAGGAGGAGGTTCGAAAGTGCGAAAGCTCTTTAATCAAACGCGCTCTGGACGAAGCTAATGGCAGTGTCACCCGCGCCGCTAGAATTCTGGGACTGACGCACCAGGGTCTCTGTTACATCATCAATCATCGCCACAAAAGTTTGCTCGCCGCTCGCGCTCCGATTCGGGTCCGTCGCAAATCGCTAATGAAAAAGAAGCAATAGCCCAGCGACGCGGCCGTACTGGGCGACACTATCCGAATAGATAGTATCTTTGCTATTGACAGTATCTGACGCGATAAATTAAATTGCGCTTGTCAGTTCTCACCCTTGACCGGGGAGATAGCAAAAATCCGTGGCGGCCCGAAATTCGCGGATGCTGGCTACCGGTGACGCACCAACTACGGCGGGACGTTGTTCCCGCCGTTTTTAGTTTCACTCAAACATCGGCTAAGTCATCATCAAACACTTATCTTGCCTTTCAGATTTAACCATGACAGAGTGCGGGTCATGTCATCGCGACTAGCGAAACGGTTTCTCACGGCGCTGTGCCTGGCCATATTTGGGATCAGTTTTGGCTGTGGAAAACTCGCGAACCGCGCCGTTCCGACGCTGACGTTATTCAAAGTAAAGTCTCCAAACGATTTGCCCGAATTGCCGGCTTCGGCGGAAGTCGTTAATCTGGGGGCCCTGTCGGTACGAGCCGCACCGCTACTTACCGATGAAGAGACTCAGGAATTGTTTGAAGCGAACCTGCAGCTCGCCGGTGTGTTGCCCGTGAGAGTCGAGATGACGCACAACAGCGGCGACGCGATTGAACTAAAGAAGATCAAGTTCAGGTTGCAGGACGCGTCGGCCAGCCAGTGGAAGCAGATCTCGGCTAAACAAGCTGTCTCGCGAATCCTCAAGGCCAACGGAGTTTTTGCCTACAACCCGAATGCGCGTAAGACTTTTGACGAAGATGTGCGCGCTTACGAGTTCGATGCGAAGACGACTCTGACTCACGATGAACGACGCCGCCACGGACTCCTTTTTTTCATCGCGCCCGACAAGCAGCCCGTCTCATCGCCGCACGGCCTCTCACTTGAGATTGATGGGTTCGCTCAACCTATATCTCTGAAGCTCAACTAACTCGCTATCGCAAACGGGGTGTCGGATCTCCGCGAATTAGACTTTCGGAGATCTCTTCGCTACGCTTTCGCTTCCCCCGAAATATTTTTATCAGGAAGGACTAATCATGGCTCCAGAAGCACAACAGGGAAAACAACCATCACCAGCTTTAATTTTTGACACCTTCAATGGCTACCAGCGCACGCAGGCACTCAAAGCGGGAATCGAGCTCGAACTATTCACCGCCATTGCCGAAGGAAATCACACTGCGAAAGCGATCGCCGAACGTTGTGGCGCTTCCGAACGCGGCACGCGCATCCTATGTGATTTCTTAACCATCGCCGGCTTTCTCAATAAGCAAGACAATAACTATGCGTTGACCGCAGATTCGGCAATGTTCCTCGACAAGCGTTCGCCGGCTTACATGGGCACAGTCAGCGAATTCATCTTGTCGTCGCACATCAGGGACAAGTTCGACCATTTGACGGAAGCTGTGAAGAAAGGCGGCTCGGTTGCTGAGGACGAAGTGTTTGAACCCAATCATCCGATGTGGGTGAAGTTCGCGCGCGCGATGCAACCCATGATGGCTATGCCGTCGCAGCTCATCGCGGAGCTGATCGATCCAAAGAAAGATCAGCCGTTACGTATTCTCGATATTGCCGCTAGTCATGGCTTGTTCGGCTTGGCATTTGCGAAACGAAATCCGCAGGTCCAAGTCACCGGCCTCGATTGGCCGAAGGTTCTGGAAGTCGCGCAAGAGAACGCGCAGAATGCCGGCGTCGCCGATCGTTATCAAACGAACCCCGGCAGCGCCTTCGATGTCGATTATGGTACCGGCTACGACATCGTTTTGTTGACGAATTTTCTGCACCACTTCGACGTCGCTACGTGCGAGACGCTGCTGCGGAAGGTCCATGCTGCGCTCGCTGACGGCGGCCGGGCTGTGACTTTGGAATTTGTCCCGAACGATGATCGAATCACGCCGCCGCAAGCTGCCGCTTTCAGCATGCAGATGCTCGGGGGCACGCCGTCGGGTGATGCCTACACATTCACTCAACTCGATCAGATGTTTCGCAACGCCGGCTTTTCGCGGAGCGAAATTCACGAGCTGCCGCCATCGGTTGAGCGCCTGATTGTGAGTTACAAGTAATTTCGACTGAGATTTTAAGACGTCACTACTTCCGTCGCTTCGGTCTGTGTGCCGCACAGGCCGAAGCTTCGCGAAGAAGTGTGGTGCTGGCGGCGAAGCCTAAAGCCGCGAATAGGTTAGTCCCGTCTGACCCTGATATTTCCCGCCGCGATCTTCGTAGGACGTGCTGCAATCCTCGTCCGATTCAAAGAAGAGTACTTGCCCGATTCCTTCGTTCACGTAAACACGCAACGGCAAGTCAGCGAGATTACCCAGCTCAATGACCAGACGCCCGATCCACCCCGCTTCGAGGGGCGTGGTGTTCACCGCCAGACCGGCGCGCGCATAGGTGCTCTTGCCCATGCAAATGCCTGTCACGTTGCGGGGCATGTGAAAAGTTTCAACCGACACCCCGAGCGCGTAGGAATGCGGCGGCATCAGGTAGTACTTCGATCCATCGTCGGCTGTGCGCAGGGGCGGCTCGACCAGAGAGGCTTCGTCAAAGTGTTTCGGATCGATCTCGCGTCCATGAATTGGTGAGAAGACGCGAAAGCCGTCATCGGCCAGACGCATGTCGTAGCCATAGCTTGATGCGCCGGCGGAGATAATGCGCGTCCCGGCGACTTCACGAATCAGTCGCGCTTCAAATGGTTGAATCAGTTGCGCTTCCTCCGCCATGCGGCGAATCCAACGATCAGATTTAACGGTCATTTAATGTAGTTCGTGGCCAGCAGTTTCCGACTAAGAGCGGGCCAGCATATGGGATTTGGCGTTCGGCAGCAAGCGTGCGAGCCGAAATTGCAAATTGAAAAATGAAAAGTGAAAATTGGAAATTGAACTTTGGAATGAACCACTTTTGAAATCTGCATGTTGCACTTTTCAATCTGCAATGCTGTATGAAACTTATCGTTCTCGGCTCCGGCACTTCAGTCTTTCATCCGCAGCGCGCCGCAGCGGCCTTCTGGCTGCAAACGGACCAGGGCTCACTGCTGCTCGATTGCAGCGCCGACGCTCCGCATCGCATGGCGGAAGAAAAGTTGGACTGGTCAAATCTGGATGCAATATGGATTAGCCATTTGCATTTGGATCACTGCGGCGGATTGGCGCCACTGTTGTTCGGAATGAAGCATGCGCCGCAAACGCAATCACGGAAAAAGCCTTTGCAGATCTTTGCTTGTGCAGGGACGAAAAAGTTGCTGGAGGCGATCGATCAGGCGCACAACTATCAGCTGTTCCAACTGCCTTTCCCGCTGGATTTCACTGAAGTCATTGCCGACGATCCGGTGCAAGGCTTCGAGCCATTGAGCGGACTCACGGCAATTACGTTGTCGACGCCGCATCGCGTGGAGAGTCTTGCGATCAGGCTAAGCGACTCGAACGGTACGACAATTGTTTACACGTCCGACACCGGATTTTCGGAAGACATTGCATCGTTCGCGAACGGTGCGGATCTGTTAGTGCTCGAATGTTCGTTTTATCGCAATAAGCCGGTGCAAACGCATCTCGAATTGGCAGAGGCAATGCGTCTGGCAGAAATGGCAGAGCCACGGAAAGTTCTGCTCACGCATCTCTATCCAGAGTGGGATGGCATCGATCTGGAAGCCGAAGCGAGAAAGTTGTGGCCGGGCGAGACGATTGCCGCGCGGGATGGTTTGCGAATTGAGATTTAGATTGAGTGACATTCAGCAGATGTTTTCGAGAATTATCTTCGCTAACTTGCTTCGCCTTTCGCTAATCCTGCTCCCTTTGAGTATGCATTCGATTCTCCAGCCGACGCTTGCCCAGAACAATCATAGTGAGAGCGATTCGCTTCTCGAATCCGGCGCTGCTCAACGACTCGTTGAGACTCAGCCCAGCGACGAGATCAGACTTGTGTCTTACAACATTCGCTGGCGCAGCGGAAAGGAACTCGAACAAATTGTCAGTTGGTTGAAGGAACGGCGCGGCTCGCTCCCTCTGATTGTCGGATTGCAGGAAGTTGATCGCGCGAAATCTCGCAGCGGCAGTATGAATCATGCCAAGGCGATTGCGGACGCGCTCGGCATGTACTACACGTGGGCCGCGCCCGAAGGCGCTGTGGCAAAACAAAAAGACGCAGAAGAAGAAACGGGAGTTGTAATTCTGTCTCCGTATCCTCTCAAGGATGTGACTCGAATTGTCTTGCCAAACGCCGGACCGGGCGGACGGCAACGAGTGGCCATTGCAGCAACGATCGCGATTGGCAAGACTGCGATTCGCGTCTATTCGGTGCACGCGGAAACTCGCTTGCCGATTGAGAAGAAGATCGAACAATTGCGGGCCGTGCTAACCGATCTCGATCGGTTTGCGAAAAACATGCCGGCCGTTGTGCTTGGTGATTTCAACAGCTGGGAATTGTCCGCGGTCGACGGTGTGCGGAAATTATTTAGTCAGTCTGGTTTTACTACGCCGCTACCGGACGATGAATCAACCTTCTATCGCAAGGCATTGGTGTTCGATGTGAAGCTGAAGCTGGATTGGATTTGGCTGCGCGGTTTCACTCCGCAAAGCTATGGAATCGATCGCGCTCTTACCGTTTCTGATCACTTTCCGCTGTGGACGGAGGCGAAGATTTCTTCGACAGTTATGACGCCACCTAAGGCGACCCAAAACGCGCACGGTACTCAGTCGAATAGATGAATCCGAACACCATGTGCCGGATATTGTTTGGATCCTGCCGTAGAGTTCTGGTCCAATTATCATAACCAGTCGCATCGGGATCGCGATGCAGATAACCGAAATACTGAATAGCCACAAATCCATCGACCAGAAACCGATCAAGCGCTTCCTGAGTTTCCGCAATTTCACGCAACGCCCGACCGCGCGTCTTGGTTCCGTTTTGCAGACCGCTGATTAGCTGTAAACGAATTGAAAGATTCGGCAGATCAGCAGTCTGTAGGAGCGCATCGACGTACTGCGTGGGATCGGTTATCGCTCCGTATCGCGAGACAAAGTCCGGACGCTGCACAAATTGTTCGGCAAAGTCTGTCTTGCTCTGCTCTTCGTCCGAGGCCGACTTTGGACCGCCCAGCAATGACATGTCTCCAGTGAATTGTTGATATGTCGGTCGCTGACCAAAGGCTGACATGTAGAAGCGAAAGCCAAAATAGCCGCGGCCGAGAAACTCCGTCGACTGGAAGAAGCCCATCGACACGTGCACGCGATCACATTCGGGATGATCGGTCTCGCCGAAGCCGCCGTTGGGACACGGCGCCAGCGTAGTAATCCAGTTCTGCAGACCAACTGAGTCAGGCTCGCGATTCAGAAAGTCGCGATACTGCTGGCGAATGAATATCGTCGTATCGTCGATTGGGTTTGGCCCGACGGCTCCGTCAAAGATCGTGAACGAGAATGCCGGCGAAACCGCGACGCCGCCGGTTGCGCCTGCGTCGGACACATACCAACGCCCGACGAACGTTGAGCCCGGCGCACTTGGAATCGGCAGACTCGCAGAGCCAAATCCGTTTCCCGCGCCACTGCCGCTAAGGCCTATAGTCAGTCGCGCCAATGATCCCGTCTGCGGAATTGAAGGACCCGCGCCTGGGTCGCTGCTGTTGATGATGAGGACTGCCTGCGCGCCGCCCAACCCGTTTGATACGCCGACAGTGAAACTCGGATTGCCAACGACTGGCGGCTCAATCGCGGTCACTTGCGGAACGTTGCCGCCGCTGCCGACAGTTCCGCTTCCGAAAGCCTGCGGCACACGGTTCGATTCACTGTATAGCGTTGGCCGATCAAAAGGCGCCGACGCAGTCGCAGCCCGCGGATCAGTCAACGCGCGTAGAAAAGCAACGAGATCGGACTTCTGCTGCGGAGTCAGATTCAGCGGCCGGATTAAGTTGTGATTGATGTTGGGCGCGTCAAAGTCGCCGCCGCGATTGTAGAAGTCGACAACTTCTTCGAGCGTCGCGAAGTGCCCATTGTGAAAATACGGACCGCGCAGGCCGACGTTGCGCAGGCTGGGCGTGCGAAACTCGCCGATGTTATTTGTGTTGCCGGTAACCTGGAAACGGCCGGTGTCTTCGAACTGCGGCCGCACCCCGATGTTGTGAAACGCGTTGTCGCTGAAAAGATTTCCGGCGTGACAGACGTTGCAGCCAACTTGATTGAAAAGCCCACGACCGCGAGTTTCAGCCGCACCGAGTGGCGTAATCTGCGCAACGGACTGATCGAAGGGCGTGCGATCTGAGTAAACAGTACGCTCAAACGTCGCGATCGCCATCGCGATTCGCGCCGGCGTGACCTCCGGCGTGCCGAAGGCTTCTTCGAACAATTCAGGATAGGTGCGGCCGTCGATCCAATTTCGCAAATCCGCGGGAACCGATGGCGAAAGCGCCAGCGGTGTTGATTGCGCCACGCGCACTGCTACGTCGTTCCAAGTGCGGTTCGAGCTCGCCATTTCGGCGGAGCTGACTGGTGGGCCAGCGACCTGACTTTCGAGCGCGGCGCCATTCTGCAACACCACGCCGCCACCGATTGGATCCGTAAACGCGCCGCTGGCCCGCCCATCCCAGAACAGAAGGTTCGAGTAACCGGCGTCGATGTACGAACGCGATTTTCTGCCGGTAACTTGCTCGTGAAATCCGTAAGTCGCTGACCAGTTGTAGCTGCCGTCGCTGTTGTTGCTGATGACACCCGGAGACGCGAAGACATCATCAGCCGTATTGAGAATTCCGTCAGCGCCCGGATTTCGCGAGCGAGCGTTGTTGACGATCGCGCGCGTGTCAGAGCCGCCATTCGTCGAGAAGTGACAAGTGCCGCACGCGACAGTTCGCGTCGATGAAAGTTGTTCATCCCAAAAAAGCGCTTTGCCGAGATAAGCTTTTGCCGCAGTCGGTTGGTTTCCGAGCGGCGCCGGCGGCGGTTCAAGTGGCGCCAGCGGACCGACGATTGTGCCGCCGGTACGTGAACCTTGATCGGACTGACTCAAAGCGCTGACGATGCTTCCATTTTCCGCGCGCACCCAATAAAAAAAATTTTGATTTGCCGCGCCGGTCGCGTCGAAGAAAATCGCTTGCGCTGTCGTGCCGATTGTCGTGGCCGTTGCTGAGTCGTTCGTCGTGTTGCGAAAGACCCGATAGACCGTCGCCGCGCGCACAGCATCCCAAGTTACCGCGACTTTCGTGGCGTACGCGTTGTCTGTTGCGCTGAGATTCGCTGGGGTTGCGAGTGATGCGCTTTGCGCGGTCGCCTTGAAGCCACGAAACATCTCATTGCCAACCAACGACGCGGATGCGACCGCTAACGCACAAGCCAACGCGACCTGCACGCGGCGTCCGCGGAGAGCCATTTTTAGTTGCGGAGGAATCCAGCCCTTTCGTCTTTGGGTGCGCGCGTGACTTTGGAACTTGGACGTTGGACTTTGGACCGTCGTTCGCATTGACTCCGTCACCTTCCGAGGCACTTCGGGAAAACCTTATGGGGCAATGAGTCGAGACGCTGCGGTAAAGCTGCGGAAGCTTCTCGAGGTATTCAGCGTATTAGTCGCCGCCGGAAGTTGTTTGTATGACGCAATCGACACACAAATGCGCCGCCATCAGGTGTCTGACGACAGCGCACTTTGTGAAATCACGCCGCTGTTTATGGTGGCCAATCCGTCGGACAGCCTGGCGGCGATGTAGAAGCATTCATCCGCACTGCATCATTAAGGCTCGAATCGCTTAAGTGAGGACGAGTAATTGTTCCCACCGAACCCCCACGGCAGCAGGAGCGAGGCAAGAGGTGGCGGCTGATCAGAGGGGCCGACTATTTGATCAAACTGATCGCTGCTGCTCGTACCGCCGACGGCTCTGTAAGCGTAGTCGCTGTACAGCCACTGGCCGGATATGAGCGACCAGATTCTCACGTAGATCGTCCGGCCATCGCTTGGCAGTCCTCCCACCGTCGTCGAACCACCTGAAATGTAGTTGTAGAAGTATTCAGAACTGCCCACCGAATTGCCCACGTAGAGGTAGTATTGGCTGCCCCCAATGCCGGCGGTCCACGCGAAAGTTACGGTGCTGGAACCAAACTTCGAACCATTTGCGGGACTTGTTATTTGCGGCACTTGCTTACCACTGCAAGCGCACGCCTTGTAACTGTAATCGAAGTACACCCAACCGGAACTTCTCAGTGACCACAATCGAACATAGACGTTCCGGCCGTCGCCCGGCAGTCCGCCCACGGCGGTCGAACCTCCGGAGACATAGTTGTAGAAGTACTCTGAACTGCCCGGCGAATTGCCCACGTAGAGGAAGTATTGGCTATTGCCGGAGCCCAGGCTCCAAGTGAACGTCACGCTCGTCGAAGTGAATGTCGAACCGTTGGCCGGGCTTGTTATCGTCGCGATCGTCGGACAGCTACTAGAGGCCTTGTAGTTGTAATCGTTGAACAGCCAACCGGAACTTGTCAGTGACCACAGCCGCACGTAGAGGTTTCTACCATCACACGCCAGTCC
>Ga0207672_1000094_pt1 | contig 11897 bp, 7 predicted proteins | sample KBSSwiwitspikein_3_FD_184290 | JGI IMG/M metagenome (GOLD analysis project Ga0207672, IMG submission 184290) | Switchgrass rhizosphere microbial communities from Kellogg Biological Station, Michigan, USA, with spike-in - S2 (SPAdes) (version 2) | ecosystem: Host-associated > Plants > Roots >... | reverse complement strand
GAACTCTAACGGGCAGACGCCGGACGCGTTTCGTCGCGGTCATTATGCTTCCGGCAATTTCCTGTTCTACCCGGTCAGCAACGTGATGATTGGGAGCGAGGTGATCTGGGGCAGACGAGACAACTTCCTCGACGGTTTCTCGTCTGAAGACGTCCATCTCCAATTCTCGTTCAAATACAACTTCTCGAAAGAGTTCAAGTTCTGAAAACCAATGTGAAGTGATTTCAAATTGGAAGTTAGCCAGAGCCGATCAGGAGACTTGAATGAAAATGAAAGTACTACGAGCAAACAGCGCGCTAACAATAGGTCGCTGCATCGGGCTCATCACCTGCGCGGCTCTGCTCCTCAGTGGAACGCCCTTGATGCGCACCGGATATGCGCAGTCAGGTGTGAAGCCAGGTGGCGATCAGCAGGAACCAAAGCAAGCCGACGATGAGCAAGCAGTGAAGATACCCGCAGAGCAACTCGATGCGCTGGTCGCGCCGATTGCGCTCTATCCGGATCCATTGTTGGCCCAGACGCTGGCGGCATCGACTTATCCGCTCGAGCTCATTCAGTTGCGGCAGTGGCTCGACAAGAACCCGGAGCTCGCCAAAGACCAGACAAAACTGGTCGAGGCGGTTAAGAAACAACCGTGGGATCCGAGCATTCAGGCGATGGCGGCTTTGCCCGACGTGGTGAAACGTCTGGCCGACGACATTCAATGGACTACCGATCTCGGTAACGCGTTTCTGGCGCAGGAAACCGATGTGATGGACTCCATCCAGCGGATGCGCGCGAAGGCAAAGGGCGCTGGAGCTTTGACCTCGAATGCACAGCAGAAGGTCGAAGAAGAGATGGTTGAGAACAAGCAGGTGATCGTAATCGAACAAGCGAATCCGCAGGTGGTCTATGTGCCTTCCTACAATCCGGCTTATGTTTGGGGAACAATGGGTTATCCGTATCCACCTATCTGGTATCCGCCATATTACGGGACCGGCGCAATCCTTGCGGCCGGCGCAATTACGTTTGGCGTTGGCCTGGCAATCGGCGCCGCCTGGGGCGGCGGCTGGGGCTGGGGGTGCGGCTGGGGTGGCGGCAGCATCAACATAAACAGAACTAACAACTTCGTTCGTGCTGGTGGTGTTGGCGGTGTCGGTGGTGTCGGTGGCGTCGGCGGTGTTGGTGGAGTCGGCGGTGTTGGCCGTCCCGGTGGCGTCGGCGGTGTTGGTGGAGTGGGCGGTGTTGGCCGTCCCGGCGGCGTCGGCGGTGTGGGTGGAGTGGGCGGTGCTGGCCGTCCCGGCGGCGTCGGCGGTGTGGGTGGAGTCGGTGGTGTTGGTGGTCCCGGCGGCGCTGGACGTGTGGGTGGAGTCGGTGGTGTTGGCGGTCCCGGTGGTGCCGGCAACAAGTGGCAACACAATCCGACCCATCGAGGTGGTGCGCCTTATGGTGATCGCGGTACCGCAAACAAGTTCGGCGGCACGACGCGTGGTGATTCATTAAACAATCGCCAGCGATCCGCGCAACGAAACGTTGGCCGACAAGGCGGAAATCTCGGAAGCACGACGCGCCCTGGCGGAGTTGGCGGTGCCGGTGGTGTTGGTAATCGCGGTGGGGTTGGCGGCGCCGGCGGCGTTGGTAATCGCGGCGGGGTTGGCGGCGCAGGTGGCGTTGGTAATCGCGGCGGGGTTGGCGGTGCCAGTGGTAATCGCGTCGGCAATCGCAGTGTTGGCAACACCTCTTCTATGGGTAATCGCGGCGGATTTGGCGGCGGGTCAGGCGGCTACAACGGGGCCGGTGCTCGTTCCAGCAGCAGTCGCGGCGCATCCAGCATGGGAGGTTTCGGTGGCAGTCGAGGCGGGGGCGGATTTGGTGGCGGCAGCAGAGGCGGTGGTGGTATGCGCGGCGGCGGTATGCGCGGCGGCGGGGGCCGCAGAAGGTAAACATCATGAACATAAAAAGAGGCATCGTGAATTCCACGACTTCGAATTTGCTTTGGCACAGACTTCAGGGCGCTGTCGTGACAGCAGCGCTGCTGCTCGCCTTAGTGCTGATCTTCGTGGCTCCTGCCGCCGCACAGACAACTCCTGGAAGTAAGGCCTTTGCGACACCTCAGGACGCTGCCAATTCACTTATTGAGGCGGCCGAAAAGTATGACGAGGCCGCGCTGACCGAAGTCCTGGGGCCTAACAGCTACGACATCATCCACACCGGCGAGCCCGCGCGCGACAGCGAGAAATGCAAGGAGTTCGCCGCGCAAGCGCGAGCCAAGATGAGCGTTGAAGTTAATAAAACAAAGACCCGCGCGACCATGGTCGTCGGCGAAGAGGATTGGCCCTTCCCTGTGCCGATCGTCAAAGTGGGTAAGAGCTGGTTCTTTGATACCAAGACCGGCCGGCGGGAAATTCTGCTTAGGCGGATTGGACAGAACGAGTTGGACGCGATTCAGATCTGTCGCGGCTATGTCGAGGCCCAGCATGAATATGCGTTGAGGAAACGCGAGGGCTACGAAGTGAACCAGTACGCCCAAAGAATCATCAGCACCGAGGGCCAACAGGATGGCCTGGCCTGGAAAAAAGCTGACGGAACCTGGGATGGACCAATCGGCGAGAAGGTCGCGGCCGCAATTGCTCAGGGCTACAGCAGTCGCACCGAACCGTATCACGGTTACTTCTTCAAAGTTCTGAAAGGTCAGGGGCCGGCCGCGCCGCTGGGCCAACTCGACTACGTCATCAAGGGTGTGATGATTGGCGGGTTCGCGCTGATCGCTTCGCCGGCCCAATACCGGAACACCGGAGTTAAATCGTTCATCGTGAGCCAGGACGGCGTCGTCTATGAAAAAGATCTCGGGCCACAAACGCTCGAATTCTTCAAAGGCATAGATCGCTTTAATCCGGATCGGAGCTGGAAGCCGGTGTCGGAACCATTGGACTACAAAGTGAAACCGGGGGAGTAAATCGCTTTCAGCAGGAATGAAGGTCATTATCAAATCCCGCGCAGATTGATTCCCACCTTACTCCACGCCAATCGGCAACGCTCAGGTGTCGCCCTTTGAATAGAACGCGCTCCAATTTGGCCCTGCTGATTTCGGGCCTGTTTCTTTTGGTGGCGATCCTAAGTGAAACTCGGACGATAAGAGCGCAAGAGCCCACGACGCGCGACGAGTTTTGGCCCGGGATCGAGGTCTATATCAACGTTAAGCCGAAGGTTAGAATCTATTTAACCGGCAGCGTCAGCAAGACCATCGAGGATGGAGAGCTTTTTAACGCTCAGAGTTACGAAGCCCAAGTCGGGGCGCACGTTGATTACCTCCCAAACGAGAACGTGATCCTACGCGCCGGTTATCGCTACGGGAGGGCAGTAGGTAACAACGACAGTGGCTTCAAAGAGCACCGGTTACTGGCCGACCAAATCCTGCGAAAGCTCCTGCCGGGTGAGATCGTATTGAGCGATCGCAACCGGGAAGAATTTCGCTTTATTAACGGAGACTTCTCGTTTCGCTACCGCAACCGCATCACGATTGAGCGCGAGTTTCAGCTCAAGGTACCTTTACTCAGGCGTCGGACGGTTAGTCCGTACGTATCAGGAGAGATGTTTTATGATACGCGTTTCGGCGTCTGGAACCGGAATCGTTATGCTGTCGGAGTAGTCCAATCGTTGCGACGTGGACCTATCCGAAGGTATCTCCTGCCCAAACGTCAGGTCAATCTGGACCTTTACTTGATGCGCCAAAACGACAGCCGCTCCAGCCCTCCGCATGTAAATGCCGTTGGAGCTGCGCTGATCTTCTACTTTTGAGGCTGAAGATGCTCTTCGACGGCCGAAGCGTAAAAGCCGGAATACTGATTCTCTTCCCTGGCCGCGGTCGCAGATGCTCGGACAGGCTCACCTGAAATTGAGCACCTCGGCCGTCGATTGCTAACGGTTCTTCTCTGAGAATGCCGGCCCTCTCAGCGCGCGTTCCAGACAAACGGTTACTTTCTCAGTTTTGATGTTTTTCTCTGGGTTTTCTCGCGTTCTCTGCTTCTGTATGTCGCATGATACCTGTCGGAAATGACAGGTACCAGCGACCATTTTGGGAGGTAAGCTCCCTTACAGATTGTTTCCCTGGAGAGGGGCAGGTCCTTCTGCATACGGATCGCACTATGATAATCGAGTCGGCCTTAGACCTGATTTTTCGTGATTTGTTTTATCGTCTTCCGGCATTCGCCGGAAGTCACGACGTGTTTCTAAAATTGGAAGGTTTCAACGTTACCGGCTCGATTAAGATCAAGACTGCGATAGAGCTGGTTGAGGATCTGGAACAGAGAGGTATTGCCCGGCCACACGAAACCGTCTTAGTCGAATCCTCATCCGGAAATCTTGGACTGGCACTAAGTTTGGTATGCGCGGTCAAGGGCTACGAGTTCATTTGCGTCACGGATCCAAACGCTAATCGCTCTGCGATAAGAGGCATAGAACTCTATGGCGGCAGGGTGTTAGTGGTCGAAGAGCGCGATCCTGCTAATGGATTTCTGGGAAGCAGGCTAAAGAAGATCGATCAAATACTACGGTCGGATCCAAACGCGGTCTGGCTCAATCAATACGCAAACCTCGCCAACAAGAATGCTCACGCCAAGCAAACCGGGAACGAGATCGCACGCGAATTCGATAGGGTCGATTGGATTTTTGTGGGGACGGGCACGACCGGCACGCTCGCCGGAGTCGCGGAGCGGCTTCGTGCGAAATTCCCGGACATCATAGTTGTCGCTGTCGAGCCGGTAGGCTCTGTCACATTCGGGGGCGCGCCCGCCAAAAGAAACATCCCCGGTATTGGCACGAGCGTCAGACCAAAACTCGCGGACCTGGCCAAGCCGGACAGAATCGTCGAGGTGAGCGAGGAGAAAACGGTTGAAGCTTGCCTTTCGTTCGTTCGAGACTATCACTTACTTGTTGGGGGAAGCAGCGGGACCGTTCTGGCAGCTGTACAACAACTCGCCCCGGAGTTCCGGTCTGGCGACACAATCGTCGCGATATCCGCGGATCTCGGTGAAAAGTACCTGGATACTGTCTACGATCCAATCTGGGTAGACCAGGTACTCAGGTCCGAAGATGCTGAAGATCCTGAATGGGTCGAGCTAGAGCAAACTTATGCGCGGCTGGCTGACGCGCCGAAAAGACAATTGACGGCCCAATGACCAGTCACTGATCGAGAGGATCAGCGGCATCGACATTCTGAGTCGGGCTTAAAAGATGAGAAGAACAACTTGTCACGCGCTCCGACATTTTATGTTGTCCCTGGCCCCGCAGTTAAACGCGTAATTGACGGCAATAAGAAACAAGTCTTCGATGCCGTGGAGGCGGCCTACCGCCTCCATGACTCAGGAAGCACGCTAAATCCCGACAGTTACTTTCTCCGATATCCAGGTAATCCCAGCGCTCGCATCATCGCTTTACCCGCGCATCTCGGCGGTAACGTTCAAAAAAGCGGTATCAAATGGATCTCGAGTTTCCCGGCAAACAGAGCCACCAACTTAGCCCGAGCGTCCGCCGTCCTAATTCTGAACGATGCCTCGACAGGTTATCCACTGGCGTGTCTTGAGGCATCGTTAATTAGTGCGACGCGCACTGCCGCTTCTGCCGCGTTGGCAGCAGAACATATTTCTCCAAATCCCTTTGCCGGAACTCTTGCCGTAATCGGAACCGGGATAATCGCGCGCACAACCGTCGAGTGGCTCTTATTTCGAAATTGGGAGTTTCGCAAAATCAATTTGTACGACGTGGACCACAATGAAGCGGAGCACTTCAGTAAGTGGCTTCGCGATCAGTGCAATCTACAAGCACACATTCAAGATTGTTTGGAGGATGCTGCCACTGACTCGTCTCTGATACTTTTCACGACGACGGCGCTGGATCCTTATTTGGCTGACAAAGAGCTGTTCGCTCAGTCTCCTACTGTCCTGCATCTGTCGCTCCGCGACATTTGCGTAAATGTGATTCTCGCATCGCAAAACATCGTCGATGATGTCGATCATTGCCTGAAGGCTAAAACGTCGCTCCATCTAACCGAAATTGAAACGGGCAACAGGAACTTTGTCTCGGGTAGTTTGGTGGATGTTCTTGAGAAGAGGTTCAAACTAGATCATCAGAGGCCTCGCATATTTTCTCCATTTGGCCTGGGCGTGCTTGATGTTGCCGTCGGCAATTTTGTTCTCGAGGCAGCAAAGTCTTCCGGCGAGGCTATTGAGCTACCGGACTTCTTTAGCAATTCTGCACGATGGTGACCAACATGACAGATTTTTCGAATCAAAATACGTCAACGTTAACCGCCGAGCACCCAAGCCTGGAGTGGTCAATAAGAAGCGAGAATGTGATTGGCACTCAGAAATCACCAGGAGAAGCACCGCCCATATCACGGGTATGGAGCTGTAACGAGTGGGATCCATTGGAAGAGGTTATTGTAGGCAATCCTCTGAATGCGCGGTTTCCCTTCCCCGACCGCAGCACTCAAGTCGCCGAATATCCTGATCGTTCATTGACCGAAATTCCGCGCGGCCTTTTTCCACAACAGATTATCGAAGAGACGGAAGAGGACTTAAATGGATTTGTCGAAATCCTGGAAAGCTGTGGCGTGACCGTCAAACGTCCGGACACGTGGCCGCACGAGGCTAAATTTTCCACTATCCACTGGGAGTCTCAGGGTTACTACAACTATTGTCCCCGCGATGTCCTGCTGGTCATTGGTGACCAGATCATCGAAACACCAAATGTCATTCGGAGCCGCGCTCAGGAGACGTTCAGCTATCGCACCCTGTTGATTGACTATTGGAAGTCAGGCGCGAAATGGATCAGCGCGCCGAAGCCCATGCTCCTGGACTCGCTCTTCGAAGGAGTTGATCTGGACAAACCCACGCCGCGCAACGATGAGCCGGCCTTTGACGCCGCCAACGTCCTGCGTTTTGGCCACGATTTGATCTATCTGGTCAGCGCCACCGGTAACGAAATGGGTGGGCACTGGCTGCAATCGGTTCTGGGCGACAGGTATCGCGTCCATTTCCTCAAAGATGTTTATTTCGGCAGCCATATCGACTCGACTCTGGTGGCCTTACGCCCTGGCCTGGTGCTGGCCAATCCGGCTCGGCTCAATGATGACACGCTGCCGAAAATCTTGAAGCAATGGAAAGTCATTTACAGCCCGCCGATGGAAAACACCGACCGCTACGATCCTGACTACTTATCCAGGTGCATTGGCAGTGACTGGATCGACATGAACTCATTCAGCATCGGCCCAAATTTGGTCGTCGTCGATCGTAATCAACCGACGCTAATGAAGCTCTTAGAGAAAGAAGGTCTGGATGTGATTCCGCTTAAACTGCGGCACTCCAAGCTGCTTGGTGGTGGGCCGCATTGCGTGACTCTGGACGTCCGCCGAAAAGGAACGTTGGAAAGGTATTTCGACTGAACCCATTCACTTGAAATGAAACTCAGCAGCCGGAGAAGAGGGATATCGCATGCTCGATCGCGACCCCGAAAAGAATTTCGAAGAGTTTTGGCAGACCTTTAACAACAGGTATCCATTTTTCGAAGTGAGGAATGTCGACTGGAGGAAGCAGTATGAAACCTACAGAGCTAAAGTCACGAGCGACACCGGCGATGATGAGCTGTTCGATATTTTGTGCGAGATGCTCGCGCCGTTGAACGATGGGCATGTGAGTCTAATTGCCAAAACAAGTGAGGATCGCAAAAGACACTTCACGCCAGAGAAGAAACCCAGATTCTGGCAGGAATTCACCAGCCAGCAGCAGATCAAGCAGTTATTCCAAGCGACCGCGAAGACTTTAGTCGCCAATGGTTTTAGTCAACCCAAAGCTTCTGAGGCGTGGATTCTTCACTACGGTAGGTCGCAGGCATTTGGGTATTTAAGAATTCTCGAGCTGGAAGGCATTAACAGGCCGACACTAACGGACGCGCTGGACAAGGTTGGCCGTGATTTCAAAGATTTCGACGGCGTGATCATTGACATCCGTGACTGCCCAGGCGGAGACGATGACACCGCCATCACGATCATCAATCGGTTTTGCGACCGCAGGCGAGTTGCCTTTCACCGCCGGACAAAATTTGGTCCCGGCGAAGATGACCTCACCCCTTTAAAGACCTGGCACATCGAACCGGAAGGTGACGCTCAATTTACCGGACCGATCGTGCTGTTGACGTGTGATTCTGTTTTTAGCGGTGGTGAGGCCTTTGCGCTGGCAATCAAGCAGTTGCCTCATGTCACGATCGTTGGCGATCACACGAACGGCATATTCTCGTATGAACTGGAGAAGAGTCTTCCGAATGGCTGGCGCTACACTTTGTCGTATCAGAAGTACTTTTCGGCTGAGATGGTCTGCTACGAAGGCAGAGGCGTACCGGCGGACATCGAGGTCTTCAACACAAAGTCGGACATTGAAGCCGGTACCGATCCGTTGATTACGCGTGCAATCGAAGTGTTGCGGTCCAGGAAACCGCCGTGACTGGAGCGCAAGCGTCCCGCTTGCCGCGTCAGAGCCGGTACATCCAGGCAAGCAACCGGGACGGTTGCGCTCCAGTCATTCAATAGTCACGAGCTCGTGAGGAAAAGTATTGGCAGCAATCATTGTCACAACGGCCGTCGCGGTTTTTTTGGTGCTGACGTTTGTCGCGTGGAGACGGTACCTTTGGGCGGCGGAGCAGGAGCCACTCGCGAAAGCGGATACCTGCCCATACAGCTTGACGGATGTCTTTGACGAGCGCCACCTCCTCAACGTACCTCATCAGAAAGGGATCCGGTGGCTCACAGAAGTCTTCAGTCGTTCCGCTGAGAGATTTCCGGATCTCATTGCCTTACAGATTCCGCACACTGGAGAGTCTTTGACCTTCGCGCAGCTCGACGCGCGCGCGGAAGACATCGCCGCAGCTCTTGCCTGTTTCCTCACTGGCCCAGATCAAGTGGTGGCCGTGGCCATGTCACAGGACAATTGGCAAATCGTCGCTGCTCATCTTGGCACTCTCAAGGCGGGCGGTACCTTGATGTTCCTCGACACGGCCCTGCCCGAAGCACTGATCACACACATGCTCAACGACGCACAGCCAGTCGTCGTCTTAACGCGGGGACAAGACAAGTTTCGCGACCTGCCCACGCTCAATGTTTTGGCTTTGCCCGCTGGAGTGTTCCGAAGAAAAATGCCCACGTGGCTGGACGATCCGACACAGCGTCTGGCAACAATCTTCTACACCAGTGGCACGACTGGAATGCCCAGGGGGGTGGAGTGCCCACATGCAGGTTACGTGAACCTGGCCCTCAGCTATGCCGACTATTTTGATCTGATCCCGGGAATGGATGCGACGTCGCTTACTTCGTCGTTGGGATATGACGGCAGCATTTCCGAAATGTACAGCGCATGGGTTTCGGGCTGTGCGGTGGTTATGTTGACCAAGGAACAAATTCGATCCGGGCCCGATTTGGTTCCGGTCCTGCGTGAAGCTGAAGTCACTGTGCTCTTCTGTCCCCCGGTGCTGCTTACGACTCTGACCGCAACTCCCGAAGTGGATCTGCCCTATCCGCTGTGTCGCTACATCGTGCCCGCCGGTGAAGCTTTCCCCAGCGCGCTGGTTGAGCCATGGACCAGGGGCCGCAGACAAATCATCAACACCTACGGTCCCACGGAGGCGAGCACCGACACGAGTCGCCAGAGTTTGCGTCCGGGCGAGCCCATCACCATCGGTCCACCGTTCGCCAATGTCACTTACGTCATCCTGGCGATCGATCAACTGCATCCATTGCCCCACGGGGAAGTTGGAGAACTCTGCATCGGAGGCGTCCATGTTGCGCGTGGGTACCGCAACTTGCCGGAACAGACCGCGCAGAAATTCATTACCCACCCGCAGTTCGGTCGTCTGTACCGCACTGGTGACAAATGCAGGATCGACATCAAAACTCAGCGCGTCTACTTCCTCGGCCGAATCGACGCTCAGCTCAAGGTGCGCGGACACCGCGTTGAGGCACAACCTGTTGAGGATATCCTGCAAACGCAGTTCAGCGAGATCGAAGCCGCAGTTCTCGACTATCAGAACGAGTCGCTGGTCGCTTTTGTCGCCGCACCTTCAATCCGCGAAGGAGAAATCTCCTCGGTCGCGCCAGCGCCGGCGGCGTGGGCCGAGCGGGTGACGTCGACGCTGGCAACGCAACTTCCCGCACCTTCAGTTCCGTCAAAAATTTTTCTGGTAGAAAAGTTTGTAATGAAGCCGGTGTCCGGAAAGATTGATCGCAAGCGCCTGCCGAATCTGGCCCACCTGCTGAGAAGCGGCGAATCCCCTGCTGCCCCGGCGAGCGCGCCCGGTCACCTGAGTCCGGAAGACAAGTCTAATGGTGACGCGATCATCGATTCCGACTGTGAGCAAGTGTTGGCAATTTGCAGGTCCGTATTCGAAGCGCCGCTTCAGCTGGACGATGAATTCTCAGACGCCGGCGGACACTCGATCGTCATCGCGCGTTTGGCGCAGCAGCTACAAGCTGCCGGATGGATAGTGCCGGTTCGGGCATTGCTGACGGACTGCAATACGGCACGACAGATTGCGCGCCGTCCGCGGTTACTAAAGGAAGCTCCGGACGCGGCGGTTGACCAGGTCGTGGTAAACAGCGCGACGCGTGATGAGGCTGCGGCAGAGGTGCTCTCGATCCGCTACTTCACTTTCCTGCAGCTCCTCCTGGCAGCGTTACTGTATTCACCAGGCTTAGTGGCAATCCTAATCTTGTTTTCTGTGGCAGAAGACGCGACGCCTTTCAGGACTGCGAGCGTGCGCGAGTACATCGCCGTCAGCTTCTTCCTTTACTTGCTGGTCCTGCTCGTGCCTTTTATCAATCTGCTTTGGGTTGTAACCATCAAGCTTCTCCTGAGTGGTAGTGTCTACCGAAACAAGGTAACCCCGGGCATCTACCCTAAGTGGAGCAGAATGCATCTGCGAATCTGGTTCAGCGGCCAGATGCAGAAGTTCAGCCTCGTCCCACTGGATACTGTGTATCGCAGCGCACCGCTTAGAGCTTTCGCGTTGAAGCGGCTCGGCGCAAAAGTGGGAAAGAACCTTCAGTGTGCTCATGATGCTTACTTTACCGGGCCGTTTGATTTGATCACTATCGAGAACGACGTCGCTATCCAATCCGGCGCCTACATTCAAACAATTAGTTGGTCGGGCCAGCATCTGCGGGTTGGTCCGATCCACCTCCAGCGCGGTTGCAAGATCGGCATGCGTGCCGCCGTGGCGAACAGTGTGACCGTGGGCCACGGCTCCTGGATCACCCCCTTCACTGCGATACTCAGCGACGTCGGTTCGCAGGAGATTTGGGAAGGAGCTCCGGCACGCCTTAGTGGCCGCTGCATTGAGTTGAACCGCACGGCAAACACGTGCCATTACACGTATCCGATGTGGGTACTTGAGACTGTAAACATCCTGATGCAGCAATTCGTCTTCTTCTGGATCAGCGCGGTTCCCATCGCAGTGATCCTCTGGTTCGCCAGCAGCTTCATCTTTAAAGGCGGGACGTTGACTGCCGATACGGATTTGGGAGTGAAGTCGTTGTTTCAGATTGCCTGGCCGCTGACCCTCGACGCGTTCATTACCACCTGGGTCACCCTGGTAGTCACCTCTTTGCTGGCCTGTCTCTTCATCCGCTTCACGGCCTCATCGCCGGGGCTATACCCCTCGCGCGGGTTTAGGGGCGCTCTGCTCATGTATCGGGTGAACAGGATGAACTCCGTCCAGAGACTGTGGACCTGGACCATCACGGGACAGTACCTGAGGGCCCTCGCTGGCTTGCGTTTTCCGCACGTCGGCGCGTCGGAGTGCGACGTAATGTACAACCTGGTGCCTGAGGTGGCTACGGCTGACACACAGGTGTTTTGGTCCAACGGATCATTTAC
>Ga0207672_1000093_pt1 | contig 11911 bp, 8 predicted proteins | sample KBSSwiwitspikein_3_FD_184290 | JGI IMG/M metagenome (GOLD analysis project Ga0207672, IMG submission 184290) | Switchgrass rhizosphere microbial communities from Kellogg Biological Station, Michigan, USA, with spike-in - S2 (SPAdes) (version 2) | ecosystem: Host-associated > Plants > Roots >... | reverse complement strand
CCTTCGAGCTTCTCAACCTGACATTCAATCTTTTCCGGCAGCAGCAGATCATCGGCGTCGAGAAACTGTAGGTACTTTCCCTGCGCCACGCGAAAACCGGCATTGCGTCCACCCGACGGTCCCAGATTCTCCTGGTGCCGATACTGTATTCTTCGCGACTCGATATAGGGTTGCAGTCGCTGGCGCGTGTCGTCTGTGGAACCATTGTCGACGACTATGATTTCGACTGGCGAATATGTCTGACCGAGAACGCTCTCGACGCAGTCAACGATATGTTCGCCACAGTTGAATGTGGGAATTATCACACTGACCAGCGGCCGGTCAGCCGAACTTTGTTTCGTTAAGTTCAAAGCTGGTTGGAACGAAGGTTGAAGGCGTCAGCCTGCGGTCAAATGGAAGGAACAAGGAATCAGGCCTTCATCGTCAGGTGTCTGACCGATTCCGTTATGGGGAGGCTTGCTCACTTCGATTCGGCCTGCGGCATCGACATAATCGAACGGTCCAGCAATCGGATCTGCAATCCACAGACCGACCATGTAAGTGCCGGGGTTCAGATGCAGAGTCTCCAGAGTCAACTTCAGAGTGTTTGATCCTTCGGTGAGTCGAAAGGACTTTCCAAAACTCAAGGTGTCGGCATTTATCAGCCTGGTGCCATGAAGATCACAGATGGTCACTGCCACACTGCCGACGGTACGCTGGGCGTCAGATGTCACTTCAAGTGAGAACTCCAGCGGCTCTGAAGACATGGCCGTGTCGGTCTGCAAGTCTGGAACAGAGTATTTGAATGCTTTAAACCGCACGCCTCCCGCGCCGACGCGGTTGGCATGATCCAGGTTCAACCACTTGTCGGCAGGTATCGTGGCCGTCGCGGTGGACAGATAATCGTCCACGATGTCGCTTGTTTTTCCGTACGCGTTCACTTGTCCCGCTTCAATCCAAATTGAGTGCGCGCACAATCGCTGCACGGCTGCCATGTTGTGGCTGACAAACAACACTGTCCTGCCTTCGCGCGCCACATCGCCTATTTTCCCCAGGCACTTTCTCTGAAAAGCAGCATCGCCAACCGCAAGCACTTCGTCGACCAGCAGGATTTCGGGTTCAAGATGCGCGGCTACTGAAAACGCGAGACGCGTGTACATGCCGCTCGAGTAAAACTTGACTGGGGTATCGATAAATTTCTCGATTTCAGCAAAGCCCACGATCTCGTCAAACTTGCCCTGAATTTCTGCGCGGCGCATGCCGAGAATCGAGCCGTTCAGGAAAATGTTCTCGCGGCCGCTTAGTTCGGGATGAAAACCGGTTCCGACTTCCAGTAGTGAGGCGATTCGTCCTTTGATGTCCGCGTACCCTTCCGTAGGTTCCGTAATGCGCGAGAGGATTTTTAGTAACGTACTCTTCCCTGCTCCGTTGCGGCCGATGATGCCGACGACCTCACCTTGCTCGATGTCGAACGAGACATCCTTCAAGGCCCAGATCGTTTCGGACCGACCGTTTGTGCGCGTCTTATTACCGTTACTCGAACCACGGCCATTTCCGTTGCTGCTGCCGTTGCGACCCAGGAGATGTCGCGCGGCGCGAAACGGCGCCAGAGCCTTCCCGTTCAGTTGGTCGCGCAGAGTTCGATAATAAAGCGGCTGCTGCGCGCCAATACGATAAAGCTTGCCGAGATTGTGGACGGATATGACTGTTTCGGGCACAGCGTTAGACGAGGTCAGCGAATGTTCGTTCCATTCGTCGGAAGTAGAACGCACCGGTGATCAGCACGATGATCGCCACGGTTGACGACACCGCGATGATTGGACCGGGAGCAGTGTTAGTTCCCAATAGCGCCCAACGAAAGCCTTCCACAACACCGGCCATCGGGTTTAATCCATAGAGTGTTCGCCAGGGCTGCGGCAGCATGCTGCTCGGATATGCGATTGGCGTTGCAAATAACCACAACTGAGTGACAAACGTAATCAAATAACGCACGTCGCGAAACTCAACGTTGAGTGCAGAGAACCACAAGCCGATGCCGAGGGACGCAATAAACGCGAGCAACAACAACAATGGCAGCCAGAGGAAGTTGAGCGTCGGAACTATTCCAAAAAAGAACATCATTACCAGCAGCACGGCAAACGAGACGGCAAAGTCAACGACGCCGGACAACACTGCCGCCAAAGGAACGATAAGCCGGGGAAAATAAACCTTCGTGATGAGATTCGAACTGCCCACCAGGCTATTTGACGATTGGTTTAGCCCATTGGCAAAGAACGTCCAGGGAACAAGCGCGGCAAAGCTGAAAATCGGATACGGAATTCCATCCGAAGGCATTTTCCCAAGCTGTCCGAAGAAAAGGCTGAAGACGACCATGGTGAACAGCGGCTGAATAATGGCCCACGACGCCCCCAGCACAGTCTGTTTGTAGCGCACCTTGATGTCGCGCCAGATGAGGAAGTAAAGCAACTCGCGATATTCCCAAAGTTCTCCAAACTTCAACGAAACCCATCCACGCGACGGTGCGATTCGCATAGTCTGGCCGGCGTGCGATCGGGCGACCGAAGCGGAATAAGAAACATCCGAAACGAGTGAACTCATAATTAGGGTTATGGCGAAAGTTGATGGAGACGGAAATGCGTAGAAATTACCTTATTTCGCTGATTATTTAGGCCTTTCTGTTATCATGAACCGGGATCGTCCAGCCCAAAGGGCAAAGGGCGAAGAGAGCTCGGCTAGGTGCCCAGGCAAGCGTTGGCGTGTTGCACTCGGCTCCTGGCTCTAAGCCCATCAGTTCTTCGCCCTTTGCTCTTTGCGCTCAGGACGTTCCTCACTGCTTCAACTACAAATGAAACCTCATTGTCAGTAAGCTTTGCCGACAGCGGCAGGCTCACGGTTTCGCGGCCAATTCTCATCGCATTTGGATAGTCGGCCGGCTGCCATCCAAACTTCTCCTGGTAAACCGGATGTTCCGGAATGCTTAAGTAGTGAACCCCTACACCTATGTTGTTCGCAGTCATCGCCTCGAGAAATTCATCGCGGCTGATCCCTGCGCGAGCTTCATCGATGAGTAAGGTGTACAGGTGATAAGCATGACGCGTGTCTGGCTCGGTTGGCGCTGGCAGTGTGACCGGCAGGCCGGCGAACGCATCGTTGTAGCGATTCCAAATCTCTTCGCGTCGTTTCCAGTTTGCTTCCACGCGCCGCAGTTGATGAATGCCAATCGCCGCCTGCAAATCCATCATGTTGCATTTGAAACCTGATTCAATAACGAAGTAGTGCTTGTAGCCTTCGTCGCTGAACCGCTTCCAGGCGTCTTTGCTCATGCCGTGCAGGGCGAGCATGCGAATCCGTGCGAGTTCCTCTTCATTGCGCGTCAGAACCATGCCACCCTCACCGGTCGTGACATTCTTAGTCGCATAGAAACTGAAGCAGCCGAAATCACCAAAGGTCCCGGCTTTGCGGCCGTGGTACTCAGTCTCGATCGCATGCGCGCAGTCTTCAATGATTCTCAATCGATGGCGTTCAGCGATTTCAGTGATCGCCTGCATGTCACAAGGCCGTCCCGCGAAGTGAACCGGCACAATTGCTTTTGTACGCGGCGTGATTCGGCGCTCAATCTCAGCCGGATCGATATTCATCGACGTCGGGTCAACGTCCGCAAGTACAGGAGTCGCCCCCGCGTGGATGATGGCGTTGACGGTTGCGCAAAATGTGAGCGGCGTTGTGATGACTTCATCGCCTTCACCTAATCCTGCAGCGAGGACGCTCAGGTGCATCGCCGCTGTGCATGAACCCACCGCAGCGGCAAACGGCGCGCCCTTGTACGCCGCAAACTCTGCTTCGAATTGGGCTACGCGTGGACCCGAGCCAATCCAACCGGACTCAAGGCAGCGCACGACTTCGTCGATCTCTTCACGCTCAATTTGCGGAGCGCCAAAAATGATGAAGTCAGGTGACATAAGGTGTTTTCAAATTAGCCCGCGAGCAATTACGCGGTCGGCGCAGTCTTATTGCCCTTCGTCTCCTCTGCGTTCTTGTAAGCCCCGTAATAGCGGTAGCTGTAGTAATAGTCGGGCGAACGAGTGTCGACGCGGTTCAACACGACGCCGAGAATCTTCGCACCGACGTCTTCAAGCGATTGCTGAGAACGGATTACGACCTTGCGCGAGCACTGACTGGCGTGCACAACCAAAACTACGCCGTCAGTAATAGCCGAGAGCAATACGCCGTCGGTAAACGAGGCCATTGGCGGCGAGTCAATTACTACGTGGTCGAAGGTTGCTGTCAGTTCATCGAGCAGCTTGCGCATTTGCGCCGATCCAACAAGCTCCGCCGGGTTTGGCGGCACTGGGCCGGAAGTTAATAGATACAAGCCGCTCTCTGTTTCCTGCTGGACGTAACTCAGCGCTTCCGCTTCAGACATGTCGCTGGCGAGAATGTTTGAAAGGCCGCGATGGTTTTCGATCCCAAACGAATGGTGCATGGTTGGGCGCCGCATGTCGGCGTCGATAACCAGAACCCGCGCCCCGGTCTGCGCCAGCGTGACTGCCAAATTGATGGCTGTCGTGCTCTTACCTTCCGCGGGCACACAAGACGTTACCAGGATCGATTTGGGGGCGTGGCCTGCCGAAGAGAGCAAGACCGAGGTCCGCAACTGGCGGAAAGCTTCGGCAACCGGCGAGCGGTTGTCCAAATCCAGCAGCAGCGCGGGATTGACTCGGCCATGGCCATTGCGACCATTTCCGTTTCCGTTTCCATTTCCGTTGTGACCGTTGCCATTCAGTCGCAATAACGCCGTCCCATCTGTCAACTTCTTGGTCTTGACACCGGCTTTCTTGAGCAACGGAATCGTTGCCAGTGTTGGCAGCCTTAACACACGATTAACGTCCTCATTCGAACGAATACTGTCGTCGAGGTATTCGAGCAACGCGGCCAGACAGACGCCAAAGGCCAGCGAGAAAATGAACGCCAGCAAAATACCCTGGAACCTGTTTGGGCCAATCGGCGTGCGTGGCGGGATTGCATAATCCGTAACGTGAAGATTGTTCGGCGTGCCGGCGAGCACCACGTCATTCTCCTTTGCTCGTTGCAGCAAGCCATCCAGCAGGGTCTTGTTCGTCTCAATTTCCTGCTGAATGATCTTGTAATTGATGGCGGCCTCGTTTTGTGTGCGGGTAGCGCCACGCTGTTCTTCGAACGCTGCTCGCAAAGAATTCTCGCGATCCAAAGCTTCGCGGTATTTCAATTCGGAGGCTCTTGATTCAGTCGTTCCGGTTTTGGTGTGCGCGTCCTGAATCTCTTTCTCGAGCGTGGAGATCTGCTTTTCGACCTCTTTTACTTCCGGCCACTCTTCAGTATTGTCAACCAACAGTTGAGCCCGCTTCTGCTTCAACAGACTGAGTTGAGCTTCGAGATCCTTAGTGCTCTTACTCGCGTCGTTATTCGCCAGAATTTCCGCGGCGGCCGGGTCTTTCTTGACCCGAAACGCGGCTTCGGCGATCTTCCGCTCATTTTCAGCCTCCAACAATTGCTTGTTCAGGCTGGCCAGGCGATCGACCACCGTGTTCTGCGACGCGTCCAGCGAGAGAATCTCGTGACTCTTCGCATAGTTGATCAGTCGCTCTTCATCGGTGCGAATCTGGCTTTGCAGTTCCGCAATCCTTTGTTGCAGAAAGTCACCCGTCGTGCTGGTGAACTTCGTCTTCTGCTCGAGATTGGAAAGGACGAACGTGTCGGCAATGGCATTGGCAATCTTCGCAGCCACTACCGGATTGGCGTGGGTAATCCTGATGCTGATAAGACGCGTTTCGGTGAACTGCAACCTTTCCTCTTTCACCGGGTCGACTTTCAGCGCACCTTGAATCGTATTGACAAACGGACTTAGTCGCGTCGCTTCTTCCAAATCGTCGTTCGCGCTTGCCGACGCGACGTCTTTACCAATTAGCAGCTTGCCAGCGTCAGTCTTCTTTGCTGACGGTTGGTTGCCGGTACCGCCCGGCAGCCCAAACGTGCGCAGCAGCCGCTGCCAGGTGGTGTCGCTTGTCTGGGAGGTCAGAAAATCGGGGTTGTGTTCGAGATCGAGCGTCTTTACTACTCGCCGCAACAGGCCCGGCTTGCTGATCAACTGTAACTGCGTGTTGAAGTAGGAAGGATCCTGACCGTAACCGAGAACGATGTTGTCCTTACCTGTCAGACCGCTCGCCGGCCCTTCGGTATCGACCTGCACTTGTGCTTCCGCCGCGTAGATGTCGGGCTTTCTTGCCACCATTACGGCTGTGATAGCGGTGACCGAAACTACGATCAGCAGAATCATCCATCGTCGCTTACTGATTGCGCTCCAAACGTCGCGCAACCGCACGCCTTCGTCAACACGATTCGGCGGCCCATAGCCTGCGTAACGGCCAGTGTCGTTTGCGGCGACTGCAGGCAACGACTTGGAAAAGTTCCTTGTGACAGCCAACGCTTGACTTAATTCCGCTGGCTCTTTTTTGTTGTTGTGCTCGTCCATTCCCAACTCCTTGTGAGGGCTTGTAGATGTCAGACCGTTACGGGATTACTCGAACAGGAAGTTGCCCGACGCTCGGTACGACCGCTCCCAGGAGGCTTCGCAGAAGCCGCTTCGTGCCGGACACGGGCACATCTACAACATCATTCGCCATCAGTGCGATGTCCTGTGTTCGGTTCTTTTCGATAGCAGTCAGATCAACGTTGATTTCCTGTTTCTGCGTAGTTCCGACCTGTCTGATGATTCGGACCTTGTCCTTCTTGGTGTTCGGCGCTGTTCCACCAGCCATCGCTATTGCCTTGGAAACAGTCAATGGTTCTTTCAAAGGAATCACCGTCGGCTTGATAACATTGCCGATAACGAAAACCTGATCAGCTTGTGGCACCGAAACAATGTCGCCCGGCCGCACGAACGGATTGGCGTCGGGCGTTCCGTGCAATGTCTCATCCAACTTGTAAAGGGTGAACGCGTTTGTTTCGTCGATTGAGCTGCCCGCTCCCTGGTCGCAAACGATTCCACCTTCCGCATGAACTATCTGAATTGTCTGACCAGCAAGGTCCGTAGGACCGCCAACCAAACTGATAAGCTCGAGCAACCGCACCTGACGCTGCAACTTGAATTGCGCAGGATTACGCACGGCGCCAATCACTGCCACCGGCTGAGATTGGTACTCCTTGACGAATACGTCGACGTGGGGTTCACGTTTGTACTTCAGGTACTTCTTGGCGATGTTTTGTGCCAGCTCAGGTTCTGTCATACAGGCGGCGGGAATGTCATCGTCCAACATCGGCATCCGAATATTGCCGCTCTGATCGACGCGGACGGCGTCGCGCGACAGCTCTGGTGCCCTGGCCACACGGACCTCAAGAACATCACCTGGTCCAATCCGATAGCGTATATCCGTTGTGTCCGTTCGACGGCTTGCTTTCATATCCACACTGCCGGCGACTGCCGCGGGCTGTGCTTGCAGCGAATGAAAACCGCAAAGACATGTCAGCACCAAAATCATCGCTTTGAATTCGAATCTCATAGCTAACCTCTTCTGATTCGTGAACATTATTCGGCGCCAGCTTGCACGCGACTTCAGTGCATGCGGAACCCAAGAGGGAAACCTCTCTCGCGAGGCGGCATTCGTTTGGCAGTCGGCGTCCGTTTACTTCGGTGTAAAGCCACTGCCGGCTTTCCGAACTACAGAGTCTTAGTATCTGAAGCTTGTGTCAGAGACGTCGGGATACCGCGGGGACGATAAGGCAGGAGACTTGAAGGGTGTCTTTCGAGTTTAAATGGTTGTCAGCCGTGACCCACCGAACACCTCGATCGCTCTTTGCAAGACCTCAGGGCAATTTCTCGGTAGACTCTCACTTCTCGCGTGGCGAGCCAAGGTGACGTTTACTGGGGCCGTCATCTCAAATGAAATGACGGCTGGACTTGGTCTCCGGTGCATGGGGGCCAACGCGAAATCTCACACATGCGGCCGGAAAGCCAAAAACCAGTGTAAAAGAGGGTCTCACTCTAGAGTAAAGAGCAAATTCGTGTCAATTGAAATATTCAGTGAGACCCTGTAAATACTTGAAAAACCGATCAACCTAAAACCTGCGAACGCTTAGTAAAAAGGACGAACGCCCTCAATTCTCCACGTCTTTCGTCTCGGTAGAGCCCCCAAGCATAGCGCCAAACAATGTATTGACCCGATAAACAGCCGGGTGTTAGTGTTGAATCGTCAGCTTCATACGGCTGACGATTCTAGTCGGCCTTACCGCCAGCCCGAGCAATCCAACCGGGTCAAATCCACCACTCAACCAGGCCGCCAAATACCAGAATTCATCACTTCCGGCGTTATGCCCGCGCCTGAACGCGTCCCTGCTTACCCGTTCTTGCCCACCTCTCAGAGAGGAACCAGATGCCGAAGACACCCCCACGGCTGGCCGCAGTCCTGACTGCCGCCTTGCTGTTAGCCACCCAAGGTGGAAACGTATTCTCCCAACACTTTGAAATCGCTTCCCTAACTACAACCAAAACAAAGTCATCAAGACCGACCGGCACGGCGATTTCACCGGAAGCCGCAGTTGCCCAGTTCGTCGCTTCTGAAGCGAAGGTCCGCGAAGCGCTGAATCAGCACACCTTCAAGCGCGACGTGACGTTGCAAACCATTGGTCCAAACGGCGAAGTGACCGGCGAGTACGTGCGCAACTCACAGTTCGTCTTCGACAACAATGGTCGCCGGATCGAACGCGTGATCTTCCATCCCAAGTCGACGATCAGCGAAATGCGCATCACCAAGGAGGACATTCAGGATCTAGCGGGTGCTCAACTCCTGGGAATCGACATCACGGAAACCGGCAAGTACAACTTAAGCTATGTCGGCCTGGAAACAGTGGACTCGCAACAACTGATTGGGATGGATGTCACACCTCAAGTGGCGCCTGATCCTAATCATATGAGCGAACGGTTTTTTGTGGGCCGCATCTGGCTCGATCCGAACACTTATCAGATCGTCAAGATTCGAGGCGTGGTAGAGCCGCAAGGCAAACAGCGCTTTCCTCTGTTCGAGACATGGCGCGCAGCAGTCAAGGGACCTTTGGCGTTTCCCGTTCGGACTGAGGCGGATGATGTTCTGCACTTCCGCGAGCGTGACGTTCATTATCGAATAAAGGTTCGATACTACGATTACCAACTGTTTGGCAGCCGCGTGAGTGTTACCGAAGTTGGTGGGGATGTTCCCGAAGGAAGCGCACCGCCGAAAGAGCTGCTGAACTCTCCTTCCCCACGCAATAACGACATTGATCTTAACAAGCCACCAGCGCCACCAGTTTTGAAGAAATCGAGCGGTGCTGGCTGGGGTATCAGTTCAACGACTGAGCTGGAAAGCTGCCAGGAAAATCGCGACGCTCCTCCGGTTGGCATGTACCACTGGCCCGCGGGCGCGACGGTAAAAGTCTTCTTTATCCGCAATCTCTTCACGCCGGAGCAGCGCACAGCTGCATTGGAAGCCATGGCAGTTTGGACCGGCGCGAGTTCCGAAATCGCTTCGGGCGTTACGTTCGTAGATGCAGGTGACACCGACACTCGGCAAACCTGTGAAAGCTGCCTCACGATCCGGCGCAAAGATGTGCTGAAACAGGATCGGCATCACTATGCGTTTTTCTACCCGATGAATCGCGTCGATCGTCTGTTGATATCAGCCTGGATTGATTTGGATTTTGGAATTAAGAAGCCAGAGGCGCTGAAGAGCTTTATGGCGCACGAGCTAGGGCACGGCATGGGATTGTGGGACTGCGAGTCATGCAAGAAGAAGCGAACCATCATGAACGCGTTTCCTGGACTCAATAAAGATAATGGGTTGCAAGCTCCGTCACGCTGCGATCTGGCAATTGTGCGAGGAGTCTATCAGGAAGAACGGATGATCAGCCGAGCGGCAAATGCTTCGGGAATGGGTAATACAAATGGGTCGAGTGCCACATCGCTAGCGTCAGGCGCCGCCGTCGGACGCGTCAATCTCCCGCTGGCCACAGCATCAAACGAACCGCGACCTGTTTCCCAGCAAATCCAGATCGTGCCTGGACAGCCCAGTCCGCGATCGTTTGGATCCGCGCCACACTTCGCACCGGAACGCCCGGCAACTTCAGTATTGTCGCTTTTCGATATTGGGCACGCGAACTTCAGCAATTTCTCGGGTTGGCGCAAACCGGACTTCTAACACATGAATTCGAAAATTTCGTTCTTGATTGCCAGCGTAATCGCGGTGGCCGCGTCATCTCTTCCTTTTGCGCGGGCGAAATCTGACCCGGCAATGCCTTGCCGTATCGGCCAGGAAGCGCCGCCCATCGGATTTTGGACATGGCCGCAAGATACTCGAGTCAAGGTTCACGTGCGCTCCGGTGACTTCTCCGTCAACGAGATCCCTCATCTCCTGGCAGCGCTTAAGAGCTGGAACGACGTGGCAGACGTTACCGCATCCGGCGTCAGGTTTGAGTACGTTGGTGAGACTTCGCAGACATTGGATTGCGCCGCTTGTGTGACCATCATGCGCGGAGCGGTCTTCGACGGAAAGCAGCGTCATTTGACCGAACTACATGCTTACAGCATGAATCACAGTCAATTAATCACCTATGCAGTCATTGTCGTAGATCCTCGATTGACAGATCCCAGGACTTTGACTGAAGCCATGGCCCACGAATTGGGACATAACCTCGGATTACTCGATTGCTACAACTGCAAAAAGAAATCTACGGTGATGACGAAGTTCAAGGAGATCAACGTTCCGAACAATATGGCGCAACCGACCGCATGCGACATTGCCCAAGTGAAGGCAGCCTACACCGAGTTAAAGGTCCGCGTGCGACCGTCTCCGAAATTTGCTTTGGTTGCGGACGAAGGTGAAGAGCCGGTTGATGACGACACGCCAATAATTATTCCCAAGCCCTGAACGTTCAGATTCGCACCTTAACTCGTCCGCTCCACGCAAGGCGAACAGCGGAGAATAGGACGCTGGCAAGAGCCGAGAGCGAAAAGAAATCGAGCGCCGCCGAGCCTCAATCGTTATCGTTTATTCAGCCGAAAACCGTCCAGCCACAAACGTCCAAATATTGGACACGGATTGCTTGGACAACTTTGCCGCTCAACGACGATTAGAACGGCCTGCGTGTGTGTTCCAGATGCGAATTTAATTGTGTACTGAGCCCACGCCGCAGTAGTTCCTGCGAGCGTTTGGGATTGCGCAAGTCGATTGCGAGACACGGAATCAACTATCGATACCACGGGCAACCCACCGCTTACGATAGACTCGGTCCGCGCCGAAAACTGAAGTTCATATTGTGTCTCCGATTGGACCAGAACTATTTGCGACAACAGCGGCGAACTGACTGGAACGTTTCCCGTGAAATCCAACTTCACCGAAGATTGCCCTTCCGCCGGCTTTTGCGTGTCCAAAACGAAATGCACACCCTCAATCTTTTGCGGCGCGCGCCAGGAAAATTCTGACTCGCCTAACTCGATTTCGGTTTCGAATCCTGGGTTGCGCACAACGTCGACCTGAGCGCCTTCCGGGTTATCAACCCTCCAAAGTTCCGCCGCTGCTGCGAATTGTCCTTCCTGGATTAGTTGCTGGACGTACGCACGCCGATCGGGCTCCCCGTCCGTTCCAGACATCGCAAACTCTCTGACGGCTGAGTCGATCTGGCTTTGGCCCCTGAAGAATCTCGCAACGATCCAATGCTGTTGTGGCGTGACGGGTGACACCGCCTCTTCAACAAATTGGACATTGTGGGAAGACACTCGCCATGCCAGATCAACTATGCCTGGTAACAGAGTTGGATCACTGGTACCCGCCAGCCGCAATTCGGCGAATGCCTCTTTAGTCTGACCCGATCGGACTAGCAGATTACCGAGTTGGTAATGCGGCTGTGCGTAAGCAGGTGCAAGCGGAAT
>Ga0207672_1000087_pt1 | contig 12060 bp, 7 predicted proteins | sample KBSSwiwitspikein_3_FD_184290 | JGI IMG/M metagenome (GOLD analysis project Ga0207672, IMG submission 184290) | Switchgrass rhizosphere microbial communities from Kellogg Biological Station, Michigan, USA, with spike-in - S2 (SPAdes) (version 2) | ecosystem: Host-associated > Plants > Roots >... | reverse complement strand
CGCCCAACTTTTCGTAGATACGGAGATGCTTGCCCTCACCGAAGAGGTGCAGGTCTATGTCGCCAAGAATTGGCGTGAAGTCCTTGGCGGAACTTTGCGGCTTTGCGCCTTTGCGTGAGGATCCTGGCTCGGGCGCCGCTTTCCTTGATTTTGAGTTGCTTGGCTTCTTGCTGGCCATCTTTTCTGCCGCCCGCTAAAGCGGGCTCTTGATTCAATAGACAACGCAACCCCGGGTTCCGCTTCGCTCCACCCGGGGCTAAACTCTGCCGCCAGCTTCGCTGGCTCGTTGCGAAGTTACGTCAAAATCGGCTCTTGTCTTAGTGCGCCGCTCGAGAACTGTGGATTCGCCGGCTCAACCATGCGCCGAAAGATGTCCGCTCCATTGCCTAACTCACGTCGGTTGCTCTTGGCGTCGCTCAATATTTCCAGAAATCGGTTGCGCGCTGACGGCAGCCGCAATTGCTCCATCAAATCCATCGCCCGCGCCGCGTACTTCAGGATTTGAAGCGTTTCAATTCCGGAAATGTCGTTGAAGAACCAACCGCAGCTGGTATACATCAAGAGCAGCATCCGTTGCAGTTCAAGATAGTTGAGCGCGCGCCAGCGTTCTTCGGCAGGCATCCAGCGCCCGGACTGCTCAAACAAAAATTGTTCGCGTGAACGACGCGGTTCGAGGACCAGCGAAATGCTCTCATTGCGCGCGAGCCAGGGAAAGATAAATAAGTGGCCGCGCGTAGCTTCAAAATGTTCTACGTTGACATCGCGCAAGAAATCGAGTGCTTGTCGCAGCGGACGGCGCCACGCCTGATTCCAATTCTCTGCGCCTCCTGTCCGACAGCCGCAATCGGTTATCCAACGACCAACGCCGTGCGGACAACTCCACGAAGTCCCTTGTCCGTCCGGGCCGTTGTCTATTTCAATTTCAGCCTCTGGTGAATTCTGGTCCAGATAGTCGCCGTAGTTCGTGGTCGCAAAGCCGCGCGACTGCGCTTCGTCTGTCAGCGCGTGCGCCAAACATAAGTCGCCGAATTTGAAATGATGACCATAGGTTTCACCGTCCGTGGCGACGTTGAGCATCGGCCGGTTAGCGACCGCGCGCGCAAACGAGTCGACGAGAGCAGAACTCGACTTGAGCAAATTTTCAAAAGCAATGGCGCGTGAGGTTGGACCGTCGTAGAAAAAGACCGCAAGTGATCTACCTGGTTCGGCGGCGTTTGAGTAGCGATAGGGAATACTTGTGTCGAGCGTGTTTTCATCGACATCATGCCAGTTGGTCGTTGAATCTTTATCCCGCTCCCTATCGCTCAGGGTGCTGACACGTTTTGCTTGAAGCGGCGCGAGGATAACGTAACGCAAGCCTTCTTCAATCAGGGCATCTAGCACATGATCATTGCATGCCGTTTCGGGAAGCCACATTGCCTCGGCGTCGCGCCCAAACCGAAAACGAAAGTCAGCCAATCCCCAGCGAATTTGTGTCCGCAGATCGCGCTCATTGCATAGCGGAAGAATCGCATGACCGTAAGCTTGGGCGACCGCGTTGCCATGACCATTGCGGCGCGCGCTGCTTTCGCGATCCGCATCGATGACCCGTTGGTAAGTTTCTCGATGATTCTGCTCGAGCCAGCTGAGCAGCGTCGGGCCAAAGTTAAAACTAATGTGAGCGTAGTTATTGATGACGCGCGTTTGCCTGCTTGAGTCGAAACTCACTGCGCTGTTTGGTTCATAACATTCGGCGTGAATCCGCTCATTCCAATCGTGAAACGGTGCAGCGCCCGTTTGCTCTTCAATTACGCCCGTCCACGGATTTTCGCGAGGTGGTTGGTAGAAATGGCCATGGATGATCAGCGCAGGCATTTTTGGAGTGCGGCGGCTCGACGCTGCTTTCTAATGTTGCGCGATAAAAAAGCGCCGTCAAGCCGGCGCACTCCAAACTAATTCTTCCTTCGCCCGAACATGTCCGCACCGACCGCGGCTACCAGCACGCCACCTTTGACCACGTATTGCACCCATGAATCGTAGTTCATCAGAGACATGCCGTTATCAAGACTGGCCAAAATCAAAGCGCCCAGCACCGTGCCGAACACTGTGCCGCGGCCGCCCATCAGACTTGTGCCGCCGATTACGCAGGAAGCGATCGCATCTAATTCCATCAATGAGCCGGCATCTGCGGAGGCAGCTCCGACACGCGCTGTATGGAGAATTGAAGCGACGCCGGCGAGCGTCCCCATTACGCAAAACACGCCGACGATGTGATGCTTCAAATTAATTCCCGACAGGCGCGCTGCGTCTGGATTGCCGCCAATCGCATAAAGATAACGACCGAAGGTTGTGTTCGACGTGAGGAAGGCTCCCGCCAAAGCGATCGCCAGCAGAAAGATCACCGGAATCGGGACGCCGCCGGCTTTGTTCATTAAGAAGATGAACCCAATGATCACGATTGTGGGAATGATGATCCGAACCGCCATGGCCGCGACGCTCAGGCTTTGCAACCCATGGCGCGTGCGCGCGCGCTTGCGTCGCACGTTAGTCCAAACTATTGCCGCGATCCCAATTGCTGCCAGCGCAAATCCGATTCGCGGATCGATGAAATCGCGACCCAGGGATCTAAAGAAGGGAAGCTCGATAGGGATCGTCGCGCCTTTGGTTAACTTCAGACTGAATCCTTGCCATGCTTCCAGCCCACCAAGCGTGACGATGAACGCGGGAATATTGACATAAGCGACCAGCGCTCCTTGAAGTGCTCCGATTACCAAGCCGATTAAAATCGCTGAGATTAAAGAAAACGCGAGTCCGCGTCCTTGCGTCAACGCCGCGATCACACCGCAAAGTCCCAGCAGGCGGCCCACTGAAAGATCGATGTTCCCACTGACGATCACCATCAACATGCCGACAGCCAGCACACCTGTCACGGCCATTTGCTGCAGGAGTTTTGAGAAATTGACTGCGCCGAGAAACAGACCGAAAGGGTGATATTGATCGATCGTGGCCCATTGAAAGAACAGCCAAATAACGATTAACGCGCCCAGCATCGTGTACGCGCGTAGCGCAGAGGTGCGGATCTTGATTCGAGGTGTGGCGGCTTCGCTCATCTTTATGCGGCGCGACGCAGATGTCCGGTCGCGCACGACATCACAGCCTCCGGCGTCGCTTCAGCACGTGTGAACTCGCCAGTGATGCGGCCTTCATGCAAGACAATCACTTGATCGGAAAGTCCGAGCACCTCCGGCAGTTCGGACGAGATCAAGACAATGGCGAGTCCCTTCTCTGCCAGGCGATTAATGTGGCCGTAGATTTCCTGTTTGGCGCCGACATCAATGCCGCGCGTGGGTTCATCAAGAAATAAGACGCGGGGATTTGTGAGCAGCCATTTCGCCAATACGACCTTCTGCTGATTGCCCCCGGACAAAGTGCCCGCAATCGTGAAAACGGATGGGGCCTTGATGCGCAGATCGTTTGCCGCGCGTTCCCCGGCAGCAGCTTCAGCGTTTTCGTCGGTGATGAAGCGTCCCGAAAGTTTGCGCAAACCTGCCAGCGTCATGTTTCTGAGAATCGTTTGATCGAGAATCAGGCCGTAACGCTTCCGGTCTTCAGTAACAAAGCCGATGCCATGTTTGATTGCGTCCGACGGCCGGTTGATCTGAATCTGTTTTCCCTCAAGATGGATTTCGGCCGACTTCCGGCCGGCATGCGCACCGAAGATTGCCATCAACAATTCCGTTCGTCCCGAGCCCATCAAACCCGCAATCCCGAGCACCTCGCCTTTGCGGACTGCGAAGCCGACATCATCCACCAACAGCTTGCCGGTAACCGATGGATCTTCGACGGTGACCTGGCGCGCTTCGAAAAGAATCTCACCGCGCTCGTGCTTCGCTTGCGGAAAAATTTGGTCGACTTCACGTCCGACCATTTGAGCAATGACGCGCGGCTCGTCCAACTCAGCGGTCGCGTTTGTGCTGATCGTTTTGCCATCGCGCAGTACGGTGATGCGGTCGCTCACGCGAAAAACTTCATCGAGCTTGTGCGAAATGTAGATCATCGCGACGCCGCGCGCGCGCAGATTGTTAAGAATTCCGAAGAGCGTGTCGACTTCTGCGTCCGTTAACGCCGCTGTTGGCTCATCGAGCACCAGAATGCGCGCATTTTGTGAAAGCGCTTTCGCGATCTCCACGAGTTGTTGTTGACCGATGCCGAGATTGTTGACCGGCGTTCGAGGGTCGATCTGCAGATGCAATTCCTCCAGCAACTGCTCCGCGCGACTGAACAATTCTTCCCAATTGATAATTCCAATTCGGCGCGGCGCGCGGCCGAGAAAGATGTTCTCAGCGACGCTCAGATCTTTTACCAGCGACATTTCCTGGTAGATGACTGCGATGCCTGCCTGCTCAGAGTCGCGCACGCTCGTGAATCGTCGCTCGGCTCCGTCGAGGACAATGTCGCCGCCGTACTCAGGATGTGGATACACTCCGGCAAGAATCTTGATCAGCGTCGATTTGCCGGCGCCGTTTTCGCCAACCAGGGCGTGGATCTCGCCGCCTCGAAGATCGAAGCTCACGCCGTCGAGTGCACGAACGCCGGGAAAGGACTTCGTGATGTTCTTCATTTCGAGAAGCGTTGACGGCATGGTTAGAGCAAGAAAAGTGAAAAGTGAAAACTGCAAAGTGCAAATTGAAAAGTGCCCGTCGCGTTAATTTTGCGATTTGCAATTTTCATTTTTCAATTTGCAATTGTTTCGCCTTATTGTTTCGGCCATTGCTCCTTCGGCACGTTCTTATAAACGTCTTCCAGTTTGTGGTAGCCGTCCTTGATCACCGTCTGCATCACGTTGTTTTTATCGACCACGATCGGTTCCTGAAGAATGGAAAGCACATCGATCTTGCCGTTGTTGATTTTGTCTTTCGTTTCCAGCTTTTCGCCGCGCGCTAGCTTAATCGCCGAGTCAACCGCACTGTTAGCAAGCGGCACAATCGGTTTGTAAATCGTCATTGTCTGTTTGCCGTCGACGATGCGCTGCACCGCGTCGAGCGCCGCATCCTGACCCGTCACCAGGACCTTTCCGACCAGTTGCGGCGGCAGCGCCGAGATAGCGCCTCCGGCGGTGCCGTCATTTGAGGCAACAATTGCCTGAATGTCGTTGTTATTCTTAGTGAGCGCATCTTCGGTAATGCGCAACGCTTCGCTCGCCAGCCACTCGCGCGCGTACTGTTGCGTGACAATCTTAATTTGGCCGCTGTCGATTGCAGGTTTGAGGATCTGCATCTGTCCTTCCATCAGAAGGAGCGCGTTGTTGTCGGTCTGCGAACCGCCAATCAAAACGTAGTTACCCTTCGGCGCGTGATCGACCGCGTATTGCGCCTGCATCTGTCCAATCTTAACCACCTGATGCGAGACGTAAAGATCGACATCGGAATTTCGAATCAGACGGTCGTAACTTATCACCGGCACACCCTGACGATGCGCAGCCTCAACAATCGAAGCGGCAATCTCTCCGTTGTGCGGCGCCACGATCAACACGTCAACACCCTTGGTTAAGAGATTGTCGCATTGCTTGGTTTGAATTGAATCGTCGCCATTGGCGACTTGAACTTCACAATCGGCGCCGACCTCTTTACATCGTTTTTCGACCAGCTCTTTGTCTCTTTGCCACCGTTCCTCTTTCAGCGTGTCCATTGAAAAGCCGATCCGCACGGTTTCGTTCGGACCTTTCTTTTTCATGGCGCCGGTGTTCGTTTGCGGTCCGGAGACGCAGGCGACGGTGAGCGCAAAAGCGAAAATTACTCCGACTAAGATCAATTTTGTTCGCATAAATCGATCCTTCTCTCTTTTTGTTGAATGTCTCTGATTAGGCGCCGAGTGTATCAAAGTACCATGGAAAATACAGCCGAAACTTATTCGATTATCGGCTTATTACTAGCTTTCAAGCGTCCGCGAGCCCACCTGCCTTTCGACTTTCGCAGCTTTCAGAGATTTCTGTTGAATTCCCTTAGACTGAGTGGTAGTTTGGCGGCATCCCCCTTCTAAGGAATCTTCCCGACGGTCAGACAAGTAAAGCTGGTAACAGTAATCGCAGATTCGTGGTTGTCATAAGTGCGATTCTTTCTCTCTCAAAATTTCTGCTGGAGGTCCGTCAAATGCACAGATTAGCTTCGTTCGCGAAAGCCGCGTGCTGCGGTTTGTTGTTGCTCTTCGTATCTTTCACAGCGCAGGCACAATTTAAGGCGAGTATTCAAGGGACAATAACAGACTCAGTCGGGGCGTTGGTGCCCCAAGCGAAAGTTACTCTGACCAATACCGAAACCGGTAAGACCCAGGAAACTACTGCGAGCGACGAAGGCTTCTATCGACTTTCGGGTCTCGCGCCAGGGAAGTACAAACTGGCCGTGGAAAAGACCGGATACAAGCAGAAAGTCTTTGATGAGGTTGCCGTCAGCGCGGAGAGGACTCAGGCGATCGACGTGCAGCTCGAAGCGGGCGACGTCAGCGCTACTGTAACCGTCACACAGACAACTGCGCAGACACTGGAAACTGCAAATGCAAATGTCGACAAAGGAATCACGACAACCGAGGTCAAACGGCTGCCGCAAGAGGGTCGCGATCCTTATGAGTTGATCCGGCTCACGCCCGGAATCTTCGGTGATGGCGGGCGCGGCGCAAACGGGAACTCTTCCGGTCTGCCTAATTCTCCGGGACCGGGAGGCTCAAACAACTCGATTTTCCAGGCCGAGAACCAGCCGCAGATCAGCGCTAACGGCCAACGCATCTCAGCGAACAACTTTCAGATCGACGGCGTCAGCGTGAACAGTCTCAGTCATGGCGGTGCGGCTGTCGTCACACCCAACCAGGAGTCGGTGAAAGAGGTTCAGATCTCTTCATCAACCTATTCCGCTGAGGACGGCCGCAATTCCGGCGCGCAGGTCAAGGTAGTTTCACAGAACGGCACTAATGATTTTCACGGCAGCGCATTTATTAAATACAACAGTCCAAAGCTGAATGCTTTCAACAAGTATCCAAACGATTTTGGACGCGGACGCGTTGAGCGAGTAGAACGCTTCTTCCGCCAATTTGGCGGCAGTCTCGGCGGCCCACTCTACCTGCCGCGTTTTGGCGAAGGCGGTCCATCAACTTACAGCGGGAAAGACCGCGCATTCTTCTTTCTTTCTTACGAGGGGCTGCGGGAACACACGACGACCTCATCGATTGGTTACATCGAAACATCACAATTTCGGCAAGCCGTTCTCAGCGGCCGTCCCGGCGGAGTCACGGCGGCAATTCTCGCCAGCGACGGTAGCCAACCACGCATCAGTGGCGTGCTGACGCCCACCTGTGCAGATGTAAACACTAGCTTTCCCTGCCAGGTTGTTGCCGGCGGCCTTGATATCGGATCACTGAGCGGTGGGCTGCGCCAATATTTGACCTTCTCGAATCTTGGTGGCGGGGGCCTCGACGGCATACCGGATATTCAGAAAGTGCTTATCGCCGCGCCCAGTACGAACAAACCGAATCAGTACAATGCGCGCTTCGATGTACTTCCGAACTCTAACAATCAACTGACTTTCAGCACATATCTCACGCGCAGCTTCTTCATTGGCAGCGATACTGGCGCTGCGGCGCGTCCGCAAGCGGATGTCGTAACGACTCCTCATAACTCGGCGTTTGCAGTGCTTTACAACCGCACGTTCTCACCGACACTGCTGAACGAGGCACGATTTAACTTCACAAAATTCGCCTACAATGAAGTCGAGTCGTCGAATCAAACAAACTTCGGTATTCCCCGAGTTGAGATTGAGGGTCTCTTGCGGGACGGCAGTCGTATCCGCTTTGGCGCGAATCAGTCTGAAACAACGCCGGGCATCTTCTCGGAAAAGCAAATGGAGTTTCGAGATGTTGTGAGTAATGTCCATGGTAATCATGGACTGAAGTTTGGCGGCGAGTTTCGCCGCGAGTTTAATGACAACAATCTTAACGGCGCTTCACGGCCGCTCTACACGTTTGTCGGTCCTTTTAACTTAGCGAACGATGCGCCAATCTTCTATCAAATCAATGCCGATCCGCAGACAGGTGGAGTAGCCAATGCTCAACGTCACTTCCGTTCAAACAGCTACGGCCTATTTTTCCAGGACGACTGGAGAGTGCGACCCAATCTGACGCTGAATTTGGGCCTGCGCTATGAATACTTCGGCGTGCTGCAGGAACAAAACAACCAGGTTGCGAATTTTGTGTTTGGCCCCGGCGGTGGTCTGACCGGCTCCAGAGTCGAGCCTACTTCTCAGCTCTACAATCCCGACAAGAACAATTTCGCGCCGCGCTTCGGATTCGCCTACAGTCCTAAACGATTTGGGCTCGAGCAGAAGCTTGTGATCCGTGGCGGTGCTGGAATCGCGTACAACCGCATCCCCGAAGTTGTCTTTTCCAATACTCGTGGCAATCCGCCTTTCTTCGCACGCTATTCCATCTGCTGCGGCACTGCGGCTACAGATTTCGGCTCGCCCTTCGCCGGCGGCCAGATTCTTTACACGTTAGGTACCAGTCGTTCACCGTTTAGCTATCCGGCGAACCCTGCGCTGGCAGTAGGTATCGATCCAACAACCGGCGCTCCGCGCAATCGGACGGTTGAGATCTATGGTGCGCTTGCGGATACGCCGGTGGCTTATGTCTATGTATATTCGCTTGAAGCGCAGTACACGTTGCCGTTTAATCTGACCACGACATTGGGATATCAGGGCAGTTCGGGTCATAAGTTGATCCGGCTCGTTAATCAAAACTTAGTGCAGCCGGTTATTCCGGCAAACTTCTTCGCCTTTGCCGTGTTCATTCCCACGCCTGACGTAAACTCAAATTACAATGCTATGAATGCGCGACTAACGCGACGCTTTGGTCGTGGCTTTCAGTTCGACATCCTCTATCGTTGGGCCAAGAGTATCGACACGTTATCAAACGAAGGGCCCGGCGCCGAAACTAATCAGACGTTTCCCCAAGACCTGAGCCAGGAACGTGGTCCATCTGACTTCGACGTCAGACATAATCTGAACATTTCCGGATTGTGGGACCTGCCGCTATTTCGGAACCGCAAGGACTTTGTGGGCAAAGCGTTTGGTGGTTGGCAGATGGACGGGATACTTACATGGCATACCGGTTTTCCGTGGACGCCTCACACCGGCCAGTGCGTGCGTTCCGCGAACTCCAACAATTTCGTTTGTCCTTCGCGTCCACCAAGGTATTTTGGCGGCGCGTTGGAAGACACCGACAACAACGCGTTTATTAGACCGGGCGGGAACTTCCCGGGCGGGGGGTTGCATTACTTCGATCCTAACAATCCTAACGGGCTGCTGTTGCCCGGGATCGGCCGCAACTCGTTCCGTGGGCCAAAATACTTCTCCGTAGACATGAGCCTGGGCAAACGGACCGGCTTGCCGAAGGTTCTCGGTGAAGGCGCGTTTCTCGAAGTAAAAGCGAACTTCTTCAACGCTTTCAACAACCTCAACCTGCTGCCGTTCAAATTTTTTGCACCCTCTGTCGACAATCCAGATTTTGGCAGGGCGCAAGGTGCACTGGCAGGTAGAGTTGTTGAACTGCAAGCGCGGTTCAGTTTTTAGTCTTTCAAAGCGCACCAGTGCGCGGGTGGAGTCAGTACCTGGAGCCGTAGCGACCGCGTTAGCAGTTCAACGCGCCGGCACATCTACATCCCGGAAATTAACCCGGTCGCTATCGCTCCCGGTACTGACTCTACTGCATCGCTACCGCTAACTTCTGTATAGTTAAAGAGATAATGAATCGTCGTCCGCGCAACATTCTTGTTGCCCTGCTTTTGTTTGCCGTCCTCGGTATTCCCCTTTTTCCAAGCGCATCCCAACCTCGAAAAGCACCGGACGTCGAACAACAAATCAACGCGCTGCTTGCCCGGATGACGCTGGAAGAAAAGTTGGGGCAACTGCAACAGCTCGACGGCGAGGCGAATGGAAATTACCGACCAGAGCATCGCGACCTTGTGCGGAAAGGATTGCTCGGGTCGACCCTCAATGTGCGCGGAGCGCAACGCACCAATGAATTACAGCGAATCGCTGTCGAACAGTCGCGGCTGAAAATTCCTGTGCTGTTTGGTTTCGATGTAATTCACGGATACCGAACAATCTTTCCAGTCCCGTTGGGCGAAGCCAGTAGTTGGGATCCGGCAGTCGCCGAGCGTTCGGCAAGCATTGCGGCTGCGGAAGCGCGTGCCGCCGGTGTGCACTGGACGTTTGCGCCGATGGTGGATATCGCGCGGGATGCTCGATGGGGACGCATCGTCGAAGGCTCGGGTGAAGATCCATATCTCGGATCGATGATGGCCGGTGCCCGCGTGCGTGGTTTTCAGGGACGCGACTACAGCGCGCCGGACAAGGTGATGGCGTGTGCGAAACATTGGGTCGCGTACGGGGCCGCAGAAGCCGGTCGCGATTACAACACGACCGACATGTCGGAACGGACATTGCGCGAGATTTATTTTCCGCCATTTAAAGCTGCGGTCGATGAAGGCGTCGGTACGTTCATGAGCGCCTTCAACGATCTGAACGGTGTTCCGGCGTCGGCAAATCCGTTCACGCTGACGAAAGTTCTGCGCGGCGAATGGAAGTTCGACGGTTTTGTCGTCAGCGACTATACCTCGGTGCAGGAACTCATTCAGCATGGGTTAGCGGCCAATGAGGCTGATGCTGCCCGGCTTGCTTTGAATGCCGGTGTCGAGATGGAGATGGTCAGCCGGCTCTACAACCAAAACGGCGCCGACCTCTTGCGAAACGGACGGGTCTCCCAAGCGACCATTGATGAAGCCGTGCGTCGCATTCTACGAATGAAGTTTCGGCTCGGCTTGTTCGAGCGGCCTTACGCTGATGAAAACCGTGAACGTTCCGTAGTCCTGAGTGCATCAAACGTCGCCGCCGCCAGAGAGATTACCGGACGCTCAATCGTGTTGCTCAAGAACGAGCGCCAGACTTTGCCTCTGTCCAAAAACCTGAAATCGATCGCGGTGGTTGGTCCACTCGCAGATGATCAAGTTGATATCCTCGGTTCGTGGAACGGGGATGGTAGCGCCGCAGACGTGGTCACGCTGCTCGCGGGTATCAAGGCGAAGGTCTCTGCGGACACCAAAATTAATTACGCCCCCGGTTGCGATGTGAACTGCGAATCGGCTTTCGGTTTCCTAAATGCTGTGCAGGCTGCTGCACTCTCGGACGTGATCATTATTGCAGTGGGTGAATCGGCTGCCATGAGCGGCGAAGCTTCGTCACGCAGTTCCCTCGATCTCCCGGGACGGCAGCTGGATCTAGTTCGGGCTTTGGAAGCATCCGGGAAACCGCTAATCGTTGTCCTCATGAACGGCCGGCCGCTGACAATTAATTGGATTGCGGAAAACTCGCCGGCAATTCTGGAAACATGGTTTGCCGGAACGCAGGCCGGAAATGCGATTGCCGACGTGTTGTTCGGTGACGTCAATCCGGGCGGGAAGTTGCCGGTCACTTTTCCGCGCAGTGTTGGCCAGGAACCGCTCTATTACAATCACATGAATACGGGCCGGCCCCCTGACGCGAATAACAAATACACTTCAAAGTATCTCGATCTGCCGTGGACGCCGCTTTTTCCGTTCGGTTACGGTTTAAGTTACACACAATTTCGTTTGTCGAACTTGCAACTGAGCGCGCCGCGGATTCGCCCCGACGGCCGCATTACCGTCACTGTCGACATTGAGAACGTTGGACCTCGCGCCGGCGATGAGGTAGTGCAGCTTTACATTCGTGATGTGGCCGCGAGTGTGACTCGGCCCGTAAGAGAGTTGAAAGGTTTTCAGCGCGTGACGCTGCATCCCGGTGAGAAACGCAGACTGGAATTCACGATCGGTCCGCAGCAACTCGGTTTTTATAATCGCGAGATGCGTTTCGTCGTAGAGCCCGGCGAATTCAAAGTGATGGTTGGTAACAGTTCGGCGGATCCGCACGAATTAATCGCTAGCTTCGAAGTTCTAAAATAAGCTCCGTTTGCCTAAAAAAGGGGTTGGCGCTTAGTCCGCGATAGCGGACGGTGTGAGAATAG
>Ga0207672_1000085_pt1 | contig 12234 bp, 9 predicted proteins | sample KBSSwiwitspikein_3_FD_184290 | JGI IMG/M metagenome (GOLD analysis project Ga0207672, IMG submission 184290) | Switchgrass rhizosphere microbial communities from Kellogg Biological Station, Michigan, USA, with spike-in - S2 (SPAdes) (version 2) | ecosystem: Host-associated > Plants > Roots >... | reverse complement strand
CCTCTTAGCTCTTTGCTCTTACCTCTTAGCTCTTTTCTCTTCGCCGTTGTTGCAGTATGCTTCGCGCGCCTGCAAACCTTTCCGTTTTAGGAGTGCGCCATGAAAATCCGAAAACTCTTTCGCCCGCTGGCGATTTGTCTGTCGGCATTAATCGTTACGATATCGGGATGGCAGTTCTCTTCCCGCGTGCACGCGCAAAAATCGAGCAAACCGAAAACCGCACACCCGACGGCGCCCGCGAAGACTGACGCGAAAACAAATCCTGGGGCTTCCAACAACGCTGAGTACGCGGCGAAGGTCAAAGAATTCACCACCGAGTCCTACTTCATGACCGAACTCGTGGATCACTTGCCGGCGTCGGACAAAATTCCGTCGCCCGACAAAGTCCTGGGTTATACGATCGGGACGCCCGGCCATCTCACCTACACGAAGGATTTGTATCGCTACTATCGCGAACTGGAAAAAACGACGCCGCGCGTCAAGGTCTTTACTGCGCCCGAAAGGAGCGAGCAAGGCAAAGAGCAACTGCTAATCGCAGTTGGCGACGAAGCCGCGATTGCGAAACTCGATCGCTACAAAGACATCACGGCGAAGCTTGCGGACCCGCGCAAGGTTACTGATGCTGAGGCCGAACAACTGATCGGCGAGGGAAAGGCGTTTTATTGGGCATCGGGATCAATTCACTCACCTGAGACTGGCTCGCCCGAAATGTTGATGGAACTCGCGTATCGCCTGGCAGTCGAAGATAGTCCTTTCATTCAGGCGATTCGCAAGAACGTAATCGTTTTGATTACGCCGGCGTTGGAAGTCGATGGCCGCGACATGATGGTTGATACATACAACTATCGGAAAGCCAATCCTGACAAAAATGCGCCGCCGCTTGTCTATTGGGGCAAGTACGTCGCGCACGACAACAACCGCGACGGTCTCGGGATGGCGCTCGCGCTTTCGCGCAATCAAATGAAAACGTTCTTGGAATACCACCCGACGATTCTGCATGACCTGCATGAGTCGGTTCCGTTTCTTTACACGTCCACAGGAACCGGACCGTACAACGCCTGGTTGGATCCAATCGTAATCGACGAATGGAACATCCTGGCTTTCCACGAAATCGAAGAGATGACTAAACGCGGCGTGCCGGGTGTTTGGACGCACGGTTTTTATGACGGCTGGGCCCCGAATTACATGTTCTATGTCGCGAACGGACACAATTCGATCGGCAGGTTCTACGAAACCTTCGGCAACAGCGTCGCCGACACCATGGATCGGACCGTCGGCGCGCAATCGCAGCGCGACTGGTTCCGTCCCAACCCGCCGCAACCGCGCGTGAAGTGGTCGCTCCGAAACAATATCAACATGCAGGAATCAGCGATTCTGCTGGCGATGAATTTTGTTTCAAACAACAAAGAGCGTTTTCTGAAAAACTTCTATTTGAAAAGCAAACGCTCGGTCGCAAAGGCCAGTAACGAAGGGCCGGCCGCATGGGTCATTCCCGGCGATCAAAGCCGCATAGTCGAAGCGGCCGACATGATCAACCTTCTGCGGCTGATGGGTGTCGAAGTTCACACGGCGGATAAGGAGATTCAGGTAAAGGATCAAAAGTTTCCCGCCGGCTCGTATGTCATTCGCATGGACCAGCCGTATTCGCGGATGGCGGACATGATGCTCGATACGCAGTACTACAACGTCAACGATCCGCGTCCATATGACGATACCGGCTGGACGCTCGGCGCGCTGCGAAATGTGAAAACGGTGCGCGTCACCGATAAGAGCGTGCTGCAAGGTCCGATGACGCTGCTGTCGCACGACGCAAAAGTAACCGGGAGTGTTTCATCATCTGCGACGCCGATCGCCTACGTGATCAACCACAACGCCGAGAATTCGTTGATGACGTTGCGTTACAAACTTAAGGACCTAAAGATTGAAGCTGCCGAGGAAGGCTTCGAAGCGGCTGGTCAAAAATTCAATGCCGGCAGTTTCATCATCAAAGCTGCCGACAATTCCGGCGACTTGAAACAAGCGCTATCCGGACCAATTGCTGACTCTGGGTTAAAAGCGATCGCCATCGACAAATTACCCCAAATCAAAACTCACGTGCTGTCGGTTCCAAGAATCGCGATTTTGCACACGTGGACCAACACGCAAAACGACGGCTGGTTCCGGATTGAGTTCGACAAGCTCCAGATTCCTTACTCTTACATTTCAGATCAGGTAGTTCGTAACACGCCGAATCTGCGTGACAAGTACGATGTGATTATCTTTCCGCCGGTGGGTGGATCGGCGCAGACAATCGTTAACGGGATGCCCATGCGCGGCGCGCCAATTCCCTGGAAAGCGAGCGATGTCACGCCCAATATGGCGCTGGCGCCGGACCAAACTGATGACATGCGTGGGGGCATGAGCCTCGCCGGGGTCGTCAACTTACAAAAGTTCGTCGAAGATGGCGGTCTGTTTATTCCGATCACCAATTGTTCTCGAGTACCGATCGACTACGGCATCATTACCGGAGTTTCGATTCAGCAGCCTCGCCAACTTCAAGCTGCCGGCTCAGTCTTCAACAGCACTTTCGCCGATCGCCGAAGTCCGATTGCCTATGGATACACTGAAACGCTGCCTGTTTACTTCAATCAGGCTCCTCTATTTCAAGTTGGTGGCGGCGGCGGGGGTTTCGGAGGAGGTGGCGGAGAAGGTGGCGGCGGAGGCGCAGCCGGTCGTCCATCAGGACGCGGCACACTCAACGATCCGGACATCGTCCAGGGAATGCCTCTGGCCGCTCCACCGGCGCAGCGTCAGTCCGGTGAACTAACGCAAGAACAGAGACTGCAACAGGGCGCGTTCTTCATTCCGCCCGCAATGCGACCTCGAATCGTATTGAGATTCGCATCGGATGAAAAGACTCTGCTGATCAGCGGCATGCTGGCGGGCGGTTCGGAACTGGCTAATGCTCCTGCAGTCATTGATGTCCCCACCGGTAAAGGTCACGTCGTCATGTTTGCAATCAATCCAATGTGGCGACATCAGACGCAAGGCAGTTTCTTCTTGATTTTTAACGCGGCGCTCAACTACGACAACCTGGGCGTCGGAAGAGATCGGTCGGCGACACAGCGAACTGAAGCAGGGACGTCTGACGACGGGCAGTAGATGGCGCCCCCGGCAGGACTCGAACCTGCGACCCTCTGCTTAGAAGGCAGATGCTCTATCCACTGAGCTACGGGAGCGTGCGGCGATGTTATCACGGGCGCTGGAGTTAGCAGGAAACACAATAAAGGCCGGCCCCGCGTAGGGGTCGGCCCTTCTCACAAGTGCAAAAACTAAATGCGATTACGCAGCGCGCGTAATCTCAGCAGCCTCGGCATAAACCCGTCGGCCATTGAGCGCGTCGTCAATAATCTCGCGAACGGCGGAAATGTCGGGATTTACATCCATTCGATCACAAGCCGCCATGTGCCGAAGAATACCTTCGGTCGCAATTTCCAAAACGGTACCCGCTAGCTTCGAAAATCGCCGGGCCTGGATATGATCAAGTCTCTGAAGCCGCTCAGCCAGCGGCAGTCCTTTATCAAGATTCACGATTGACATTATCTCCTTCTAAACAGCCAAAAAATCAGCTTTTTATTTGAACCAACTATAGATGCGTTCGAAACGTCGCAGGATGCAAAGTCCTTGCGGTTTCGGTTGAATTTTGCACAGTACGAACCCGAGCGGGGACCACAGAAAGGCTAAACTGTGTCTGCGAAACCGGAGACTATAACATGAGCGACGGTTCCCGAAAAGGGTTTTTTTCGTAATTATGCACTTGACACACCCGCATGGATTCGGTTAGAATGCTCACGTTATGGCGAAAATCCTAAGAAAACGAGAGAGTGGCGATATTCTCCAGCCTCAGTTTCAAGATGAGGACGCGGCGCGACAATTTCTTGAGAATTTGCGCTGGCCTGAAGGTGCTGTTTGTCCGCATTGCGGTTTGATTGGCGAGGCTTACCGCATCGTCCGCAAGGAACCTGACCTTGAGAAGCTGAAGCTAACCCGTAAACGCTACCGCAAGCCACAAAAGGGATTGTGGAAGTGCGCTGGCTGCAAAAAGCAGTTCACGGTGACAGTTAAGACCATATTCGAGGATTCTCATATCCCCTTGCACAAATGGCTGTTGGCGATCCATTTGATGTGTGCCTCTAAAAAGGGTGTTTCAGCGCATCAACTTATGCGGATGCTGGACATTAAACAGTACAAGTCAGCTTGGTTTATGGCGCACAGAATCCGCTATGCGATGACGGGCGAACTGCCTGAGAAAATGACTGGTATTGTCGAGGCTGATGAGACTTACATTGGCGGACGTTTGCGCCGGAAACAAAGCACTCAGGTTAAGCCCGGAGTGCGAGCGCAAGATCGCGTCTCTCAGTTCGACAACAAAGCAGCGGTGTTTTCAATCGTAGAGCGCGGCGGCAAGGTTTATTCCCGCCACGTCGAGCGCGTGACCGCAGAAAACCTCAAGGATGTAATAAACGAAGTTGTCGATGCTGACGCGCATCTGATGACTGATACGGGCGTCCTGTTTGGTCGCAAGACTGGCCGCAAGCATTCTCTAGTCAATCACTCTGCTGACGAGTACGTGCGGTTTGACGAAGGTGTGATGGTGACAACCAACACCGTCGAGGGTTACTTCTCTTTACTCAAGAGAGGCATCAACGGCGTCTATCATCACGTCGGACGCAAACACCTTCACAGATATTTGGGCGAGTTTGATTTTAGATACAACGAAAGGCATGTAACAGACGGTGAGCGCGCACAGACGGCACTCAAGGGTTTCGAGGGCAAGCGGCTCACCTATAAGGGGTCTGCTAGCTGAGCGTAGGAAACAGCGCAAAGTTTAGCGTTTAGATTGGAAGTGCCTAATACGCAGGGGTTTACAAGAATGATACGTTGGTAGACCCCTTTGCGTTTAGATGAGAACTAAGCCCAGTGGGGAACGTATTTCGCATAACGTCGCGACGTCCGGCCCGGATTTTCAAGGCGTATTCGGCCCTGCCTGATCGCGTCTGAAATGATTCCAGAGACCAGCTCTGTTTTTTCATCTGAAAGATCAAACCGTTCTCTTAGACTTTGATTATTCATTCGTTCATTCATCAGATATCGCAGAACGCAGTGCTGATAAGTCGCCCTAACGCGTTCGTTGCTATCCATTTCCTCAAACGGCTTGTGTGCAAACACTATGGCGGTTGTGTGCCGCTCTCCAATGCGCCAGTCAGGCGGAGGTAGTTGACAGACTTCAGCTAGCGAAATCACCTGATCAACCCCCTTGCCTTGCTCCTCGCAAATTCCCATCCGGCGCATTACATCGGCTAATTTCTCGTTCCGTGATTGGTATTCATCGATGAATCGGTCAGGTGAGATAATTGATCTACCAGGATTCGTTATCTCCATCCGGTCGCTGAATATTTCAATAGTGACGGATGTGCCCGTTTCATTAAAATCTTGATGAATCAAGGCGTTTGCGACCAATTCACGAATCATGCGATCTGGAAACATCTTAACTTCTTCTCTCAAAACGCCCATTAGTTCATTAATAGGAATTTGGGCGCTTATAAAATCGACAAGTCCCGCAAACCCCACGACATAGCCTTTTGTTCCCGGCGCGAATACACGGCTTTTGTTTAACTTATCAGGCCCGTCATAAACCAAAACGCGAGGGCCTTTTCTTGTTAAGCCCTCAAACTCCTCTAGCTTTTTCGCGTATAAGATTGCCCCTAAGTTGCGAATCAAATAGCCGTCTCGATCCTCATCAATGAATTTCTCGCTTTGGAAACGTTGTATTACCGCGCCTTGACTAGTCGGATACGGCTCGCCTTTGAGATCGTAATAGGCTTGCGTATCCAAGAGCCGGACCACGTCAGTTGCCGAGCAGTCTTCGCGGGCGACGTGAGTTAACCAGTCGCCTTTTCCCTCTGCCATGATCTCGCGAAGGCGCTCAGTGCTCATTGCTCGCAAGACCTCGCCCGAACGTGTCAGATACCGTCCGTCTCGATGCAAGGGCGTTGCCAAGGGGCGCGCGGGAATATGGCAAATCACAACCCGGCCGTCAGGATGGGGCACTACCTCGATCCGCACATCGAAGTGCAGCGTGTTATAGATTTTTTCCTGCATCTTGCCGGGGTCGTTTATCGCAGGAGTGCCGCAAACCGAGCGAGGAGGTTTATCTGTCACGCCTAATACAAGCTTGCCTCCGCCTTCGTTGGCGATAGCAACGCAGTAGTCGAGAAGGTCGTCGCCGCTATAACTCTTTCTGGCCGCCTTAAATTCCAAGCCCTCGAACTCTTTCGGGACTTGTATTAATCGTTCTAATTCTTCTACGGAGGTGAGAACCATAATGCGTGAACGATAATGCAAACGAACGCGTCAGTAAAGAATGTTACAATGCCCTGAATGAAAGGGAAAACACCAAACCCAGCCGGACGCGAGGGCAAACCGATCAGCCTTGCGCCTTACTCATTTGAAGATGCGTTAAAGAAAATTCTCAAAGCAGAACCACCACCAAAAGAGTCAAAACAAGCCAAGCGCAAAGCTAAGAAATCAGACGCAAAATCCTAGTATTTACAGGCCATAAGATCGGTGATATAAGCCGCGCAAACGTAGTGGCAAGGTAGGCTGAATTCGCCCTACTGTTAATTTTGCCAGTTCCGCGCCATGCAGGAATTGAGCAAAGTTTCCTTTGCTTTCCGTCTGGGGTGATGTTAGACTTCGCGCCACTTGAACGCGGCGAAGCCTAGATGTTGGGTTACGCTGATGAGTGCACGGCATATCTTGCGTCGATCTCCAGCTCGCACTTTGTCGTTGCGTACTGCGGGAGGGACGTGCTAGGTTGGTTGACGGTTAAACGGCGTTTTGCCGTTGCTCGCCTTAAAGACCCTGACCGTCTCCACTGAATCGTTACATCAGCTACTTGATCTTGCAACCTTTGGTATATAGTGTCGTTCAATAATTGGTTAAAGCAAAGATTGGTAGTTTAGGGAACAACAAGAGAGGTATCTGTGTCTACACCTGCCCCAGCGGTCGCCCACGTACCCGTGGCGTCTCACGTTGCACCAGCGGAGACAGATAGGATAAAGCCCATGACTATGCCTAGAACCACTCATTCGGCAAGCGGCCTACAAGAGGCACTGCGATCGGCCGGTAAAGGATCGTGGAAGTTAGCGTTAGTACCGCTCGGACTAGGGTTGTTGATCTTAATTGCTATGGTCGCGGTGGCTTTTTCATCGCACTAAGGCGTGTTGGCGGTTTCCTGTCCTTCGGCTTCATTTCGTAGCTGAATAAATAAAATACCTATCTGGCCTAGAGGGATTAGCATCGCTTCTCCTGAAACTAAGAGCAACGAGATATCGAATGCTTTTGGGAAGGCGGATGCCGTGAAGTTGTCGAGATGCGGCCAAATGTCCATTAGAAAGGCAAGAAAAATTCCGCCGGCAGCGCACAGAATCAAGCCAAGCACAATCCAAACATCTAAGACATCATCAACGAGGATCAGCGCTATCGCGGGAATTACTAAGTACACGCCCGAAAACATGCTGCCAGCTAGACCTCCGGTCATGTGAACCAAGTAAGTCAGGAAAAACAGATTCACAAAACAGTAAGTCCAGACAGTGCAGCGTACAAAACCGGGACGGTCTGCCAGGGGGACTCTCTTCTTTGCGCCCTTGCCTACCGCCTTTCGAGCCAAACCCCATACCATGCCATTGAACCCGACGCTTCCCAGTAACGGAAAGAACGCCATCGCAAAAATCGTAATCGCAACCGCCACAGATCGCGCCTTGATTAGCCTGTCAGGCGGTACGGCAGCGCCTCTCCAATCAAACCAATAACAAAGCATTCCTGACGCGATAATGATCGCGCCACCAAACTGTGCTAGCAGCAACGCGTTAAATCTGGCTCGTGGCGGAATCGACATTCAGTATTCCCCGCTAGGTCAGACTCCAAAAGTCAGCCTCACAAAAAGTACATCAATCTTTGGGGTTTGTGAGACAGTGAACAGGGCTAAAACGTGCCGCACTTTACCATGAGGCTGCGAAGGGAGCAACCCTTTGTCTGTAAAACTATTTACTCGTTTTGCTGCACGATTTTGCTAGGAGGAGCCGCGACATCGGAGTGTGTCAAAGGCATAACTCTCGTTTTTTTATTGTCGAATTGTAAACTTTTCGTGCGGATTAGGAAGATAACGTGCGATTTCACCGAAAAAAGGGAAACACCGGCGAGAGTGCCCGAATTTCAAAGGCACTACGCCGGTGTAAACTCTCCGTCGCGGGCGTCGATTGCTCGATCCGACGGCTATTTGCGCGGCAGGACGGAATCCTTCATCGCCTTGCCGACTCGGAACTTTAGCGTTGTTTTCGCGGGGATTTGAATAGTCTCGCCCGTGGCCGGGTTGCGGCCTTCGCGGGCTTTCCGCTCGGAACGAACGAGTTTTCCGAAGCCGGGGAGGACAAATTCTCCGTTCGATTTAACTTCGGATACCGCCAGGCTAGCGATGTCTTCAAACATCTGCTTCACCTGCGCTCTTTTCATTCCGTATTTCTCGGCAAAGTGATTAATAACTTCGGACTGCGTCATGCGCTTCTTGCCAGCTGCCGTGGTCGCCATTTGTGGTTTCCCACCTCCAAAACGTGAGCAAAATTGAAAAACTGCCTGAAACGTATACCACAGACCAGCGAGAAAGTCTCCAACAAAGGCGCGATTTTTCGAGGTTTTTCTAAAAAAAGTAGTCGGGAGACAAACATCTGGTTGATGAGAGTCTTGGGGAGTTTCGACACCTTTAGGTGGTCGGGGCGAGAGGATTCGAACCTCCGACCTCTCGGTCCCAAACCGAGCGCACTACCAGGCTGTGCTACGCCCCGTCTTTCCTGAGGAATTTCGGCAGTTTGCCGAAAAGATGCGCCATTCTAGCTGTCGCCATGTAAACCGGTCAAGGACACCAGGAACTCACGCGCAGCCAACAAAGCCCGCGCTCGATGGCTTATTTGGTTTTTAGTTTCAACCGACAACTCAGCAAACGTCCGGGAATAGCCATCAGGAATGAAGATCGGATCGTACCCAAAACCGCCGGTACCGCGAGGTGCGGCGGCGATCCATCCCTCACAGGCCTGTTCATTCACGAAATCAATGTTGCCTGTCTTTGAGGCGACAGCGACAGCGCACACGAAGCGACCGCCGCGATTAGGATCTCTGGTCTTTTCAATTTCAGCGAGCAACGATCGGATTCGATTCGGATAAGTCGCGTCTGCATCGAGGTAGCGTGCCGAATGGATTCCGGGAGCGCCGCCGAGCGCATCAACTTCCAAGCCCGAATCGTCGGCAAGAGTCAGTACCCTTGCTTGCCGGGCATAACCAGACGCCTTCATCGACGCATTCTCAATGAATGTAGTACCTGTTTCTTCGACCTCTTGAATATTGGGAAAGTCAGCGAGGCTTAACAATTCGAAAGGTGAATCTGCTAATAGTCTCTTTAACTCTTGCAGCTTCCCCGCGTTCGATGTCGCGATAAGCAACGAACGAGCGTTCACCGCGTCTTCTCCGGAGCGAACATGTTGAGAAGCGAGCCCACCAAACCAAATGAAGACCGCGACGTCCATTCGACTGAATTGTTCTTCACGGACGTGACGCTCGCAGAATACCGTAGCGATGCAGCGCCCTGCTGAATCGCTGCCGGGTTCGTCGAAAATGCAGACCGCTCCTGTTTGGAAAACAGTTCAACGACAGAAATTGCTGAGGTCTGGTCATCCGCAAGCGTGACCGAGAAAATTGGCAACGAAGTATCTATTGCAGACTGCGCCAGCTGAAACATCGCAACCTTTGAAATCGAGTCACCGCGCGCCTTTGCTTCGAGGCAGCGTCGGACTGAATCCGCCGGGCCGCTGAGAAAAAAGTGGTCAACAAAAGCCACGCTCCAACTGTCGGTGGTTGAAACGAGAATCTCCGCCTGCGCCAGTTGTTCGGTTTTGGGATTCGCTTCAAGTTTCTCGGTCGCAATTTTTCGCAGCGCCTGAGGATCGGAGACTTCAGCCACGAGCACTGCGGGCGCGGATCGATCCAAACGAATAATCTGAATACGCGGACCAACCGCCGCAAAGAATCCGTCCGCATCGCGAATTCCGTAAGGCTCAAGCAGTCCGTGCAGCAACGGTCGTGACGCAATTGCGCCAAGCACGTCCGAGTGGGACGAAACGACTGAGTTCAGCTGAGACCAAAAGTTCTTTGGATCTTTCAGCTGGTATGAAGTAACAGAAACTGCATCGGCTGGAACAAGCGAATAGTCGAGCGAGCTTAACGGCTCGGCTGAGGTAAGAGTATTGAACTGCTGGCCCACATCCGAAGCGAGCGACACGTGGCAGTGATCCTCCGCGCCGGCTTCATCGAATCGAGACGTCCACGAGAATCCATTAATCAGATTTCCGAATGTATTTGAGATCAATGGCGCCGCCGATGCGGCATCCGATGAATTACCGGCGCGTGACAAGGTCCATGCCTGAATCAGAAGCTTGACGCCCGCTTTCGGCACATAGGCAAACACTGAAGATGCAACGTCGCTCATGTTCCCTCGAGCGGATTGAAATTGATCATCCTCGGCAATTGATTTGTGTTTGTGCGCGTGAACATCGAGGCATGCCAGTACAATCGATTCATCATTCCCAACAATCGCTACCGTATCAACGATCGACAGAACTAATCTCCGAGAATTGTCCGCGGTAGACCATTCCTGAAATTCGGCGCCGTTCGCTTGCTTTTGTATGCGCACGACCTGGTCCCCGTACGAGTCCCGCGCGAGTTGATCGACATATCTTTCAATCGTCGAGCGCATGCGGCTTTGCGAGGTGTGCGTTTCGATGACGAGTGCGGCCAGCGGTTTAATCGTCAACGTGCTCCCGCTTTCGGTCGCCTGCGCCTGTGTGAAGCAAAGCGCAAACTGCGATCGCGCCAGCAACACGGACTCAGAAGACCCGATCCCGCTCCAGCGAGCGAGCTTCACCAGCCACCGCTGAGAGACCAACTGTGGAGAAGCACCTAAAGGTCCAGCGAGCGCGCGCCACGCTTCGGTACCCGATAGTCCTTCAGCAAGCGCGGGGAGGTCATTTGCTTCGACATACGCCACCGATTCTGCGGGAACGTAAGCTGCCATGTCCGCGCGTCGAGGCCGGTTCCAAAAGACCACACCTGCTCCCACAATCACGAGCGCGACGATTAACAGGAACAGAAATTTGCGGAGCTTCCGAAACAAGGCGGGCATCGTACAGCCTCCGCGTCCAACTCACAACTTTTCGTTCAGTTAGACCGGTGCGTCAAATTCCTTCGAATATCGCCACTCAAATTGACGTTAAACATAGCAAAATGATGTTGACAATGTTTCTGACGCTATTGTAGTCTCGCTTTGGCGGTTTGAGCGCCGGGTTCCTTCCGAGTAAGCGCTCCTTATCATTTCTCTTCCGCAGCATCGTCGCGGAAACACCCGCCGGATACGGTTGCCCCACCTTCTCACCGAAGAAGCTTCCAAATCCAATTTGCCGAGACCTTCAATGAAAAGAGCGAGTTGTTCCCCCAAAATTCGGTTTGTGCGCGCGCGCTTATCGCGTGCTCGCCGCGCCCGGGCCCGTGTGCGGCGTCAACGTCTGCTCATGTTCAAAATCGCAAGGAGTCACGCATGATGCTCAAACGTGGAAAGACAAGCATGGTCGGCGTTGATATCGGATCGAGTTCCGTTAAAGCCGTCGAGCTTCAGGGTAAAGGCAGCGATCTGCAGCTGCTGAACCTGGGCTTCGAAACGCTGCAAGCGGATTCGGTCGTCGACGGTCAGATCATGGAATTGAACGCCGTCTCAAATGCTATCAGCAGCATCTTCAACGAACACAAGATCAAAACGACGAAAGTCGCAGCCGGCGTCAATGGTCACTCCGTTATCGTTAAGAACATCGTGCTGCCGCAGATGACTGAGGATGAACTTCAGGAATCGTTTGCCTGGCACGCAGAGGAGCACATCCCTTTCGATATCTCTGACGTCAATCTCGACTATCACGTGATGAATCGATCAAACGATGCGATTCACGTGTTATTGGCCGCGTGCAAACGCGACAAAGTTGCGAACCTTAAACAGGCGATCCAGCTGGCCGGCAAGCAGCCCACGATCGTCGACGTCGATGCCTTTGCGCTTCAGAATTGCTACGAGCTGAATTATGACCCGCAGCCGGGACACGTTGT
>Ga0207672_1000048_pt1 | contig 15719 bp, 15 predicted proteins | sample KBSSwiwitspikein_3_FD_184290 | JGI IMG/M metagenome (GOLD analysis project Ga0207672, IMG submission 184290) | Switchgrass rhizosphere microbial communities from Kellogg Biological Station, Michigan, USA, with spike-in - S2 (SPAdes) (version 2) | ecosystem: Host-associated > Plants > Roots >... | reverse complement strand
CGAATCCGAATAATGTACTGAGATCTTTGAAGATTGCGTCTCTAACCCGCTCACTATCGTTCGCGGTTCTGTAACTATCGCGGGCTCTCGTTTAATTCGTTGACGCCTGGGCAAACCTCACGCTGCCGTCTTCTTATGACAAACCATGCACTTCTTTGAAGTTGGGGGCGCCGGATCGAGTGCCGGGCGTGCCTTCACCACTTCATCGTGGCAGCCGCCGCAGCTCCGATGAAACGCCTGCTGGTTCGTCATAATCGTTTCCTCGCTCGCGCCTTCAAACTTCAATCGAGGAATCTCAGGAATCAGCTTCGGTTTTTGATCCGCGCGCGCGTGACAGTCAGTGCAGACGACGACCGTCATGCTCGGATCCTTTGCGAGCAGGTCAGCCGTCAGCGTCGTCGTGCGATCAGCGGGCCAGACGGTTTTGTGCGGTGGATGCTTTACAGCTTCCGCCGCAGGTTGCGCCGTGTGATGGCACTCGACGCATTCAATGGTTTTAGTGCCGTCGGCACTACGCTTTTCAGTCGCGTGCTTCAAGTGATTGAACGTTACTGGTCCCAGTTTCGCTTCTTTCGCCAGAGTAATTGTGTCTGGCAGTTTCGTTTGCGAACTGGTGTTGTAAACCAGCACCGACGATCCGAGAACGATCAGGGTTAGAAACGCGAATAGCCTAAACAAGACCTCGGGTCGCATTTTAGGATGGTTGACCATCGTATTTACCTCCGACTAGCAAAGGGATTAAGCCGCCATGGTGGAATCTGATTGTACGCGCAACCTTGCTGCGCACAAGTTACAAAAATCGCTGCCCTTCAAATCGACATCTTCCACTGAGTTCGAAAAGCGCATCACACAATCAAAACTGCGACAGTGTGTCAATCCGTAAGCGTGTCCCAGTTCATGAGTCGCTTCTTTCTCAGCTCTGGCAAAGAACAGGTCCCGGTCGTCGGGTAGACCATAAAACTCCTGACGCAAACGATGTGTCGACATCAATGCTGCGCATCCGCCAACCTGCGCCTCGCCAAAAACAAACGTGAAAATGGGCACAAAGAGATCGAGGCCAGTAACACCGAGCAACTTCCGTCCGTCGTTCTCGCCCATATCGTGCAGCTTTCGTAGCAGAAGGGTCGAGTGATATTGCTGGCGCGTTGGATTGTAAGCATCTGCCCCATCGAGTTGAATTGACGATTGCCCACACGGCGCTCCAAAAGTCGCGGGCAATGTAAATGCAAGATAATCCATCAGCTCTCGATCGACGTCCCCAATCGGAACCAGCCTAATCTCCGAATTCGATGCAGGCGAAGCCATCGGGGTTCAACTTGCTTTCGAGACAGCGGCATAAACGCCAGGCGTCTCGCGCTTGAAACCGTATTTCTTGATGCGGTTGTATAACGTGACGCGATCAATTTCCAACAGGCGTGCCGCCCGATAAACGTTCCAGCCTGTCTCATCAAGCGTCCGTTTGATGTGCTGGCGTTCGATCTCTGCCAACGACCGGCCGTTGCTAACAACCTGGTCGTTGATGTTGAGCGGCAGATCATCCGGCCCGACCGACTGCGTTTTGCAAACGAGCACGGCCCGCTCAATCGCGTTTTGCAATTCGCGCACGTTCCCGGGCCAGTCATAATTCGTCAGCACTTCTTCAGCTAACGCTGAGATTTTCATCAGCGGGCGGCTCATGCTGCGGGCAAACTTTTTCACAAAATGATCAGCCAGCAGCGGAATGTCTTCGCGTCGCTCACGCAATGGCGGAATCGTGACCGAGAAGACGTTGATGCGGTAATAAAGGTCTTCGCGGAATTTACCGTCGGTGATCATCGTCTCAAGGTTTTTGTTAGTCGCCGCAATCAGCCGGAAGTTGACTGGAATTTCAACGTTGCCGCCGACGCGAAAAATCTTCTTCTCTTCCAGCACGCGCAGCAGATCGACCTGAGTCTTCAGGCTTATGTCGCCAATTTCATCCAGGAACAACGTGCCGCCATCCGCCATCTCGAATTTACCTTTGCGCCGGTACTGCGCGCCGGTGAAAGCGCCTTTTTCATGGCCGAACAGTTCAGATTCGAGCACTCCTTCTGACAGTGCACCGCAGTTGACGATGACGATCGGCATGTAGCGCCGCGTGCTGTTCGCGTGAATCGCGCGGGCAATTAACTCTTTCCCGGTGCCTGACTCGCCACGAATCAATACTGTCGTATCCGACGCTGAGACCATCGCAACCTGCTCCAGTAATCTTCGCGTCGCGGCGCTGGTGCCGACAATTTGGTGCAGCAAATTCAATTCGTCGATCTTCGTCCTGAGCTGTTTGTTTTCCGACACGAGCTGTTTGCGTTCGAATGCCTTCTGGATCGTATGCTCAAGATCGTCAGGATTGAATGGTTTGATGATGTAGTCGTATGCGCCCTGCTTCATCGCCTCGACCGCACTCTCGACTGAGGCATAGGCCGTCATGATGATTACCGTCGCTTCGGGCTGCGCGTCTTTCAGCTTTCTTTGTAACTCGAGCCCGTCGATGCCGGGCATGCGAATGTCGAGCAGAAAAAGATCCCAATTCGCAAGCGCAAGTTTCTCAAGCGCCGCCTTTGCAGAGTCTGCGGTTTCGACTTCGTAACCTTCATCACGAAACCAATCGCCAAGTGAATCGCGCACGACTGCTTCGTCATCGACGATCAGAATTCGCGCCTTCTTCGTGTCCATGATCTAGTCTCCTTGGTTTTGGCTCGGCGACAGAGCGTGTCCCACAGTCCCGTAGGGACGAAATATTTATAGAACCCGCGCAGATAAATGGATTAGCAGCTCCGGAGGAGCGTAAGCACCTCCACCCCTGTGATTCAGGTTTCGCTCCTTCAGAGCTCAAAACTGTTTTTTGTCTCGTCTCTATAAACATCATGCTCCTGCGGAGCTGACAATCACACCGGCATCTTGTGCGGTTATTAAAACTACTGGCGCTCCTTCCATCACTTCCTCAGCGCGGTTGGGGAGTCTCAGTACGAATGTGGTTCCGCATCCCGGCGCCGATTCAACTCCGATTTCGCCGCCGTGCCCGGTGATGATCCCGTAGACGACCGCTAGCCCCAACCCGACGCCTTTGCCCTGTTCCTTGGTGGTGAAGAACGGCTCGAATATGTGCTGCTTTGTTTCCTGATCCATGCCGACGCCGTTATCACTGATCCGAATCTCGGCACATCCGCTCGCCGCGACTGACCGCGAACTCACGACGATTTCGCCTTCCGCAGGATGGACGGCTTCGCAGGCATTGATGAGTAAAGCGACCAGCGCTTGTTTGATTTGTTGTTCATCGCAGGCAACCGGCTGCAGTTCGGCGTCGCATTTGACGACCGCGCGCGCGCCGGTCAAGTCGATCTTGTGCTTCACCAGCCGCAGTGAGTCTCTGATGATTTCGTTCAGATCGTTCGACTTCACGTTCGGTTTCGTCTGTCGCGAAAATTGCAGCAACCCTTTTACAATTTCGCCGCAGCGCGCCGATTCAGCCGCGATCGTCTCAACGTATTTCTTCGTTTCATCAGCCGACTCGACGCGATTTCGCTCCAGGCGCTTCAGTACTAATCTCGCATAGACCAGAATCCCGGCCAGTGGATTGTTAATTTCGTGCGCGACAATCGCAGCGAGCTTTCCAATCGACGCGAGCTTTTCAACCCGGAGCACGTGATCCTGCGCCTGCTGCAGCTCTGCCGTTTTCTTTTCCACTCGATCTTCAAGTGTCTTAGTCCAATCGCCGATCTCTGCGTTCGCGCGTTTTAGCTCGCTGGTCATGCGATTGAACGAATAAGCCAACTCACCCAGTTCGTCGCGAGACCGAACTCGAATCTTGTAGTTTAATTCGCCCGCGGCCACCTGATTGGTGCCGGCGATTAGTTGCGATATCGGCTTGTGCACCATCAACCAAATCAGCGTCGCAAAAATCAGCGAAAGAAACAGCACCGCACCAATCAAACTGTTGACCATTTGCCGGCGACTCTCGCCCATGGCGACATCCACCGCATCGAGCGACATGCGCACGTTAATCATGCCGAGCACTTTCATTTCGGCCGGGTGCGCGTGACAACCGCCGTTTGAGCAACTCGGTTCGTTTTCAATTGGATTGATGACGCTGAGCGTGCGATGACCGTTCGGCTCGGTAAAGATGTGCATGCGTTGTTCGCGCGTGAGCTGATGCGGAATCGCCCCGTCGAATTGCGCAGCCTGACCTTGTTGGCCATGGCAGGCGCGGCATGCTTCCGCATTCTTGTCGACGCGGGTGAATAGCTCGCGTTCGTCGGTAGATGATTTAATCTCGCCGGCCTTGTTGAAGATGCTGATTTTCTCTATGCCTGTTTGTGAGCCGATGGAGCTGACGATCTGATTAATCTCGTCGCTGCGATTGTGCAGCATGCCGTAGCGCGTGCTGCGTTTGACTGTTTCGGTGATGCGATCGCCGGCGGCGTAGGTGGCTTCTTCGAGATTTTCGCGATGAAGTCTAATGATTCTGTAGCCGAGCGCCGAGAAGATCATAACCATTCCTCCGATCAGACAAAGCGTCAGTTTCAGGCTCAGGTTGATCGAAGGCACACGGTTTCGGCGGGGAAGATTTCTCTCTCCGTTTGGGAAGGGATTAGGATGGGGGCTGGACGAACTAACCAGAATACTTCTAGACCATTCCACGTTCTTCCTCATTCGAATTGATTCTCAGCAACAGCCGCAGACGGTTGCGCGTGACAGGAATCGCACCTGTCTTTTTGCCGAATACCGACAGCCTTCACACCGTCGTGACAAACTCCGCAGTTACGCATCTTCTTCTCAGGTGCGATATCGGAAGAGTTTGGCAACATACGAAAAAGGCCTGAATGACAACCGCTGCAATCCGGTTTCGCTTTATCGACGTGGCGATCGTGACTGAAGACGCATTGGCCGGGACTTGTCTTTCCCATCTTGATGGCGATCGGCCCCGGCATTTTTAGAGCCGCGAGTCCGCGACTCACATCAACGGTGCCCGCTTTTTCGACGTCTGCCACAACCGGCGCGCGTCTGCGAATCCCGTCGTAGCTGAGGCCTACGGTACCCGCCATAAAAATCATCGCGAGACCAAAGGCCAGCGTCGTCGCGCTCCATAGCGGCGCGCGGAACGCGGCCAAAGCCGGAAGTTCAGCACGTTTTCCACTCGCAATCTCTTTCATGTCCTCGGCGGGAAAGACGTCGAGGTATTTCACCGCCAGCCCGAACAACAGAAAACCGGCCGCGACTATCGAAGCCGTTACGGCCAACTCAGTCGCACTCGGGAAGTAATGCACACCCGAAGATCTATCCATCCCGGTGATCGCTACGTTGATGCGATTCATCACAAAGCCGAGCACCACCATCAGCGCCGCCATGAACAGGCCAAACTGATTGTGGCGGATGCGCGGAATGAACAGCATCACGACGGGCGCGATCACGCCAAGCAATATTTCTGCGAGGAACATTCTCCCTTCGTAGGTCGGCGCAAATGCCTGCGACAGCACGCCGCGCGATTGCATATCGACGAGGCGAATGGCGAAATACACTGAGAGTGTGACTGCGGCGACCGACCCAATTTTCGTCAACAATTCAAAATCCAGATGCTTGCGAAATGCGCGCAGGCTCAGATAAGACTCGAAAATCGTCATCGCGCATCCGAGCGCAATCGCTGAGATGAAAAAGAAAACCGGCAACAGCGGCGAATACCAAAGCGGATGCAGCTTATGTGGGACGATCAAATAGAGCGTCCCTAAAGACGATTGATGCATCGTGGAAAGCAGCACACCCAGAATCACCAGCGGAATCGTGATCGACTTAACGATGTGATACGGGCGTTTCCACGGCAACTTCTCCAGCACCAGCGGACTAAACTCCAGCATCAACACGGTCGTGTACAGCGTTACACACCAGCCGACTTCGAACATGACTGAGTGCGGATTCCACATGATCAGCGGATGCCAAACGTTGTAGGGGCGCCCCAGGTCAAACATCAGTCCGACGATGACGAGTGAATAACCGAGGAAAGCCGTCAAAATCGTAGGACGGATAATCGGCCGGTACTTCTCGATGTGAAAGATGTAGACCACGGCGCTGATCGTAAAGCCGCCGGCCGCCAGGGCGACGCCGCACAGCACGTCGAAGCCAATCCAAACGCCCCAGGGAAATTGCGCGCTCAGGTTCGTCGTCGCGCCTAAACCTTTCGTGAAACGCACGACCGTCGCATAACAACCGGCGACCAGGATAAGCAGCAGGACTATCCGCCAGAACGTAATCTTCGGAAGACGCAAACTACTTTTCATCATGGCGTGTCCTCCGTTTCTTTCTCAGCGGACGAATTCTCACGCTCTGCTTTCTGAACTTCTTCTCGTCGTTTCGTAATCCACCAGATGCCGCTCATCAAAACACCGCCTATCGCTACGACTGACGGCAGCTTGTGCAGGACGTTCCATGTCAGGTGCGGCAACGGCTGGTGCAGCAAGTCAGTTCGATAGCCGAGCGTCTCAAACGGAACGGCTGACAGCAGCAGAACCGAAGTTCCGCCGACTTCAGTTAATCCATAAATGTGATTGACGTATCGATCTGGGTTGTCGCGAATGCGGGCTTCAGCTTCGGCAATCAACTCGTTGCGATTGCCGAATTTTGTCGCGCCCGTTGGACACACAGTCGCGCACGCGGTCGCCAAGCCGGCCGCGACGCGATCGTGGCACATTTCGCATTTTCTGACGCGCGGCGTGATCGGATCGTCCCACTCGTACTGCGGCACATTGAACGGACATGCCTGCACACAATAGCGGCAGCCCATGCACTTGCTGGCGTCATACGAGACTGGGCCTTCATCTGATTTGACCAGCGCTCCCACGGGACACACCGATGCGCAAGTCGGCTCGTCGCAGTGCATGCACATCCGCCGCACATAATGATTGTTTCGGCGATTGACGACTGTAAACGTATCGGCGGAAAGGTTGTCGCGCAGGAAGTTGACGGACGTTTTTGGAAGACTGTTTTTCTCTTTGCAGGCGCTGTAACAGGCGCCGCAACCGATGCAAAGCGTGCTGTCGAACAGCAACGCTTTCTTCGTTACTGTATCGGTGTTCATTTGTTCACCTGGAGGGACTTCTCCGCTTGTTGAAAAGAGCAACTGTCATTCCCTAAAAGTGTTGCCATTTCAATAAATTAACTGTGATTTTCGGCGGAATTCTGAAGAGTGAGACAGCCTCGGAAACTCAACCCCGAATGCCTTGGTGAAACTCCACAATCGACTGGGTTTTCTCCCACTGCTTTCGGGGTTGAGCCCCCAATAGTTTCTCAATTCGCTTTCTCTTGCGGGCGAAGGAACATCTCACCGACCTGCTTCCAGGTTTGATCGTCTGCGAACTCAAGTGCGCCGCCCACCAGCTCTCCACCATCTTGCGCCACCTGGCCCAATTGAAAGTTCTCGAGGGCTCGGGCCGCAAAGAACTCCTGAAAGCGTAGAGCCTCGGCCTTCAGCCAGGCTGCGGCCTCGTCTGATGCGATCAGTTGCTTCAGATTCTTTCCGAGGTGCTTCGGTTTGACAGAGCAAATCCAACCTTCGCGGTAAGGATCGCTTTGGATAGCTTCCGGGTGCCACGGCAGCTCGCGATCGACCATAGTCACTTGCCCGTCAATCGGTGAAGCAAACGCTACCCGATGATTGTCCTGCTTGACCGCAAACAACACGTCTCCGCGATTCACTTCTTTGCCGACCTCGGGCAACACCACGTCGTCAATCCGGCCAATCAGTTTTTGTGCAAACCCATCGAGACCGATGGTCGCGGCTCCTGACGGTTTCACTTCAACCCACGTGTGGCCGCCGTCCAGAAACAGGTTCGCCGGCGCGGTCACGTCTGAAAGCGCCGCGATCGGCATGAGCGCATCAGCGAGCGTGCGCGATATGCGCTCTCTCTTTGCTTTTTTCCATTGCACGACCCCGTCGATACCGACGCAAACGAGGATCGTCATAATTACGAATAGGGCTACCATATAGATCACCTCCCATGGGGAAATACGATTGCTGTTTTGGGTTCCGCTTCATTTGTAGAAAGCGAAAAGAATGAACTAATGACTCGTCGAGTTTGCTCGACCGATAATCCTTTCAAAACTTCTTTCGTTAACGCGCCGCCGTCATTCATTGTTGGCGGCGCATGACCATCCTGAGCTGTGAAACTATTGACTAGTAACTGAAGCTTTTCGATCTCGCCTGCGAGCCAGGGTTTGACCTCGTTGCCGAACAAAGATGTTCTGAGACAGGATTCGAGATCTTTCGGCTGGGCCAAGATCAACCATCCTTCGTCATAAGGAGAGCGATTCAGGAGTGAGGGTTGCCGAAGTAGGCTCGCGTTGGTTTCTTTCACGGTTGCCGTAACCGGCGAGAACAAGCTGACGATTCCGGTTTGCAACACGAGCCGCCCACAATATTCACCACGCTTGATTTCTGTTTTTGGGAGAGGAACCGTCAGAGAATACGCATGCCCCAGCAGTCGCTGCGCGAAATCGTCCAAGCCGATCCGCACTTCGCCCCGTTCCTCAATGCGCATCCAGAGATGACCCGGGTTGTAAAAACGATCAGCCGCGAACTGACATCCTTGCACTTGATGAGCAGCCTCTTCACTGGACAGTCGCGCGTGTGCGCCGTGCAGCGCCTGATCGAGAGGACAATGTTCGCAGTCGTAAACGCGATCGCAGAGTTTGTAATCGACAACGCCGGCGTCCATCCATAGACAATTCCTAATGCCGGCATCGATCATTTGATTCTGCGTTGATGTTTCGTTTGGGCGATTCATCTCAGTCCTCGCTCCGACTTAGCGCAACCGATGTTCCGTAGGCGCGCAGAATCAAACGCCGCGATAACCGTCTTGGCTGCCGCAGTTACGGGCGACTATTAGCCGGTCGGCACGAGATATGGAAACGGTAAGAGTTGAGATTCTCAACATCTGAAACGCCCGTTTCTCGATCGGTTCAGCAGAGCATCGAGAAAACGGAGTTGAGATATTGAACAGAGGTTGTTGAGGAATTCAGCAGTGTGCGCGCAATCAAAAGCGCCATGCTGGTCCAGTGTGGCAGCGCTTACATGTCGTGAAGTCATCGCCGCCAAACGCGCGCTTGCCGTTGTGACAAGTCATGCAACTTTGGCCACGTCCAGTCGCATGATGGTTGAGAGGTTCAGGCGTTGTCACCTGCCGCCTTTGCGGCTGACCAGCGCGGACATCGTGACATTCGTTACAGTTCACCTTTTCATGCTTTGCGTGGCTGAAACCGACGCGGAACGCCGGCATCATCGTCGGGGTGCGCGAATAGCCCCCAAGTTGATGACACGTGCCGCACGAAGAAATGTCGCGGCCACCCGATTGCGCCCGCGGCGTGTGACAACGGAAACAAGTCGTATGCGCGTTGAAGTCAGCAGGTATCGTCATCGCGACGCCGCCGCGAGCCGGCCGATGACACGTAGTGCAATTTACGCTTCCCATGCTTACGTGCCGCGCGTGATCGAATTTCATTCTGAAACTCATCAATCGCGACGGAAACGGCTTCGTCGCCCCGGACTTCGGATCAGTGTGGCAGATTGTGCAGATCGGACTATCGGGCGACGAAAACTGCTGCGCGTGACATCCGGCGCACGGAAGATGCTGCGACGCTCCCGGCCGTTTCGGCACGGCCGCATTCGAATCTCGTCGATGACACAGCAGACAAGGAAGACGCGAGTGATTGCGACTGTTGTGCTGAAATTTTGAGTAGTCGAGCCCTTCGGGAAACTGCATTTGGCTTTGGGCCGATTGGCCTTCAAAACCGTACGGCGATCCCGAAGCATTTGAGCGCGTCACGACCACGCCGCAAACCGCCAGGAAAAGAACCGTCAGCGCCGTAGGCGCGAAATATTTATAGAACCGGGATCGCAGATGAGGATCGAAGCTCCTTAGGAGCGCCATGTTTTTTGCGCGCGAAAATATTCCGCTCCTACGGAGCTTTGAATTGTTTTTTTCCTCGGGTTCTATAAACATTCGGCTTCTACGGAGCTAAACCACTCATTACTCATCACTCATTACTCATTACTCATTACTCATTACTCATTACTCATCACTCGTCACTTCGGTTTCGGTGTCGGAATCGCCTGCGGATGGCTTTCCGGCGTTTGCTGCTTGCCGAATATCACGTGACATTTCGTGCACGTAAAGTTCGGATCCTTCTTCTTCGAGTCAATTTCGAAATTCAAGATGCCGCCGTCACCGGTGGTCGCGGTCACGTGGCAACTATCACCTCCGCCGCACGACTTCACCGGCACTTTCATCGTCTTGAAATCAACCGTGCTAAATGTCGGGGAATCAACTTTGTGACAGTTCAAGCAATTCAGATCCGGATGCTCGCCGCCTTCGTGGCGGAACCCACCAGCCGACATCCGGCGACTCCAACGCGCGAGCATGGTCGGGTCCGCGCCCATGCTCGCAGCTAATGCTGGATCGAAATCAACTTTTATTGGCTTTGAGGGCCCAAGTTTGTGACAGACTTCGCAATTCTTCGGTTCCGGCGCAATTCCCGAATCCGCGCTGTGACACGTGAAGCAGATTGTGTGGCTGTTCGGAATCGTTTTGAACGTCCCCTTCTTCAACCAGAAATTGTCGCCGAGTCCCTTCGGCGGCTTCGTCAAATATTCTTCACTGGATTGTCCCTGCGGCTGGTAAGTCTGATGGCAGACGGGACAGCTGGCCGGTATTGCTGACTTCTTCTGCTGAAATGAAACAGAGACAAAACGCGGCGCCGCGTTCAACTGACTGACAACGTCGATGTGTTTGTCATGGGGAAAGCCGACGCCGAATTCAGAAACAGAATCGCGCCGCTTCAATTTTGGATCCGTGAGATCGCCAAGGCTCGGAAACAGCCAGCGTACGGTATCGCGGGGCGTCACCGCGATGTGGCAGTTCGAGCAAATCGCTGGCGCCGGACGCTCGCGCGCGAAGAATTGCGTGCGATGACATTCAAGACAGCTCGAGTGCTCGGGAAAATCCGTAACGTCGTTAAAAGCTGCGTCGCCTTTGCGCACCACGTTCCAATTCTTCGATGGCACTTTATGACAGGAATTGCATGCGAGCTTTTGCGTCACGACGTGCGTCGTGTGTGAGAATTTCGTGTAGTCGACTTTCGGCGCCGGCGGAGTCTTTGGCTTTTGCGAGCGGGTGCGCGAACGGCGACCTTGAGTACGCTTTTGCGGCTCAGCTTTGCTTGCCGAACTTATTCCCCCAAGGCACAGACATATCAACACCGTCGCGAATCCGACGGTGGCGATTGTTATGAGTTTCTGTCTCGGAACTTGTCTCACTCGAGGCAATGCCGCAGAGCGGCGCAATGTTTATAGATCACCCAAGTCAATTAATATCGGACAGCTCCTTTAGGAGCGCGATGTTGCTTTCGCCCATAAATGGGCTGGTGTTCCGTTGCAACCGCTCTGGCTATGAATATCTCGTGCCCTACGGCACCGTAACCGAGCGAGTCTCTTCGCGCTATTGGTTCTCTTTTTGGCGACTTTCGATTTGCCGAATCTTAAGGTAAACGAGTCCGGCCAAAAATAGAATGAATATGAGCGATACTGCTAACCCTTTTCTTCTGAAGCTCAACTCCGCTAGTGCGCCAAGACCCGCCTGATACCCTTTGTTTGCTTCAACCATTCCAGGTTCGATGACTTTATCGACCTCAGACGTTGACGACGAATGAATCAGAACGCGCGCGTGCGTTAACGCGTCCGTCGCGCCCTTTAATTCAAATTTCGGCTTGCTGACTTCCATGCCTTTGCGTTCGGCGAGATTAAGAATCGCGGTTGACTTGTCGATGCCGGCAATTAGTTCGTCAATCCGCGAGCGCATTGTGCCGGCGGCGATGAAACCTTTGTCACCTGTCGTGTGGCAGTTAATGCAGAGCGCGCCTTGCTGCGTGCCGATCATCTGGTCGCCGGGTTTCGGAATCGCGTGGTTGCCGTGACAAGTGATGCACTCGCCGAGTTGCTTGTCGTCAAAAGCCTTTTTGTGCGGACTTGTCTGGAACAACTCCGCTTGCCGCGCGTGACACTGCCCGCAGACGTTTGCGACCGAAGCAATTCCGGGCGGTGTCGCGCCATGATTCCCATGACAATCGTTACATGTCGGCGCCGACAAATCCTGCTTGTCGTAGAGCGCCTTCGCATGCACGCTTAGTTTGTAGTTATCGAACTGATTCGTCGGAATTCCAAACGGCTTCATGTAGTCAGCACTCGCATGGCACTTCGCGCACGTGTTAGCGACGTTGCTCGGATAAACGGACGAGAGCGGATCGCTGGGCGCGCGAATGCCGTGAACGCTGTGACAACTGATGCAAGTGGCGACACGCGTCTCGCCTTTTTCTTTCAGCAAGTGCCCGTGAACGCTGGTGTAATATTCGCGCTCTTGATCCACCCGCAGTGAGGGATTGAAGCGCTTCATCAAGCTTGCATCGCTATGGCACTTGCCGCAATAGGCTGGAATGTCGAGCGTTTTCGGCTTCCCCAGATAGCCTTTACGTACGTCGTGGGCGGCTGCGGCTGTGGTGGCGTTGGGATCGCCACCGTGACAATCGTTGCACATCAGACCGCGCGCCTTGTGAATGTCGTTATCGAACAACTTAGCCGGCGCACTGATGCGCGGATCATCAAGCTTGACGTGGCATTCGATGCAGGAGTTTTTCTGTTGGGCAGAAGCTGGCGATGCCAGAGCGAACAAAATCAGTGCGGAGACAAAAAGCAGTGAAAATTGAAAACTGAAAATTGAAAACTGAAAATTCCTGACCCTGGGAGCGCTCTTCGCCGCTCCTCGCCTTCCACCGGCCAGCACACTTTGCAATTTGTAATTTTCAATTTTCAATTTGCAGTTTCTTAATCTGTTTCGGTGATTCACAAAGACCACCTCACTTGGCCACGTATCCCACAATCGTCATCACGATGATGTAAGCGAGGGCGACAACGCCCACGATGTTGAAGATCAAATGCTTGCGGCGATTCGCCGGATCGCGATCGATGAACGGGACGACGAACAAGAGCGCGGCGATAATGTTGAAGGTCATGATGCCCAGCACTTCCCCGTCCATACCGAGAATCTTTGCCGGCAGCCACTTCAACGTCTGAAACATAAACAGGAAGTACCACTCGGGCTTGATGCCTGCCGGGGCCGGCGCAAACGGATCGGCTTTCTCTCCCAGCTCCCACGGGAAGATCGCCGCCAGCGCTGCCAACACACCAATCGCCAAAATCCAGCCAATCAAGTCGCGCATGATGAAGTTCGGGAAAAACTTCATGCGCCGATAGTTATGTTCGTATTTCTTCGGCACGTGCATTCCGTGCAGTTGCACGAGCGCGACGTGCACTCCCAGAAACACAGTCGCGGTCGCCGGCAAGACAGCGACATGAAAGCCAAAGAAACGCGTCAGCGTAGCGCCGGTGACATCGTCGCCGCCTCGCAAAAACCGCAAAACCGGATGGCCGATAACCGGCACGACGCCGGCGATTTCAGTTCCAACTTTCGTCGCAAAGAACGCCAGCTTGTTCCATGGCAAAAGGTATCCGCTGAAACCAAAGCAAATCACGATGAACAATAGAAACGCGCCGCTGACCCAGGTTATCTCGCGCGGCTTGTGGTAAGCGCGCAGAAAAAAGACGCTGAACATATGAATGAACAGCGTCGCAATCATGAGGTTGGCCGACCAACTGTGAATAGATCTGATCAGCCAGCCGAACTTAACCTCAGTGATGATGAACTGAACGCTTTCGAAAGCGTTTTCCGCGCTCGGCCGGTAATAAAGCAGGAGGAGAATTCCGGTCGTGACCTGCACGACGAACAAAAACAACGTCATGCCGCCGAAGTAATACCAGATCGAATGGCGATGGACGGGAACTTCTTTCTTGTCGGCAAGCTTCGTCAGCGAGCTAATCGACAGACGCTCGTCGAGCCAATTTGTCAGGGGTTTGATTCTCACAACTGCAATTGGTTACAGAACCGCGAGCCGTAGCGAGCGGGATAAAGATTGAATCTTGAAGTGCAATCTCAAAATTGCTGCTCGTTATCTCTGCGCTGACTCCTTAACCCGCTCACTACCGTTCGCGGTTCTGTAACCGTTTCATTTGTCCTACGTTCGCGTCACCACCACATCGTCGCCGCGCGTGTTGACCTTGTACTCTTCCAAAGGCCGCGGCGGTGGACCGCCGATATTCTGGCCGCTCAGGTTGTATTGGCCGTTGTGACAGGCGCACCAAATTTGTTTCGTCTCCTCGCGATATTGCACGATGCACTCGAGATGTGTGCAGACGGCGGAGAATGCTTTGAATTCTCCCGCCGCGGTGTGCACCAGGATTCCCGGTTTGTTTCCGAATTTGAAGATCTTGCCGGAGTTAGGCGGCACTTCGCTCAGCTTCGCGGCTACGACAGAATTCTCAGTCGACTCAACAATCTGCGGCGGCGAGATGAAACGCAGAATCGGGTAGACGATGGCACCGAGCGTCGCGACGGCGCTGGTGCCCAGCAGGATATCGAGAAAGGTGCGCCGCGGCGGTGACGCGGGCGCGTCGAGGTTCGCTCGAACGTCAGGGTTCAATCGAACTAATCCTCCCCATCCAGGACTGAACTACATTACAGTGGTAGAACTTATTTCCAGATATGCGAACTCCAGCTTTGGCCGGGTAACCTTAGCTGGAGTTCGCGTTTGATTCAACTACAATCTGCGACTACTCCTTGCGCCCGATGTACACACGCAGCGACATGTACGGCAGATGCGCGTGATAGTTTTGCGCCCGCGGTGCATTGAGTGGAAACGTCCTCAGAAATCCATCTTCGTTGTAATTGAAGTACTGATAGCCAATATTCCAATCGAGGTGCCGGTTCAGCCGAATTGCCACTCGGCCTTCGGGCGATTGGAAACTCATCGGATATGAAGTGATCAGTGTGCCGCCCTCGTTCGCCGGATTCTTGAGCGAACCGTTGACGACTATGCCGCCCGGAATCGGGGTCCCGCCAGTCGGATCAGACAAACGGTTTCCCTGACCATTGTCCTGGTTCACGCGATATGAACCATAGAACGAGACACGCCAATTCGGGCGCCACACCACGTCCGCATAGAAGAAGTTGTTTCTTTGGAAATAGAGCGCGTTGCCAAAATGGTGGAATACGGCGGCCGGGACTGGCGGCGCCGCGGGAATTACCTGGTAGACGTAGTCGATGGTGGCGTCGCTGTTGACCCAGTTGTAGTTGTAACCAAAGTTAAAGGACAGATTGTCCTTCGCCAGCCAATCAACGGAGGATTGGACAATGCGCGTCTTCAGATTCACTCCAAAATCGTTCAGCGCCTCTCCGGCAATCTCCGACGGGTTTGAGTTGTCGCGAATGATCACGCCCAAATTGAGATTCAGTTTGCGACTCGCCGCCCAACGGGTCTTGGCACGGATGTTCGTGAAGTCATAGTTGCCGATCCGCGTGAAGACATTGTCGGCAGTTCCTCGTTCACCATCGAAATAAATAGTCCAATTCTTCGTGGGCCGCATGCGAAAACCACCGAGGATCGAGTGCGTGGTGTTCTCTTCAAACTCGTGCTCGTCGGTAAGCGCTGGCGAGTTAGAATTCAGCAGATAGCCGGTTATATCGACCTGATCGCGGCGATGCCCGTACCGATAACCGAAGTGCACGGAGTACCTGGGGTTGAATTGATAGTCACCTTCGATCGTGTCCTGA
>Ga0207672_1000045_pt1 | contig 16148 bp, 16 predicted proteins | sample KBSSwiwitspikein_3_FD_184290 | JGI IMG/M metagenome (GOLD analysis project Ga0207672, IMG submission 184290) | Switchgrass rhizosphere microbial communities from Kellogg Biological Station, Michigan, USA, with spike-in - S2 (SPAdes) (version 2) | ecosystem: Host-associated > Plants > Roots >... | reverse complement strand
CCGGCATCAACCGGCTAGCGCGCTTGCCGCCTGCCATTCTGACGTTACATAATGCGCCCGAAATTTCCACATCGAAGGAGTGCCACCATGAACTCGCTCAAACGAATTCCGTTTTTCCATCTCGTCATTTTGCTAGCCGTCGGCTGCTGGGGTCACGCATTCGCGCAAACGCCCCCGGTGACAATCAAGCCAATTCGCCCGAGCCAAAAGGCCAGCGTGATGCAGACGATCGGCGTCACCGATATCACCATCACTTACAGCCGGCCACCAGTGAAGGGCCGGACGATCTTCGCTGACGCGCCGGCATCGATGGAGTCGCGCCATCCGGGCGAGGCGACGCTGGACAATCAGAACGAGCGCAAGCCCGGCGAACCGATCGTTCCGTACAATCACGTGTGGCGCGCAGGAGCAAACGAGGCAACGCTATTCCAGGTCACAGACGACGTCTTGATCAATGGCCAACTGCTCAAGGCCGGCTCGTACAGCCTGCATACGATTCCGGGCAAAGACGAATGGACAGTAATCTTCAACAGCGATCCGGGTCAGTGGGGCAGCTTCAGTTATGACAGCAAGAAGGACGCGCTCCGCGTGAAGACAAAACCGCAGATGGCTGCCGACAACCAGGAGTGGTTGATGTATAGCTTCGATCCAGTGATGGACGATTCCGCTCAAGTGAATATTCGCTGGGAAAAACTAAAGGTCCCGTTCACGGTCCAGGTGAAAGACGTGAGAGCCGCGTGGCGTCAGCATGCCGATGCCACCATCGCCGCGAATCCGACCAATGAGGTACTGCCGTTACAGGTTGCAAATCAATATGCCGGTTGGAAGAACTACGACGAGGCGATGAAGTTCGTCGAACAATCGATCAAACTCAAAGAGACCTTCGGTAATCTATCCGCCAAAGCCAACATCCTTTGGGCCATGGGCAAGAAGGAAGAAGCGCTGGCCCTCGCCGACACGGCCATCGCGAAAGGCAAGGCGGACAAACAAAACACCGCGAACTTTGAGAAGCGCGTCGCTGACATGAAGGCCGGGAAGTTGTAGATCGGCGATTCGAGCTTTAGGCACGAGATCTCTTGTAGCTCTCCGTCCTCTTAAAATTCTCTTTACGGCCAGAGCGAAGCGCGTGCTTCGTTCTGGCCGAACTCTTTATATGGGACTTTGGCTATTGATATTCGCCGCTACGCGACTGAAAACTCCGGACGGATTGAAGCGCTGCGATTTGAATGTGAGAGTCGCGGGTTACTTTTTCGGCTTGGTTTCGCCACGCGCTTTGCGGATCTCTTCGATAATTCTTTCGGCCAGCATCGGCGCGGCGGCGTTACCGTCGACCGCGTTGACTTTTCCAGTCGCCAGCAAAATTCCAGTGCGCTGATTCTTAATCTTGTAAGTAAAAGAAAAGGTAAAGAGCGGCCGATCAATTTCGATTTCGGTGTCCGCGATCTCGCGTTTGTCCCAGCCATCGATCATCGCCAGCTGCCACGTGTCGACTTCGCTTCTCTTGCGCAATTCGTTTTGTAGTTGCACCGTCTCAAAGTACTCCGTGTTGGACCACATAAAGAGGACCCGCGCCCGGCTCAGCAGCGTCTTTGGATTGGTCTCCGCCACCTTGGCTGCCTCTGCATCGGCACGTTTTTCTTCCGCGGTTTTGCGCAAGTCTTTCTCCTTCATCTCGTTCGCGACCTTTTCCTCAACAGACGTTGCGGGAAGGATTCGGACGTTGATTGTCTGATCCGATGTCTGTGCTGAAGCCACGGTAGCTGCGGCCAGCAATACGCCTGACGCCAACGTAAACTGAATGATGCTGATTCTTCTCATCTTTCGCGCTCCTTCGTATAGAATGGCGCGGCCTCCGCGCCGCCGAGTTGAAGCGCCAACGGAGCAACGGCCATGCCGCCGCGCCGATCGATATTTATGAGGCTTTTTGAAGCAACGAAGAGAGTTCTTGAAATAAGAGATAACCAGGTGAAGGATTTCCGCTGCATCAGAGATCGCTCATCGTCAATTGAAAACTATGAAACTTAAGTTGTCGCGATTGCTCGCCATCGGCTTCTTTTGTCTCTCGTTGTTGTGGTTGCAGCCTACGACTGCACAGCAAACCAAGCAGCCCGCCGCAACCAAACCTTTCGAGCTCACGGTTGATAGCATCATGCGCGGTCCGCGCCTCGTTGGTTATCCGCCCAGCGGCGTTTACTGGTCGCAGGACAGCCAACGTATTTACTTTCGCTGGAAGCAGGCAGATGAGCCGCGCTTGAAAGAGATGAGTCTCTACGTTGTCAATCGCGATGGCAGCGGTTTGCGCAGACTGACTGACGAAGAAGCGCGGCAGGCGCCGCCCGCCAACGGCGAGTTGTCGAAAGACAAGTCGATGACTGTATTCACCGACGAAGGCGACATCTTCATCTACGAGCATGCCCAGCACCTCCGGCGGCAAATCACCAGGACCGTCGATGCGGAAACGAATCCGCATTTCACATTCGATGAGAAACGCATCTACTTCACCCGCGGCAACAATTTGTACGTGATGACGCTCGACGGTGGGATGATGGAGCAACTCACCGACATTCGCATCGGCGCGGCGATTCCGACGGCATCGCCGAAGGGAACTGACAGCCAGGAATATTTGAAGAAGGAAGAGCGCACGCTGCTCGATGCCGTGCGCGAGCGCGCGGAACAGCGCGAAGAGCAGGAGAAGAAGCGCAAAGAGCGCGAAAAGCGAAAGCCTTTCGCAATTCCGACAGGTCAGAACGTCGTCAATCTGAACCTCACGCCGGACGAAAAATATGTGATCGCGACAATCAGCGAACCCGGCACCGGCAGCAAGAACACCGTCGTGCCTAACTATGTGACTGAGTCTGCTTACACCGAAGACATTCCCGGGCGCACCAAAGTCGGTGACACACAAAACCGCACGCGATTGGTAGTCATCAATGTCGAGACCGGCGAAACAAAGAATGTCGATCACGGTCAGAAGCTTCCGGCAACCGCTCCGCCACAGCGCACCGAAATGAATGCTGGAGTCAGTACCGGGAGCGATAGCGACCGGGTGCGTGATCAAACCAAGACTTCGACAGAACCAAGACCCCGTGACGTGCAACTGTCGCAGCTGCAGTGGTCAGACGACGGCAAGAATGCTGTCCTGATGGGCCGCGCCGCCGACAACAAAGACCGTTGGGTGATGCTGCTCGATGCGGCGAACGGGAAAACGAAAGTGCTCGCAACGGTGCACGACGGTGCGTGGGTTGATGGCCCAGGCGCATTCACGCTGGGTTGGCTCCCGGACAACGAGCGCGTTTACTTCGAATCAGAGCGCGACGGCTGGGCTCATCTCTATTCAGTTTCGATCAACGGCGGTGAGCCAAAGCAACTCACTTCCGGCCCGTTTGAAGTTTCCGACGTGCGCCTGTCGCAAGACAAAGCAAAGTTCTATTTCACCTCGAGTGAAGGCAGCGTCTTTCAGCGTCATCTGTGGTCGATGCCGATTGAGGGCGGTACACGCATGCAAATAACCGGCTTGCTCGGACAGAACCAGGTCGATATTTCGCCCGACGAGACGATGCTGGCTGACGTGCGCTCGTACAGTAACAAGCCGCCTGAACTTTATCTGTTGCCGAACAAACCGATGGACGAGAAAGCGTCCGCGGCGGTCAAGCCAGTTACGACTTCGCCGATCCCCGAGTTCTTTACTCACGATTGGATCGATCCGCGTCTGGTGAGTTTCAAAGCGCGCGACGGCGCGACGGTGTGGGGCCGCTTGTATGTTCCTTCGAATTACAAAGGCGGTGGTCCGGCCGTGCTGTTTGTCCACGGCGCGGGCTATCTGCAGAACGTGCATCGCTGGTGGTCGCAGTATTACCGCGAATACATGTTCAATCATCTCTTGATGGAGCGCGGCTTTGTCGTGCTCGACATCGACTATCGCGGCTCGGCGGGCTATGGCCGCGACTGGCGCACGGGAATTTACCGTCACATGGGCGGGAAAGACCTGACCGATCACGCCGATGCCGTCAAATATCTGGTGAACGAATTCGGAGTCGATCCGAAACGCGTTGGGTTGTATGGCGGAAGCTACGGCGGCTTCATTACTTTGATGGCGATGTTCACGCAGCCCGACGTGTTTGCCGCCGGCGCCGCGCTGCGGCCGGTGACCGACTGGGCGCATTACAACAATCCGTACACCGCGAACATTCTCAATCTGCCGCAGAACGATGCTGAAAGCTACAAACAAAGTTCGCCGATCTATTTCGCGAATGGCTTGAAAGGCGCGCTGTTGATTTGTCATGGCATGGTTGATACGAACGTGAATTTCCAGGACACGGTGCGACTGGTCGAGAAGTTGATCGAGCTTCGGAAAACGAACTGGGAAGTTGCGCCGTACCCGGTCGAAGATCACGGCTTTGAACGCGAAGAGAGCTGGGCCGACGAATACAAGCGCATCCTGAAATTGTTCGTGGATAATTTGAGGCCGGATGTTCGGGTGCCGACGAACCATCGCTCTCGTGGTTGAAGCTCTTTCATATGGCAGGGCGTCTCAATCACGCCGCTGCTTTAGCGCGGCGTACTGTGCCGAAGGTGAATTGGAAACCGTTTCAAACGGTTTCGGCTTTCGTTTGTTGCATCCAATCACCGGGCTAAAGCCACGGTGTGAATGAGAATGGCGCGCGACAGATCATGCCCAAAATTGTATTCGCAACGCTGATTGGTCTTGTACTTTTTGCCGTCGCCTCTGCACAACGAATCCCGGGTGACTCGCGTTATCCCGCACACTGGTGGACGCCGATAAACGATCCGAATAAACCCGATTGGGAAATCCTTCCGCAGGAAGCGGGACCCGGCGAAGTAATCCTTTCGAAGCGCCATGAACTCGGCCTGCTATCGAATTTCGCGCCGACGTCGTTTGTCTTTCACGGAAAACGCTATGCGAGCCTCGAGGGGTTTTGGCAGGCGATGCTCTATCCGGAAGGGCCGAATGATCCGCGCGCGAAATCCCCGGGGTTCGAATGGAAGTACACGCGCGAGCAAGTCGCGCAGATGACTGCGTTCGAGGCGAAGCACGCCGGTGATCTCGCCGAAGAGAACATGCGCAAGATGAAAATCGGTTGGGTGAGCTTTGAAGGAAAGCGCTTCGCTTACCGGCCGGAAAAACCCGGACGCCACTACCGTCTGATTGTGGCTGCGACTTGGGCGAAGCTTTTGCAGAATCCAGATGTAGAGAAAATTCTAATGGCGACCGGCGATCTAATCCTCAAGCCCGATCATCATCAGGAGCCAAACGCTCCCGCGGCGTGGAGGTATTTTGAGATCTGGATGAAGATTCGACAGGAATTACAGAACCGCGAACGGTAGTGAGCGGAGGTAGTGGCCAGTTTGAAAAGTGGCACGGGCATCTTGCCCGTGAAATCACGCGCAAGATGCGCGTGCCACCTCAAACTGACCCACTACCTGAGCAGAAATAGGGAATCAAGAGGCGTAGCTTGCGTCTTTAACCCGCTCACTACCGTTCGCGGTTCTGTATTTCCTCAAATCTCACATTCCCAATCCGATACTTCTGCCAATCTTTGTAGTCGAAGTGCCACCACTCTGCTTCGTACACTGTAAAGCCTTCTGCTTCCATAGAAGCGCGCAGAAGCTTTCGATGCCAACGCTGCAATGAGGTGCCTCCTGGATAATCCGGGTAAGCGCGCGCGGTTGTTTCGTCGTAAGTACTGACCATCTCGATCGGTTTGCCCGTCTTCAAATCGTAAAGCGTGAGGTCAACGGCGCAGCCGCGATTGTGCCGCGAGCCTTTTGATGGATCGGCGACAAACACTTTCTTGTCGTCTGGGGTCGCGTCCCAGAAAACTTTGGTCACATACCAGGGACGATATGCGTCGTGAATGAGCAGTCCGTAGCCAAACGCTTTCAACTTCTTGTTGGCGCGAACCACAGCTTCTGCGGCCGGTCGCTGCATGAACGCGCGTGCCTGTGTGTAGAACTTCGTGCCGAGAAAATTATTGGTTGTCGCATAGCGAATCTCGAGATGAATGGTCGGATCGAGTTTGTGCAGCTCAACCAGATCCGTTTGCACAAAATCGCCCGATTCCGCTGGCGGTTGCGCAGCCAGCGCTTCTTTCATCAACTCCGGCACCGGACGAAGCGGCTTGATGCGCAGTTGATTGCCTGATTCGGGTTCGATGTTGCGGCGATGATCAACAACTGCATCAACCGCGGCCTGCGTCGCGCGTCCATTGCGATCTCGTTCGAAAGTCAGCCGCTGCTGCGCGTGCGGTCCGGGCACCGGAAACCTAAACGTGTTGCGATCGACTTCATCAAGGATCTCGAAGTCCTGCGAGCGTTTGAACAACGCACATAGGCGCCCCTCCTTTTCCAGCACGATCAGGATGTCGTCGTCTGGTCCGTATTCACCGATCAGTCCGCGCCAGCGTGCCGGAGCGGGCGCGGGTTTGGGCGAAGTCGGCGTTGATTGCGCAAGCGGATGAGAGGTAACCAGAAAAACTAAGAGGATAGTCAGGGCGATACGAATTCCGATTTTCCCGTTCATGCGGTCTGCTAAGTTGATCATGATGTTGCCGTGATTGTATCAGTCAATGAGCTGCGGAGCGGCGGCAGGTGGCTTATTCGAAGCGACTCCGCCACGCGCGATCGTGGCGGGCTGCGTGTATGACGCCGCCGATGACGACAAGGCGCTCAGTCGTTGCGACTTCGTAAACTATTCGGTAAGGAAATCGGTTTGGATAACGCCAACGAATGTTCTTGGTTGGATGTCGACGACAGTGTAATAGCGGATTTTCTGCCAGGGAATCGAAGACGATGAAAACCTCCTCGACGAATTCCTCACCCAAGCCTTCCCGTTGACTCTCGTACCAACGAGCGGCCTGTCTTATGTCGTCTTCAGCTTCGGGTCGCGCAACGACGTGCCATGTCATATCTAGCGAGGACGCAAACGAGTCTTTAACTCATCGAGCGGGATGGAAGAGCTTGGGTCCGCGTGATGTTCTGCCAATCGTTTCTCGATCAAAGCTTCATCCGCTGCGGACAGCGGTGGATCATCCAACTCTAGCGCGCGTCGGATTAGAATCTGTCGCTCCTCAATCGTGAGGCGTGGAAGCTCGGCAATGACTTCATTGAAACTCATGGGTGAAGCTTAATAGTCACTGGAGTAGAATGCAAAGAAAATGGAGACATACTTGTGAGAGAGATCAGATTTTTCGCGAAGCCTCAATACAAAGAAAGCCGCGCTCTAATCATCGGTATTAACGATTACAAGAACGCTTCGCGGCTCTCGTATGCAGTCAATGACGCAGGTGCCATCCGAGATATTCTGACAGATGAGGTTGGCTTTCCCGCCTGCAATATAACTTATCTTGAAAACCAAGAAGCCACCAAAGCGAACATTCTCAAATCGTTTATGCGGTTCGCTAGTGATGACGTTGAACTAGACGATCGAATCTTCGTTTTCTTCGCTGGTCACGGACACACAAGGATTGGAAACCGTGGCGAGGTGGGCTATCTCGTCAGCTATGACTCTGATCCGGCCGACCTCTCAACGTATATTCGCTGGGATGATCTGACTCGTAATTCAGAATTGATCCGCGCTAAACACATGCTTTTCATCATGGATGCCTGCTATGGCGGTTTAATTTTAACGAGAGGACTTCACGCTGGAAGCGCGCGGTTTCTTAAGGACATGATGCTTCGTTATTCGCGCCAGGTACTGACTGCAGGCAAGGCCGACGAATTAGTAGCTGATTCGGGTGGGCCGCTGCCCAACCATTCGATTTTCACAGGTCATCTGATCGAGGGCATGCAAGGAAAGGCGGCAACCGCAGAAGGTGTGATTACCGCTAGCGGACTCATGGCTTATGTTTATCAGAACGTCGCGAATGATACGAACTCGAATCAGACGCCTCATTATGGCTTTTTTGATGGTGATGGTGATTTCATTCTGAAGGCGCCAACTATTCCGGACACCGATGGCGATAAGAAAGAGGATGCAGACCAACTAATAGTAATTCCCTTTCCAGAAGAGAAAGTATTTCCGAATACCATTGAATACAAAGTCGAAAGAGTTAAGGACTTGCTTGAAGACACCTCTTCCTCAATTCGCCTTCACGATTTCTTCGTCGCTGAGATAAGGCAATTTCTATCGGAAACCAGTGATGAACAGTTTCCGCTTGGAGAATCAATCTCAACAGAAAGGCTGGTGGAGAAAATCAGTAGATACGATCAATTAGCTTCCGCTCTTTCTGCTATGAGCAGCTGCGTTGCCTATTGGGCTGCACCTGCGCATCAAATTGTGATTCAGAAAGCATATTCAAGATTGGTGGATAGGCTTGATTCAGGGAGCGGAGTACGTTTGTGGCTTGCTTTGCGGTGGTACCCGATAATCCGTTTGCTCTATTGTTCAGGAATCTCTGCGATCGATGGTCAGAGATATGATTCTCTTGCAACCATCCTGCATACGAAGATTGGCGCCTCAAGCCCACATCAAAGAGACGAAACGTTTATTGAAGCTATAACTCGCGGTTTCTTAGAGTTGGCGCGTGCGGAGGCCTTTAAGCAGCTCCCTGGCTACGAACGCAATTACACTCCATTAAGTGAATACCTATTTAAGACCCTTCAACCACAACTCGACGACATTTTATTCGTAGGGAAGAACTACGATCGATCATTCGACGAGTTCGAAGTACTTTTAGCTCTGGCAGTTGCTGATGCCGGACAACCAACTGGATGGTCTTGGGGACCAATCGGTCGCTTCGGTTGGAAACAGTCCAACTTCCAAAATCCGCCGTTCAATAGAATCCTCGAAGAAGCGAAGAGTGCAGGAGATGACTGGCCTCCACTGAAAAGCGGGCTATTCGGAGGGCAGATTGAACGCTTCAGCGCCATCGCAGAAAGGTTCAAGACAGATACTCTTTCAAAGCTCAATTGGTGGTAGCGAATACTTTCCTAGTCCTTCCGATAAACCACGCCATTCTTCATAACAAACACTGGCCGTTCCATCGCGTGAATGTCCTTCAAGGGATCGCCTGAGACGGCGACAATGTCGGCCCATTTCCCTATCGTGAGCGAGCCGAGGTTCTTGTCCCAGCCGAGCAGCTTTGCGCCGTTCATCGTGCCGGCGACGATGGCGTCCATGTTCGACATGCCGCCCCATTCGACAAGCAAAACAAATTCGCGTGCGTTCGTGCCATGCGGAATTACGCCGGCGTCGGTCCCCAAAGCAATTTGCAGATTGTTCGCGACCGCAATCTTGATCGCTTGTCGAATATGCGTCCCCGCGGCCAGAGCTTTCTCTGCGCGCAACCCTTTGAGGACTCCATTCTTGGCGGCGCGTTCGACAGCCTCACCGGCCATCAACGTCGGCACGAGGTAAGTGCCACGCTCTTTCATCATGCGCGCGCCTTCTTCGTCGAGAAACGATCCATGTTCGATGGATGACACGCCGGCGCGCGTCGCAATCTTGATTCCTTCGGTGCCGTGCGCGTGGGCGGCGACTTTGCGATCGAGTTTGTTAGCTTCATCGACCAGCGCCTTCAATTCCTCGTAACTGTATTGCGTCGCGCCGACCGCGTCGCCCTCCGAAAGCACGCCGCCGGTCGCGCATGTCTTAATCACATCAGCGCCGTATTTGATTTGATAACGCACAGCCGCGCGCACTTCTTCCTGTCCATTCGCAACGCCTTGCATTGGTCCGAGCTGAAGCAAGCCGGGTTTGAATCCATTCTCGTCGCAATGCCCGCCGGTGATTCCGATCGCGTGTCCCGCAGTTTCCATGCGTGGCCCCGGAGTCCAGCCTTCATTGATCGCTTTACGCAGCGCCATGTCGCTGAACGGCCCGTCCGCGCCCACGTTGCGCACGCTGGTGAAACCCGCCATTAGCGTGTCACGCGCGTGAACCACACCGAGAATTGCTCCCCACGCGTCGTAATCGCGCACCGCGGAAGTGTCGCCTTCAGGATCGCCGAGCACTCGACCGATCAGATGCGTGTGCGCGTCGATGAATCCCGGCAGCAGCGTCACATCACCGAGATCGATCACCTTCGCGCCAGGCGGTACACGGACAGAGCGTGCGTCACCCACGGCGGTGATTTTGTTGTCGGTCACAATAATGACGGCGTTTGAGATTGCCGGAGTGCCGGTCCCATCAATCAAGCGCGCCGCGCGCAACACAACCACGCCTTTGCCTTCGGGTGGCTGCGGGCGAATGCCAATCGGCGCCTGGTTCTGCGTCAGCGCAAAAGTGTTGGCAAGCACAAGTACGGCTATCAGGGCAATGGATCGTTTGAAGGGCGTCATGCTGAACTCCGAAAGAAGTGGACTTGAAAGCCGCGGCATTCTATTTAAGTTCGCCGGACACGACAAGGGTAGGTTGGTTTGTGCCGAGGCTTCCCGTGCGGCTAAAGTATGCCCTCAAATGGGTGTCGCCAAATTAACTGATGAAAACGTCATCGTTCCCGAAAGCAAGTACGCGCGAATCGAGCGCGAGCGGCGATATCTCTTGAACGATCTGCCGGAAGGATTGGCGCGCACTGATCCGCACGTGCAAATCACGGATAATTACATCACCGGCACGCGGCTGCGCATTCGCAAAGTGCGCGATCCGAAAACAAACAAATGGACGGTAAAGTTCACGCAGAAGTTTGCCCCGAACCCGGACGACCTTTCACGAACGATCATTACGAACATTTACCTGAACGCGCTGGAAGCTGAGACGCTATCGGTCTTCGAGGCAAACGAAATCCGCAAGAACCGCTACCACTTCGATTTTGCAGGCCGACGTTTTTCAGTAGACGTGTTTCTGGGAGATCTGTTCGGATTGGTGTTGGCCGAAACCAGTTTTGAAAGCGACGAGGACATGGCCGCATTTCAAGCGCCATCGTTCGCCCTTGCTGACGTTACCAACAATGAAGTTTTTAGCGGCGGCCGGTTGTGCAAACTGACGTTCGGGGACGTTCGGAATGAAGTGCAAAGGGCCGGATTCGTAAAAACGCAAACTGCAAATTAGAAATGATGACAATCAAACTACGAGCAACTCTTCTCCTGTTAATCACGGTGGCGCTGTTTGGCGCATGCCGTAAGACGACGACTACTCAGAATGCCAACAGCAACCTGGCGTCGCCAGCGCAAGAGACGATCGGCGGTGGCACGGCGCCCACTGGCGAGAAATTCTATTTCCGCGGCTGGATTGCGAATCTCTCGATCGAGATGACTCTGGTACGCGACGCGACGAATCTCTCGGGAACTTATTTCTATCCGCGCGTTGGCAAGAGTATCTCTCTCAAAGGTTCGATCGACACCGGTGGCAAACTCGAGCTGCGCGAAACTGATGAAACCGGCAAGGACACTGGCGTCTTCAAGGGGCAGTGGAAGTCGAACGAGGTCGGCTTAGCGGCCATCGAAGGGAAATGGTCTCGGCCCGATGGTTCGAAAGAAACAGATTTCGAACTGACGCAGCAGCCGATTGAATTCACGGCGATGGTGCGCGTGGTGCCGAAGGTCATCCGCGAAAACAACAAAGAAGGAAAGTACTCAGTCAATGTTGAATATCCGCAGATCGACGGCGATTCGCGCTTTGACACTTTCAATCAACAAGCGCGCGGAATGATCAGCAAGGACATCGCCGCGTTCAAGAGCGCAGAGGGCAATCCCGGCGAGGAAGAGACAGACTTGGCTGACGAGGCACTAACTTCCACGCTCGACATTGGCTATAACATTCGCTTCGCCACCGACGATCTGATTAGCGTTGAGTTTTCAGAGAGTCAATATGAGCGCGGCGCCGCGCACGGCAGCAACATCACGGTGGTGCTGAATTACGACGTTAAGAACAAGAAGAAGTTGGCGCTCGCGGATCTTTTTCAGCCAAAGTCGAATTATCTCAACGTCATCTCGGCTTACTGCATCAAGGATCTTCAGGATCAAAGTAAAAAGAACGACATGCTGATGGCTGATCAAATAAAAGAGGGCGCGGGACCGCGTGCGGACAATTACGACGCGTGGACAATTACGCGCAAAGGTTTGTGGATCACATTCGATCCTTATGAAGTCGCTGCCTACGCCGCCGGACCGCAGCATGTGCTCGTTCCCTACTCAGCCTTGAAGTCGATCATCAAGCCGGATGGTGCGATTGGCAATTTGGCCGGGTTAACCTTGTGAAGTCGTGAATCGAAGTGTCGGGCTTTTGGTGGTGATTGCCGGTGGCGCGATGGTCGTCATCGGTCTGCTGATTTACTCGGGAGCGCTGTCCTGGTTCGGTCGCCTGCCCGGCGACATTCGTTACGAAGGTGAGCATACGCGCGTTTACTTTCCGCTGGTTTCGTCGATTTTTATTTCAATTCTTCTCAGCGTTCTGGTCTATCTGCTGCGGCGGTTTTTCTGATTCACCAGCATGCGGTAAGCATCGTCGCGCTTTAGGCCCAATTCCTTTGCAGCTTGCTTCAAAGCGGTCTTTGAGTCGACACCGTCACGTTCCAACTGATCGATGCGATCACAAAGTCGCGTTTCAGGAGAAGTCTCAGAATCTGAGATCGAGCCGTCTGATCCTGAGATAATCAGCACCATCTCCCCGCGAGATTCGGAGTTCGCGAAGCGCTGGAAAAGCTCAGTTAATGTTCCGCGGGTGAACTCTTCGTGAAGCTTGGTTAGCTCTCGCGCGACGACAGCTTGGCGATCGCCAAGAATTTCCAATGCGTCTTTGAGCGCAGCCTTAATTCGGTGTGGCGCTTCGTAAAACACCAAAGTTGCCGGAATTGCACGCAATTCGATCAACTTCGCGCGGCGCGCAGAACTACGTGGCGGCAAGAAGCCCGCGAAGTAAAATTGATCGGTTGGTAATCCTGACGCGCTGAGCGCCGCAGCAAAGGCGACCGGACCCGGAATCGGCACAACGGAAATTCCGCGGTCGATCGCTGCGTTCACCACGCGAAATCCCGGATCGCTGATGAGCGGCGTACCTGCATCTGACACGAGCGCAATGCTCTTTCCTGCCTCAAGCAACCCGCAGAGTTCCTCGGCGCGAGACTGTTCATTATGTTCGTGATAGCTGATGGTCGAGGTGGAAATGCCAAAGTGATTCAACAGCTTCCGCGTATGCCGCGTGTCTTCACAGGCGATTAAGTCGGCTTCGCGGAGCATGCGCACCGCGCGTTCCGTGATGTCTTCCAGATTGCCGATCGGAGTCGCGATGATGAAGAGTTTGCCGGCCACGGCCGTTATTCTGTCATCGCTAAGACGAAACGCGAAAGCCCCGCTCGATTGTTCGAGCAGGGCCTTCGGAAGAGAGACAGTTGTTGGTGAGGTTAGTTTGGAAAACCTGGAAGCCGCTGCCACCACGGCGCGTTATTTCGATTATCGCCCGGACGACCGCCACCATCGTACACCGAACCGCGATAGCCGTACGCATTCGAAATCACGTTCAGTTCATTCCGAATCTGCGACCACAGTGACGACAGCCGGCCATTGTCGAACTGACGCCGAGACGCCCGCTCGGTAACGCTTGCCTGTCGGAGTACGCGCTGCGCCTCATCCTGGCTGCGACTTAAATCGCGGCCGTTGCCGAACGCCGATTTAAGGTTACCGACGGCATTGCGAAAGTCATGTGCTTCGCTGTTAACGCGATCTTCACGACGCGATCCATTCATGCGGCGATCATGATCCAGATCGCGGTCGACTTCTTTCTCGAAATCTTTCGCCAATCGATCCAGGCGTTGAATGCTGTCGCGCACGTATCGATTGTCCCGACCGTAATCACGATCCCGACCGTATTCCGGCCGGCCCCATTGATCGTTTCGATACTGCGCTGACGCCATGACCGGAATGAACAACGCCAGTACGGCGGCCAATAAACCAAATTTGATTAGTTGTGTTTTCATCTCTCCGTTCTCCTTACCAAGTTCCTGTTGCGCGCTCCGCACCAGAACTGTCCGACGAATTGGCAACGACTGTGCCGCTGCGACTTTCCTCAGTTATTGCTTAGGAACAAGGTGGATGAGCTACCGAACTCGCGAGAGTCGACGCATTCGGTGCAGAGATCGGCGGAAATGCGACACTAGACATCGCTGGTGAGAATCTTTAAATGATGACGAACGTGGGCAGAGTTAAGTTGGACATTTCGCTTGTCGGCGACGAGCCATTGAGGATGGCCGTCATGCGACACGAGCAAAAGTTCGACGCTGTGTTTTGCTCGGCCAAAGTGTTTGATATTCGCGCAAGCCAGGCCACCGCCCACCACGATGCCATCTTTCGGTGTGCGTGGCCATCCGCTCTCGATCGTCACGGCACGCACGCCCCGCCGCAACGTGACCTGCCGGCCGACCATGCTCGCGTTGCCGCGCGAGAATCGATGTTCATCCTGGCGCTCGAGCTGGATGCCCGCGCCCGAGCGATTGGCTTCGCCAGCGAGCAGAACGAACTCGTTAATTAGCCATTCAGTGCCGGTGCGACGCAGCAGGTCATTGCGCCGGCGCAGGCTCAAGTAATCGGCAATATCGCGTCGGCCGGCCGCGCGGGCGCGGCTTTGCGCTTCCGTCAACGCCAGTTCCCAGGCTTCGTCGAGTTCGCTCATGGACGAGAGACGCAAAGGAAAAGTAACTTAATGGGTCGCAAGCTCTTCTTGCCTTTTGCGTTGCGCCAGATGTTATCATGCCGGGCAGAGTCAAACTCTTCCCAATTTGCACGCATTGACGTTCCGCAGGCTAACTGTCGAATGAAGACACCGACCTACAATTGTCGCGCCATCGTTCTATTGTTATTGCTGAGCGCGCTTTCCTTGCCGCATGTGTTCGCCAGAGTCCCGCAGGACAAACTGCCGGCGCCATCGGGTCACATCAACGATTTTGCCGCAGTGTTGAATAGCGGAAATAGAGAGCGGCTCGAATCTATTCTGGAAAAACTCAAAGGACGGACCGACGTCGATTTAGTCATCGCCGTGGTAAAGACTGCCGGCAGCGAAGATCTGTACGACTATTCCTTGCGGCTGGCCAATGAATGGAATATTGGCTCGCGTTCTTCGACTGGTAAGAATTTGTTGCTGGTGATTGCCGCGGACAACGCAAAGTTTTTTACGCAGTTTAGTCGCTCTGCGCAATCGGCGCTGCCCGATGGGCTGGTCGGCGAGATGGGGCGCAAGATGCGTCCGAAACTCGAAGCGAATGATTACGATGAGGGGTTGCTGATAGGTGTGCAGACTTTTGTCAGCGGGTTGGGAGAAACGCACAACTTCACGCTCGCGGATTTAGATCCACAGAACGCACAGATCGCTACGGGTCGCAGTCGCCCGCGCACAGTTGAGAGTTCGCCGTCCCCGACCGATACGCCCCTGCCCGTGTCCGAAGAAACGCCTTTGCGGATCGCGGCGCGTCCAACGCCCAGTGAATCACCGACGCCGGAAGCAGCCGCAACCGCGACACCCAGCGACACGCCCGCTGTAGCAACGCCGTCGCCTACGGCGACAGCAGAGTCAACTGTCATGAGTCCGGCGCCGACGGCTTCGGAAACGCCATTGGCATCGCCTATGTCGACGCAAATGCCGACTGACTCTCCAACTCCGATTCCGTCGCCATCAGAGCTTCCGACGATCGAATCGTCGCCTATACCTTCGCCGGTTGACACGGCGGCGCCAACTCCTCAAGTTGCGCGAACCATGTCTAACCGGCCGGCGCGATCTGCGCGCGAGTCGATGACGCGCGCTAATCCCGAAGACGAAAAAGAGCAAGTCGAGTTAACACTCACAAAGCCGCCGGCCGAACGCATCGATCTGCTGAAGCAGTTCATCGCGTCGCATCCGAAGTCGGCAGCGATTCCGCGCGCGCAGGAGTTGATCGTGACGGCGCATGCAACCCTCGGAGATCAAAAGCTCGCCGCAGGCGACATTGACGGAGGCCTTGATGAATTCTCGTCGGCGTTGGCCGAAGTGCCGTCAGACATGTCCGATCGTCTCTTCATCGAAGTCATCGCACGAATTCCAATGAATCTGTTCATCCGCGGGCAGCGAGGCCCCGCGCTGCAAGCCGTACATCAAGTCGAGGGTTTGGCGAAGCTGAAGCCGGAGCGATTGCTGGCGGTGACGCAATTCTATCTGGGAATTGAAGACGTCACTGAAGCGAATCGACTCGCCGAGCTGACGGTTCAGAATGCGCCTGACATGGCGG
>Ga0207672_1000040_pt1 | contig 16824 bp, 18 predicted proteins | sample KBSSwiwitspikein_3_FD_184290 | JGI IMG/M metagenome (GOLD analysis project Ga0207672, IMG submission 184290) | Switchgrass rhizosphere microbial communities from Kellogg Biological Station, Michigan, USA, with spike-in - S2 (SPAdes) (version 2) | ecosystem: Host-associated > Plants > Roots >... | reverse complement strand
CCGGCGCGGCGGCCGGATGAATGAAGTAATGAACGATGCCGTAGCCGACCATGAACAGAAAACTGATTACGAACGAATAGGTTGGGGCTGCGAAAAGCGCGCCCGACTCGCGCACCCCGCGCAGATTGGCGACTGCGATGAACGCGATCAGAATCAGGCAGATGAGGACTTTGTGATCGTTGAGCCACGCCAACCTTGTTCCCTGCGCCGCGGAAGTGATCGCCGCCACGCCCGCGGAAATTGACACCGAAACTGTGAGCACGTAATCGACGAGCAGCGCCGCGGCGGCCACCAGACCCGAGTTCGTACCGAGATTGTCTTTGGCGACGATGTAAGCGCCACCGCCCGACGGGTATGCGAAGATTGTCTGCCGGTAACTGATCGCGACGATCACGAGGACAATGACAATCGCAAAGGTGATGGGAACGACGTAGTGAAAAGCGTTCGCGGTACCCGCAGCGAATGCGACGGCCAGGACAAGCAGAATTTCTTCCGTCGCGTACGCGGTCGACGACAGCGCGTCCGACGCGAACACGGCGAGCCCGGTTTTCTTCGTCAACCGCTCGTGCAACGCCTGAGCGGTCCGCTTTGCTTTGCCTACCAGTAAACGTTTCAGCGTATATGGCATAAGAACAGAGGTCAGCGTGTCAGAAGCCTGACCGCAAGGGAGGGCAACTTTCCAAAGAATTCAGCCGCAGATGAACGCGGATTTGCGCAGATAGAAACAAGTAAAACTTTTTTGTGATCTGCGTTTATCCGCGTGAATCTGTGGCTAACTATCTTGCCCTCCCTCAACCCCTTGCTTCTAAACACGACACTCGTCACTCATTCCTCATCACTTCTATTCCAACGAATCGCCAGCAAAATGTCTTCGCGATCCAGGCTCGCGACCATCAATTCGTTTCGCTCCGGAATCTCTTCATGCTCTGAGACGTAGTTCGCCAAATGCCGTTCCGCGCAACAGATCCAGAACGTACTCGAGCGCTGAATGCGTCCCCGCGTCCGCAGTGCAATCTCCGCGATCAGGCGCGGCGAAATCTCAACGGTCACTTCCTGCTCTATGAATCCGTCGCTCACACCGAAGCGACAGGTTCCATTTGCCGGCGCCGGCAACTCGCGTGATTCCCACGGCCGAAATATCGAGAAGCCGTTCTCAGTGATGAATTCGATCGTCTCAGGCGAATCGTCTTCGTCGCGCACCACCGCATCGCTTTGCTGATTGCAAACGCCGTTGCCACCCAAGCCTTCAGCCAGTTCGGCGCGCCGGCTCAGATTGTCGCCGCGCCCTGTTAACTCCGCGACGAGTTGGGCTAGTTCGGCAACCTCTTTTTCGTTTCGTGAACGCATGACCGCGGCGACGAACTGAATCGCCAGCGTCAGGTTAGAGTGGGCGGCGTAAGGATGGGGTAAGCGGTTTATAAAAAGTTCGTAAAGAGCGGCACGGACGCGCCCCCCGTGAAGTCACGCGCAAGATACGCAGCCGCATATTGTTACTACGCGCGTTCTTTTTGCCGAATTCTCCGGGCGCTGCGATATCATGCGATGGGTGAAGTATTAAAGAAGCGGGGCTGACTGGAGGTCTTCGAGATTATGTTCATTACTACGACATTCACCATCGAAGGTTACGAGATCATCGAGTACAAGGGCCTCGTTCGAGGCATCATTGTTCGATCACCGACCATTGCGCAGGGCCTCGTCGGCGGCTTAAAGAATATCGTCGGCGGCCGGATCGGCGCTTACACCGAGATGTGTGAGCAGGCACGGCAGCAGGCATACGATTCCATGCTCCTACATGCTCAGCAGGTGGGCGCCAACGCGATAGTCGGCGTCAGATACGACGCCGCGGAGGTGGTCAGTCAAGGATCAGCGACCGAGGTCTTGTGCTACGGAACCGCTGTGGTGATTCGCAAGATATGATCGGCGCGCTCAACAGTTCGTTGGAGGACGCAGCCGAAAGCAAGGATGAAAGCGGAAGGATGCGAGCGTGTTGCCGGATGCTGTCTTGAGAAGCGCGGATTGGATCAGTTTCGTCTAGACTCGTCATTGAAAGACCCCTTCGAGTCTTCCTTTTCCAGCGGTACAACGTGAACGCTGGCATCGCGCACGTCGCCCAGAAACCGGTTGATGACCGAGCCATGAATCAAGACGTCCCACCGCGAGCGTGCAGATTGTCCAAATACAACGTGAGTGATGCCTTCTTTGCGCGCGTAGTCGATCAAGGCATCAGCGACGCGGCGACCTTTCAGCTTCACAACTTTAGCGCCCAGGTCTTTGGCGAACCGAATGTTCTCTTGCAGCACAACGTACGTGTGCGGATCGATCCGGCCCGGTTGTTCTATCGGCGTTTCGACATAAACCGCGACCCAATCCGTCGCCAGACGGCCGGCAATTCTGGCACCCGCACGCAGAATTCTTTTCGCGCCCACGCGAGAGGCCATTGCCACCATCACCTTTTCCGGGAGGGCAGCCTGCTCCAAACCCTCTCGCTGACGATAGTCATGCGCCTTGGTTGCCTGATCCAGAGCCACGCGGCGCAACGCCAATTCGCGCAGCGCAGATAGATTTCCTTTGCGAAAGAAGTTATTGAGTGCCTGTTGAATTTTTTCGATTGGGTAAATCTTTCCCTGACGCAGGCGCGTGCGCAACATGTCGACCGAAACATCGATATCAACGACCTCGGTGGCTCGCTTGAAGAATGCATCCGGAACTGTTTCGCGCACCTGGACTCCTGTGATCCGAGTGACCGCATCATTCAGCGATTCGATGTGCTGAATGTTCACCGCGGTGATAACGGAAATGCCTGCGCCAAGAATTTCCAGGACGTCCTGGTAACGCTTTTGGTTCTTTGAACCCGGCACGTTGGTGTGTGCCAATTCATCAACGATGACGATTGAAGGCCGCCGCGCTATGATTGCGTCCACGTTCATCTCTTCAAACACGGCGCCGAGATATTCGATCTTCTTGCGCGGGACCTGTTCCAGACCTTCCACCAGCGTTTCCGTTTCAATCCGGCCGTGCGGCTCAATGAACCCGAGCACAATGTCGACGCCCTGGCGGTTCAGTTCGTGTGCCTCCTCGAGCATCTGATATGTCTTTCCCACCCCCGCGGCAGCGCCGATATAAACGCGCAGGCGGGCTTCTTCAGTCTCTTTGATCTTCGCGAGCATCGCGTCGGGCGAGAACTTGTGACCGTCTCGCGGCAGGCTGATATCAGAAAAAGTAGTGTGAATAGATTTCGTATCGAGTTCCGTCTCTAACGTGTCTTCGACCCACTCGCGCACAATGTCCAACGCGCGAATGACGCCCACGATTTGATTCTCTTCATTAAGCACCGGTATCTGATCGAGATGTGAGGAACACAAAAGCTCTACCGCTTCTGAGAGATGCTTGTCGTCTGAAATCGTCGCCGGAACCGGCACCATGAGCGACTCGGCAGTGATGCCTGAGGCCTCCTTAATGAGAGCGTGTTTTGAAAATGGATCTGGCGCGGATGTTTCGGAATTCGATTTCTCAATCAGGCCGAAGATGGTGGAATCCAGCCCGTCGGCAGGAATCATGCCTTGCAGCTCGCCTGCTTCATTGACGACGTAGATGGTGCGAGGAATCGGGAAGGTAACTGCCACCCGGGCCGCTTCAAGAACGTTATCGCGCAATCCGACAATCTGCGGCATGGGCGCAGGCGAGCGCTCGACGAGATAATGAGCCAGGCTCCAGACGCCCCGGGAAAGCCGCTCGAGGTGGATAGTTTCCCCCATGCTATTTCTGCGCTGCGGCCAGCGGTTCATGCTGACGTGATTACGGCTTTGTCGCCGCCATGGGCTTCTTGCTGTCGAGTTCAAGATTCAACTCAAGCACGTTAACGCGCGGCTCGCCAAGAAAGCCCAGTGTTCTGCTTTCAGTGTGTGCTGCCACGATCTGACGAAGTTCGATTTCAGTCAATCCCCGCTCGCGCGCCACACGAGGGATTTGAAACTCGGCCCCCGCAGGCGAGATATGCGGGTCGAGTCCCGACGCCGATGTGGTGACCAAATCGATTGGCACCGCCTTGCCTGGATTTTGAGACTGAAGTTTTTCGACATCAGCCTTCACTCGGTCGATGAGTTTCTGACTCGTGGGGCCAAGATTTGAGCCCGAAGAAGCGCCGGCGTCGTAACCGTTCGCGCCCGCTGCGCTCGGCCGCGGACGAAAATATCCCCGACCGGTAAACGGCTGGCCGATTATTCGCGATCCGATAATCGCCCCGTCAGCGCGCGTGAGTAGTTGGCCGTTCGCTTTGGCGGGAAAGATGATTTGCGCGATGCCAGTCACCGCCAGCGGATAGATCAAGCCAAAAAGAATCGTCGTGACGATGGTGAATAGAATTGCGGTTACTAGATTCTTCATGATCGTTATCTCAGGCACATTACAGAACCGCGAGCGGTAGCGAGCGGATTAAAGATTCAACTGTAGAACGCTTCTATTTGAGGTTTCCTTCCCTTATGCCGCTCGGACGCTCGTTGTTCTAATTGCTTACTTGACTCCTTGTCCCGCTCGCTACCGCTCGCGGTTCTGTAATGCTATGCCAATCCGATCGTGTGAATAATCACGTCGATGATCTTGATCCCAATGAATGGCGCGATGATGCCCCCGAGTCCATAAATCAACATGTTTCGTCGCAGCAGTGCAGCCGCACTCATCGCTCGATACTTCACACCCTTCAGCGCGAGCGGAATCAAAGCAATGATAATGAGCGCATTGAAAATTACGGCTGAAAGAATCGCCGATTGCGGCGTACGCAGACCCATGATGTTCAGCGCGTTCAGTACCGGGAAAGCTGCCGCAAACATCGCGGGAATGATCGCGAAATACTTGGCTACGTCATTCGCGATCGAGAAAGTAGTTAGCGCGCCGCGCGTCATCAACAGTTGCTTGCCGATCTCAACGACCTCGATCAGCTTCGTCGGATTCGAATCGAGATCGACCATGTTGCCTGCTTCTTTCGCGGCCTGTGTACCCGTGTTCATCGCCACGCCGACATCGGCTTGCGCGAGCGCAGGCGCATCGTTGGTTCCGTCGCCGGTCATTGCCACCAGCTTGCCGTCCCCTTGCTCTTTCTTGATCAAAGCCATCTTGTCTTCCGGGGTCGCTTGCGCGAGAAAATCATCGACGCCGGCTTCGCGCGCGATCGTCTGCGCCGTCAGGGGATTGTCACCGGTGATCATGACGGTCTTGATGCCCATTGCGCGCAGTTGCGCAAAGCGTTCGCGCATGCCGCCCTTCACGATGTCCTTCAGGTAGATCACGCCCAGCGGCTTCTTGTCATAGGCGACGACCAGGGGCGTGCCGCCTTCGCGTGAGATGCGCTCGACGATCTGTCGCATGTCGTTCGGGCATTGCGCGCCGTTACCGTTTACATACTTCTCGATCGCATCGACGGCGCCTTTGCGAATTTCACGACCGTTGAGATTCACCCCCGACATCCGGGTTTGCGCAGTGAATGGAATGAACGAAGCTTCGTGAGGCCCGAACTCTCGTCCACGCAATCCATATTTCTCTTTCGCCAACACCACGATCGAGCGGCCTTCGGGGGTCTCGTCGGCGAGCGAAGATAGTTGCGCCGCATCAGCCAGCAGTTGCTCGTCGATGCCTGCCAGCGCAACGAACTCAGTTGCCTGCCTATTCCCCAGCGTGATCGTTCCAGTCTTGTCGAGCAGCAGCGTGTTCACATCGCCGGCGGCTTCCACCGCGCGGCCCGACATTGCCAGCACGTTGTGCTGCACCATTCGATCCATGCCGGCGATGCCGATGGCCGACAGCAAGCCGCCAATCGTCGTCGGAATCAGGCAAACCAAGAGCGAGACGAGCACGAAGATCGTTTGCGGTGCGCTCGAATAGATGGCAAACGGCTGCAGCGTTACCACTGCCAGCAGAAAGATGATGGTCAATCCGGCGAGCAGAATATTCAGAGCGATCTCATTTGGCGTCTTCTGCCGTTCAGCACCCTCGACCAGCGCGATCATGCGATCGAGAAATGTCTCGCCGGGATTCGCCGTAATGCGAATCTTGATTGAGTCGGAAAGCACGCGCGTTCCGCCGGTCACTGCCGAGCGGTCGCCCCCCGCTTCGCGAATCACCGGCGCGGATTCACCGGTGATAGCTGACTCATCGACTGATGCGACGCCTTCGATGATCTCGCCGTCACCGGGGATGAATTCGCCGGCCGATACGACCACCACGTCGCCCATCCGCAGATCGGGCGCAGCCACATCTTCAGTGTGATTGTTGACGAAGCGATGTGCGATGGTCTCAGTTCGCGAGCGTCGCAAATTGTCTGCTTGCGCTTTGCCGCGGCCTTCGGCCATCGCTTCGGCGAAGTTCGCAAACAGCACGGTGAACCACAGCCATAGTGTGATTTGAAGTTCAAACTTCGGATTCGTTACTCCTGCGATCGGTCGACTCAAACCGTAGATGAAATAAATCGTGGTCAGTAGGCTGCCGACTTCGACGACAAACATCACCGGATTTTTCATCATCGCGCGAGGGTTAAGCTTGATGAACGCATCAACGATCGCGCGCCTGACAATTTGCCAGTTCCAGACTGCAGCGTTTTTGGTTTTCTTGATCATTGCTTTTGGAGTGCGGCGGCTTGACGCCGCTTTCCCGGCCTAATTTCTCGAATCGAGTGCATCCATTTAACAAATCCAAAGCGGCGTCAAGCCGCCGCACTCCAAATCAAAAAGTTCTTCCTGCATTCATCAACAAATGCTCGACTATTGCCCCGAGACTCAGCACCGGAAAGAAAGTCAGAGCCCCGACGATCAAAATCACGCTCACTAATAATCCGGTGAACAACGGCGTCGTCACCGGAAACGTGCCCAAAGACGGCGGCACCATCTTCTTGCGCACCAGACTGCCGGCGATGGCCAGCGTCGGAATGATCATGAAGAAACGGCCGAACAGCATGTTGATGCCGATAGTTGCGTTGTACCAGAGCGTATTCGCATTCAAACCGGCGAAAGCCGAGCCGTTATTTCCCGCGCCTGAGGTGAACGCGTAAAGAATTTCGGATAGGCCGTGCGGCCCGGTGTTATTTAGCGAAGTCAGACCGAAATTCGGCGCAAGCACCGAGATGGCCGTCATCACCAGAATCAACAGCGGAAAGATGAGCACGTAAAGCATCGCCATCTTCACGTCGTAGCTTTCGATCTTCTTGCCGAGATATTCCGGCGTGCGGCCGACCATCAATCCGGCGATGAACACCGACAGAATGATCATCACCAGGACTCCGTACATGCCTGCGCCGACGCCCCCGAAGATGACTTCGCCCAGCATGATGTTGACCAGCGGCACGAGACCGCCGATCGGCGTGTACGAGTCATGCATGCTGTTGACGCTGCCATTCGAAGCATCGGTGGTCGCCACGGCCCAGAGTGTTGAATTCGCAATGCCGTAGCGGACCTCTTTGCCTTCCATGTTGCCGCCGGCCTGCGTGACGGACGCGGCTTGATCGACGTTACGCGGATAGAGCGGATTTCCCTTCGATTCGGCCCGGTAACAAACAACGAGACCAGCCACACACAACACCACCATGGCCGCGAAGACCGCCCAGCCATGCTTCTGCGACTTCACCATGCGACCGAGCGTATAAGTCAGTCCGGCAGAGATCGCGAGAATCGAAAACATCTCAAGGAAGTTGGACAACGGTGTCGGGTTCTCAAAGGGATGCGCTGAATTAACGTTGAAGAAACCGCCACCGTTCGTACCGAGTTGCTTGATGGCGATCTGCGAAGCCGCCGGCCCTTGCGCGATCGTCTGCGTTTCGATTGCCTGCGTTTCTTTTTCAGCGGTTCCGTCCTGCTTTGTGATGACGTTGCCGTCTGCGTCTTTCTTATCGACTTCGATGGTTTGTTTCTCGACCAACTGAGCGGTGGTATAAGGCTTCAGGTTCTGCACGACGCCTTGAGAAACCAGCGCGAGTGCCAGCACGATGCTCAATGGCAACAGGATCCACAGACAGCCGCGCACCGTATCGACCCAAAAATTCCCGATCGTTTCCTGTTCGTGCCGCGCAATGCCACGAATGAAGGCAATGGCTAAGGCCATCCCAACAGCCGCCGAAGTGAAGTTGTGATAAGCGAGCCCCGCCATCTGCGTCAGGTAGCTCATCGTTACTTCACCGCTGTAGCCCTGCCAGTTTGTGTTGGTCGTGAATGAAGTTGCGGTGTTGAAAGCTGAGCCAACATATCCGCCGGCGGCGTAACTCGCCGAATCGACGCCCGGAATGTGTTGCGGATTGAAGGGTAGATGCCCTTGCAATCTCTGTAAGAGAAACAGCACGATCATCGAAACCGCGCTGTACAAAAGCATCGCTGCCGCATACTCAGTCCAGCGCATTTCGCGGTTTTCGTCGATGCGGCAGACTTTGTAAATCAAACGCTCAATCGGCCGCAGGACGGGATCGAGAAACGAGCGCTCGCGGTTGTAGACCCGCGCCATAAAAACGCCGAGCGGCTTCGTCACCAGCAGCAGCAAGCCGAAGTAAATCAAAATCTGCAGCCAACCGTTTAGTGTCATAACTAAGCCCCAGAAGGCATTAGCAAAAGGCGGTTCCTGCTTGCTGCCTTCTGCGTTTTGCTTTCTGCCTTCTAGAATTTCTCCGGTTTCAGCAACGCCACCGTTAAATAAACCAGCAGCAACGAGCAGATGATCAAAACGATAATCGTGGCGATACTCATCTCAATCTCACTCACTGAAGTTTCTCGCAGGCGCGCACGTACAGGAGCGCCGCGGCAAAAAACAGAATCGTTGCTGAAACAAAACCTAAATCGAGCATTCGTTGCCTCTCAGTTGAAGCTGTAGCCAAACTCCATCAGGAAAAAATGATTTCCGCGCGACGCGTTCTGATTGCCGATCGTGTAGCTCGCGTAGCCGGTGATGCGCGGGCCGACTTTAAAGATGATCCCCGGCGTGAAATATCCGGCGCTGTGTTTGCCCGTGAACCAGTCGGCCGCGACCGTGACTTTCTTGTTGACCGGTTGTTCGAAAGTGAATTGGCCGCCCGCTCTGTTTGCGTTTGGAGCAACAACGTTCTCGCTGAAAAAGTAACCGCCGAATCCGATCCGCGTACCCTGCTTGAACGTCTTCTGTGTCATCGCATAGGTATAAGTGCCGGCGTTGTAGGCGCGGTTGCGGACGGGAATGAAAACGTTATCGCCGACAACCATTGCCCAACCGTTATCGCCGCCGTCGTAAAGCTTCCACTTAATAGTGGGTGAAATCGTGGTCGAATCAGGGCCGGGCTGAATATTCCCAAGGATGTTCACGCCGGTCTCTACGCGATGCCCGGCGCCGACTACCAGCCGCGGAACGAACGAGGAAAACTTGTTGACTGCGGCGGAGTCATTCGGTTTGGCGCTGACGTCCAGTTCAAAGTAAACCTTGCCTTTGTCGAGCACGTCAGTCGTCGGTACGTTAAATACGGTTTGTTGCGCCTGGCTATTCAGACACATCGCCGCGATAAATACTGCGAACGCCGCGCTGGCAAATACACTTTCAAAAATCTGCCTGGTTCTATTCTTCAATTCATCATTTCCAATACCAGTCATAACGCTCCATCGCCATTCCATCGTCTCGCTGAATCCATATCGTCGAGTGAAAGTTGATCAATGGTCAGGCTCGCGTCGGGCGGGTAATCGTTGTACTCCCACAAATATTCCGAAAGATGCCGCTCGGCCGCGTTCACCCAAAACGAACTTTCAAAACTGATGCGCCGATTACTCCGCTCAACGACTTCGGCGGCCGCGCGCGTATCGAATCGCACTGTGATATCCAATTCGTATCCATCCGGATCGCGCACGATGAAGCAATGCTCGATTCCGTCTTTTGGAAACGAACCATCGACATCGCAGCGGCGAATGATCGAGAAACCGTTGTCGGTCAAGTATTGAATCGGTTCGCGCTTGACCGGCGCGGGCGTGATGAATTTTCGATTTAGAGCCATCGAGTTCCTCGACTTTGCGAGCAACTCAACAGTAAAGCGGCCGGAGTAAAAAGTGGCTTAAAGGTTCATTAAAAGATCGTAAAGACGAGGTCAGAGCACGTGGGTTAAGTTTCGGTGGGTTAAGTTTCGTTGATCCGCCGCTGACGCAGGCGGTTCTGACTCGTTTACTTTTCTGCGACGAACCGGTACCCAACCCAAGGCTCAGTCAGGATGTAGCGTGGCTTGGCGGGATCAGGTTCGATCTTCTTTCGCAGGTGCCGAACGAAGACCCGCAGGTATTCAGTCTGCTCGGTGTAATCGCCACCCCAGATCTTCGCGAGCAGCGTGCGATGCGTCAGGACCTTTGAGGCATTGCGAACAAAAAACAGCAGCAGGTCGAACTCCTTCGGCGAGAGATGGACAACTTTTCCTTTTACTTGCACTTCACGTGATTCCAGGTCAATGCGAAAGTCGCCTTCATCGATCACCGTGGCCTCGGCATTGACTGCGGGAGAACGGCGCAACGTCGCGCGCACGCGCGCAAGCAACTCGCCCATGCCGAATGGCTTCGTCAGATAGTCATCAGCGCCGGCGTCAAGCGCTTCGATCTTGGTCGCTTCTTCGCCTTTGACTGAAAGAATGATGATCGGCACTTCGGAAGATTCTCGCAATCGCTGACACAATTGCAGTCCGCTCATGTTCGGCATGGCCAAATCCGTGATAACCAGATCAGGAGGCCAGGCGTGAAACAGATCTAAAGCAGCCTCGCCATCGCCGGCGACGCGCACATCGTAGCCGTGCTTGGTCAATCCACTACGCAGGACGAAAGTGATTTCCTGCTCGTCATCGACCACGAGAATGCGTTTGCGGGATTCCATTCCTTTGTTACAGAACCGCGAGCGAAAGCGAGCGGGATAAAGAGTTACTTTGAATTTCGCTTCCTCATTCCAGTTGTGCCTTTGACCCGCTCGCTACCGCTCGCGGTTCTGTACCATCTTCATCGCCCACGGGCACGGTGAAAACAACGCGCGCGCCGCGACCTGACGTACCGTCTTCGATCCAAATGTGGCCACCGTGCGCTTCCACAATGCCTTTGGCGATCGCCAAACCCATTCCGATTCCTGTGCGGCCCGATTCAATCTCGTTGCTATCACCGCGATAGAACTTCTCGAAGGCAATCTCTCGAGCGTGTTGCGGGATGCCTGGCCCTTCATCGGCCACAGAAATCGCAACGACGTCATCCGAGGCCCGGCACGCTCCAATCGTGATGGTTGTGCAGCTGGGCGCGTATTTGCTCGCATTGTCCACAAGCGTGTAGATGACTTCAGTCACAGTCCGGGCATCGACGCGAATCACCGGCAGCTCTTCAGCAACGCTTACTCTCACCTTGTGATTCCGCGTAAGCGGTTCAGCCTGGGCCAACGCGGTCTCGATTATGTCTTCGACGGCGCCCCAGTTGCGATGCAGGCTGATGTCCCCAGCTTCGATACGCGCCAAATCGACGATGCCTTCGACGAATCGATCAAGCCGATTCGCGCTATGCTCGATCACTTCCAAAATTGCGTGCTGCTCTTCTTCGCTTAACTTTGCCGAACTCTCAGTTTCGCTGCGATCCTCTAACAGCAGGGTCGCGGACGCTTTGATTGAAGTCAGCGGGGTGCGGATGTCGTGAGTAACCGCATCAAGCAGTGCGGACTTCAGACGCTCGCTCCGCTTGATCGCTTCAGCTTCGCTGGCGCGATCAAATGCTTCGCGCAGTTCATCGTACAGTCGCTGGTTTTCGACACGGCCGGCTTCGGCTTCTTCGGCGCGCCGTTTCGCTCGCGCCGAGAGTTGGCCGACTGTGACCGCGGTGATGAAGAAAGCCGTCAGTGCCACCCAATTCTGCGGATCGGCAATCGTCAGCGTGTGATACGGCGGCAGGAAAAAAAAGTTGAAGCAGAGCATGCCGACCGCGGAAGCGGCCAGTGCCGGCTTGCTCCCGAAAGCAATCGCCGCGAACAGTACCGCGAGCAACAGCGCGAGCGCGACCGTCGTTACGTTTACATGTGCGCGAAATGGCAATGCCAGAGCAGTCGCACACGCGATTGCCAAAAGCGCGCCGCCATAGCGCGTGACCTTCGAACTGGCCAGAGTCCTCACCGTTTGCCAGCATAGTGAGGTGCTCGTAAAAAGCGGGTAAGGAGTTTATTAAAAGTTCGTAAAGGCGGTGACGGGACTGGTGTAGAGTATCCATGAAACGTGTCGACCGGCTACGCAATCTTAACTTCACTTGGAGCTTGTGCCTTAGCAGCCGGCTTGGAAGGCTTATGCGCCGGCAAGAATGTAAAAGCGTTTTTCTCCCAGCTTCGTGTTCCTTCTTACTCTCCTCCACTTTGGGTGTGGTCTATCATCGGCGGACTCTATTACGTAACCTTTTGCTTCGTTCTATATCGGCTGCTTCTGCTCAACGCTGATTCCTGGATGCGGCCTTTAACCATCACGCTCGTCCTATTCATGTTGACTGTCAATGCGATGGCAAATTACGTCATCTTTCGCGCAAAAGACCTCCATCTGAATTTCATCCTGTGCGCGTTGGCCCCCTTGCCGGACTTCGCGCTACTTGTGTGCCTGGTTCAGCTTGATAGTTTGGCGGCGTGCTCTCTGACTCCCTACTTGGTGTATCGGATTTATTCCATCTGGTGGTGCTATGCGATATGGAAAATGAATCGGACGACGACTTAACGCTTATGTCTTAATCGCCAGCTTTTCTGTCAATGCTAACCATCGAACAGATCGAAGTACTCCTTCTGGTCGCCGCGGTCGTCGCCATGCTGGCGCGGCGTCTGCGCGTGCCTTACAACATTGGCTTGGTCATCGCCGGCGTCGGGCTCGCGCTTTTGCCGTTCTCGCCGCGAGTTGAACTGACGAAGGCCTTGGTCTTCACGGCGTTCCTGCCGCCACTCATTTTCGAGGCCGCCATTCACCTGCGTTGGCGCGAACTGCGGAAAGACTTGGCGGTGATTCTCGTGCTGGCGACGCTGGGCGTTTTGCTTTCAGCCGGAGTGACCGCAGCAGGTATGCACTACATCGTCGGTTGGAGCTGGATGGCGGCGATCATTCTTGGAGTACTGATCTCGGCGACCGATCCAGTTTCAGTGATCGCCACCTTCAAGGAAATCGGGGTCAGGGGAAGGGTGCGACTGCTCGTCGAGGCCGAGAGTCTCTTCAATGACTGCACGGCGGCGGTCGCCTATGCGATTGTGTTGGTTATTGCCAGTGGTCAAGGCGTGAGCACAATTGGAATTACCAAGACGCTCGCGACTGTGGTCATTGGAGCAGTTGCCTGTGGCGCTTTGATTGCGGGCGGCGCCCTCCTGCTTGCCGGGGCCACCGACGATCATTTAGTAGAGGTAACCTTCACCATTGTCGCGGCGTATGGCTCTTTTCTTTTGGCAGAGCACTTTCACGTCTCCGGTGTGTTGGCCACGCTAACTGCCGGATTGATCATCGGCAACGTCGGGCACTTGTCCATTTCTCCACGCAGCAGAGCGGCCGTCGAAGAGTTTTGGGAGTACGCCGCGTTCTTTGCCAACTCTCTGATCTTCCTGCTGATTGGAATACGCGTAGCGCTTCAGAGTTTCAGGACCTTTGTCATCTCGGCAATCGTGGCGATCCTGTTGGTTATTATTGCGCGAGCGGTAGCGATTTATCCTTGCTGCCTTTTCTTTTCGGGATCGAAGTGGCGAGTAAGTTACCAACACCAGCACATTCTTTTCTGGGGCGGGCTACGCGGAGCGCTCGGTTTGGCGTTGGCGCTGGGGCTTCCGCCCGCGATGCCGTTTCGCCAGGAAATCATCGCTGTGTCGTTTGCTGTGGTGGCATTTTCGATCCTCGTGCAAGGACTAACTATCACGCCGTTAATGCGCAGGCTCGGTGAATTGCCGAAGCCGTAACCGGTACTGCTCTACTCGGCATTAAACCGATATCCGATCCACGGCTCAGTCAGAATGTAACGGGGCTTTGCAGGATCGAGTTCGATCTTTTTGCGTAGTTGTCCGATGAACACGCGCAGGTATTCGTGCTGCTCGGTGTAGTCGCCACCCCAGACGGCCCCGAGCAGCGCATGATGTGTTAACACTTTGCCGGCATTGCGCACCAGGTGTGCCAGTAGATCGAATTCCTTTGGCGTCAGCCGCAATTCTTCATCGCCACGCGTGGCGACATGCGCGTCGAGATCGATGCGAAATTCACCGGCTTCCAAAACCCGAGTCTGCGCATCAGTCGCAGGTTGCCGTCGCAGTGCTGCGCGAATGCGCGCCAGCAACTCATCCACGCCGAAAGGCTTGGTGACGTAGTCGTCGGCTCCGGCGTCGAGCGCTTCGACTTTCGTTTTCTCTTCGCCGCGCACCGACAAAACGATAATCGGGACGTCGGAGACTTCGCGCAGGCGGCGACACAACTCCAAGCCATCCATGTTCGGCATCGCCAGATCCGTGATCACCAGCGAAGGTTTCCAATCACGAAAGGTCTGCAAGGCGAACTCGCCGTCACCCGCTACGCGTACGTCGTAGCCTTTTGAAGTCAGGCTGCGCAGCAGCACGCGCGTGAGCTGCGGCTCGTCGTCGACTACCAGGATGCGTGGTCTATCTGGCATGAGGTTCTGCGTGCCGTAGGCACGAACTATTTATAGAACCGAGTTCGTATGGTTTTCTTTGCGATGAATCGAGAGATTACGGGAATCTCTCAATTCATCGCGGTTAACGAACGGGCGCCGCTCCTATAAACATTGCGCTGCTCCGCGGCAATGACCGGTTATGGGCTCTCCCTCACAGTCTGCCCCTCCTGCGTCGATTTGCCTCCATCGTCGCGAACGTTGGACGGTCCCGCTGAAGCAGGCGGTTCTGACTTAATCGGCAGCTCAATCACAAACTTCGCTCCCGTCCCGTTCTCGGCATCTTCGACCCAGATGCGGCCGTGGTGCGCTTCAACAATGCCGCGAGCAATCGCGAGACCCATGCCGCTGCCGCTAACACGGCGATTCGACACGTCGCCGTCGCGCATGGCGCGAAAGAATTTTTCAAAGACTCGATCGCGCACCTCCGCGCGAATCCCAGGCCCACGATCCTCGACACTAATCGCGATCGAATTGTCAGCCAGTTGTGATGCGCGCACCGTGATGGTCGAATCGGCCGGCGAGTACTTCGCGGCGTTGTCGATCAATGTATAGATCGACTCGGAAATCGCGTGGTCGTCGACCGTTACCAGCGGCAGATCGTCGATCCATACTTCCATGCGATGCGTGCGGGTGCGCGGCTCGGCCCGCTTCAAAGCATTGGTAACAATTTCCTCGATCGACGCAGGTTGAAGTTGCAGACGCATGTCGCCGGCATCGATGCATGCAAGTTTGGTTAGACCTTCCACGAAATGATCGAGCCGATCGGCTTCCTCATCGATCACCTGCAGCATCTCTTTGCGGCCTTCGCGGTCGATCTGTGGTTCGGCATTGTCGCGTTCGCTCGCATAAAGATCATCGAGCATGGCCGTAGCAGACGCTTTGATCGAAGTGAGCGGCGTGCGGAAGTCATGCGTCACCGCATCCAGCAAAGCGGATTTCAGGCGCTCGCTTTGCTTCAAAGCTTTTGCCTGGCTCGATCGCTCAAACGAATCCTGCAGTTCGTAAAACAGACGCTCGACTTCGCGCTTGGCTTGTTCGGCTTCTTCCGCGCGCCGCTTTGCTCTGGCCGAGAGTTGCCCGACCGCCAGCGAGGTTACGAAGAAAGCGGTCAGGGCTACCCAGTTTTGCGGATCGGAAATCGCGAACGTGTGATACGAAGGCAGATAGAAAAAGTTGAAGCAGAGCATTCCCAGCACCGACGCCAATAGCGCGGGCGCGCTGCCCCACAAAATTGCGGCGAACACGATCGATAGTAAGTACGCGAAACCAATGGTAGTTGAGTTGATTGCATCGCGCAGTGGCAGTAGCGCAACGGTTACGGCCGCGATGCCGCCGGCGGCGTACAAATAATCGGTAAGCCGTCGCGATATTGAAGGGGCCGGCATGATGGCGGCGATATTCTAGTTGGAATCGCGGGAAATGTAACCGCGGCGCGAACTCCAACTCTTTGAACCTAAGCGTGGCACCGGCGCTACGCCTGTGAAAATCACCTGCGCAAGATGCGCGTGCCGCACTCATTTAGTCAAAAGGAAAAGCCGCGGCGTCTCAATTCAAAGACGTCCGCGGCTTCTGCCAGAGTCAGCGATCCGTGTTAGCGAATCCTGACGCGACTAATCAGCACAGTTTGCGTCAAGCCGTTGGGAAGATAACGAACCTGATAGGTCTCTCGATACAAACGCCAGCCGCGCTGCACATCACGCGTGAAGGTGCGGCCATAGCCAATCCGATTGCCGGTCGCATAACCGCGATTCCGCCAGCGACGGCGGCGCTGGCCAACTTCGATACGGAGCTGCGGCGTACTAACTGAATTCGTCGCCGCGATTGCCGTACCCGATAAGCCACCAAATTCACACAAGGAGAGAAAAATTAATGACAGCAGTAACTTCTTCATGTGTCCTCCTGGTTTCTGAAAGTCACTTTTGAATGAGGCAAACAGGACACCAAAACCAATCGCAAATCCGGGCGACCATAGCTCGCACACAGATTGAACGGGAACCGCAAGAAAAGTGCTAGGCAACCCTTACGTCGCTAAGTTGTGAATGAATCGGACGAGCCAAAAAGAGAGCGCGGCGATGAGGGCCGCCATCGGAATAGTTAACACCCATGCCCACACAATGCGGCCGGCGACACCCCACTTCACCGCAGACAAGCGGCGCGTCGATCCGACGCCGACAATCGCGCCCGTGATCGTGTGCGTAGTCGAGACAGG
>Ga0207672_1000015_pt1 | contig 21078 bp, 12 predicted proteins | sample KBSSwiwitspikein_3_FD_184290 | JGI IMG/M metagenome (GOLD analysis project Ga0207672, IMG submission 184290) | Switchgrass rhizosphere microbial communities from Kellogg Biological Station, Michigan, USA, with spike-in - S2 (SPAdes) (version 2) | ecosystem: Host-associated > Plants > Roots >... | reverse complement strand
CCGGAGAAAAGACATTGCCCGCGACGCGGATCACGAACAAGTCGCCGAGTCCTGCATCAAAAATCATTTCCGGCGGCACGCGTGAATCGCTGCAACCGAGAATCGTTGCGAACGGACGCTGACCCACCACCATTTCGCGCAGCGACTCTTTTTCCAGGCCGGCAAAGCTCATTTCGCCGGAGACAAACCTTTCATTTCCAGCAATCAATCGACGCAGCGCTTCGTCTGCCGGGATATTTGACAGGTCAACCATCGTTGTCGGTTTACTCAGTCGACTGCTTCGTTCTATTTCCGCGCGGTGGCTGTGATTTCAATACGTCCCGGTCCCAGCAGCCCGGCGACTACCACAGTTGTCCGAGTCGGCCGTGGGTCCTGAAAATAAGATCGATACACGGAGTTCATCCGCTGAAAGGTCGCTTTATCGGTCAGGTAAACCTGTACGCTCACCACATCGGCGGGCGACATGCCGGCGGATTTCAACACCGAGCCGATGTTGTCGAAGCTCTGTTTCACTTCGGCCTCAAAGTCATCCGGTATTTTTCCATTTGCATCTTCACCTCCCATGCCGGAAATGTAGAGTGTTCCATCCACGAGGATTCCGTGACTCCAATTTCCCGACGGCGTGGCTCCCGTCGGCAGAATGATTTTCTTTTTGGTCTGCAAGGTTGGAGCGGACAAGGAGATGACCAGGATTAGAATAGAGAGAATTAATTTAGGCATTGAGACTTCCTTTCGATTGGCGTAATCGTGAAATCGTCAGTCGGTTTTGAATGCGGGCATTCAAGCTCTGACAACGACGCCGGCCAAGACAATTAAAGGTTTGCTTCGTTGATCTTCATAACCTTCTTCCTCAGAAATCCCGCTAACCGTATCGAGGCTATCGTCCGGCAACTTGATTGCTACCTAGTAGTTCTTACAGGAAGGTGAGATTAGAAAAACGCCTGGACATCGTCGGTGTCGGCACGGAGCTACTCAGCTTTTCTTAAGACGGCGTGCCTCACACACGAACAGTCAGTCAAACACTTTGCAAAGACCACCATCCTCAGCGAGATTGCGCCCGGCAAACCTGTAAGAAATACTAGTGTTGAGGACGCTCTCGCGCCCCTATCAGGACTTCTTTGCGTTCTGGAAAGATGCGCCGACAACGACATTCGGCGTTGGATGAGTGCTGTTGGCCACTGCTCATTCTCCTGTCCTATTCGATTGCGCGGGCATTCACGAGTCGTGCTACCCGGGTAAGGGATGAAGAGACCGGTCTGACTGAAGTAATTCAAGCGGTCTTTTTTCTTAGCGCTCCCCTTTGGAGAAATGTGGATCTCAAAGTTCAGCAGCAACAGAAAATGCAGAGACCGCTGAGACGCAGGCATGATCTACTGGCTCATTCTCAGGCCCCGATCAGAAACAAACTAGCGCGATTTTTTATGGCAAGAGAGTTGGTGTAACCATGGTGCGGGTAGGTGTTGATGTGTAGCCAGATGGATTGATTCTTTACGACCGCTAAGCGCAGTAAGGGCTGGCTAATATCGTTTCATCAGGTTACGTGGTGGCGTCCCAACTTGCTAACAGATTCGTTTTGGGCGTGATTTCAACACAACCGCGAACCCTAGAACTCGAGGAGTGCCCATACCGCTGGCGCAAGTAGTTGGAAATCATTTAAAATGTCGCCCACACGCGGAGTTTGGAAGCTAACATCATCGTTCAAGGTCCGCGTTACCCATTGAAGTGCAATGGTCGGAAGCCCGCTTGGCTCAGTAATTGGGGCGACGCTCGTAAGCGGTCGCCTTTTCTTATGCTTACGGGCACCTCCAAAATCCGTTGGGCACTTATTGGCCTTTTCTATCAGTCGTCTCATAACCGACTTGCGTTATATACGCAAAGTGAAAATTCGACGACAAGCATCGGTTTGACTTCAACTAGCTCGTAGCGCAATCACGCCCGGTGGCCCGAGTGGTCTTCGCGTTGGAGATTTTCTTTTTTCCTCCATCGAAGACTGCATCAGCCCCGCCGTGCTAGTTTAGCCCGCCGCCAAAGGCGACTGCCGACGTTGGCCGCCGGGACGGCTCAGGATCCGCATTACTTCTCTGGCGACGCGATCAGCCCTCGCGTTCAGACGCATCGCCTGGGTTACTAACGGTAAGCTTGGCTTGAATATGATTGGTCGTAAGCAGACGATTGTGGGAGGAGTTGCCGAGCGTCTGTTGCAATCGATACCCCGGCCCTCGTGGATGCGTGGAAGCCGCTGCCGTCCTGGCAACCGATCGACTCGTGCTGTTTGAACTGCGACGTTGAGTGGCGATCTTCAATCCCATACTCACGCAACCTTCTTGACACTCGAATTTGTAAGGATCACTCGACGCAATTTTACACCCGATTGGTTTAGACGACACACACCCACTTCAATCCCCAGGAACATCGCCCCGGTTATGACGCTTAGCGATGATAGACAACTACAAGTCAGAATTTTGTTGGCGGCTAATGCGCCGCCGGCGACACCGCGTCAGTTGACTGAATCATCATTTCCTTCCCTCGATGTCATATTCCTGACCTCCGGGATGGCGGGTCAGAATGCCCTCGCAAACTCTACACGCGATCCAGGTGCCGTCTTGGTCGCGCATCTGATTCTGGTTGTTTAATTCGCGGTGCGCCTGCTGATGTTTGTCAGTGCGGAGTGCGCACAAGTTATCTGTACTTTCTGCGCCACCAAGGAAGAGAGGATGCGCGTGGTGCGCGTCATACAGAGCGTTGGGATCGTCGTCGTCCTTGAAGCAGGGCTTTGGCACCCTGGCATCTTTCGCGCCTGCTCTATGGCGTATCAATTCGCGGCGGATTTCCTGCTGGAATTCGCGCTGCGGGTAGCTGCGCGCATCCGGTTGGAAATAAGGGTCGCCTGAAGGCGTGCGGACCAGCTCATCACCTCCGGATGGCAGCGGCATGATTGTTGGCCACAGAATCGGCAATGGTAAGTAGCAGGAGTCATCCTTATCCCGGCATCTCTTACGCTTTCTATCCTTGTCCGCGTCCGGCTCAGTCTGCGGCGTGGGAACCACATCAGTGGTTGGGGTCGTCTTCGGCGTTGGCTTCGGCGCAGTTGTTGGCTTCGGTGTAGGCGTTGGGGTCGGCGCGGGCGTTGGCTTCGGTGTAGGCGTTGGCGTTGGCTCCGGTGTCGGCGTGGGCCTCGGTGTCGGCGTTGGCCTCGGTGTTGGCCTCGGCACTGGCCGTGGCGAAGGCATCGGCGGAGGCGGGGATGGTCTTGGCCGGGTGGGCGTGACGGGCTGTGGCTCCATGGTGATGGGTCTGGGCTTCACCTCCTCAGCCTTTTCCAATTTATCTGCAATCCTCGTAATCCATTTCCACAATAAATATAAGAGGGCTGCCAATGCCGCAGCCGTGACAACAATGATGAGTGCTCCGTATACGCTCCCCGCAAGGGCAGCCATCGCCGCCGCAAATGCTGCCAATGCCTCAGCCCCGAAGACTATCACTTCCGCAGAAAAACGCTGCGCTCTCCCCCAGGGCAGATACGGCACTAGTCCTTCCAAATACCGGGGCAGCAATCCGCGAATCGATGCCACGGCGATGTTAATCTCCAGCACATCCTCGGGTGGCAGTTTGACTTCTTTCTTCCCTCGAAGCACATCAGCAATTACTTCAAGCCGATGTTTAAGCTTTTTCCCACTGTCTTCGACTTCGCGTCCAATCATGCCACCTATAATTTCGCCGGTACCGCCGCCGATTACGACACCTCCTATTACATCACCTATTATTTCGCCTGGTGAAAAGTCGCCTAGTTGCCTTTGAATCGCAGGGGCAGGCAAGCGGTTATCCACTGCGGGTGATCCACTCCTATCTTGTGAAGCGCCCTGTTGGATAACGTGAGTAAGCTCATGCGAGATAAGTTTTTTTCCTGCCGCGTGTTCTGGCTGGTACTGCCCTTCGCCAAAGTAAATATGCTTCCCAATGGTGAAAGCGCGAGCAGTCATGTCGTGTGCTGTCTGCGCAGCACTTGCATCGGTATGCACCCTCACCCCGGAAAAGTCGTGAACAAAGCGCGTCTCAAAAAAAGCCCGGGCCGTTTCAGGTAAGGGCCGGCCTCCGCTTCTGATGTTGTCGATGTGCGACTCGAACCCGCTGCTCACTTCCGGCGCAGCCAACGCGTTTGCCGTTTTGGCCTGAACGATTTTCTTTTCTTCGTCAGGCATCGGTTGCGGCTTGAGATTCTCTTCGCACTTCGAGCATTTTCGCTGAATACTCGGGGGAGTACGTTGAACGGCCAGACCGGGCTGCGGCTCCGGCATGCGCATGACTTGATCTGCGACGCGATCCGCTTCGTGTTCGGATGCATCGCCGGGATTGCTGATGGTAAGTTTTGCCTGGATATGATTAGTCGTAAGCAGACGACTCGTGGCGGAGTTACCGATAGTCCTTTGAAGATGATAGCCAGTCGGGCGGACTCGAGTTGAGGCCGTCCGTGCAGTCGACCGGTTGAGTCTATTTGTGCTGCGTTGTTGAGTAGCGATCTTGAAGCTCATGATTAATTGACCCTTCTAGACGCGCCCGACCCTTTGAGAACCACCGAGGCATTCTACCCCTGATTGATCAGCAACGCAGTCGCATTGAGGTGGCCCTGCCAGAATCACTTGCAGCCGTCATAGTCAACCATCTCGTAGAACGGATCCCAATGGTCCGATTCATCGTTCGCCTTCTTCTCGCGCGCCGCTGCCTCGTCGTCGAAAATCCTCCGCGCTTCGTCGTCAAGATCGCTCTTCGCCCCATCTTTTCCACAGCCGAGGCCCTCGACCGAATGTTTGGTCGTGCCGCTGTAAGTCTCGTAACCGTCCTTGTGCTTCTGTTCGTGCGGGCCCAACACATTCTTGAAGAAGGCGGTGACACGGTCTTGCTTACACTTCGAGAGGCCCTTCGGCATAGGCGGCATAGTGATCTTCACCGTGACCTTGTACGTAATTTCCAGTGTCCCCGTCGCTTTCATACACAACTGGCTCGTAGCGCAATCACATCCGGTGGCCCGAGTAGTCTTCACGTTGGAGATCTTCTTTTTTCCTCCATCGAAGACTGCATCAGCCCGGCCGTGTAGGTTTGGTCCCCCGCCAAAGGCGACTGCGGAAGTTGGCCCCTTGGACTGTTCGCTCATCCGCATCACCTCACCGGCCGCGCGGTTGGCTTCGTGTTGAACCGGATCCCCGGGCGTCTTGCTTCGTAGCTTCCCTTGAAAACGATTCGTCGCTAGGAGGCGACTCGTCGCCGAGTTGCCGATAGCAGTTTGAAGGTCAAATCCCGGCGGTCGGGATCGTGTTGAGGACGTCCTCCTCGCGCTCGTTGGACTTGTACGATTTGAGCTATGTCGTTGAGAGGCGGTCTTGAAACCCATGATGACACAAGTTCTTTTGTTGGATCCAAGTTCCGATGTTGCTCTAAGAGCACCTCGTTGCTCGTAGGAAAGAAGCCGATCCACCAGCCCTCGGAGTTGCTTGACCTTCTCTAGTGAATACAAGTGAATCACTCGCGGGTCGAGCCATTCGGTCCCTCTCGCCTGACCAGATCTCTTGGGTAAAAGATGTTGTCGGCAAAGGCGCTGTCGTCAATTTTGAGCATCTTCACAAACGCGGCTAGTTCGAAGCACCAGTAGCCAAAGAAGCCCGCGTCCTCTCCAAGATGGGAATCGTGCCAATAAGTTCGTTTCATTCCCTTGTAGTAGTTTTTGAGAAATTTATTTATCAAGCTTGCCTGCTGTTCGCCGCGACCATCGAGTGCTTCCAGGAGTGGCTGATAAGGATTGGGATACATCAGCGTTAAAGCCTGCGGCCGACCAAGCAGGCGCTGAGCGACAAGGCGATCAAATAGCGCATCACGTCGTTCGTTGTTTACTTCGTGCAGCAACGCATTGAAGTGCGAATCGTCAACATCCAGGAGTATGGCGAGCGCGACAAGCCACAGCGCTATAACATAAGCATCAATCTCTTCGAACTTGAGAGGCGTGTGTTCCTCAACCGAATGGTACGCCGCCAGCGCGGAAATGATTTTGGGGAAATCCTGAGCTAAGGCAGATATTGTTTCACCTTGAGAGTACCGCGTGATTAACAGTTCAAGACGCTTCCGAAACACCGTATCGAGAAGCCGCCTACGGTGCTCGGGTGTCGTCTCAGGATCGGCGATAGCTGCTTCAAACTTTTCGATCCACTCCTGCCTTGATTGAGCTTTGCCATCAAAATACGACTGCTCTTTGAATGTCTCACGTTTCGACAATAGCTGTGGGGACATTTACAGATCCTTCTCCCGTATCGGCGTGACAAATCCTCACTCCCATCTTACCAAGTGATCTTCTTAGATGTTACCTTGCCTGCGGCGTCAACCCGCAATTCCCATCGTTCGTAACCTTCGACACGTATCTTATTCGCCATTTCCTCACCAACAGCATGATCCAAACGAGCATCCGTCCAAGGTTCGCTCAGTTGTTTGCCGCTGGCGGTCTTCCCATATCCCGATTCACCGTACTTGGCCTCCCCTACTACCCACTTCGGCGGAGGATTGGTTTTTTCGTAAACGCCATCTATGCCCTGTGGTTTCGCTTTGCCGCCACCAGGCCCTGGCATGTCGTGCGACCCGCGCTTGATAAACCCCTTCTCTGCCATGTAGGCGTCGGCCTGTTGTTCACCGAATTTTCCTTTTTGGAGGTTCGTCAGCTCGCCTTCGAGAGGCTCGGTCGGAGTGACCTTAGTCTCAACGTTTTTAAAGGTCTTGGTCTCAGGGTCGTAGACCCTCTCGGGCAATTTGGGACCTTCCGCGCGAAGAGGGTTGCGGCGATAGGCCGGCTTTCCATTGACTTCTGCCCAATGGTAGCCGGGTTCGGCCTCGGGATAGCCCAACTTCCTTGCCAGGGAAGAACCTTTTGTTTCCTCCTTTGCCAAAGCCGACATCTGCCCTAACGCTTCCTTCTCTGCCGCCTCTTTGGTTGCGGTCGTTTCCGCGCCAGACAGCGCTCTCTTGGCAGCTGTATCCGTCAGTTCTTGTTTGAGTCCTTTCTCGGCAGCTGCAAGAGCTTTAGCACCTTGCTTTGCGCCCGTCAGCATGGCTTTGGCCCCGTAAAGATCCAGGAACACGCCTACTGTTTGGACGAGCGCGTCCACCAACTGCGCATTAACTTCTCCCTTGGAAATTAGCGTCAACTCTTCTTTGACCTTGGCGTCTCCCACAGTTGACATATCCAAGTATTTCTCCCAACTGATCCCAGCCTGTGCCGCACCGATACCGATACCGAAACCAACCAGGAAGGCCGCGCTGGCACCCCCGGTAAATGGGGCAGCAATTAACGCCGCCGCTGCCACCGCGGTCAACCCCAGGTTTGCCCAGAACTCCTCGGACGCATGACCCTCGATGTCATCATTGGCGATGTCCTGGTAGTAGGATTGATTCCAGGGATATCTGGGTATGTAGGTGATTTTGGGAGAACCACTGAATAGCTGGTTTTGGATTATCTTCAAGTCGTAGTACGTAATGTCCGCGGTCGCAATCTTCGTGTCCGCCTCATCGATCTTCTCACCAGTCTTTTGCAGTGTCTCCAGAATGACCGCCTGAGCTTTAGCCGCATCACCCGCTTCGGACAGCTTCTCAAGCTTGTCTTGTTGGATCAGGAGGTAGATGGAAGGATAATGACTAGCGAAAGCGGAAATGAGGGCGCTGGTGCGGTCATACTGGACTTTTACTTCCGTCCATTTTGGCCATGCCGGGGATTCGGTCCCCTCAGGCTCCATCATGGGTTTGCGCTCGGGATTGAACGTACTTGGATGTTTGCAATCGCCAGCCATGCAATCGCTCATCTTGTAGTAGCCGACGTTAATCCGTTTCAGTTCCTCCAGGTAATTCTTGAGTTTCACTACACCTGGCACCATAGACTGAACTTCAGCCAAATAGTCCTTGCGGGTTGGCGTGATGCTTTTTCCACCTTCGAGATCTATCCCGTAACGATTTGCCTCAGCAAAGAGCTCTTTCTTGTTTACTGCCAGGTATGCCCTGGCTAAACCTGTCACGTCGTTGCTGAAGGAATCTGTTATTGGCTTTACGTGAGCGACCAGTTGATCGCTCTCCCAGAGCGACTTTTTCCAGAGGTCTCGGTTTTCTTCCGCCACCTTTGGCAGCCCTGGTTCGAAGCTGATCCAAAGATTGGCAATCGCGCCTTCCTCCTCGTCAGTGACGATGCCGGTTACCATAAACCCCACAAATTTTATGCGGAGCCAACCTGGTATGCTCGCAATATTTCCTGTGAGAGTTATCTCATAGGCAACATCATCCTGGTCGCTATCGGGAAGCAGATTGAAAACCTGGTTAACAAAAGTACTTTGAGCCGGTAGCCGTGTTGCCAAATCCTCTCCGAGTTTCTTTTCGTCCAAGTCACCCAGGAAGTTTGTATAACTAGCGATAAGCTCTGCCGGTGTCTTTGCCGGAACAGCCTCGGCCTCATCACGTTGTATTAAAGCTGCGCTGCCAGCGTTCGGCCTGGGCGGGCCGAGACTTGACGGGTGCGCCACGTTGTTAGGCAGTTGCTGCACGAAAGTTTTTGCGGTTTCAGAAGCAGCCTGTTTATAAGGATCTGAAGGATCACTGATGGATAAGCCTGCACTTATCGCTGGTCTGGAAACCGGCAGCGCATTTTGTTGCACGACGTGAGTTAGCTCGTGGGCGAGAATGTGCTTTCCCTTTTCGGTCGTAGGTGGGTATTCGCCCGCGTTAAAGTAAATGTGCTCCTGGTGGGTAAAGGCCCGGGCGTTTATTTCCCGGTTCATCTGAATAGCCGGGCTATCGGCGTGTACCCGCACATTGCTGAAATCGCGGCCGAACCTGTTTTCGAAAAACTTCCGCGTCGGTTCCGGCAGCCGTTCGCCACCGCCGCTCGTGCTGCCAATGCGCGATTCGACTTTTGCTACGCCAGCATCTGTTCCTCCGCCGCCTTCCTTTGTCTGGATATGTTCTTCTTCCTCACAACTCGTACAGCCTTCCGCTCCTTTTCCTTTCAGCTTGCGCTGCAGGTGGCCCTCATCATCGGCCGGTTTTACCTGCGCGGCTTTGTCTTCTGGCGGCGATTTGCGGTCTGGTTCAATTAACGGCTCACGCTGCAACTCTTTCTGGCCCTGCGAGTATTCACGCTGAGCGATCGGTATGAGCGAGATCTGTGGGGACGAAGTTTCAGCACTCATCGAGCGACGAGACGGCATGCCCATGACTTGATCGGCAATGCGGTCGGCTTCGAGTTCATATTCGTCGCCGCGGTGGCTGACTGTGAGTTTCGGCTGGATCGAATGAGGGCGCGCTGATTCAAGTTGGGGGAGTTCAGTCGAGTTGCCAGACTCGCGCTTCCTCGATAAAAGTTTTTCGTCGTTGGATTCGGGTTGCGCTTTGTGTTGCAGCTCATCCTCACAGTGTTCACAGGTGCGGTTGATGTGCGTCGCGTCGGCGACGGACGGGGATTCCAACTTTGCTTGCAGAAATCCGACTTCTTCCTCTTCCGGAAGAGTATCTTTTGCAAATTCGGGTTTGCGCTGCAGCTCGTCTTCACATTCGGTACACATCCGCTGGATCTGCACCGGTGAGCGTTGCAGTGCTGAACCCGATGCGGGTTCCGGCATCCGCATCACCTGATCGGCGACGCGATCGGCTTCGCGTTCGGACTCGTCTTCAGGATGGCTGACGGTTAGTTTGGGTTGGATGTGGCCGGACTTGAACAGCCGCGCCGTCGCTGCATTGCCGATTGCCTGTTGAAGGCGATGGCCTGGCGAACGCGACGAAAGCGAGGATGTCGACATTTTGCCAGTCGGCGCCAGGACACGCTCTGCGCTACGTTGTTGAGGGGCGGCCTTCATCTCATAACGACCTAACCTTCATGATCGTTGGTTCGTGAGAATCACTTAAACCAATCAGTGAATTCAGCACCCCCCACCTTCGAGGGGATACGTCGAGGATCGGTGTCTCTCGACTCGCCTTCACCGTCAGCGGCGGAGGCTGCCCGTCTGCGCCGTCCGGTGCGCGCGTCGTCAGGGACCAATCCGGGTTGTGCTCCTGACTGCAGGCGGCGTCTCGAACTTTAAGGGCTTCGAACGGGACTCTTTTAGTGCTTCATCCTCCTGAGGCTTTTTCTCGGCTGCTTCCGCCATCATCTGTTTACCATGTAACCAAGCATTCACTTGCGAGATGATGCTCTCACTCCTGGACATCCGCTTCTCGACGGGCTTCTGCAACACGATCAGCAGTTCGAGAACAGATGTCGCCAGCGCGATCCACCCGATGAAGCTGACCGCCTCGAGTGCTATCTCTGCTGTGACTATCAATCCTTCCGCCGCGCTCCATCTGGCGGCACACCAAATCCGTCCCTTCTTGATCGCCTCATCGCTAAGTTTATCTTTCATATAATCGAGGCCTTCAGACTGTACATAGTTACTAAGCTCCTCAACTGTTTCTTTCCTCGTGCTCTCTTCTTTGGGAGGGGGACCCGGCACCCACTTCCAATCCGCAACGTTCTTACCCTTTCCGGTTTTTGTGATGTCCATCACGCTGAGAATCGCTTCGTACGCCTCGTTATGGCTCGGTTTCACGCGAAGATCGAGGTCTCTGAGACCGTGGGGAGTCCAAATATTCGTGGCCGGACTAAAAGTCTTGAGGTACGCATCCGCGAGAGCGTGGGCGGCGGCTCCGTTAGCTTCTTCCATCAGATCATGCTTTTCGAGCAAGTTATGGAATGCCTGCTGGTCAATCTGCATAATTATGTTTCCGGGCGGCTGCGTTGCCACAGTCGTTTTGCTGGGCTGTGTCGCCTGCGTTTTCTTGTGCGCTCCCTGCCTCTGCACAGGTTGGTCGGCGCTGCGCCTCATCACCTCAGCTCCGGCTGCATTCGTGTGGTGGTTTCCGGCGCGTTCAGCCATCTGGTCAAGGAGTGGGCCGGCCTGTTTTCCATTCACTACTCGGTCGGCCACGGCATCTGCCTGCCGCTCATACGCGTCGCCGCCTTGTCCCAGTCCGCCGGACAACTGCACGCCGCCACGCTGCTGCACCTTCGTGCGCCGCTGTGTGCAGGTCAGGAGTGCCGACGAACGCGACATGGTTGCCTATGGTGTAACCCACTGCGTCTAACGCGCGGTTGGAGGCGGTGGCCTGCGGGCCAGTGTGCGCCTCCACTCTGGAGACATCATGGTTGCCGAAGGACCGTTGGATGGCATCGAGATGTGGCAAGAATGTCGCTGGTCCAGCGACCCCTTTTGTTGCTACCTCGCGCAAATCGGGTTTCCGCTGCACTTCTTCTTCGAAGGCATCGCAGGCGCGCCCGATCGCCGGCTGGGTATGCAAGACTGTCGAACTCGATTGCGGATCGGGCATCCGCATCACTTGATCGGCGACGCGGTCGGCTTCGCGTTCGGATTCGCCCTGCGGGTGGCTGACGGTGAGCTTTGGTTGGATGGTCCGCGATGGCGGACGCGCGCGCGGTTGCAGCAGACGGTGGATGGCACGATTTCCGACACTTCGCTGGAGACGGGAAATCGACGATTTCTCACAGCACGCGTCGACCTGCGACCCACGATGGAGGGGCGAACGCTGCGGGTCCGCGCGCTGCCGGTGTGCGGTTTGCCGAGTCGCGACGGGTACACCCATTGAGCATTTACCTCATGTGACCGAGGGTTTGGGCGTCGGCGGTGTTCTTTTCTTCGAACTGAGTCTCGTTCTGAGTGCGGCCGTGCGGGGCGGCGTCGGTTTCACCGGTTTGTTCGGGTCCGTCACCAACTTCTCCAGTTCGGTGAGTTCGTCTTTGTAAGCCAGATGGTTCACGCCCGCGGCCATAAGGTTCGCAGTCGGGTGATCTCCCAGACTCGAGTGCACTTCACCCAATTCATGGGACATGTCTTTCGGTCTCAGCCGGGAGAAGAGCCAATTCAATAAGCGCGGGCTTATCACATAACGCCGGCAGTCACATTCAGTCTTTCTCTCCACGGTTTTCTTTTCACAATTGATGGTGAGCACGGCAAGACCAACGGCGCTTTCGCAGCAACCGCAATCCTCGCAAGGCAAGGGTAAGTCAATACAATCTTTGGCTTCGGGCGGCGGCATAGGGCCTTGATTCTTGGGCATGTCATCGCGTGGCGGGTTCAGAGGAGGTTGCACTCGGTACGCAGCAGCCATCTCCTTATGCTCACCCGCCTCACGCAGGATTGTTAGCAAGTCGCGCTCATCCTGATCCTTGCGAGGGCAGGGGCACTTGTCCCAAAGCTCGATGCAGAAGCCTTCCTGAACTTTTGAGGCGCTGCATTTGGACTTCCCGCCGGCCGGTTCGCAATCGGTGTCCGGCGTCAACACTGGTTCAGGATCAGTTTCCCTTTCCATGTAACGCAGCACCAAATATTTCTTGATTCCATAATCGTTTCCCGCGGGCGGTGGTTGGCGCGGTGGACAGTCTGACCCGAACTCTTTCTCGCATTCTTTGGAGAGATCCAGCGTAATGCATTTGCACACTTCGATAAGGTTGCCGCAACAGTCAATCGCCACGCCTGGATTGATCTTGACGCACAGATCTTTAATCTCGACCGTCAGGCCGCAGACAATGCCTGAGCCCCAAAGGTGTCGATTGACACGCTTGAGCGCTTCGCGGTGATAGTCCTGTTCCGCACGGAGATGCTCGTCGGTCAACAGCATGCCGTGGAAGAACCGCGGTCGAGTAGCCGTCTCGTAGTAGCACAGGGTGGTTTCGCATTCAGTGTTGGTCTTATTGATCATGAGCTTGCCTCTTCTTTTTTTTTGTCGCCGCCGGCTCTTACCAGATCGATCGAATATCACGGGCCCACGGTGAAGTAAGTTATGAATTCTCCTCCCGCAACGCCGTTGCCGGTTGGGAAGTTGCCGATCAGTTCCGCGTCCAGAGCGCGACCCTCCTTATTGAGGATCATGCTACCGTGCAGCACGAGTTCGACCTCGGCTGCCTTTTTGAGTTTCCGGCACGACGTGCGCAGCTCGTGCTCGATGCAATTGGAGTCGAAGTAATACAGCGCGGTGTAGCTGTCGTACTCGATACGCTCCACTGGAATCAGGTACTGCACCGGGCAGGTACCGTCGCCGATCGAGATAAAGACCGACAGGCGAAGGCTTCTCAGGTTTTTCACTGTGTGAGGGCTCATCTCCTGATCGAACGTGACTTCGAGGTGTTCATGGAGCAGATGGAGAAACCTATCGACGTCGTAGTGAGAGTCTGTCCAGCTGATTTTTTTGATGTGCGCCAATCTGGGATGAAAACAACGGATCAGGCCTGCGAGCGCGTCGTTTGTGTACACAACCCTGCGATACTTCCAGTAGTCTTCATCCAACTGTACTTGAGGTCCTTGTCCCGCTGTGATCTTCAACGTTCCGGTCGCCAGCAAGACACATTCGCATTCCTTGCACTTGTGACATGCGTGCGATCGTTCAACCAGTACTTTGTGGATTGACGCGGCGTGTTCGACGTCCTCGTAGGGACAGCAGTCGTCGTTATGATCTACCGGGCAAGCGTCCTCCAGACGGCGAATGCTTAGCCGGTAATGGTCGCGGATGCGGTTATACTCCTGACCACGTTCCGTTTGATTGCAGGATGAAGGAACTTTGACGGGTTCGGACTTGCACTCTTGATATTCAAGACACAGGGCCCAGGCAATTGGTTCATAGTGGCCGTCAGTTTCAACGCCTAAAGGTTTGGCAAATGTTTTCGCGTGTAATGCTTCCCGCTCGCAAACCAGCAACTCATTTCCACAACAGTCCAGCGCCAGTCCGGCCTTGACGACCAGGCAAGGGCCCTCAAGGGCAACCTCGAGGCCGCAGACGATCCCCCAGCCGTGGATCATGCGATTAATTAAGCGGCGTTTCTCGTTAAAGTATTCCTGCTCCTGGCGGAGGTCGCGGGCGCTCAGCATCTTGCCGTGGAAATAGTTGTTTCTCTCGAAAGAGCGAACACTACAAACACCGCATTGACAGGATTCTTTTGACTCGTGTTCGTACATCATTATTCTCCATAGAAAACGGCGGCCGCCCCGTTCGAGGCGCAAGCGTCGCCGGCCAGCGTGGCATCGATTCCTAATTCGGGTCCGTATCGAAATCCGCTCAAGACCGAACGCCCGAGGGTCGAGTGTCCGAGATACAGAGGCTGGGGATCTTCGACTCTAGAGTTGACTTCGAGGGCCATACCTGGCCCCATGCCCATTCCGGAAACGAGCCGTATGTCGTAGCCGACATGAGCAGGAGAATTCTCGCGGAGAATTCGGCGCAAGCTTCGCTCATGCCGCTGATACTCCTGCAACGATAAGTCGAGCAACAAATTGAAATGGTGCGCCCCCGCACGAAATGGATTCACCGAAATTTGCGTGGTGTTGCGGAGACGTGATGTTCCCAGCTGAGAAAGACCAAGAACGGTGCGCTGATCGCTCGGTACCTCTGCAGTCGGACGGTGTGAGACTCGCATTCCAAAACCAAGGTAAGAACTCTCGCCGAGGACAAACGGTCGTTCGGTTTCAAAGGACTCTTGAATCACTGGCCGTTTGGCGGTCACAATCTCAATGAACTCAGCCAAGCCATCCGGCCTTCCTTTCTTTTGATAAAGCGAGGCCGCCTGTCGGATGAGCCGGCTCTTCACCTCAGACGACCAGTCTTCTTCCATCCCCAGGTTGAGCCATTGCGCCAGCCAATCGAGAAACTCTTTGGGAGTATGCTCAGGATCAAACAGCTCAGGAATTCTTTCGACCGTGGCCTCCAGCCCGCTGAACACGGTTTCAAACATCGACAGGAAGCGTTGGAGAAATTCGCGACTCGCCGGGTCCTCCTGATAGACCGCAGGGAGGTAGCGTAAGTACGATAGCCGCGGATAGTAGACACGCATCTCGCGAACTGCTGCTTTTGCGCCCGGCGCCAGCCCGGAGAGCTTGAGCTTGAGCCACAGGTAACGTTTGGTCTGCTTACGGAAGAGCACGCTATGCGTCGTGCGTTCGCGAAAGTCACCGTGCGAGGCCGCGGCTTCCGCGGTTTCAGTGGCAGAGAACGTCTGCAGCTCATCGGGGCCTTCCCAGCGATCGCCCAGTAGAACTTCGATCGCGTCTACTTTTTCCGACGCAGGTGCATTTCGCTCGATGACGGCGTTAACGGCTGCGGAAAGAGCGGGGTCATCATCCGAAGCGTAGAAAACATCGACGGCTCCGCCGGCATCGAGGTCCGCGATAAGGTCAAGCCGATGCCAACAGTCGCTTCCGTCGCCGCCGCTATCCAATGTGCCGCTGTAGAACTCACCTGGCTTCCCTGCGAGTCCCGTTTTATCTGCCAACCGCGCGATTCCTTCGGGCGCTCCGACATACAGGTCACCACTCGGACTGAATGTCATTCCCCGGACTCTGGTGAACGGGCTGATTTCATCGGTGCTGCCAATGTAACCACCATCGGGGGAAAACTCATGAATGATTGGATTTCGTTTCCCTTCGCAGATGAAGAGATTTCCGCCTGGGTTTACCCCCAGCAGTCGTGGCCTAAAGTCGGCAGCCACGTCGTCGAAGTTGCCAATCTCATCTTGAAAAGAGCCATCCGTTCTAAAGCGCCGGAAGCTTCTCCGGCAAGCATCAATTACATAGATCCATTCCCCGCGCGGATCGGCGCACAACGCAACCGGGCTTTCAAGATGTTCGCGACGAGGCGGGCTGAGCACCCTGCCATTCACGTCGTAAGCAGCGATCCCGTTACGATCAAGTGAATACAAACGGCCAGCACCCCACGCGATATCGATCGGGTGTGACAGCGGGATCTCGCCAATGATCTGAAACGTGTCGGTGCGCAGCGAGATCAGCCGAGAGCCCTTCCGATCGAGAATCCACAGTCGACGTTCCATGCTGAGGATTCGCCGGAACGACTGCTTCTTCCGCGCACTCTCTTCTGCAAGCGAGATCATCGCCTCGACCGCTCCGTTAATTGGGTCGTAACGGTAGAGCCAATAGCTCTGCGGATGGATCCAGAAAATGCGACCACAGGGATCAATGGCGAAATATCGGACGCCGCGGGCCTGGGCCGATTGGATCACCCAGTCGGTGAATATGGGCCGCGAGAAAAGCTCTACGCCTCCGCCGTCAAGAGGTTTAAGTTTGCTGCGCAATCCGTGATTCCATTGAGCGGAGTCGCGGAATATCTGGCGGCGAAAATCTACCGGGTTCATCCGTTCCTCCCTGGCTCAGTTTCCGCGGTGAGATCGTGTGGACCCGCATAAACAAGCCCAGCCGGAGGAAGTGGAATCGCTCCGGCCTCGGTTGTCTTAATTGGAGCGTCACCTCTCGAGGCGCTCAACATTAGGTTGGAAGCGAAGTCCACTCCCGGCACGGCGTCGAGGACCGCGTACACCTCGGAAGGAAACACTCGCCGCCCAAACGGCCATCGAGTGAAACAAGGCGATTGAGTCGATGCATTACGAACCGAGTCCCGGTCCGACAAAAGTTTTTGGTCAGCCGGTTCCAACTCGCCGCGAAGAAAGCGATCCAGAGCCTCGCGTGCCCGCTCAATCACGCTTAGAGGCGCCGCGCCTCTCTCGATCCTCAAGTGCGCCGAGACTTTTACTTCGATATACACGGGACCGATAACGCGTAGCGAATCGCAAAGCAGGCGGCTTCTTTGCAAATGTCGATGGACCATTTCCAAAAAGAGTTTTGATGGTTCTTTGGGTGGTCCTTTGCGACCGGGACGGATCTTTGGGACAGCGACGACAGTAATACTCTCCGGCACCGGACAATCAGTAATCGCCTTGGCCCTGGCCACGCGGGCGTGCGGAGTCGAGAGCGTCAAAAGTTCCAGGTCACTGAGGGTCACTGCTCGCTGAGGACGGCTCAACAGCGCCTGGGCGCGAAGCTCCATTTGATCGAGGGGCTCAGGGTCTGTGCCGCCGGCCGCCGGTTCCGGATTCGTCAAAGTTACTCCCGGTATTCCGGTGTTGCGGAACCTCCAGCGCAGTTCCTTCGAAACATTTCCTGAGACGCCGTGGGAGGCTTGATACCAGACCGCCCGCACTGCTTGGCCAGGCATCGGAATTTGGCCGTTCAGTCCATTGCCGAACTCCACGGTTCCTTGTTCGCTGTCGAAAACATAATGCTTACTGGTGGGATCGGATTTCTCAAACGAGAGCACCGGCCGCCATGGTTCATCAGCGACGGCGATAACAATCGGCGTGCTTCCTACGAGGTGGTCTAGTTCAGGAGTCTTGTCTACACTTTGATCGCGTGTCGGACTCTCATTTTGATTGTCAGCCGCAGCGGACAACACTCGGTTTAGTTCTTTAATTCGTTCGTATTCGAAAAGACTATTTTCGGCAGGGAGTGCTCGCAAATTGTCGAATTTTTCCGCGCGCGCCGGAGGGAGTTGCTGTATTTCTTTGACGAGATACTCCCAATTAGCGACATCGCTGCTGACAATCTCGGCGCGCGATCCCGCTTCCCGCACCAGGATTGGAGTCTTCGCCAACTTAAATGTTTGGTTTGGTCGGCCCGTGACCGGACCGAGCTCTTCATTAAGGACGGTTTCCACCTGAGCACAAGGCAGAACGTTTAGGCTAATGCTCCGCAGTCTGGGCTCGATGTCGTAGTCACGCTGACGAATTCGCGCCCGAATCCAAAACATCTTGGCGTCTTCCGGCACGGCGTCTTTGGGGACGGCAAGAGTGATCGCACCGTTGCGAGTAAAGGCGCCGGTTTCATCTTTGAACTCCAGCGGCAACCAATGATTTCCCGCAGCCAAATACTCCCAAACAATATCGACAAAGGGACCTGGGAGGTTCTGATCTTCCGTTTGTTCAGTGGGAACATTGAGGCTACACGGTCCGACTAAATCGTCGGTGAAGACACTTGCGGTGAGACGGATTGTCGGTTCGTTAGCCGGATAGAAGGCATCGAAGCCAAGTCTGAGCTCCGCGTCTTTCTGCGCGTTTTCGCCGAAGGCAAGGAACACTATTCCCAGCTTGTCGTTAGCTTTTGTTTGATCAATTCGATCGGTTCCGGCAACTGTAATCACGCGTTGCAGCTGACTTTGGCTAAGAAATATGTCCTTCTGTGTCTCGAATATGATCTCCTCGCCTTCCAACGGAGAAAGTTGGGTGCCGGCGGGCAAAAAAATTCCTGCGTTCAGTTTGCCTTCAACCCAGACATCAACCTGTGCCGGCTTGCGCAATCTGCGCTTGACGCCAACGAGTTGGCTAAAGACTTCGCGGTGTCTCTGGCCCACGCGATTGAGTTGATAGAGTTGCATTTCGGCGAGCCAGGCAAACAGCTCGATAAAAGTGATTCCCGGATCGTGAGCATTGTGATCGGTCCAAAGAGGAGCCACGCGCGGAATCAGCGAGCGCGCTTCTTCCACGAGATCCGCCCAGCGCCGGTCGTCCAGATTTGGGATTTCAAGAGACATTCTTAGGCCTTCTTGATCGCCAACGTATGCTCACCACTAGCCAGCAATTCATTTGGTCCGATCGCAACCACATCAGAATTCTTCTGGCCCCGAAATTGGAAACTCAAATTCTCAACTCGATCGACATCAGGAATTCGTTCCAGCACCGCAAACACGTCAGATTTGGAAATTGGCCGGCCAAAGTCCCATCCGGTGCCATCCGGACCACCGCGAATCGGATGGAGAAACTCCGTCAACTTGTTTCGTGCATTCGACTCGGCTGCCGCCGCCCGCTCAAGTGTGGTCACGAAGATGTCGGCCTCTACGCCCACCGTCACATAGTCGGGAGGCCTTACGACAATTCGTTCGTCGCCGGCGAGAGCGCTCGGGGCTCGCTCACGAAGGTAGTCCTTTACCGAGCGACGGAGTTCGAGAGAAGGACAAGGTTGAAGTTCGTTCGAGTCGGGCACAATAATCAGGCTTACGCGCCCGCGCTCTGCGAGTGCCTGGTGAAGCTGACCCGGATCGCAGGGATCCGCTTTGCCAACGCCGCTGAGCGCTAGATTCGTCGTAGCCAAACAGCGAACCTTTGCGACCTGGCGCGATGCTTCGTAAGCGAGTTCTTCGAAGTCCTCTACCGAGACGGCGCGATCGAGGTGACTGATGCGCCGTGGGCCGATAGTGAGCATCGCATTCGTATCAGCTTTGTCGGAGCCTCCTCCGGCAGGAGACGGATTGAACACTGATTCAATGCCATCGACTGCCGTAGCAAGTGACTGTATTTTGTTCGCCGGTACGTTTCCGAGAGAGCCCCCTCCGGTGCGATAGCGGAAAGCCCTAATGTTGTCGACGCCGGCGGGCGGAATGCGGCCATGCTCACCATCGCCGAATCGGAGAGAGCCGGTGGCGCGGTCGATCTCGTAGCGGCGGTCTTGAGGGCCGGAATCGAACAAGGCTTTCGTTGCTTTCCAGCGCACCCACGTTCCCCCCAGATCTTCGCGATCCGTTACGCTTTCTTTGCCGAGCTCACGTTCAATTCGCTCTCGCTCTTCAAATGACAAAACTTCCTGGACGCGGACGTCTTCATCTTTAAGCACGTCGCCATGTTGGAACTTGTGAGTTTGGTTTTGCTCGCCGTCGCCCGAGCCGATGATCTCTTCCGTAACCGTCTCACCTTGAGTTGCCCAGACAGTATTCGGAAAGACACCGCGCAATAAAGCGGTGCCCACTACGGCCTGTGACGCATTGATAGTTTGGGTCTGAAATCCCGCGCACGGGTCTTCCAATGAGACGGCTTTTGCGGCACAGGAGCACGAGCAGGCGCAGGAGCACGGAGCTTGGGCCTTTGCTTTTGTTTCGCTCGACGGGATTTCTGCGGCAACGCTTTCAGTTCCCTTCTCAGGCGAACCGCGGTCGGACCGCAACGATCCCTTGATCCAGAAGAGGGACTGACCGAAGCGCGTCTCTCGCGTGAGTTCTTCAGACGCCGACAAGGTGACAATGCCCTGACGGGTTAGAGCCACGCTTCCGTCTTCGGCATCGAGCGGTTTCCACTGTCGATCTCTACGAAAGCTCCACTTGAGTTCCGGCGGCTTACTCTCATCAAAGTTTCGTTCAGCAGCGTCGAGCAGTAATCTGACTGGTCCGGTTTTGAAGGTCTTATCGAATCCAAAGAAGAGAGTAAGTGACAAATCCTCAAGTGTCTCAAATGGCCGGAAGTGGGAGCCTGCGGTCTGGCACGCTGCGGTCTGGTCGATGTAGTCCAGGTTGTTGACGGTCAGGCAAGCTTCGGGCACGACCGGGTTGGCCTGGTAAGAAATGCGAAGGTTGCGCACCTTCGGCGGACGCAGACTGCTTTTTTCCGAGACGATCGTGGTGCCGACAATCTTGAACGTTTCGTGTCCGTAATCGCCGCCAACGAGCCGCGCGCGAATCCAGAAGTTATCCTGACCCGCGACATCGGTGGACTCGATTGATTTCGGAAGCTTGTCAATCCTGACGGCGCCGTTGGACAGGAGACTCCGAGTGCCGTCTGCGACTGAAAGAGATAGCCAGCCAGTACCATTCCAGTATTCCCAGGAAAGGTCCGGCACGGAACCAGCGTCTTCGGAGGTAGGGAATTCCGTCCCGCCGCTTTTCAGTTCCGAATAAAGGACATAGTCCCCGTTTGCGGGAACAGCGCCCGCTACCTTGATCATTCCGGTCAATCGGCTGTAGAAATCGAAAGGAACAAAATCAAGCACATTGGGAAATAGGGCGTCTCTGATTCGAAGGTTGAGCGGTTCGGCCTTGAAAGTATCCGTGGTAGGAATGGCGTTATGAACCGCGAAAATCTCGTTGACATCAGCTTGGGCAAGGCCCACGTTTTCTGCGACAACCTGACATTCGGACGTGCCATCCAGCGGTGTGGTAAACGCCGGAGCCACCCGAGCGAGTCTGAGCGCTCCGTCGTAAGCGATGATGGTTCTGGATTGACCGTTACCAGTACCGTTGATGATTGTGAGAATTTTGTTTAGGTACTCTCCGTCCTTGCTTGATGCTTGATTAGCGTCGAACTGCACACCCAGATCGACAGCGTTTGCTTTGGTTACGGCGTTAATTTGAGCTTCAAAAACCCAGCTGACCATCGAGTTTCGGCCGCTCGCGGAGAAGACATGAATCCTATTGGTG
>Ga0207672_1000013_pt1 | contig 21865 bp, 17 predicted proteins | sample KBSSwiwitspikein_3_FD_184290 | JGI IMG/M metagenome (GOLD analysis project Ga0207672, IMG submission 184290) | Switchgrass rhizosphere microbial communities from Kellogg Biological Station, Michigan, USA, with spike-in - S2 (SPAdes) (version 2) | ecosystem: Host-associated > Plants > Roots >... | reverse complement strand
AACGTGTGACAACTGCCGCCCTTAACTATCCGAGCCTTGCGAAGTGCGCCTCTAACTGCGGCCTGTGTTGCGCGGTCGGAAAGATGATGCCTTTGCTCCTTTCCGCCGCGCGGATCAATCGATCGCTTAGCCGCGGGAAACACATACTGCCATCCCCACTGCTTCGGCGCGTTCGGATATTTGCGCGCCAGGGCATACGGCAAATAGACTTCACCGTATCCAGCCGCGAGATCTTCTTCATGGAGCATCTTTACTTTTTGCAAATGCCGCATGAGCGGTTGCTTCAGTTTTGCGGCCAACATTGTGACGCGATCCTTTTCACCCTTCCCCTCCCTAATGGTTAATTGCCCGTATGTGAAGTCGATATCCTTCACCCGGAGTCGTAGACATTCCATTAAGCGCAGACCCGAGCCGTAGAGCAGACCGGCGATTAGCCAATGCGTGCCTTCGAGGTTTGCAAGGATGCGCTTGGTCTCGTCGCGAGTTCACCCCGTGAGATAACTTCGCAATCGATTCTTGATGTATCTCTTTCCCCAGCTTGACTTGAGATATTTCTCTCGTTGAGTTGCGTCTGCTTGGTTGATACAACCTTCCCAGTAGACTAATTCCAAGGGTACGCGCGTTTTGGTAGAGGGAACCAAGCCCCTGTTGTGATCGTCGATTCTCCGCAGCAGATTCCTGGTGTACCCGACATAGAACATGTGGTCCTTTAGGGATCTTAGGACATATACGTAGCAATAGCGGTTCATGGTTTGTATCTCACGGGGTAAACACGACCGGCAAGCGCTTGGGCTTCCGAGCGCGCTCAATGTTGTTGACGTACGGAAGCTCCTGCTTGAGCACGTCGCGGTAGAGAAAGAGCAAAGCACTGAGTGCGACTGTCTGAGTCGAGGCGCTTATCTCGCCTTCAACCGCGAGATGAGAAATGAATTGCCGAATCTCGGCTTCGCCCATCTCGCGTGGATGGCGTTTCTGATGAAAGAAAATGTATCGCTTGATCCAACTGAGATACGCCCGCTCGGTGCGCAAGCTGAGATGGCGCATGCGCGCAACGGCACGGACTTCATCGAAGAGCCGAGGCTTGTTCGCTGTGGGAGGCGCAGACATGGCCGATCCGATTTGAGCGCGCCGAAATGTACTGCAAAAGATGATGAAAGAAAAGAGGAACGGAGAGGAGTTCCGAATCAGAAATATCGAATTACAGATTCAAGAATCAGAAGCAACAACGGTGAATGCGCTGCCGGGGAAAGAGCAGGCGAGGACGCCTGCGTACCCAAGGCGCACAGGATGCGCGCGGCGCCCGCAGGCGGGCGTAGTCGATCGGATATTCAGGATTCCAAATTCCCAGACTTGAAATTCAAGTACCCCCTGTTAAATCTGCCAGTTAACTCGGCGACGAACTCGAACCTAGACTTCCGACAGTTGGTTATCAATTCTTCAATACTCTGCCGCAGCTCGCGGCGACGAGACCACTCATGAGTTGGCTTCGGCGGTATCGCATCCGACTGTACCTGCGCAACTCGATTTGGGTGTGGCCGGCGATCAGCATCGTCGCGGCCCTGATTAGCGTCGCGGTGCTGGTGCGTGTGGAATGGCGGCTTGGCTGGCAGATGCGGATCAATCCCGATACCGCGCGCGCGATTATGGCCACCGTTGCGGGTTCAACTTTTACGCTGGTCGTGTTGGTCTCTTCCACGGTTTTAGTCGCGGTCCAGTTGGCGAGCGCGCAACTGACGCCACGAATCATCGCGATGATCTATCGCAGTCCTTATCGCAAACTGGCGCTGGCCCTCTTCGTCTTTACTTTCACTTTTTCGGTGGCCGTGCTGGTGCGCATCGAAGATCGCGTGCCGTTGATTGCCAGTTACATCGCCGCTTACGGCTTTCTGGTCAACCTCGCACTCTTTCTGTTGTTCGTCGACGGAATGGGAAAGACGCTGCGACCGAGCGCCGCGTTTCGCGTCGTCGGATTGACGGCGCGCGATGTTATTCGACAAGTTTATCCGTCGCCGCTGACCGAAGCTTCCAGGTTTCCCGAACCCGTTGAGCTTCACAATAACGGCCAGCCGCGCACAGTGACGTGCGCGATTGACGGAGCCGTGCTGGCTTTCGATAAGAAGGGCCTGATCGCGTTGGCGACAGAGTCCGACTGCCTGATCGAAATGACACCAGAGGTGGGCGACTTCATCGTGAACGACGATCCTCTGTTTCGCATTTACCAGGGTGGAAGTGACTTGTCAGATGAGCAGTTGCAAGACATGGTCGCGATCGGCCACGAACGTACGCTGGAACAAGACCCACTCTTTGCCTTTCGCATCATCGTGGACATTGCGAGCAAAGCTCTATCACCGGCCGTAAACGATCCGACGACGGCCGTGCTGGCCATCGATCACATCCATCATCTGCTGCGCGACATTGGCAAGCGTTACCTGGCTGAAGGACACGAACGCGACGCTGCGGGAAAGTTGCGACTGATTTATCGCACGCCGAACTGGGAGGATTTTGTGAGGCTGGGAACAACCGAGATTCGCCAGTACGGCGCGGAGAGCATACAGGTGCAAAGGCGTCTGCGCGCGATGCTGGAGAATTTGATCGAGACGCTGCCCGAACGACGCGTGCCGATTCTGCGACAGGAGCTGGTGCTGCTCACAACGTCTTCGAAGCGTTCATTTCCGGATTTGGCGGATCAGACTTTGGCTGAAGCGGGCGACCTGCAAGGCATCGGCGGAAGCTATGAAGAGATTGATGAAGATGTGCCTGCGGTCAGTGAGCAGTGAGCAGTAAGCAGTGAGCAGTAAGCAGTGAGCAGTGAGCGGGCGGCAGGCGGAAGGCGCACTATGACCGATAAACTATTACCCGCGGTCTTCATCCTTCATCCTTCATCCTTCCGTCTTCATCATTACTATTCCCTTTCCCCTGTCAAATCTGACAGTTACCTCGATAAGGACACGAAACCTAGACTCAGTAACTGAGGTGTCAGGCGCGCTGCGCCCGAAAACCGCTTAAAGCAGGAAGTGAATTCATGCGAACAAGAATCTATTCGCTCACGCTGGTTTTGATCGTTTCCCTCTCGTTGGTTTCGCTTCGGCCGAACGCATCACACGCGCAAAGGTCGAAGTCCACGCGTCCATCATCATTGCAATCCATTGATGCCGGCTGGCCGCGTGCGTACAACCTGCCGAGCGAAGCCCAAATCGTCATCTTTCAACCACAGGTGATGAACTGGGACGGACAGAAGCACATGGTCGCGATGTCGGCTGTCTCGTACGTGGCGAAAGGTGAAGACAAGCCGGCGATGGGCACCATCAAGTTGGAAGCCGACACTTCGGTGGCGCTGACAGAACGGCTGGTGAAGTTTTCGACGGTGAAGGTCACTGAAACTAATTTTCAAACTCTTTCGAAAGAGCAGACGCAGGAGATCGTCGCACAGGTCGAGCAAACGCTCCCGAAAGAAGATCGTCTGATCGGACTAGACCGCGTCCTGACGCAAGTCGATAAGAGTCTGGTGGCGCCAAAGAATGTAGAAGGACTCAAAGCCGATCCGCCGCAAATCTTTATGAGCAGGACGCCGGCGATTCTGGTGAGTTTCGACGGCCGGCCGATTTGGAGTCCAATCAAGGACAATGACCTCAAGTTTGCGGTGAATACTAACTGGGATTTCTTCGAGTACGCACCGACCAAAACCTATTACCTGCGTGACGATGCGAGTTGGTTGAAAGCGCCGGCCGTGAACGGCCCGTGGACGCCCGCCGGAAAGTTACCGGAGAGCTTCAAGAAGTTATCGGCCGAAGATGAGAACTGGAAAGAGGTGGTGCTGAATCTGCCGGGCAAACCCATCACAAAACCGCCTAAAGTGAACGTGACGACAAAGCCCGCAGAATTAATTCTGATGGACGGCGAACCGAAATATGTGCCGGTGCCAGGAACAAGTCTTCTGTGGATCAGCAACACAGAGAGCGACCTGTTTCGGCTGGGACAAAGCGGGCCGATATTTTATCTGGTAGCAGGCCGGTGGTTTCGCGCACCTAACATCAACGGCGGGGACTGGCGGTTTGCAACGCCTGAGTTACCGGAAGACTTCAAGAAAATTTCGCTGGAGCATCCGCGTTCGCGCGTGCTCGCGTCTGTACCGGGAACGGATCAAGCCGCCGAAGCTGTCTTGTTAGCCCAGGTGCCACAGATCGCTCGCGTCAACAAAAAAGAGATTCGAGCGCCTGAAGTGATGTACCAGGGCGAACCTCAATTCCAACCGGTCGACGGGACGACACTTCATCGCGCCGTCAACACCGACAAAGAGATCATCAAAGCCGGCGACAGTTATTACTTGTGTTACCAGGGTGTCTGGTTTGTCTCGACCGGTCCTGCGGGCGCATGGTCATTGGCGACTTCAATTCCGGAAGAGATTTACAAAATTCCGCCGAGCTCGCCGGTTTACGACGTCACGTACGTCACACTCGAACCTGATGACAACGCAGGTGACGATTGGGTGACTTATGCAGCGACCGCGGGCTACACCGGAACAATGATCGGCTGGGGCTGCACGATGTGGGGCACCGGTTGGTACTACGATCCGTATTACTGGTATGGCGGTTACTATCCGATTTATTACCCGTACTGGCGAACGTACGGCTACGGCGCCTGGTACAACCCCTACACCGGAATTTACGGAACTGCCGGAAGAATCTATGGACCATACGGGGGCGTCGGTTTCGGCGCGCGTTACAACCCGGCAACCGGAACGTACGCGCGTGGCGCATTCGCTTATGGACCCTACGGCGCGCGCGGCGCGGCGCAAGCGTACAACCCGCGCACGGGCACTTATGCGCAGACACGACAAGGCTCCGGCGTTTACGGAAGCTGGGGATCGACGCAAGTGCAACGCGGAGACAACTGGGCGAGCACGAAACGATTTACCAGCAGCGCGGGCAACACGACGCGAATAACCCAAGGAAGCGGTGGCGGAACGTTGGTCAATCGTCGTGGTGAGGGCTTTGTCGGATCGAAAGGCGACAACGTTTACGCCGGGCGCGATGGCAACGCGTATCGCCGGGATGCGAACGGCAACTGGAACAAGTGGGACAACGGCCAATGGAACCAGGTGCAGAAGCCCGACGGCAGCGTCCGCGACAGCATGATGAGTCAGGAAGGCCGGCAGCGGGATCGGCTTTCGAACCGCGACAATGCCACAGGCGATCGGGCCGGGGACCGTGGCAACCGTCCCAGCCAGATGGATCAATCGACACGACAGAATCTTGACCGCGACGCAAGGGCCCGGCGTGAGGGCGCACAACGCACGCGAGACCTCGGAACTTATCAAAACCGCAGCGTTTCAAGGCCTTCTAACCCGGGCAGTTACCGCGGTGGTGGGTTTGGCGGCGGCGGTATGCGCGGTGGCGGCATGCGCGGAGGTGGTGGAAGACGTAGATAATTTGACTCCCATGGCCGCTGCAAATTTCCTTTCCAAATGTGAATCACATCATGTACGATGGCGCATAGAAGGTATAAACTGCTCTGCAGTTGCACATCGCGCTTGGAAGCCGTTGAATAGCGCGGCCTCCCTCCTGAATCAAAGTCTCGCCCAAATATCTCGCTACGGAATACCGTGGGAGGTCAGTGTCTCGGAAGTAGGGTAAAGCAATGCGTCTCCCCGAACGTACCAGTGAGACTGGCGGAGGCTATCCTCAAAGGATCAGCGCGCGATTCTTCGGAGATCGCGTTGTACTAGCGAAGCTCGTAGACAAGGTCGTCCATGGGCTGACGGCCTTCGTCGCCAGTAAAAGGAATCGTGCCTCCTACGTAGCCTGGCCCCTCCTTGCCGTTCTCCTGTTCCTCTCAACACCAGCGACCGTGCGATTCGTCGTTGTCGCACAATCCGACGTTGCGAACGCAACCCTCGAGGGTGTGATCGAAGATCAACAAGGCGCCGGCTTGAGTGACGCTACAGTCACCGTGACAAGTGCCGAACGCGGATTCGTGCGCACTGCCAGGACGAACGATGAAGGACGTTACCGAGTGCAATTACTGCAACCGGGAGTTTACGAACTACGCGTTGATGCGCCCGGATTTCAGTCGCAGATTTTGCAGAAGATCACTCTCAACGTCGGACAAATACAGTTGCAGGATATCCGGCTAGAGGTTAGTCAAATCAACGAAACGGTACGCGTTGTCGCAGCGCCGGCGCTCGTTGATATCGAGCGCACACAGCAATCCGCGACGATCGAACGACAGCTGATTGATACGCTTCCGAATCTGTCCCGGAATTTCACGTCATACATTTTCATTCAGCCAGGTATTACTGATGTGGCGGCTGCCCGCGTGCAGCAGACACGCGTGGCGCCAACGCCTAACTCTGGCTTTTCCGTCGGCGGCGGTAATGGACGATTCAATTACGTTTCAATCGATGGCGGCGAAAACGATTCGGGCGCGGGCAACCTCAGAATCCGCAACCTGAGCATCGAGGCGGTGCAAGAATTTCAGGTTAACCAGAATGCTTATGCTGCTGAGTACGGCTTCTCTGCCGGCAGTGCGATCAATGTCATCACCCGCAGTGGCGCCAACACTTTCCATGGTTCAGGTTATTTGTTTTATCGATCGGAAAAGACCGCCGCGCGCGATCCCCTAAATACGACTGACAAAAAAGCACCAGAGCAGCGAGTACTGCCGGGTTTCACCTTCGATGGTCCGCTGGTCAAGAATCGGGCTTTCTTCTTCACGTCGTTTGAAGCGCTTAAATACGACATCACGCGACTGCGTTCGTATAGCTCCAACGGCGCGCTACTTCTGCCGACCGCGGCGCAGTCGGCGTACCTGCAAACACTTTCTTCGGGGCCGAACGCAACCGATGTCACGCGGGAGATCGCGTCTCGATTGCAGTCCGCACTAACCACGACAAATTATCCAACGACGCTGGAATTGCTGCACAACAGTGAAGGGCGATTCAGCGCGCCGAGCCGGACCTACAATTGGTCCACGCGTTTGGACTACAACCGTGGCCCTCACGATTTCTTCAACGGCCGATTCACCTGGGCCAAGGAAGATAACAACCTCCTGCCCGCTGACAATGTGGCGGCGCCAACGAATGCGATTATTGAAGTGCTCGCGGACTACACGGCCGTCGGATCGTGGGGTCACATTTTCCAGAACAACCTCATCAACCAGCTCCGCTTTCAGTTTGCCGATGACGACTACAGCCAGGTGTCGGCAGCCCCCGAAAGCACTCTGGTCCGCATTGCCGGGCTGCTGGATTACGGCCGCGTGCTGCCGATCCCCTCGGTGACGAAGCAGAAACGTTATCAATTTGACGACGTCTTGATCTGGAGCGTCGGCGCGCGAGAATTTAAATTCGGCGCGTCCTATCGTCCGGTGGACGCGCATCTTGATAACCCACTCGCCTTTGGTGGAATTTTTACGTTTTCCGCCGGTCAAACATTGACGCGCGCGGCCGCGCCAGCGGATTTGGCAATACTCGTGGGTGCCTTGGCGCCCCCAGCAGATACGATTCTCACTTCGCTTCAAGCTTTAGATCTGGGCGTGCCGGCGAATTGGCAACAAGGTTTCGGAACGGCAAGCTTTCAGGCTTGGCAACATAATTTCGGCGGCTTCGGAGAGGTTTCATGGCGGATAAGTCCGCGGCTGACTTTGAACCTCGGCGCACGTTTGAATTTCGACGGCGAGCCCCAGCCCTTGGACCGCAACGTCAGCCTATCCCCTCGCGCCGGCTTTGCGTGGGATCCATTTGGCAAAGGCAAGACCGTGATCCGCGGCGGATTTGGCACGTTCTATGGTTCCGTTTCACTTCAGGTTCTGGACGCAGCGACTTTGCAGGTCGACAGCGGCGAGTTCATCAATCTTCAATCGCGGACGCTGGCCGATGGCGCACAGTCGACACAAGCACTCTGGGCTTACGGCGTCAGTCTCGGCAAACTGCCTTTCACCGCGCTCAGCGAGGCTGATGTTCGCGCGTTTGGAATAGTCCCGCTTCCGGGTCAACCTAACCGGCGAATCGCCGAAGCTGCGGCTGACTACGACAGTCCTTACACGGTCCAGGCGAGCTTCGGTATCTCGCAAGACCTTGGTCACCGTTTAGTGCTCGAGGTCGCCGGGCAGATGTTTCATGGCGTCCACCTGCCGATCGCGATCGAGGGAAATTACCGCGAGAACGGTCAGTTAGTTCCGGTGACCGGTTTGCCCGGAAGCGACTTATTCGGCCCCCAACTCATCCGTATCGATCCTTCTATCTCACAAAAGATTGTTCATTCATCAGAAGGCAACTCGATCTATTACGGAATGACCTCTTCCCTGCTCAAGCAGTTCAGCGAGGGATTCCAGTTCCGGGCCAGTTACACCTACAGCAAAGCGATTGACGACGTGCTCGATTTCTCAGGCGCCTCGACCCCCTACCTGCCGACACGCCGACGCGTGGATCGCGGACGCTCAGGTTACGACCTTCGTCATAGTTTTGTTTTGAGCGGAACGTACCAAACTCCGTTCAATGGAAGCGAAGGAACCTGGGTGGCGCGAACGTTCGCTAATATTACGGTCGGTCCCATCGTCACCTTACGCAGTGGCTTTCCATTTAATCTTTACATCGGACGCGATGTTAACGGCGATCTAAATACCACGGATCGTCCGTTTCACGCGCCCCGAAACTCAGGTCTGGGTGAGAACTATTACAGTCTGGATGTCAGATTCACCAAGTCCTTCCACCTTCGTTCTATTTCAGAAGCAGCCAAACTCGATCTCATTGTCGAAGCGACTAACTTGCTTAACCGCGCGAATTTCTTACGCGTGAACGACGTGGTTTGTGGGACGACATCCCAACCGGGATTCATCAATGGTTGTGACCCGAAATTCCTGTATGGGCCATTCGACTTCAAGGGAATCAGCAACCTTCCACCAACTGCGCCACTGGCATTCGTGAGCGCGGCGCCTGCTCGCCAATTTCAATTCGGATTGAAGCTGGAACTTTAGAGTCTATGCAAACGAACCCCTTTGCACTGACCACAAAATTGACGCGCGCGGCTTTGTTCGCAGTGGCGATGACACTCTTTGCCGCGACCTCCGCGCCGGCCCAGACTGCGCAACCAACCAGGCGAGTGCTGATGGTCTTCTCGCATCAGGCCGACAATCCAGCTCAAGCTGTCGTCGAGCACGGGTTACGTTCCACGCTTGAAAAGAATTCGCCGGCGCCCGTCGAAACGTATTCGGAATATCTCGATGCGGTGCGAACGCCAATAGATGGTTATGAGAAGGAATTGGTCGATCAGCTACAGCGCAAATACGCCGGAAAGAACTTCGACCTTATTTTTGCCCTCAATCCGCCCGCTTTGAAATTGCTCACGAAAAATCGCGCAGCACTGTTCCCCAACACTCCCATTGTTTTCCTTGTCCTTGATCAACAAAACCTCAAAGACATAGATATCGGACCGAACATAACCGGTATCTGGGGTGAGGTTGACTACAAAGCGACGGCCGACGTTGCGCTCGGTCTGCATCCTGGTACGAAGCAGCTAGTGGTGATCTCGGGAACGGGCGAGTGGGACGACTACTGGCGCTCGATTGTGCAGGGGCAATTGCGCCCCTTCGAATCGCGTATCCGGATCTCTTACCTTACCGGCCTGACGATTCCAGAACTGCAAAAGGCGGTCGCCAATTTGCAATCCCAAACCGTAGTTCTGTTCGTCTCGAGCACGCGCGACCGCGCAGGTAATACTCCCGGAAATTTGGAAGTCGTTCGTCAAATTTGCGCCGTCTCAAATGCGCCAGTTTATGGCAGCAGCGAGTCCCAGGTCGGATTGGGAATTGTGGGCGGCCGAGTGATCAATTTTGACGCTCTGGGACTCGAAGGCGGGAACATTGGCTTGCGGGTGATGAACGGAGAAAAGCCAGAGACGATTGCGCCTCACGGTGTTCTCAGCGTTCCAACATTTGACGCGCGCGAGCTTAAACATTGGGGCATCAGCGAAAGAAGTCTTCCTGCGGGCTCGATCGTCAAATTCACCGACACCTCACTCTGGACGCAGTACAAATGGATCATCATTGGCCTGATTGTCGCAGTCATTGTCGAGGGAGTGCTCATCGCGCAAATGCTTTACGCGGACAAAAAGCGGCGCCAAGCCGAACAAAAGACCCGGCGAGCTGATCAGCGCGTGCGTGAAATTGTTTCCAACGTCCCGGGGATCGTCTGGGAAACCATAATCGATCCGAAAACAAAAGAGAGAAAGACGACTTTCATCAGCGACTATGTGAAAACGATGCTGGGCTATACGCCCAAGGAATGGCTGGCACAGCCACTGGGTTTCGGAGCACGCATAATGCCCGAGGAAGATCGCGAGCGCGTCCTCCAGGAAAGCGAGCAAGCAGTGGCCACCGGCAAAGATGTCGTGTCGCAATTCCGCTGGCGGGCTAAAGACGGGCGTCTGGTGTGGGTCGAAACCTACCTGCACCCCGTAACGAATCAAAATGGCAAAGTCGAGGGTCTGCGTGGTGTCTCTCTGGACATAACGAACCGAAAGCTAACAGAAGAAAAATCGCACGCCCTGCTGGAAGCTGTTCCAGACTTGATGTTCCTGCACTCGCGAGACGGAGTTTATCTGGACTACCACTGCAAAGATCCTCGAGACCTCTTTGTTAGTCCCGACAAATTTCTCGGCAAAAATGTTCGTGATGTGCTGCCGCCAGAATTGGTTCGCGAGATCCTCGCCGGTCTCAAGCGGGCTGTTAACGGGGCCGAACCTTACGTATTCGAGTACGAGTTGCCGATTGGCGGGAAGAATCGTTGGTACGAAGCGCGGATGGTATCGTCCGGCGAGAACGTTTTGACCGTCGTTCGCGATATCACCGAGCGGAAGACGACGGAGAACGCGCTGCGAGAGAGCGAAGAGCGATCGCGCAGAGCGCAGCAGGCTGCGCGAGTAGGCACCTGGGAATGGGACATCACAACCGGAACGTCCGTGTGGTCAGACATGATCTGGCATTTGCTCGGACTTAAGAAGACAGCAGATCCGACCACGGTAGAAAGATTCGTTGACAGCATCCATCCCGACGACCGCGAACGAGTGATGCAGAAAATAAAGACAGTGTTAGCCAGCGACAGCAGCGAATACTACGACGAGTTTCGGATGGTCCATCCTGATGGAAAGGTGGTTTGGCTATCGTCAAGCGGGCTCCTGACGCGCGCGCCCGACGGCACGCCTGAGCGAATGATCGGCGTGAACATCGACATTACTAAGCGAAGGCTGGCCGAACAGACGGCGCGCGAAACCCAGGAAAAAGAGATAGCGATCCTTAACGCAATTCCCGACCTCATGTTTCTGCAGACAAGGGACGGTGTCTATCTCGATTATCACGCCAGCGAAAAAGAGCAGTTGTTGATTCCGCCCGAACAATACCTGGGCAAGAACATGCGGGATATTCTGCCGCCAGATCTCGCCGAGAAATTTGCCGACTATTTTCAACGAGCAGACGAAACGGGCGAAATCCAAATCGTCGAATACGCCCTGCCGATGCGTGATGGCGAGCATTGGTACGAGTCCCGGCTGGTAACCAGCGGCGAAAACATTCTTAGCGTCGTGCGCGACATCACTGAGCGCAAGCAGGCAGTTGATTACTTGCGCCAGAGCGAGGAGCGATTCGGGAAAGCGTTTCGCTCGAATCCACAGCCAATGTCCATCACCACACTGGCCGACGGCATATACATCGACGTGAACGACAGCTTTCTCGAAGTGAGCGGATATTCGAGGAAAGAGGTTATCGGCCACAGCTCTCTTGCGCTTGGTGTCTGGGTTGAGCCGGAAAAACGGGCAGACTTCATGGGCCAGTTGATGCAGCGCGGATCACTGTCGAATGTGGAAACTGCCCTCCGGACGAAAGAAGGTAAGGAGCGAATCTTGCTGTCATCAGCAGAACGAGTCGAAATCGGAGGCCAGGACTGCGTGTTAATTACCTCCAGCGATATTACTGAGCGCACGGCTGCGCAAAAAGCTCTGCGCGAAAGCGAGGCGCGCTATCGCGAGATGGCTGAGACGGCTGCCCGCGCCCACGAAGAGCTGGTCATAACTCACGAAGAAGTGCAGCGGCTGAAGGATCAACTGGAAGTAGAAAACATTTATCTGCAGGAAGAGATTCGGCTGGCCAAGAACGTCGGCGAGATGGTAGGCGAAAGCGATGCAATTAAATATGTCATGTTCAAAGTCAGCCACGTCGCAGTCACAGACTCGACCGTTCTGATTACCGGCGAAACGGGGACCGGAAAGGAACTGGTGGCCCGCGCCATTCATAGCTCCAGCACTCGCAGCGATCGTGCCTTGATCACCGTAAACTGTGCCGCGCTGCCATCAACGCTAATCGAAAGCGAATTGTTTGGTCACGAAAAGGGCGCGTTCACCGGCGCTGCCACCAAGAAACCGGGCCGCTTTGAGCTTGCCGATGGCGGCACGATCTTCCTGGATGAAGTCGGCGAACTGCCCATCGAATCTCAAGTCAAACTTTTGCGAGTCATTCAGGAAGGCGAGGTGCATAGGCTCGGTGGTGGTAAACCAATCAAAGTAGATGTGCGCATCATTGCCGCAACTAACCGTAACTTAAAGCGCGAAATTGAACTTGGCACTTTTCGCGAGGACCTCTGGTATCGACTGAACGTATTCCCCATCACCGTGCCGCCGCTGCGACAGAGAACAGAAGACATTCCGCTGTTGGTCGAGCATTTCGTAGCAATCTACGCCAGCAAGTTTGGCAAGACGATCAGCGAAATCACACCGCAAACAATGCAGAGGCTCAAGGAACATTCGTGGCCCGGCAACATTCGCGAACTGGCTAATGTGATCGAACGGGCAGTGATTTATACGCAGGGAAACGTGCTCAATGTCGTCGACGTGTTCGAGCAAACGAAGGAACCAATGTCCGCAGCAATGAGGAGTCTCGAGCAAGTAGAGCGGGAATACATTATGCACATACTCGAGCACACGTCCTGGCGCATTGAAGGGCCACGCGGCGCCGCGAAACTCCTCGGCCTAAATCCCAGCACGTTGCGGACTCGAATGATCAAGCTCGGCATCCACAAGAATAATGTCGCAGCCGGTAACTAACAGCTCTCCTTTCTACACCGGCTTTGCCTCAAAAGTCCTTCGACTGGTTCTCTGGAAGATGTCAACTGAGTCATCGCCGCAGAGCGGCGAGATGTTTATAGCTATGCGGCTCCTCTTAGGATCTCTGCAAAAGTGAAATGTCTGCCATTTCGCTCTTTGCAGAAAAAGTGAAAGGCCGTCCACTTTCTATAAACATTGCGTGCCTACGGCATGTTTGTGTGCCGATTTGATCGAGCGATTACTTGAGGCAAAGCCTCCCACACAGGAGTTCAAATTACTGCCTGTCAGAACTGACAGTACCCCAACAGCCCCATGCAAGATTACATGTCCGGTTGTCCGGTCCGCGAACAAGTGTGTCGGTAGCATTCGGGAAGCGGTGGGCAAAAAAGCCTCAGCCGCAGCCCGAACAAAAACAAGTGAGGTGTGGCAATGGAAGATGATTTCAGCATAACGCAAAAAGCTTCGGCAGAGTTTCTTGGTACATTGTGGTTGGTTCTGGGTGGTTGCGGCAGCGCCGTGTTGGCCGCAGCGTTTCCTCAAGTGGGCATCGGACTGTTGGGAGTTTCGTTCGCCTTCGGCCTTTCAGTGCTGACGATGGCTTACGCCGTCGGTCACGTCTCGGGCGGCCATTTCAATCCGGCAGTTACGGTTGGGCTGTTCGTTGCCGGACGTGTTCCGGGCCGGCACATCATTCCGTATATCGTGGCCCAAGTGGTAGGCGCGATTGCGGGCGCGGGGATTCTGTTCTTGATTGCGCGAGGCAAAGCGGGCTTTGACGTGAGCGCTGGGTTTGCTTCGAACGGATATGATGCGCACTCACCGGGGGGTTATACGTTGATCGCTGCCGTCGTTACCGAAGTCGTGATGACATTCTTCTTCCTGATTGTAATTCTGGGGGCGACTGACGAACGCGCGCCGCAAGGTCTGGCGCCGATCGCGATCGGTCTCGCCTTAACGTTGATTCACCTCGTCAGCATTCCGGTGACCAACACCTCCGTGAACCCGGCGCGTAGCACCGGGCCGGCTTTATTTGTGGGGGGCTGGGCGACAAAACAACTTTGGTTGTTTTGGGTAGCGCCGATCGTCGGGGCGTTTTTGGCGGGTTCAGTGCATCGCTTCGTCCTACGGGAAGGCGAAGAGACGCGACTGAACCCGGCTCTGGCTCGGACCGTGACACCTTAGCCCGCTGGCCCGGGGCTTGTACCAAGTCAGCCAGAAATCAGAAACTCATACGAAGTTGCGCGCCAGTTGCAATAACTCGATCAAATCGCGCAGTTGCCACTTGAGCGCGAAGAAGGTTGCGCCTGCTTCACGACAAGCGCTTTTCAATTCCGGACCATTGTCCGCCGTAAACACAACGATGATTGGCCTCTGATCGAGTTTCCGAATGGTTCTTAACAGACCCATCCCGCGCTGTTGGGGGGCGATGACATTCAACAGCACCACATCCGGCGCCTCGGACAGAACCAGACTAAGTCCTTCGTCGCCTCCGGCAGCCACACCGACTAATTGACAGCCTTCGGCTTCTGAAAAAGCGACCCGGAGGCCGTCTCTGATAACTTCCGAGCTTTCAATAACTACGATCCGAAGATCTTTTACTTCCTGCGAATCCATTAATATAAAACCTGCTGAATCATGTAAGTGCAGTGTGAGGTTTCCGTTCGCGGCGGACAATCATGGGCAAAATGATTCTTGCGTAGAAATAGTTCGACAGTGAGAACTCGAAGTGAATCGGGAAACGAAAAGAAGGATGCGGTTAGTTCGTGAGTTTGTTTTGGACCGCGTATTTCACCAGGTCGGCGGTTGTGCGCAGGTGCATCTTATCCAAAATTCGCGCGCGATAAGTGCTGACTGTTGGCGGGCTGAGCGTCAGCGTGGCGGCAATTTCCTTCGGCGTTTTCCCCTGCCCGAACAGGCAAAGTATTTGAAACTCACGATCCGAGAGTTTGTCGTGCAGGTGAGAATGCTGCTGGTCACCCAGCCTCTGCAAAAGAAGATCGGCAGTTCGATCGCTGATATGAACAGCGCCCTGCAGAATCTTGCGAATGGTTTTTCCCAATTGTTCCGGTGCCGCATCTTTCGAGAGAAATCCGGACGCGCCGGCTTTCAAGACGCGAACCGCGAATTGATCTTCTGGATAAATACTCAGCACCAGTACGCGCGACCGTTTATACAGACGCCGGATCTCTTTCAATAATTCGAGTCCAGATAGTCCCGGCAGATCTAAATCCAGAATGACTAAGTCAAACGATTGCTCTCTCATCAGTTGCCGCGCCGCACAACCGTCCGAAGCTTCAGTCACATGCAGGTCCCTCTCAGCGCTGAGAATCTCTTTGAGACCGCGCCTCACGATTGGATGATCGTCTACGATTAGTACTTCAGTCATCGCCATTAACTCGGGATTTTTTCTGACTGGCTGAGTTCGTGCGCACACAAACGACCGTTCCCTTTCGCGGTGTGCCGTCTATGGAAAGAGTGGCGCCGACCGATTCCGCTCGCTCGCGCATTCCCAGAAGCCCGAGTGAGTCGGGCGCGTCTATCTCTTCAGGTGTGATACCTCTCCCATCGTCGCTTATCGTCAATGACGCGCCGTGCCTACCGGCGCGCAGCGAAATCTTGACGGCGGTTGCCTTCGCGTGTCGCGAAACATTTGCCAGCGCCTCCTGCAAAATGCGAAACAGCGCTGTCGAAGACTCGGCCGGCAAGTTCAGTTCAGTTCGCGGCGCTTTGAATTCGCACGCCAGACCCGACCGGCGAGAAAACTCGCGGCACTGCCAGTCAATGGCCGCGGCGAGCCCAAACTTGTCCAGCACTCCCGGCCTGAGCTCGGTCGCGATTGCTTTCATCGCCGCAATCGTTTCGCTCAATTGTTCGCCTATTTCAGTGAATCGCTCTTTTACATGGCCGTTGTTGCCAGGAGTTTTTTGTGAGAGATCTTTTTGAACTACTGACAATCCGATTTTGATGCTGGTTAACGACTGGCCGAGACTGTCGTGCAGCTCTCGCGCCAGGTCCGTTCGTTCTTTTTCCCGCACCGCCTGCAAGTGACCCGATAACAATCTCAACTGCTGATGCGACCGCTCTAAGGCCTTCGTGATAGCGCGCTGTTCAGTCTCGTCCGTGTGGACTCCCCAGGCGCGCAACACCATGCCGTTAACCACAATTCCCAGGAGACTGGTTGATAGACACCGTTGTCCGTGGCGAGCATCGGTGATGTCGGCTGTCCAGCTTCGCAACCGATAATTACTTGAAACCCATTCGCGGAGGGCCGCAGGCGTCGTCGGGCTCGCTACTTCGGCCAACTCACCGAAGCGCGCGCCCATGATGTCGTCGGCGCGGTCGTGGCCATACATTCGGGCTAACGCGTCGTTACACTCGGCGAGATAGCCGTACTTGTACAAACGATCTACCTGATCGTCGACGGGCAACGTTGTATCGATCGGCTCCTCAATTTCCAACCGCCAGATCCCTTCGGAACTGTTCGCTACAAACGAACGGTATCGCTCTTCGCTGGTGCGTAGAGCTTGTTGAGAATGCTTGCGATCAGTAATGTCCTCGACCATCGCCAAGCCATAAACGGGCTGACCGGCCTTATTGCGTACTAGTACCGCCGTAAGGTCCAACCACGCCTCTGTGCCTTGCTTCGTCATAAATCGCTTTTCCAAACGGTACGAAGGAATCTCACCGCGGAAGAGTTGGTCGGCTAATGCGCGATCTCTCGGCACATCATCTGGGTGAGTAATCTCGGTGAACTTACGCTTGAGGAGCTCGTCCGCTTCGTAGCCGAGTGCCTTACATAGCGCCTTATTGACGCGCCGCAGCCGGTAATCGAAATCGACAATCGCCATACCCATGGGTGAATTCTCAAAGGCGAGTTGAAAGCGTCCCTCACTGACTTTCGATGTTCGTTTCGGCATCTGCGATTTCAACCATTGCCTCGCAGCGTCGCCGTACTGGTAGTTTGATTGAGTCCAGTACCGGCCGACTCCCAGGCGCACCTTCAGTTCGTTAACGGGCGATTAAAAACTGGTAGTTCTTTTTCACGACAACCGGAACTGTTAATTCTTACAGTCTGCCGCCGGCTCTGCTGACTGAGGTCGCGGTATTTCGTGGCTGCCACGACATACAGCGGATTTCACGCCTAGGTATGCCCCTAAGGCATAGGTTATTACCGCTCTAAACCACTGAGAAATAACAGTGACTTACGGCCGTTTAAACATTTACAGCGCTACTGCACACTGTTTGCAATAGTGTAATTGCCCGTATAAACGTCGCCTGCTTCGCGACTGAGGTCAGTCAAATCCGGCAACAACTCGCCCCCCCTTTCTCCGCAAGATGTGCGGTTTGCCGGGCAGTCCGCAGTTACAAGGTGAGAGAGATGGTTCTAAATACATCGAGCATTACGGTTTATCCGGAGAAGAGGGCGGAATTCTTTCAGACAATGACGCAGCTGCTTGAACCGCTTAACAGCACAGCCGGCTGCAAGGCATTCAAGCTCTACATCGATGTGGCCGACGAAAACTCTTCGCTGATTATCAGCGAATGGGAGACTGAAACAGACTTGAACAACTACCTGAATTCTACCGACCACGCGATTCTGCACGGCGCCATTACCGTGTTGAGCAAACGTAGCAGTGAACTAAAAGCCGTGATCAATTGATCGCGGAGGCCCGAAAGTTTCCCCGAGGATGAGCGAGCGGATCGTAAAACCGCAAGAGGAAGAAATGTTCCCCGTTCCCCTAAATTCGAGCGGCCGATTGTCAGCGAACGCCATTAGGCTCGCGGGCACCGCGGTGGCAACCGCGCGCGCCGGTGATGAACGGCCTGAAGTCTCCGAAAAATTCCTGCAGGACCTGGTCGAGGCTTGTGCTTCAAACATCGCGCTGCTTGATGAATCAGGTGCAATTCTCTACGCGAGCCGCGCCTGGACCATCTTCGAACAAAATCATCGCTTCACCAGAAGCCGCAATCAACCGCCAATCTATTTTGGGTTCTATCGAGGAGATCAGGACGCAGGTTCAGATTCCACAAATCGCTTCGCGCGGCCAACATTGAGCGAAGACCTCGGCCAACTGTTAGTTGACACCGTCAAAGAAATCAATGGGAAGTACAACTACTCCGGTATCACCGGCGCACATTCGCTGCTGGTGCATGCCGCGCGTCTTGATCTGCCTCAATCGCGTTTCCGAATTCTTGTCAGCCACGACGATCTGGTCACGCCTAAAGAAGCCCTGCGCCGGAGCGAAGAGCGACTGAGTCAGTTGCTTGAAACCACCAACATCGTGGCGTGGGAAGCCGATCCGGAAACCTGGAGATTCACGTACGTGAGCGCGCAGGCGCGAGAGTTCCTTGGTTACTCGATGCCCGCCTGGTACGCGCCGGATTTTTTGGTCTCGAACATTCATGCAGACGACCGCGACCGCGTTATCGAAGTCTGTACATCGCAGTCGCAAGCAGCTGACAGTTTCGACATTACGTTTCGCATGCTGGCAAGCGACGGCACGGTGATGTGGATACACAATCTGGTGAGTATTACTCGCGCGGCGGGCCGGACCGTTGGCGTGCACGGCTTCATGATCGATATTACGGAACAAAAGCGGATTCAGGAGGTTCTGCGCGATCTCGGAAGTCGCTTAATCGCTGCTCAGGAGAAAGAGCGCAGCCGTGTTGCGCGCGAGCTTCACGATGACTTGAATCAACGGATGGCGCTGCTGTCGATCGAGCTGGAACAATTGACTGCTGACGCCAAGAGTCCACGCGCGTTGCGTAGACACGTTCACAAACTTCAGGACAGTGTGCAAGAAATTGCAGCCGACATTCATCGGCTTTCTTATCGTCTACATCCATCAAAGCTGGACCATTTGGGGTTGGCGCCCGCGGTCGAGAGTCTGTGCAAGGAACTCTCGAGTGACAAGCTCACGGTGATTTTTCATCAGACAGGTTTCCCCGCGCCGCTTTCGCAGGATGTGACACTCTGCCTGTTCCGCATTGCCCAGGAAGCTCTGCGCAATACAGTCAAACATAGCGACGCACCGGTCGCCAGGGTGGATTTGGAAAGATCAGAACAGGAAGTACGTCTTTCAATTACAGACGATGGATGCGGTTTCGACATGGAATCCACCGCCATGCGTCAGGGTCTGGGATTTACCAGTATGCGAGAGCGCTTGCGGCTCTTGGACGGACGAATTGAAATTAAGTCCCGGCCCGGGCAGGGCGCGTCAATCAAAGTTTCTGTTCCCCTGGGCAGCTCGCAATAACGCAACTGTCCAATGAATGAAAGATGCCTGGCCGTCAGAACTCTCCGGCAAGACACCGGGCTTTAGATGACATGGAGGGATTATGTTAAGCACCCGCGTAGTACTCGCAGACGACCACAGGTTGATATTGGATGCGCTCAAAAAACTTCTTGAACCCGAATTCGCCGTCGTCGGCGAATTCGAAGACGGTCATGAGCTATTGAGCGCTGCTTCCGGATTGAATCCCCACGTAATCGTGCTGGATATTGGCATGCCAACAATGAACGGACTCATTGCCGGACAACGACTCAAGCAGTTGATGCCTACGGTGAAGCTAATTTACTTGACGATGAATCAGGATCAGGACATGGTGGCTGAGGCCTTCCGCCTCGGAGCCAACGGCTATTTGCTGAAGTCCTCGGCCGGCTCAGAGCTAGTATCGGCTATCCGCACGGTGGTTCGCGGCGGTTCGTACATCACGCCGAGAATGACTGAGGACGTAATCGGGTCTTCCATCAATTATTTCAAGAACCTTAAGAGTTCGAACCATCTGACTCTGAGGCAGAAGGAAGTGTTGCAGCTCCTCGCCGAGGGGCGCTCGATGAAGGAAGCGGCATTCATCCTGAATGTTTCGCCGCGCACGGTGGCGTTTCACAAATACACCATGATGGAGCACCTCCACATTAAGAACACTGCGGAGTTGGTCCAGTATGCAATGAATAGTCATCTGGTGGCAGTTTGAAATTCATGCGCGCGCGGCCCGGGGCCGCGTTCGGTTTTCGAAGTTTGAGCCTGGCTGGATTTTCACCGAGATCCAGCCAGATCCAATTCTTACGCAACCGGGTTTGCTGAAGCGCGAAACCGTTGCGACACTTCAATCTCCGCGACCAAGCCAATCGCCGCTAGTGCCTGTTAGTTTTGCCAGTGTTTAGCCGCCCATCCCTGACATAAGCTTGCTCTTACCTATTGGGTAGATCACTCGGCTTTTGTCACTTGCATTTTGCATTCATCTTCAACTGGAGAGGCCATGAAGCGGCCGCGCGTTCTTTTGGCAGACGATCATAAAGAGATGCGCGATCGTGTGAAGCGACATCTGGAAGTTGAATTCGATGTCATTGAAGTGGTCGAAGACGGTCGTACGCTTCTCGACGCGGCATCGAGGCTGAACCCGGACGTTTGCCTACTCGACATTTCGATGCCGGCGATGAACGGAATTGAGACCGCTGAGCAATTGAAACAGAGCGGCTCGAAAGCCAAAGTTCTCTTTCTCACCATTCACGAAGACGTCGATTTTTTGGAAGCAGCACTGCGCACAGGAGCATCGGGCTACGTTCTCAAACGCCGCATGGCTTCAGATTTGCGGCCGGCGATTAGAGACGCATTGGCAGGAAAAACATTCATCTCGGCATCCGTAGTCCTCAGTGCGCGGACTCCTCACGATATCAAATAGCACCCGCCAATTGAAAAGAGTTCGATCCCCGGTACGTTCAGTTTGCAAAGTGGCCCGGACGTCCCGCGGTGAAACCACTCGCATAGAATGTACACACAAGTAGAGTCGAGCCGCTGCTCCGCGGGAAACTTGCGGTAACTCCCTGAAAATCAATTACAATTGACTCGATGATCGTCGTGTTGATGGGTGTAACCGGCTCCGGCAAAACGACAGTGGGCCAGGCGTTGGCCGAAAACCTTGGTTGGAAATATCTTGACGCGGACGATTTCCATCCAGCGACAAACGTTGCCAAAATGCGGGCCGGCACGCCATTGGACGACGACGACAGACAGCCGTGGCTTGAGACTCTGGTCCACCTTATCAGCGACAAGATTCAAGCCGGCGATTCAGCCGTGTTGGCGTGTTCCGCGCTGAAACAGAACTATCGCGATACGCTTTCAATTAGCGATGAAGTTCAATTTGTTTATCTGAATGGCGATCGTGAAACTATCGCGGAACGGCTGCGCTCTCGGCGCGACCATTACATGAATCCAAATCTGTTAGACAGCCAGTTTGAAACTCTCGAAGAGCCCAAAGACGCGCTCGAGATTGATACCACGTTACCTGTGGTTGCGATTATTCAGAGAATCAGAACGGCGCTCGAGATTTAGACCGGGAGCAAGATGCCGGCAACTAATCCGCATCTGCAGTTATGGTTGAAGAGCGCCCAAGTCCAATGTCGATCCGCGCACGCTGGGCTGGTTGATGAACAGGCGGTTTGACGACGCAGACAGAGATGGTGGACAGTTTGGAGTTAGCATGAACGACGCGCGACGCGGCCACGGCCGTTTTCTTTGTCTGCGAGTCGATTGTTATATGAACGAGATCGCACAGAACTCTGGCAATACGTTCAACAGTGAAATCGACGGTAGCGAATAAATGAACACATCAACAGTGGGCATCAACTGCGAACCATTCGGCACCACGCTGGACGGCGAAGAGGTGCAATTGTTCTCGCTTGAAAACGATTGCGGGATGCGCCTCAAGATCATCAATTATGGCGGGATTATTACTAACATCGACGTCCCGGATCGCCGCGGCACGATCGACGATGT